>CEUN01019372.1_pt1 | contig 51683 bp, 59 predicted proteins | sample 361501 | NCBI WGS metagenome assembly CEUN01 (sample SAMEA2622801, study PRJEB7988) | marine metagenome | biome: marine biome (ENVO:00000447); feature: marine epipelagic mixed layer (ENVO:xxxxxxxxx); material: "saline water (ENVO:00002010), including plankton (ENVO:xxxxxxxx)" | depth 120 m | reverse complement strand
CCTTCGCGCCCGGGGATGGCGCCACCAGCGCTCTCGCCAAAGCTGACAAGACGATGTACGTCCAGAAGCGACAGGGTGCCGCGGCCTGGCCTGATCAAGGCCCTTTCGACAGGTTGCGTGTTGCAAGGCTGCGGTGTCGTACCGATACTCGCGCCCCCTTCTCCCTTCGCAATGGAGCCTTCAATGAGTGCCTTCTGGTCTTTCACCCTTGATGTTTATGGCCGTGAGGGCGTTCAGCCCAGCGTGATCCACCTACAGGATGACTGCGGCGCTGACGTCAACCTGTTGCTCCATGCTATGTGGGCCGGCGCCCTAGGGCTGCCGTCGACCACGTCAGAGAAGGCAGCCGACATGGCGTCCAAGGTCGAAGCCTGGCGCGAGACCGTCATCGAGCCTCTCCGCGCCGTCCGAACGGCCATGCGAGGCGGCGTTGCCCATGTTCCGCAAGACGAATCCGAGGGCCTGCGCAAGCAGATCCTGAAGCTTGAGATTGAATCCGAGCGGATTGAACAGATCATCCTGGAAGCCGAGACGCCGGAGGCCGAGGGCAAGGAGCCCGGTAAGGCCGATCTTGCCATTGTCGCAGCCAGCCTAGCCGGTGTGATGGCGATCTATCGCGAAAGTCTGAGTGACGACAACCGGGTGGCCCTGCGCGCCATTCTGGCGGCAGCCTGCCCCGAGAGTGATGCAGGGGCCGTCGATGCCGCCATGACCGTCATGTCGTGATGGTTGTGTCCCGCTTGTTCCTTTTCTGACGCACCTTGTCCCATCGCTGGACAAGCGGCGTCTCTATCTGGAATAGATCGAGCAAGCGTCCCGCCGTTTGTGTGACAATGTCGTCGGTGGTTTCCGGCCTTGTGTAGAATGCGGGAACCGGTGGTGCGACGATCGCACCGATCTCGGAGACCGTGACCATGCTGCGCAGATGTCCGGTGTGAAGCGGGGTCTCGCGCACACTCAAGACCAGCCTGCGCCGTTCCTTAAGCACCACGTCGGCGGCACGCGTCAGGAGGTTCGATGTGACGCCCGTGGCAATCTCCGACAGGGTACGGATCGAACACGGGGCGATCACCATACCAATGGTGCGGAACGAGCCACTCGAGAGTGATGCGCCAAGGTCCCCGATCGGGTGAACGACATCGGCGAGTTTTTTGATGTCGGCAGGTTTGAGATCGGTCTCGTAGGCCAGCGTCAGTTCGGCCGTCTTGGTCATCACCAGATGACTCTCAACCTTGGTGTTGCGCAATGCTTCCAGCAGCCGCACGCCAAGAATGACGCCGGACGCACCAGTGATCCCCACAATCAGGCGATCAGGAGTCGCCATGGGCTTGTGACCTCCGTATAGTTCTGTTGCGAGCTGTGCCTGGGTGGCACCTCGACGCTGAGGCGCCCCTCCCGGGTCTGGCTCGATTGTGAGACCATAGTCCGGAGGTATCCATGAACGAAACCGCTGATTTGATAGCTCTCAAAGCACGCCACGAGGCCCTGGAACAGGAAATCGAGGTCGAAGCCAATCGCCCTCTGCCTGATCAGGCGCATCTGACGGAACTCAAGCGTGAAAAGCTGAAGATCAAGGAAGACATGGCCTTGATGGTTGGTGAACTCGAAGTCGCTTGACGTGAGGACCGGACGGCTCTGATGACGTAACAATCCCGAGGCCGCGGCCCCGATTACATAACGCGCTCCAGCGCCCTCAGGTCGACATGCGCTCGACAATGCCAGTGGTGCTGTGGCCGTCTGCAAGCTCGGCCAGTACGACGGAGCCGCCCCAGCTCTGCACCTCTTTTGCGCCGACGACCTGATCGATGGTGTAGTCGGCGCCCTTCACAAGCACATCCGGACGCAGAAGCTCCAGTAGCGCCAGAGGCGTCTCCTCGTCATAGATCACAACCAGATCGACGTCGGCCATCGAGGCCAGAACCTGGGCACGGGATGTTTCATTCTGCACGGGCCGGCCATCGCCCTTCAATCCGCGCACCGAACTGTCGCTGTTCAGTCCCAGGATCAGTCGGTCGCAGTGGCTGCGCGCCTGGCGGATAAGGGACACGTGGCCCGGGTGCACAAGATCGAAGCAGCCGTTCGTGAAGCCGACCTTGCGTCCCTGTTTGTGCCAGCGCCGTGCCGTTTCCTGTGCGGCGGCGGCCGACAGGATCTTGCTTTCGTTGCTGGCGAACTCCTGGCTGTGTCTTGCCCGTCGCAGATCATCGAGATCGACGACGGCGGTGCCGGTTTTGCCAACAACAATGCCGCCGGCCAGGTTAGCAAGCTCTGCTGCCGTCTCAGGCTTAAACCCGCGCCCGAGAGCCGCGGCAAAGGTAGCGACGACCGTGTCGCCGGCTCCGGAAACATCAAACACCTCTCGGGCCTCGGCGGCAAAATGGGTCGCCCCGCCGCCACGGCGGATCAATGACATGCCGTCGGCGCTGCGGGTGACAAGCAGATAGTCGGCTTCGGCATCCTCCATCACGCGCCCGGCGGCGGCCACGACCTCGTCGTCGGTCTCGGCCATCGTGCGGGCCGCCAAAGCCAGTTCGCGTCGGTTCGGAGTCAGCACGGTGACGCCCTTGTAGCGGCCGAAGTCGTGGCTCTTGGGGTCGACAATGATCGGAACTTCAGCGTCACGGGCTGCACCGATGACCGCCTCAATCACCTCTGATGTCAGTACACCCTTGGCGTAATCCGACAAGACCAGGGCATCCATGCCATCGAGTCCGTTGGCCACGATGTCGATGATCCGTGCCTGGGTGGCCTCTTCGACCGCCGTGTCGGTTTCGCGGTCGGCACGAAGCAGCTGCTGGCCGCCGGCGATGTAACGCACCTTGGTCGTCGAGCGCCGTCTCCGCTCCACCAGCACGTAGGGCTCGACCGATTTTTCTTCGGCCACCATGGCGATCAGGTCACGCCCGGTCTGGTCGTCGCCGACCACCGCCACAAAACAGACCTCGGCACCAAGCGAGATCAGATTACGCACCACATTACCCGCGCCTCCCAGCATGGCCTCTTCGCCACCGACCAGAACGACGGGCACCGGCGCTTCGGGCGAGATGCGCTCGACCTCGCCATAGACAAAGCGGTCGAGCATCAGATCGCCAATCACCATCACGTTCGCCCCCGGAAGGGCCTCGATGGCGGAGGAAAGGTCGTGGGGTTCGGTCATCTCGTTTCGCCGGTTGATCGCGGTTCCATGCACCCGAGACAGGGTGGGCGTCAACTGCCGCAGCGGGTTTGACGCATGGCATGGGGTCGGGCATGGAATGCCCCACGCCGTGTTTCAGGGAGCCAGACCATGAGCAGCATGTTCGACGAGACCTATCGCCGTTCGCTCGACGATCCCCAGAGTTACTGGGGTCATCTTGCGGAATCGATCGGCTGGACCAGGCGCTGGGATCGGGTTCTGGACGACGACCGTCCGCCATTCTACCGCTGGTTTCCGGGTGGGGAGACCAACACATGCTGGAACGCGGTCGACCGCCATGTCGACAACGGACGTGGCGAGCAGCGCGCGCTGATTTGGGACAGCGCGATCACCGGCAACCAGCGCACCCTGACCTACAACGACCTGAAGGCGGAGGTGTCGACCTTTGCCGGCGTCCTGCGCAATCATGGCGTGGTGAAGGGCGACCGCGTTCTGATCTATATGCCGGCTGTGCCCGAGGCCGTTGTGGCCATGCTGGCCTGCGCCCGGATCGGTGCGATCCACTCGGTCGTGTTCGGCGGCTTTGCTGCGGCTGAGGTCGCCAAGCGCCTTGATGACGCCACGCCGAAGGTTCTGCTGACAGCGACCTGTGGCATCGAACCCGGTCGTGTGATCCCCTATCTCCCGATCCTTAACGACTCCTTCAAGATCGCCGCCCACGTGCCGTCATCGGTGATCGTGCTGGGCCGAGATGAACAGACTGCCGAGCTGACACCAGGTCGAGATTACTACTGGCAGGACGAGGTGGCAAAAGCCAATCCTGTCGACTGGGTGCCGGTGGCCGCGACCGATCCGCTCTACATCCTCTACACCTCGGGCACGACGGGAAAACCCAAAGGCGTGGTGCGCGACAACGGTGGCCATGCGGTCGCGATGCACTGGTCGATGAAGGGGGTTTATGACCTCGATCCCGGTGACTGCTGGTGGGCTGCGTCCGACATCGGCTGGGTCGTGGGCCACAGCTACATCGTCTATGCGCCCCTGCTTCACGGCAACACGACGATCATGTTCGAAGGCAAACCCGTAGGCACGCCCGACGCCGGTGTCTTCTGGCGTGTAATTGCTGAACATGACGTTAAGGCGCTCTTCACGGCGCCCACCGCGTTCCGTGCGATCAAGAAGGAAGACCCCGAGGGCAAGCTGATCGGCCAATACGATCTCTCCGGCTTCGGCACGCTGTTCCTGGCCGGTGAGCGGGCCGATCCCGACACGATCCAGTGGGCCGAGCGCATGCTCGACCGGCCGGTGATCGATCACTGGTGGCAGACCGAAACCGGCTGGGCCATGGCTGCGAACTGCCTGGGGCTGGGCCGCTTCCCCGTGAAGTACGGCTCGCCGACCAAGCCGACGCCGGGCTACCAGATCGACATTCTTGGCGACGACGGCCACCCGCTGCCCGATGGTGAGATTGGCGCGATCTGCGTCAAGCTGCCGCTGCCGCCCAGCGGTCTGCCGACCCTGTGGAACAATGACGACGGCTACATCGAAAGCTACATGGTCGACTTCCCCGGGTACTACAAAACCGGCGACGCCGGAATGTACGACGAGGACGGCTACATCTACATCATGAGTCGGACCGACGACCTGATTAACGTCGCCGGCCACCGCCTTTCGACCGGTGGCATGGAGGAGGTGCTCTCCAAACATCAGGATGTCGCCGAATGCGCCGTGATCGGTGTCGCCGACCAGCTCAAGGGCCAGGTGCCGGTGGGCTTCATGGTCCTGAAGGCCGGCGTGAACCGGGAGCACGAGGAGATCGTCAAGGAGGTCGTGCAGATGGTGCGCGACGAGATTGGCGCGGTCGCGAGCTTCCGCAAGGCCACTGTCATCGATCGCCTGCCCAAGACGCGCTCGGGCAAGATCCTGCGCAAGACCATGCGCCAGATAGCCGATGGCGGAGACTTCCCCATGCCCGCCACCATCGACGACCCCGCGATACTCGCCGAGATTCGCGAGGCGCTGAAGCCGTTGGGGTATGCAGCGAGCTGACACGGGTTGATGCCTGCTGACACCCCAACGTCCGAAGCAGACGTGGTTGACTATCAGGCCGATGGAATCGTTTGCTTGAGAAAGGCCTTTGCTGAGGAATGGATCACATTGCTCGGGCAGGCTGTTGAGATGGTGATGGCCGAACCCGGCCCCTATGCCGAGGAATTTGTCAAACCCGGAAGCGGGCGTTTTTTCAGGGATCTCGAACTGGCCCAGCGGCATGAGCCGTCCATGCGTTTTTCTAAGGAGCCCCCCGCGGCTGAGATCACGGGCCGGATAATGCGGTCGGACAAGATCAACTTTTTCTACGACCAGCTCCTCGTGAAGGAGCCCGGCGGCGCCGAGCGCACGTCGTGGCATCAGGATCAGCCCTATTGGGCGGTTTCGGGGCGGTAGGTCTGTTCAATCTGGTTGCCGCTCGATCCCGTCGCGCAGGAAACCTATGTTGAGTACGTCGCCGGCAGCCATGCCTGGCCCGAATTCAGCCCCTACCACTTCGTCGACGGTAGTCCCTATGATGGCACGGGCCTGCCGCAACTCCCGGACATCGAGGCCGAGCGCGACCGGCATCGCATAGTCAGCTTCGAAATGGAGCCCGGCGACTGTCTTGTCTTCCTGGCTATGATTGTGCACGGCGCGCCACCCAACCGCAGCAGCCACCGCCGTCGCGCCCTGGCAACCCGCTGGGCCGGTGACGATGCCCGCTACTGTATCAGGCCCGGTGAGGTGGGTGTCCCAACCGAGGATACCGGCCTCCAGCGCGGCGATCTGCTCGACAGCGGACGGTTTCCCGTCGTCTGGACGCGTTAACTAGCTGGATCGGCCCTCGGCGGCCCAGGTGAATTGCTCACGGGTTTCGACCGCACCCGGTCGTTTGCGACGTAGCCCCACCAGAGCAGCATCGGGATCAGCACCCCGTTCCACCATCACGCGCAAGGCCATCATGCCCGCCCGCCCCTGTCCGGCTCGGCAGTGAAACAACACACCGTGACCGGTATCGAGCAGGCCGTGTAGCCGCACCGCGAGTCCGGGCCACGCCTCACGGTCTGCACCGAGAGGGCCGCCGAAATCGTGGATCGGGAAATGAACCCAGTCGATGCCATGGTCCTGGAGGCGTGCGCCCAGCACGTCGCTGCCGATGGCTTTCATCTCCCCCCATTCCGTCATCGAGAGAACGACAGCCGGCTGCCACGCGACGATAGACTTCAGATCGGCCTCCAGACCTCCGACGCGGCCGGGCAGGGGACAGACCCCGATGCGTCCGCCTTCCCGCAGATCGAAGGTCGCAATGGGAAACGTGGTCATGGCAGCCTCAGTATCGTTTGGGAATATGGCGGCTGAACCACGCCCCGCCCAACATCCCCAGACCCGTCACGGCAAAGACCGACGACAGCGGCAGCACCAGAAGGATCACCGTGAAGATGCTCTGGGGCACCACGCGACCGACGTCCCTGTAGGTCGTGTAGAGCGATGTCATCTCGGCGCGTTCGTGGGGACGGACGGCGCGGGCGAAGGGGGCGTTGCCGACGGCATCAAGCCAGGAGGCACAGAAACAGGCGACCAGCAGCATGATGACCCCGGCGAGCGGCACGCCGGAGACCGCCGTCATCACAAAGGCAGTAATGGCGGTTGCGAGGTAACCCAGGAAGAGGTGCCGGCGCATACCCAGCGGCCCGCCCATCCGTCCCCATAGGGGAGCCAGAACCACAGCCGCCGCGCCCAGTGATACGATCATCCCTGCTTCCTCGTCGCTGTAGCCGCTTTCAACGCAATAGATCGGCCCGAAAATGAAGAAGATGTTCCACCACGATGAGCGGAAGATCGACAGCACATAGGCCAGCAACAGGCGCGGCTGCTCCAGAAAGCGGGGGATGAAGCGCAGCGGATTGGCATGCCCCATGCCCGCGACCTTGCGGTTGACCACAAGCCGCCGCCTCAGCAACACCATGCAAACCCAGACCGTCAGCAGGGCCATGATGACAAAGGGCAAGATCAGTCCGAGCTCGGTCCAGATCACTACGCCCAACCAGGGTCCAATCGTGAACCCCAGTCCCAGGCATGACATGCGCAGCCCCTCGAAGCGCGCGAAGGACTGGCGGGCGATGTTGTCCATTATCGCGATGTTGAGCGTGATCTCCATCGCGAAGAACCCGACCGTGTAGAGCACTGTTGCAATGTAGAGCGCCGTGACATCGCCTGTCGGGAACAGAAATGCGGCGACCACGACCATGACCGTACCGCCCAGCGTGACGTTCACCCGGCCCCAGAGGTCAAAGACCTTGGGTAGCAGCAGGGCGGCGGCAAGACTGAAGACGCTCACCACCAGGAACATCAGGCTGACTTGTTGGGCGTCGCCTACGGTATCGAGTGTCACGAGGGGAATCACGGTGAACGGCAGCGCCAGGGCGAAGATCAGTAGGCCCTGCATGATGGCGAAGGTGAAGGCATAGGGAATGCCTTCGACATTGAAGATACGGGCCAGGGTCATGAGAACAGGCCAGCGCCCGTTGGCGCCGTCTGTCAAGCGTGTAAGGCGCGCCGTCGGTCGATCAATGGTCGCCGCTGAGGGCGTATCCGGCCCGGTAGGTCGCAGTGATCTGCGCCAGGCAGTCGTCACGGGACGTGTCGTTGGAGAACCGTGAGGGGTGAACGATCGGCAGGTCATAGGGCGCTTCACCCTCGACCATCCAGTCCGCGAGGAAGCTGCCGGAGCCACCGCCGGTGCCGATGCCGACCGGGAAGCCGCTGGCCAACCAGAGTCCCGGGTGGCTCTCCACCGGTCCGAGCAGGGGGCAGCCGTCCGGCGCGTAGCAGATCGGTCCGTTGTTCACGGTTTTGATGCCGGCGTTGCCCTGAACCATGGCCATGGACTCGCGTGACTGCTGGCGGTTCCTGCGCCGTTGCTCGCGGCCCTGACGTGCAGGGGGCTGTGACATCTCCGACATGGCCATCTCCCGATGTGACTGGCTCGTCGCCTGTCAGAGTGACGCCGAGGTTCCCGGTGATGCAAGCAGGCCCCATGCAAAACACGCAACTGGCCCAACCGGTACATCCGGAGTCTCGGGCGGCCGGTTCACTTCCGCATCAGCCCTGGCTGGCGATGATTTCCTGAATCTTGCCGGCGACGGCTTCTGGCCTGTGGCGGAACAGCGAGCAGTGGCCCATGCTCTTCAGCAGGTGGAAGTGACCGTCTGCTGCGGCTTCGGCGACCAGCTTTCCGCGCGCGGGCGGGGTCTGCATATCCTGTTCGAAGCCGATGACGTGAAGCGGGCGGGTGCAGCCGGGAAGGCGATCCATAGCGGAGTATTCCAGGCAGGCCTGCCATTGGGCTGCCAGCATCTCGCCGTCACGTTCCTCGTAGGCTGCGGCCACCACCGGCTTGCACTTCTCCCAGAGTTCGTCGTCGCCCAGAACCTCGGACGGGTACATCAGCAGGGCGTAGTGGGCGAGCGCAAAGTCTGGCGGCAGGGTGCCTCCCGATTCGCGGAAGCGAACCTCGGCATCTTCCCATTCATGGATGAAACCGCCCTTCTTGCCCGACGTGCCCATGGCAATACCCAGACGGCAGAGTTTGGGATGGCTCAACAGCATCTCCTGGACGATCAGGGCACCCATCGACAGACCCACGATCACCACGGGCGGCTCGCAGACGGCACGAAGCAGGGTCGCGAGATCCTGGGCATAGGTCGCGATCGGCCAGGGCGGTGCCTTGTGGCTGACCGTGCGCCCGGCGCCACGCGGATCAAAGCTGGTGCAGCGGAAGCCCGGAAACAGATCGAATTGCTCGCCCCATTCCTCACCGGTTTGGTCCCCACCCGGACACCAGACGATGTCGGGCCCGGAGCCCTGCTGGACATAGTGCAGTGAGACCTCTGGCGTATCGAAAGTGGCGTGTTCCATGGTGCGGCTCCGGCGTGATCTGCCGAAGCCTATACCGTGCCCACTATTGATAGAAAGCAGCAGAGAGAGAACTAGTCCAGATGAAGGCTCAGAAGCGGCCCGTTGTCTTCGAAACTGTGACGTTTGTAGAACGTCATGGTGCGAGGCCATGTGTCCGCGGGCGGTGTGTTGAACTCGATCAAGGGGCAGTCGCAGGCACGGCCATCGGCGAGGACGGCGTCAGGCCGGGCCTGATCAACAACAACCGCCATGAAGGTCACTCCTGATTGGTGCAGGGACCTTGCCGGTTTGAGCTAACCTTGTGCTCTCAAAAATTTTATAGGTTCTCTGTCAGAAATTTTATGTGTGGAGAGCGATATGCACGCCTACCGTCTGGACATCGACCACCTGGCTCTGATCGATGCACTAGCCAAGACCGGTTCCCTGGTGAAGTCGGCTGGCTATCTTGGCATCACCCAGCCGGCCTTGAGCTATCGATTGCGCGAGGTTTAACGGAGGCTCGGCGTCACGCTGTTCCGCAAGGAGCGTGGCCATGCCGTCGCGCTGCAGTTTTGTGTGGCCTCCGGCCATGCCCGAGCATCTCAAAGCGAGGACGCCCGAACTCAACATCGACCTTGTCATCGAACCGGGGGCACGGGCGCTTGAGTCACTCGGGCAATCACATTGTGAAGCTGCGGTGTCCTGTGGTCCTGTTCCTGCCCCGCATGTGAAAAGCCGGGCTCTGTTTAGGGACGAGATCGTGGCACTTCTCCCTTCAGGCCACGATCTCTGCGACAGGGGCTATGTCCGTCCGTCCGATCTGGTGGAGCCCGCCCTGATCAGCGATCAAGCGCCGGCGGGCGAGGACATGCCGATGCAGCTTGTCCCGGGATCAGCGGGCCTGAGGGCGGGACGCTGTCTTGAGGCGGGCTTCGCCGAATCCGTCTTGCGCATGGTGTCTTCGGGATGGGGGTTGCGCTGGTCAGCCGTGCCCTCACGCCAGATGACCAAGACGACCCTTCTGTCGTGGTACTTCCAGTGGGCCGACGCGGATTTCCCTTGACGTGGTCGATCCTGCTACCTGCTGACGAGCCTCTCGGAACACCGGCCGGACATCTCTTCGAGCGCATGGCGCACTGGTGCAACACCCAGGAACGAACCGGCACGATGAACCACACCGGGTTCAGTCGGTCAGCTGCGCCAGCTTGATCGGACCTGGTGAAATCCAGAAGCAGAAGGTGAAGAGCGGTGTGTCGCGGGTGATCATCTCGTGCGGCAGCCAAGCTGTGTTGTGAATCGGTTCACCGGCAGGTCGTGGTTGCGGTTCCTCGTTGTTCTGGCCCCACAGGGTGTCGCCGCCGAAGGGAAAGTAAATCTCATCGGCCTCATGGTGATGGCGTGGATAGTGGCGCCCCGGGCCGATGACAAAAAATGCCGCGATGACCCGGTCGTGGGGGATCAGAGCGTCGTAGCCCAGAATGTTCGTGTAGCCGTAGTTGTCCATATAGTCGTGGCCCAGCGCCTGCCGGTAGTGCTGGGTCTGGATCCAGCGCATTGCAGGCTCGAACGCTGCAAAGGCCTCGGCCAGCGAGGCCATCGGCCCACCGCGCGCCATCTCAAGCGCGGCCGCCAGATGACGGCAGCCGGGAAGCCGCCTAGGCCGCGGCAGGGGATCAGGCATCACCATGGTTCGAATCTCGTTGGCCACCGTGGTGATAGCGGTTGCCTGATCCGGAAAGGCCTGGCTGCGATCACCCAGGAAGGAAAGGAGTGCGCCGCGCAGGGTCTCAAAGCTGCTAAGGTAATCTTCCCGGTTCATCCGTCTCGCCCCGATAGGTTGTCCAGGGCGGCCACCACATCGGCGGGCTCGGCACGCTGCCGGTAGTCAGGTTCCGCTGAAGCGAAGACGATCGAACGATCGTTGTCGATCAAGAAGGTCGCTGGAATCGGCAGCCTCCAACTGGCATCCCCGTTTGCCGCCTCAAGGTTCAGGCCGAAGGCTTCGAACTGAGCCCGCGACTCTGAATCAAGCGCGTAGACGAGGCCGAACTTGCGGGCCGTCAGGTTGCCGGGATCACTCAAAACCTCGAAGTCGAGGGCATCGATCTCGTTATCCGTCAGCGAATCGTCCCGGATCTCCGGTGAGATCGCGACCAGGTTGGCGCCCCGCGCCGTGATCGCGGGCAGTGCGAGCTGATAGGCGGCAAGCTCGGCGCTGCAATAGGGGCACCAGCTTCCGCGGCAGAACACGATCACGGCCGGGCCCTCGAGCAGAAGCGCACGAAGTGCGGTCGCGCTACCACGGGCGTCTGAAAGGATGAAGTTCGGGCCCTCATCGCCGGTCTGCAGCGGCTGGGTCTGGCGGCTGCACTCGATGGCCTGGGTGACCAGCGCGTTCAGGGCGCCTGCGCGGTCGCACGGCACCGCATTCTGGATTGCAGCAAGGCTGGCCTGCAGGCTCATGCCGTACTCCGTGATTGCCAGTAGGGTGTCTGGTCCCATATTGGTGCGTGAACGAAGCCACGCAACAGGATGATCCCCCATGAGCCGAGACGCCCCGCGCTGGCTGACACCCTTGACCGATTACGGGCCGTTGGCAGCCTTTTTCATCTCCTATCTCATGTCCGATCTTCTGACGGCCACGGCGGCCCTGATGGTGGCGACGGTGGTGGCGTTGGCTTTGGGATACGCCATTGCACGCTACATCCCGAAAATGGCGCTGATCACGGCAGGACTTGTCGGTGTGTTCGGTGGGCTCACGCTCATCCTGCAGGACGATACGTTCATCAAAATGAAGCCGACTATTGTACAGCTTCTATTCGCCGCCCTGCTTGGCGGCGGCCTGTTGCTGAGGCGGTCGCCTTTGAAGTTCGTCATGGGCAAGGCCATGGAGCTCGATGACATCGGCTGGCGTGTCCTGACCATCCGCTACGCCCTGTTTTTCGTGGCCATGGCAGCCCTGAACGAGCTGGTCTGGCGCACTCAATCCGAACTGTTCTGGGTGAACTTCAAGGTCTTCGGGCTTCTGGGGATCACGATCGTCTTCACCATGATCCAGATCCCCTTCCTCAACCGCCACATGCAGGAAGACGCCCAGGATCAATCCAGCTAAGCCAGCAACCTAGAATTTGGCATTTGTGGCCCCGGAAACCCGTAATCTAGGGTTTCATGCATCATGTGAGCTTGCTCAAGCCGGGAGGCCATGATGGATGAGGCCGTATCCAAGCCGCCACGCCAGCGCCGCGGCCGCAGCGCCCGCATGGCCGAGCGTGCGGCACCGCCTTTGGCGGATGAACGGGCTGTCTGGTCTTGCATGCCGGGCGGTCGCTATCGCCCGCTGAGTGACGCCGACGAACAGCAGGTCCGCCAGGCCGGCCCTGGCGCCCTGCAGGGTGCTTTGTGCCACCACGTACAACACGCCGGGCCCCGGGATCACCACCACCAGGGATGCCAGCACAAACCCCAGCAGCAGGGTCGTGTTCAGCACGGCGGATCAGACCTCGCCGATCGCCTTTTCTTCCTCATCCTCACGCGCGGCCAGTTCAGCGCGGGCGTTGGCGAGGTTCTTCTCGAGCGTGGCCGCCTTGGCGTTGGCTTTCTCGATCTCGACGTTGAGGTCCTTGGCGTTGCACAGACCCAGCAGGACCGGATCCTTGGCCTCAAGCTCTTCGGAGTTGCGGTGTGTGCCTTCACGAACCTGCGTGATCGTCTGCTTGGTCGTGCCGATCAGACGGACAACCTGCGCATCGGCAAGCTGCGGGAACCGCTTGATGAGGTAGAGGATAGCGTTGGGCTTGTCCTGACGCTTGGCAACCGGCGTGTAGCGCGCCTTGCTCACCTTGACCTTGGGAAGGTCCATGCGTTTGCGCAGTTGCAGGTTGGCGTGCGGATCGGCTAGACAACGGTTGAGCTCGTCGGCTTCGAGCTGGCCTGACAGCACCGGGTCCTGGCCAACGATGTTGATCGCAACCTCGCCGTCGGCGATGCCCTGGATTTCCAGTTCATGCATGTCGCAGAAGTTGGCGATCTGCTTGAAGGTCAATGTCGTGTTGTCGACCAGCCAGACGGCGGTCGCCTGGGGCATCAGAAGCTGTCCCATGATGTCTCCTTGTTTCGGGCCGCAGCCAGCGCATCTCGCGCGCCGCGACGTTCGCTCCTTAATCCAACTGTCAGGCCCTGACAACCGATCCGTCGGCTGCAGGCATCAATTGAACGTCAGGACAACCTTGCCGATGTGGTCGCCATCGATGGCATCCTGTGCCGCCGCAGCCTCGTCGAAGGGGTATTGCGCGAAAATCACCGGCTTCACCCTGCCGCTTTCCAGAAGCGGCAGAACCTCTCGCCGCAGTTCCTCGGCGATCTTGCCCTTTTCGTTCACCGAGCGTGCCCTCAGGGTCGAACCCGTGATCGTGCCGCGCTTCATCATCAGGGTCCCGAAGTTCACGTCGGCCTTCGGGCCGCCCAGGAAGGCAATGAAGCAGATGCGTCCTTCCATCGCCAGGGCCTTGATGTTCTTCGGAATGTAACTGCCGCCGACCATATCGAGGATCACATCGACGCCGCGGCCTTTGGTCAGGTCGTTGATCACCTCCACGAAGTCTTCCGAGCGATAGTTGATCCCGCGTTCGGCCCCGAGGTCCTCGCAGGCGAGGCACCGGTCGTCACTGCCGGCCGTCACGAACACGCGCGCACCACGCGCCTGGCCAAGTTGGATCGCCGTGGTGCCGATCCCGCTGGCGCCGCCGTGAACAAGCAGTGTTTCGCCCGCCTGCAAGCGCGAACGCTGGAAGACATTGGTCCAGACCGTGAAGAAGGTCTCCGGCACTGCCGCCGCCGCGGCCATGCTGAGGCGCTCGGGAATGGGCAGCGCCTGGGGCACGGGCACGGCGCAGTACTCGGCGTAACCGCCGCCGGTCACTAGTGCCATGATGCGGTCACCGGGTTTCAGATCGGCGCTATCGGGGCCATTGGCGATCACCTCGCCCGAAATCTCGAGGCCCGGAATGTCGCTGGCACCGGGCGGGGGCGGATAGCCGCCGGCGCGTTGCAAAAGATCCGGCCGGTTCACGCCGGCGGCATGGACCTTTACGAGCACCTCGCCCACCGACGGCTGCGGTACGGGCACCGAAGCGGTTTTCACGACCTCGGACCCGCCGCTGCCGTCATAGATGATGGCTTTCATTGTCGCCGGAATCTCAACTGTCATGCCTGTCTGCCCGTTGCGCGTTGCAGCAAAATCACCTGTCCTATACATGAAAATTTGCGAAGGGAGGACCACGCCATGGACAGCGATGATCTCGAACCCAGACGCCCGACAGGAGAGCCGAGGAACCTCGAGGCGATGTCGGTCGAAGCGTTGGAGGAGTACGTCGGAGAGCTTGAAGCGGAGATCGTGCGCGCCCGCGCTGTTATCAAAGACAAGCAGTCGGCCCGTGCCTCGGCGGATTCCGTGTTCAAAATCTGAGTTGAACACAGGCGAATCGCCCCACAACCCCCTTGATATGGTATTGTGATCCCTCATTCGCCGCGATATCTGGACACCCACACGAAAACGACTACATCCGAGGACGTTATGGCCGGCCATTCCAAATGGAAAAACATCATGTACCGCAAGGGCGCGCAGGATCAGAAGCGCGCCAAGCAGTTCACCAAGGTGGGCCGGGAAATCTCCGTGGCGGCCAAGAATGGTCTGCCGGATCCCGAGCACAACCCGCGCCTGCGCGCTGCGATCCAAGCCGCCCGGGCAGTCAATATGGGCAAGGATGCCATTGATCGTGCGATCAAGAAGGCTGCCGGCGGTGACGACGACACCGATTACCAGGAGATGCGCTACGAGGGCTACGGACCAGGCGGCATCGCGGTGATCGTTGAAGCGCTCACGGACAACCGCAACCGTACCGCATCGGAAGTCCGGGCCGCGTTCAACAAGTTCAACGGCTCGCTGGGCGAGACCGGGAGTGTCTCCTTCATGTTCGAGCGCCTGGGCCTGGTCGTCTTCGCCGCTGACATCGGTGATGCCGATACCGTGTTCGAAGGGGCGCTCGAAGCTGGTGCCAGCGATGTGACGTCCGACGACGAAAGCCACACGATCTATTGCGCGCCAGAGGATTTCGGCCAGGTCAGCGAAGCCCTGTCGGGCCAGTTCGGCGACCCGCAGGAGGCCGGGCTGGCGTGGAAACCCTCGAACACTATTGAGATTGACGAGGACAAGGCTGCGACGCTGCTTAAGCTGATCGATGCCCTGGAAGACAATGATGATGTCCAGTCCGTGGCTGCCAACTTCGAGATCGCCGACGACGTTATGGAACGTCTGGTCGCCTGAGGTGCAGTTGTGAGGGTACTGGGCCTGGATCCGGGTCTGCAGCATACCGGCTGGGGCGTCATCGATGTCGAAGGCAACAGCCTGCGCCATGTCGCCAATGGCGTGATCTCGCCCTCACCGAAGCTGTCGATGGCCGAACGGCTGACCACGATCTTCGATGGGGTCTGCATAATCCTTGCGGACCATCAGCCTGATGCTGCCGCGATCGAGGAGACTTTCGTCAACAAGAATCCCGATAGCACGCTGAAGTTGGGGCTCGCACGTGGCGCCGGACTGGTCGCTGCGGCTTCGACCGGGCTGCCCGTCGCCGAGTACGCCGCGCGGCTCGTGAAAAAAACCGTGGTCGGCACCGGCAAAGCCGACAAGCAGCAGATTGCTGTAATGATCGCCATTCTCCTGCCCGGCGCGAAGGTGAATAACGCTGACGCTGCCGATGCCCTGGCCGTGGCCATTTGTCACGCCCACCATGCAGAGACTCTCGGTCCGCAACGCCGACTGGCGGCCTCAGGAGTGCTGGCATGATCGGTCGGCTGAACGGCATCGTTGATACGATCGATGAAGACTGGGCCATCATCGATGTCGGTGGGGTCGGCTATCAGCTCTCCTGCTCGGGCCGGACTCTGCGCGGGCTCGGCGCGGTTGGTGAGACCACCCGTGTTCACGTCGAGACCTTCATTCGGGATGACCGGATCGTGCTTTACGGCTTTGCCGATCAGGCCGAGCGCGGCTGCTTCCGCCTGCTCATGACGGTTCAGGGCGTCGGCGCGCGCACGGCACTTGCCATCCTTTCGGTTCTGACGCCCGACGAGCTTACCCAGGCTGTTGTCGCACAGGACAAGGCGGCGGTGAGCCGTGCCAATGGCGTTGGCGCCCGCGTCGCCCAGCGTGTCGTCACCGAACTCAAGGACCGCATGGGTGACATCGGGCTTGGTCCCGGTGCAGCTCTTCAAGCAGACGCCGGTGGTGCAACGGTTGATGGTGCGGATGATGCCGATGCGGTCTCCGCACTTGTCAATCTCGGCTACGGTCGATCCGAGGCCTATGGCGCTGTCGTGGCGGCGCGTCGCGTTCTGGGTGACGGCGCCGATGCGTCCGGCTTGATCCGCGCCGGTCTCAAGGAACTTGCCCAATGAGTGAGGAGCGGCTGGTCAGCGGCGAACCCGGCAGCGAAGACCTCGAAGGCTCGCTCCGGCCCCAGACACTCGATGGCTTCATTGGCCAGCGGCAGGTCTGCAAAAACCTCTCGGTGTTCGTCCAGGCTGCGCGCGGCCGTGGGGAAGCGCTGGACCATGTTCTGCTCCATGGCCCGCCGGGCTTGGGCAAGACCACGCTGGCCCAGATCGTCTCGCGTGAGCTCGGTGTCGGCTTCAGGGCGACATCAGGACCGATCATCGCGCGTGCCGGTGACCTCGCAGCCCTGCTCACCAATCTCGAAGAGCGGGATGTGCTTTTCATCGATGAGATTCATCGCCTCAATCCTGCCGTAGAAGAGGTGCTCTATCCGGCCATGGAAGATTTCCAGCTGGATCTCATCATCGGCGAGGGGCCGGCCGCACGCTCCGTGCGCATCGATCTGCCGAAGTTTACACTGGTCGGTGCGACAACCCGTTCAGGCCTGCTCACCACGCCCTTGCGTGAGCGCTTCGGCATTCCGCTGCGTCTTGATTTCTACGAGGCCAAAGATCTGGCCGTGGTTGTCTCGCGCGCTGCGGGGATCATGGGGGCGCCGGTCACCGATGACGGTGCTCATGAAATCGCGCGGCGGGCGCGTGGCACGCCGCGCGTCGCCGTACGGTTGCTCCGCCGCGTGCGTGACATCGCCCATGTGGAAGGCTCCGAAACCATCGATGCGGCGGTTGCCGATGCTGCTCTCGCGCGACTCGACGTTGATGCACGTGGACTCGACGCCATGGACCGGCGCTATCTCAAGTGCATCGCCGAACACTATGCCGGCGGGCCGGTCGGCGTTGAAACCGTCGCGGCAGCACTCTCCGAACATCGAGACGCGCTCGAAGATGTCATCGAGCCCTTCCTCATCCAGCAGGGGTTCCTGCAGCGCACACCCCGTGGCCGCATGATCACCTCGGCCAGCTACGATCACATCGGTCTGCCTGTGCCGGCCGGAAACCGTAGTCAGCCCGAGATCTTTCAGATGGTCGAGGACGATGTCTGATGGCGTCCACCGCCTGCCGGTCCGCGTGTACTACGAGGATACCGACGCCGCCGGCATCGTCTATCACACAGCCTATTTGCGCTTCGCCGAACGTGGCCGAACGGAGTTCCTGCGTGTCTGTGGCTTCGATCACCGGAGCCTGTGTGCGCAGGCTGGCGGCAACTTTGTCGTCCGCAACATGGAGATCGACTTCGCGTCGGCGGCCCACCTCGATGATGAACTTGTTGTCGAAACACGGATCGTTTCGGTCGCGGGCGCCAGCGCCAGGATGGAGCAGGTCGTGAAGCGTGACGACGAACGGATTGCGGGTCTCGACGTTCGCCTGGCCTTCCTCACACCACTGGGGCGCCCGGCGCGTTTGCCTGCCGAGGTGCGCCAGGTCTTTCTTGAACAGGCTTTTCTCGAACAACAGTGATGCACGGCGGGGCAGGAGCCCCGGGTTTGAAGGAGACAGAACCTTGGAAGTAACCGCACTCGCCGGCGTTGCGCCGGAAGCCAGCATGTCGGTCTGGAGCCTGTTCTGGCGCGCTGATGTCATCGTCAAGCTGGTGATGCTGATCCTGGTGGCCGCATCGGTCTGGTGCTGGGCCATCATCTTCGACAAGTCGATCCGTCTGCGCCGCCTGCGTGGCCAGGCTGAGGAGTTCGAGGAATCGTTCTGGTCCGGTGGTTCGCTAGAAGACCTCTACGACCGCATCGGCCGCGATCCTGGCCATGCCATGGCGGCCGTGTTTGCCGCGGCCATGGAAGAGCTGCGGCGCGCCATGCAGCGGCAGGACATGATATCCGATGATCGTCTGCGCGCAGGGCTCCAGCAGCGTATCCATCAGGCGATGCAGGTCACAGTCGACCGTGAGATGGACCGTCTTGAGCGCTACATGGGCTTTCTGGCGACAGTTGGCTCGACGGCACCGTTTATCGGCCTGTTCGGCACGGTCTGGGGCATTATGAACGCCTTCACCGCCATTGCCGTGTCGCGGGACACCTCGCTGACCGTCGTCGCTCCCGGTATCGCCGAGGCGCTGTTTGCCACGGCGCTGGGTCTGCTCGCCGCCATCCCGGCCGTTGTGGCTTACAACAAGCTCTCGACCGATCTCGACCGCTACGGCAGCCGTCTTGAAGCCTTCTCGGCCGAGTTCCACTCGCTGCTGTCCCGTCAGCTCGACGAGAAGGGCGGCTGATGGCCGTTCAGTTCACAGCAGGCTCCGGCCGGCGCAGCGCCCGCGCCAGGCGGCGCAGGCCACCGATGAGCGAGATCAACGTCACACCCTTCGTCGATGTGATGCTGGTTCTGCTGATCGTCTTCATGATCGCGGCTCCATTGTTGACAGTGGGAGTCGAGGTCGACCTGCCCGATGCCAATGTGGGAGAAATCTCGGGCACGGATGAACCCATCGAGATCTCGGTCCAGGTAGACGGCAGCATCTACCTCATGGAGACATCGGTCGAACTCAACGAGCTTGGCCCTCGTCTTGTCGCAATTTCGCAGAATAATCCCGAGGTCAGGATTTTTGTCCGTGGCGACCGCGGTGTTGCTTATGGCGAGGTGATGGCTGTGATGGGTGCCTTGAACGAAGCCGGGTTCAACCACATGGCGCTGGAAGCCGAACGCCCGCGCGAGGCGGCGGAGTAGGACGCGATGTCGCCCACCGGCTTTGGCATATCCGGTGTCATGCATGCCGCATTGATCGCGCTCGCGATCGTCGGTCTGCCGCAGCTCTGGAACACCGAACTGGAGCCGTTGGAGCAGGTCACGGTTGAACTCGTGACCATCGATGACGAGGCCGGCGCACCCGCTCCGGAACCCGAGCCGGAGATTGAGGAGGAGATTGCCGAGCCGGAGCCTGAACCTGAGCCGGAGATCGCGAATGTCGAGTTGCCCGAATTCGAGCCTCTGCCCGAACTTGAGCCCTTGCCCGAGATCGAGCCGTTCGAGGAGATCGATGTGCCGGAGGCCGAACCGCTCCCAGAGCCGGAGCCGCTTCCCGAACCCGAGATCACCGAACCCGAACCGGAACCTGAGCCTGACATCGTAACGGCCGCACCCGACACACCCGTGCCCATCGAAAAGCCCGAAGCACCGGAACCGCCCGAGCCCGAGTTCGATCAGGTCATGGAAAGTCTGCTGCTCGACAAGCTCAATGAAGAGCCGGTGCCGGAGACCGCGACGTCGGAAACGACGTTCGATGATGTTCTGGCCTCGCTCGATTCAAATTCCAACGCGCCAGCGGCCGATGAGGAGACAGTAACCATCGTATCCGTGATCGCCTCGCAGATTGCCCAGCACTGGAATGTTCCTGCCGGTGCTGAAGGTGCCGGCGAGATGATTGTGGTGATCGATGTCCGTCTGTCGACCGGCGCCCGTGTGCTTGCCGTGGAAATCACCGAAGTGATCGGAGGCGGCAGCGAAGAGGTCCGTCGCGCTGCGGCCGAAGCCGCGCGTCGTGCGGTCCTGCATTTTCAGGATCATCCTTTCCTGCGTCTAGACTATGATCGCTACGATGTCTGGAAGCATTTGTTGATCCGTTTCAACCCGAGCCAAATGTTGAGGTCCTAAATTATGACTGCTGTTCGCACCGTGCGCCGTGTCGCGCTCGTCTTGATCCTCTTATTTGGTTTTGGCTTGCAAAGCGCGCATGCGCAGCTCGTGGTCGATGTGACGTCAGGGCAGAACGATCCGCTGCCTATTGCGGTCACGTCTTTTGTCGGGATCGGCGAAGACGCAGCCATCGGCGCCAACATCGCCAACGTGGTGTCGGCCGATCTGGAACGCTCGGGCCTGTTTGCGCCGATCGCCAGGGCCGCGTTCATCCAGGCGGCCGAGGACATCGGCGAAGAGAGGCTGCCACGTTTCGGTGACTGGCGCACGATCAACGCCCAGGCGCTGGTGACGGGCTGGGTCACGCGTGAGGCGGACGGTCGGCTCAAGGTCAGCTTCCGCCTCTGGGACACCTTCAGCGAGGAGCAGCTCGACGGCTACGTCTATCGGGGCAGTGAAGACATCTGGCGCCGGATAGCGCACAAGATCGCCGATGCCATCTATGAGCGCCTGACCGGTGAAAGGGGTTACTTCGATACCCGCATCGTTTATGTCGCCGAGAGCGGCTCGCCGACGGAACGTGTCAAGCAACTTGCGATCATGGATCAGGATGGCGCCAACCATCAGTTCCTGACCAATGGTGACAATCTGGTACTGACGCCCCGGTTCTCGCCCACCAGCCAGGAAATCACCTTCATGGCGTACTTCAACAACACGCCGAGGGTTTATCTGCTAGATATCGACACGGGCCGTCGCGAGGTTTTGGGCGACTTCCCCGACATGACCTTCGCACCGCGTTTCTCGCCCGACGGACGCAAGGTCATCATGTCCTTAGCGGTTGATGGCAACTCCGACATCTACGTCATGGACCTGCCGACCCGGCGGATCGAGCGGCTCACCACAGATCCGGCCATCGACACCTCTCCGTCCTTTTCTCCCGACGGCAACTTCATCACCTACAACTCGGATCGAGGCGGCAAGCCGCAGATTTATGTGATGAACGCGGACGGCAGCAACGCCCATCGGATTACCTTCAACGAGGGGGTATACTCCACACCGGTCTGGTCACCACGTGGCGATCTCATTGCCTTCACGAAGCAGCACAACGGCACATTTTACATCGGTGTGATGACCACCGACGGTTCCGGGGAGCGATTGATCGCCGAAGGCTATATGGCCGAGGGACCGACCTGGGCCCCCAATGGCCGCGTGATCATGTTCTTCCGCGAGACGCCAGTGGGTACACAGACTGTGGCGCAGCTCTTTACGATCGACCTCACGGGATTCAACGAGCGGCTTGTTCCAACCCCGCTTGATGGTTCCGATCCTGCTTGGTCTCCCTTGATTCCGTAAGAGTGAATCCGTATAATTAGCGCTGATCTTGCACCGCCGACAACGGCGCGGTGTCGTCACGGTTGGCCCATGGAAATCCCTGGTTTTGGGGCGTTGTTCCAAGGCAAGTCGACTTTTCTCAACGTCCAAAGGGGAACTTTTCCTATGCGCCTCAAACTGCTCAGCATCTTCGCCGCCAGCCTTCTGGTTGCCGCGTGCGAATCCACCTCCGATTCGGCCGACGACAGCGCCGGTGACGGCGATGTCATGATCGTCGAAGAGATCATCGTCGAAGTCGAAGAAATCAATCCGCGTTCGCCGGAATACATCACCGAAGTCCTTGGTGACCGCGTCTACTTTGACTTCAACAGCTCCGTGATTAATGCGCAGGCGCAGGGCACGATCAAGCGTTGGGCCGAATGGATGAACGCCTACACCGACATCTTTGTCGTTGTTGAGGGCCACTGCGACGAACGCGGCACCCGTGAGTACAACCTTGCCCTGGGCGAGCGCCGTGCCAATGCCGTGAAGAACTACCTGGTCGCGCTGGGTGTCGATCCCGTGCGTATCGGAACCATCAGCTTCGGTAAGGAGCGGCCCGCCGTTGAGGGTCACACCGAAGCCGCCTGGGCGCAGAATCGCCGTGTCGTTCTCGTGATGGGCTGACACGCAAGCGAGAGCTTGTAAGGTTCTCGGGCCGTCCCGCTCCCGGTGTTAACCGGATCTGCGGGGCGGCCCGATGTTTTTGTCCACCGTGTGACAACGCCCGAATTTAGCCTTTGTTGGCGTTTAGCTTTGCGCCGACCGTATGATTTGGCGACGAACGGCGTAGAAGAAGAGTCGGTCCGTGCCGGGTGCGTCGCGTCTTGAAGTCATGGGAAACGAAGTGATGAAGAAGCTCAGTGCCATCGCAATTGCCACTGTCCTGGTCGTGCTCGCCGTGCCGGCGCAGGCTCAAAGCGGTGATGTTCAGGACCTGTCCCGAGAACTCGATCGGTTACGCAACGATCTCGTTGATCTGCAGCGATTTATCTATGCCGGTGAGGGTGAGGTGCTGACGATCACCCCGTCGACTGGTGTTGGCGAAGACGCCGCACAGTTTCAGTTGGGCCTGCAACATCTCGAGGAGCGTGTCAGGCTGTTGACCGGCCAGATCGAGGAGCTGCAGCATCAGCAGCGTCAGATGAACGCGCGCCTTGACTCAATCGAAGCACAAATCGCCAGTGGAGCGATGGTCATGGGCGCAGGCACGGATTCCGATATCTTTCTGCTCGACGAGACGATGGCAGCCGATGATGGTGCGGTGGAGATCGTGCCTGACTCAGGCACGTCGACCGAACTTGCCAGCGGCGCGATCCTGCCCCCCGGCCCGGAGATGGATCAGTACAATTTCGCCTTCTCGCTTCTTCGCAAGGCCGACTACGGGGGGGCCGAGATGGCCTTCAACGAATTCATCACCCTCCATCCCGAAAGTGAGCTCACCGGCAATGCCTACTACTGGCTGGGTTCGACCCACTTCGTCCGGGATCAGTTCCGTGACGCGGCTGTGGCGTTTCTGAAGGGCTACCAGCAGGGCCCGACCGGGCCGAAGGCCGCTGACAATCTTCTCAAGCTCGGCGTGACCCTGTCCCGGCTCGAGAAGTTCGACGAGGCCTGCGCTACCTTCACAGAACTTGAGAACAAGTTCCCGGAAGCGGCCCTGACCCTTCTTGATGAAGCGTCCGACGAATCCGCTGCGGCGGGGTGCAGCTAACCCCGCTTGCGATTAGACTGCGGCCTGAGAGACCGATCGCCTGATGCCAGGAGGTGCGACAGGTGCAGGAGCGTGGTTAAGGGGCTGGTATGGTTAAGAAGCTGTTGATCCTGATGGGCCTGATCGTGCTCACGGCATGCGTAAAGGTGCCATCGGTCAACGACAATCTCGTGATTGTGTACAGCACCGCTGAAGCTGTGGACCCAGTCCAGGTTGAGGTCAAACGGGCGGTCATTTTTTTTGACGAAATCCTGGGCGGAGACACGGTTGTCTACTTCGCCTTCAACAGTGCGACTATTACAGCCGATGCGCAGTCGGAGATTGCCTTGTGGGCTGATGCTCTCACAACTCATGCGGATTTCGACGTTGTCATCGAAGGCCACTGCGATGAGCGGGGAAGTCGTGAGTACAACCTCGCTCTGGGTGAACGACGCGCTTCGGCCATTCGCGATCTGTTGATCGCCAGCGAGGTCGATGGCGACCGGATTGCCACGATCAGCTTCGGCAAGGAACGCCCAGCCGTTTCCAGACACGACCCCGAGGCCTGGGCGCTCAACCGTCGTGGTGTAATCGTCCTCGCCAACTGATCGGCCCGCGGTCAAAGGGTTGGCCGGACACGAATGGTCCGGCAAGGTTCACAATTCTGCCCGGATTTGGCCGCCCTTTGGTCTTGTGATGAAGCCACGGTACCTGCGCCTACCCTTCGACGGGAGAGTATACGGGGCCGGCGTTCATCAACGTCCATATCCGGGGAACATCATGACTCGAGTATTGTTCGGCCTGACTACGGCCGCCTTTGTCTTATCCGCTTGTCAAACCACGCCGTCGCAAAATGATGACGTCAGTGGACTGGGAGATGCCGATTCCGAGCTCATCACGGGTGCCTTGTCCACAGGTGACATTGATGGACTGGCGCTCGACAGACCGGTCCCCACCCTGGAATGGGTCAGCTACGCCTACGGCGACAGGGTCCTCTTCGACTCCGACAGCGCTGGCCTCACGACCGAGGGCCAGGAGATCGTTCGCGGCTGGGCGGACTGGATGAAGATGTTCCCCGATATTGTGGTCCGTATCGAAGGCCATTGTGACGAACGTGGCACCCGAGAATACAATCTCGCATTAGGTGAAAAGCGTGCCACGGCGGTGCGGAATCTCCTGATCGCATTGGGAGTGGCGCCCCACCGGATCGCCGTTGTGAGCTACGGCAAGGAACGCCCCGTGGTCGCCGGCCACACCGCTGAATCTTGGAGTGAGAACCGTCGCGGTGTTCTCACACTGATCTGAAGGTGACAGGGTGGTCGAGCTGGCTCATCGTGCGTGCATGACCCCTCTGGACCCGCAAGCACAGTTTCACCGGTTCGTGTCTGACGAACTGGTATCAGACATCGGCAGTGATGTGGGCCTGTCTGACGACGAGTTCGAGGCTCTCATGGCGCCCTTCGAACCCTTCGAACAGGCTCCCCGCCTTGGGCTCGGTCTGTCCGGTGGAGCCGACAGCACGGCCCTGCTTCATCTTGCCTTGGATTGGGCGAGGCGCCGCGGCGGGACGGTTGTCCCCCTGATTATCGATCATGGACTTCGGTCGGAATCGACACTGGAGGCCTGTGCGGTGGCCGACAAGTCTCGAGCTCTGGGCCTCGATCCAGTGGTCCTCAAATGGAAGGATGATCCACCGGGCACGGGAGTCGAGGCGGCGGCGCGCACGGCTCGCTATGCGCTACTCTCTCGCGCCTGCGAGGCTCATCGCTTGCTCCACCTGCTAGTCGGCCACCATCGCGATGATCAGATTGAGACGATTGCCATGCGGCAGGAGCGATCTAGCGGTTTTCAGGGGCTTGCAGGCATGTCGGCCTGTGTCGAGCGCCGGGGCTATCGCTTGCTGCGGCCGCTTCTGTCGGTACCGAAGGCACGGCTTCTCGCAACACTTCAAGAAGACGGCCACACCTGGTTCGAAGACCCGATGAACCGGGATGAACGGTTCGCCCGGGCCCGCATGCGGCGGGATGGCATCACGGCAGGATCGCCCGCGGCGACGTTTGAACGCATTGCCCTGGAACGGGAGCTGGAGGCCTGTCTGCCATCTGTGGTGAGGCTCGACCGTTTTGGAGAGGCTTGTCTTGATCGCTCCGGGTGGCGCGCGTTGCCCAGGAAACTGGCCGACCTGGTCGTCGCCAGGCTCGCACGGACCATGGGCGGGCTCGATCATGCACCGGCTTCCCGCCGCGTTGAGGCCATGGCCGGTTGTTTGCGTGGCGACAATCCCGTGAAGGGAACCCTCGGCCGTTGCCTTTGGCGCGGAAGGGATACGATTTGTGTGTCCCGCGAGATGCGTGACCTGCCCGTTCTTGCGCTGGATGGGCCCGAGACACGCGCCCTCTGGGATGGCCGGTTTGAGATTGCTGTTCCCGACGGCGTCTGGATCGTCAAAGCGTGGAGTGCTCTCACGGATCACGAGGAGTTGAGTGCTGCTTGTGCCCCGGGTCTCTCGCCGTCGGCACTGCAAACACTGCCGGTGATCGGGAACCTTGAAGGCCGTGTCATGGTTCCCCACCTTGAGGAGGTGGGAGATGGCGGCCTAGCGGGTGTCCGTGCCGTCTTTGCGCCGCGCCAACCTCTGACTCCGCCGCGCTTCGTTTCCGCCGGTGAGTCTGGTATGTCGTGCGAATGGAAGCGATAATGGCTGTGATCAAGGAAATGAGGCCGCTTTGAACAACTTCGGACGTAATCTGGCGCTGTGGCTCATCATCGGCCTGCTGGTGATCGCCCTTTTCAATCTGTTCCAGCCACAACCACAGTCCAACGAGATAGCCTATTCGGACTTCCTCGACAAGGTTGCGACCGGACAGGTCTCCGATGTAACCATTCAGGGCGAGGCCATCACCGGTCATGAACGCAGCGGAACCGAGTTCACGACCTACGCGCCCGGAGACCCCAATCTCGTTCCTCTTCTGGAGGCCAACAGCGTCAAGATCACCGCGGCGCCCGTCGACGAAGGCATGCCGCTGCTCAGCATTCTGCTGTCCTGGTTCCCGATGCTTCTGCTTATCGGCGTCTGGATTTTCTTCATGCGTCAGATGCAGGGCGGCAGCGGCAAGGCTATGGGCTTCGGCCGCTCGAAGGCCAAGCTGCTGACGGAAAAGCAGGGCCGCGTCACCTTTGAGGATGTCGCCGGAATCGACGAAGCCAAGGATGAGCTCGAAGAGATCGTCGAGTTCCTCAAAAATCCCCAGAAGTTCCAGCGTCTGGGCGGCAAGATTCCCAAGGGTGTGCTGCTCGTTGGCCCTCCGGGCACAGGCAAGACGCTTCTCGCACGCGCCATCGCCGGCGAGGCCAACGTCCCGTTCTACACCATCTCAGGTTCGGACTTTGTCGAGATGTTTGTCGGTGTCGGTGCCAGCCGAGTCCGTGACATGTTTGAACAGGGCAAGAAAAACGCGCCGTGCATCATCTTCATGGACGAGATCGATGCGATGGGCCGTCATCGTGGCGCCGGTCTGGGTGGCGGCAACGATGAGCGCGAGCAGACCCTCAACCAGCTCTTGGTCGAGATGGATGGTTTCGAGACCAACGAAGGCATCATTCTGATCGCCGCGACGAACCGTCCCGATGTGCTTGATCCCGCGCTCCTGCGCCCCGGCCGCTTTGACCGCCAGGTCGTGGTCCCGAATCCAGACATTCTGGGTCGCGAGAAGATCCTGAAGGTCCACACCCGCAAGGTGCCGATCGGTGCCGATGTGGTGCTCAAGACCATCGCGCGCGGCACGCCCGGGTTCTCCGGCGCCGATCTTGCCAATCTCGTGAACGAAGCGGCTCTGCTGGCCGCAAGGCGCGGCAAACGTGTCGTCACCATGAAGGAACTTGAGGACGCCAAAGACAAGGTGATGATGGGTGCGGAGCGCCGCTCCATGGTCATGACCGAGGACGAAAAGAAGCTCACGGCCTATCATGAAGGCGGTCATGCCCTGGTGATGCTCTACATGCCGGGCCACGAGCCTCTGCATAAGGTGACGATCATTCCGCGTGGCCGCGCCTTGGGCGTGACGATGTACTTACCCGAACGTGACAAGCTTTCGATTTCGGAGCGGGAGCTCAAGGCAAAGATCGCCAGCCTGTTCGGCGGCCGCGTCGCCGAAGAGATGATTTTCGGTAAGGAGAACGTCACCACTGGCGCCAGCAACGACATCAAAGTCGCCACCGATCTTGCGCGTCGCATGGTCACGCAGTTCGGATTTTCCGACAAGCTCGGGCCGGTTCTCTATGGCGACAATGAGGAAGAGGTCTTCCTCGGGCATTCGTTCACGCAGAGCAAGAACCGTGTCGCGGGTTCGACCGTTGCCGTGATCGACGCCGAAATCCGTCGCCTGGTCGATGAAGGCGAGGCCAAGGCCCGCGAGATTCTCGATGAACGGGCTGATGAACTGGAACTCGTGGCACAGGCGCTTCTCGAACACGAAACGCTGTCGGCCGACGAGATTTGCCGCATCATCGCAGGCGAGACGATCTCGCGGGATGAAGGCGACCAATCAGAAAAACCGACCCCGCCGCGTCAGGGGTCGTCCGTGCCGACGACCGAAGGCAAGGGTGATGCGCCCGGTGGCGCCGAGCCCGAGCCCCAGCCCGGCAGTTGACCTCGCGTCTGCCCGTTCACGGGCTTGCTGATGTCCCTGCCAAGCTTCCAGTTGGTGCCGTCCCCTATGCGAAGCTCTTGCCCGTGCCCTGGCGGTCAGCTGTGGCTGTGCAGAGCCAGTCCCGTGTGGAATTGCTGCTGCGTTGTCCCGACTCCGTGTCGACGTTGGAGACAACTTGTGAAGCCTTGTTGGCTTGGGCGCGTGCACAAAGCGATGAGATCGGTGGCCGTGTCATCCGCCAGATTGAGCAGGCCGGAGTCCGGTGTGGTCCTGTTGCAGGTCTCGCTAGGGATGATTGCCACGTCATGGGCATCATCAACGTGACACCCGACAGTTTTTCCGATGGTGGTCAGGCATTTGCCGTGGACGATGCTCTTTCGCAGGGGCTTGCCATGGTCGAAGCCGGCGCAACGATCCTGGACATTGGTGGTGAGTCGACACGTCCAGGTTCCGACCCTGTGGCGGTCGAGGACGAGATTTGCCGTGTTGTTCCGGTTGTTGAGGCCCTGGCTGGTTGTGGTGTCCCGCTGTCGATCGACAGCCGCAAGGCACCGGTCATGGCTGCAGCACTCGATGCCGGAGCGTCGATCGTCAACGATGTCAGCGCGCTCGGTCATGACCCCGACGCGATGACGCTGGTGGCGGAGCGGGGTGTGCCGGTCATTCTGATGCACGCGCTGGCTGATCCCAAGACAATGCAGAATGCGCCAGCCTACGATCATGTGAGTCTCGATATCTTCGATTACCTCGAAGCGCGCATGGAAGCCTGTGCCGCGGCAGGTATCCCTCGCGAAAGCATCATTGTGGATCCCGGAATCGGCTTCGGTCAGACCGATGCGCATATCTCGGTTCTGATGCGTGATCTGGCGTTGTTCCGGAGCCTGGGTTGTCCCATCCTTCTGGGAGCTTCACGCAAGAGCTTCATCGGACGTATGGCGGGTGAGACAGAGGCAACCCGCCGTGTTCCGGGAAGTCTGGCCGCCGCCTTGGCTGGCATTCACGGTGGGGCATGGATGTTGCGTGTTCACGATGTCGGGGAAACGGTCCAGGCGCTGCGTGTCTGGCGGGCGATCGAGGGGTACGGAGTTTCATGAGCCGGAAGTTCTTTGGTACAGACGGTATTCGCGGCAAGGCCAATGTCGAACCTATGACGGCCGATGTCGCTTTGCGTGTGGGTATGGCGGCTGGAGCCTACTTCCGCGACGGTGATCACCAGCATCGCGTCGTGATCGGTAAGGACACACGTCTGTCCTGTTACATGATCGAAAATGCGCTCGCGTCCGGTTTTGTTTCGGTCGGGATGGACGTCCACCTGCTGGGGCCTATCCCGACACCGGGGGTCGCCAGGCTGGTCCGTTCCATGCGGGCTGATCTCGGAGTCATGATCTCGGCCTCGCACAATCCTTTCCATGACAACGGCATCAAACTCTTCGGGCCCGATGGTTACAAACTGTCTGACGATGCCGAAACCAGCATCGAGGCCAGCCTGGCTGGCGACGGCGGCGACATGCGCGCGGAGTCGTCGGACCTCGGACGCGTTCGCCGTCTCCAGGGCGCGATCGGTCGTTACTCCGAATTCTGCAAGAGCAGCTTCCCCCGTCGCCTGCGCCTGGACGGGCTCAAGATCGTGATCGATGGGGCCAATGGCGCTGGCTACCGCGTCGCACCGGAGGTCCTGTGGGAACTGGGTGCCGAGGTCGTCCCCATCGGGGTCAACCCCAACGGCACCAACATCAATCGCGACTGCGGCTCCACCGCGCCTTCGGTGATGCAGGAGACAGTGTGTGCCCATGGTGCCGACCTCGGGATTGCACTGGATGGCGATGCCGACCGGGTGATCGTGGCCGATGAAAAGGGCGAGATCGTTGATGGCGACCAGATCATGGCTCTGGTGGGTGCCTGGATGCTGCGCAAGGAAAAGCTTCAGGGTGGCGGCATCGTCGGCACGGTGATGTCCAATCTGGGCCTTCAGCGCTTTCTCGAAGGCCGCGGGCTGATACTGGAACGCACGCAGGTCGGCGACCGCTATGTCGTCGAGCGGATGCGCGAGAAGGGTTACAACATGGGTGGCGAGCAGTCGGGCCACATCATCTATTCGGATCACTCCACTACCGGCGACGGCCTGATCGCGGCCTTGCAGGTGCTCGCCGTGCTGCAGGATAGCGAAAAGCGCATGAGTGACCTCGGCCGTCAGTTCGAGACGGTGCCACAACTTTTGAAAAATGTCCGGTTCGAGGGTGGTCAGCCCCTCGAGGACGACAGCGTGAAATCGGCCTTGGCGGCTGCCGAAGATCGCCTGGGCCCGGACGGACGGCTTGTCGTTCGCGAGTCGGGCACCGAGCCGCTGATCCGGATCATGGCCGAACATGCTGATTCGGATCTGGTGAACAGCATCGTCGACGAGCTTGAAGTCACGATTCAGCGCGCCGTGGCCTGACTCATCAAGTGTCGATGGGTTTCATCCCGGATCGACGCGCCTTGCGTCTTGTCCGGGATGACAGATGATGTTTGTGGCCGCGGATACGGCGCCTACATCACGAGGTTCATGGCCGTCGGCTGCTGCTCTGCCAACTCGGCGACCGTATCGGGTCCAAGGATCAAGTCCTGGCGGTTGATGGCGCCGGTCAGAGAAAGACGTACGGCGAACGGTACGGTGTCACGATCACGCCCCGCTTTTCGGCTTCTCGCGAGAAATCGCTCGACCGCCACGGCTCCGGAAGCGTAACCCAGACATGGAACCCGGCCGGGTGTGACTGAATCTCCAGCCCAGCCAGACGCTCCTTTGCGATCTTCTGGCGGGCACAGGCTTCGTCGCGCACGATCTTTTCAAACGTTGCCACCATCCCGCTGTTGATCCAGCGTTTGGCGAGTTCGGTCATCAGCAGCGGCGCATGGAGCGACATGGCAGCCATGATCCCCGTTGCATCGTCGTTGCGTGACGACGGTGCGATCAGGAAACCCGTACGAAGGGCAGGGGAGACCGCCTTCGAGAAGCCGGTTGCGAAGTAGACCGGGGTCTGCGTGTAACGCATGATGGGGGCGGGCTGGTGGTCGTGCAGGAAGCCATAGATCCCGTCTTCCAGGATCGGCACGCCGTGCCGGTCGGCGACCTCGGCGATCTCCCGTCGGCGCTCGTCCGGCATCACGGAACTCAGCGGGTTCTGGATGGTCGGGACACAGACGATCAGGCGAGGGTGCAGCGCGCGGTAGGCGGCGTCCAGGCTCTCGGGGATCATGCCGTCCTCGTCCATGTCGACCCCGGACAACCGGACCTGCATGGTCCGCGCCGTCACCTTGATGCCGGGATAGGTCAGCCGCTCCACTAGAACCGTGTCGCCGGGTTTCGCGACCAGATGAAAGGCCACGGCCAGCCCGTTCTGTGTGCCTGATGTGATGAAGGTCTGGTCAGAGGGGATGTCGAGGCCTGTGGTCTCACCGATCCACCGTGCAGCGGCCTCACGCACGTCGGCTCGCCCCAGATTGGGCCGATAGATCAGGTGCTTGGCGAATTGAGGATCGGCAGAGATTTCCTGGAGTCCTTCGGCGAACACTTGTTCCTGGCCGGCCAAAGGAATGGCATTGGTCGCCATGTTGATCGCATTGCCACCGAGCCGGTCGGATGTCGGCCATTCCATCGGTGTGTCACGGGGCCGATTCATCGCATCGGTCTGGACAAACGTGACGCGCCCGACCTCGTCGGTGATCAGGCCGCGCCGCGTTGCTTCGGCATAGCCCCGGCTCACGGTTCCCACAGTAACGCCCAGTTCGCTCTTCACAACGCCACGTCTTCCGCCCTAGTCGCTGCCAACACCATCTGGCGCGCGGCCTGCCGTGTTGCCACCGTGGTGCCGGACACCCTGATTGCCTGGCAGAACCGCAGCGAACAGCCCCATGCCATGCGGTTGCTCAATGACCGACTCATGAAGGACATGGGGATCGAGTATTCCGACGCGCTCCGCGAGGCCAACAAGCCATTCTGGAAAGCGTGAAACCACGGATGTAACGCCATCTGTCATCGCTTGCGTGGACGTTTGGGGACCTTCTCGTCGGAACCATCCCCGAACGTTCTTTCAAGCCACGGTGTCCGCGCGGCCGGAGTACTCTTCCCTGGAGAAGCCTGTGAACCTACTCCGAGATTGTCTCCGGTCGCGCGACGCTGCCGTGTCGCGTAATCTGGCGCGTGTGGTGTCGTGACCAACCAGCCGCAAGAACCGGGTCGTTTGCTGTCTCCCGGCTTCTTACCTTCCGTCTCGACAGCCCACACGAGTCGGAGACGAACCATGAGCCAGAGCCACGCCAGTGACTACGCCCGCATCGAGCAGGCGATCACCTATCTCGACGAGAACTTCCAGGATAAGCCGGACCTGGAAGAACTCGCGGCTGAAGTTGGTCTCAGCCCTTGGCACTTTCAGCGCATGTTCCGCCGCTGGGCCGGAATCAGACCCAAACGATTCCTTCAATTTCTGACGGCCGACTATGCCCGCGGGCTTCTGGAGCGCTCCAGCCCCTTGCTTGATGCTGCGTTTGACGCTGGGCTCTCCGGTCCTTCGCGCCTCCATAACCTCTTTGTTGTGACCGAGGCCGTTACGCCGAGCGATGTCCGTCGGGGCAACGAGGGCTTGTCGCTGCGCCACGGCGTGCATGAAACTCCCTTCGGTCTCTGTGGTCTGGCGATGACCGATCGCAGCATCTGCTCGCTCAGCTTTGCCCCGGCGGAGGCGTCCGGCAGCGTATGGTTCACAGATCAGCTTTCGGCGCACTGGCCCAGAGCGGAGTTTGCAGAGGATCATCCGGCGACGGGCGCCATCGTGCAGCGTATCTTTTCGGAAGACCCCAAGGGTGAACCCATCTCGCTGCATCTGCGTGGGACGAATTTCCAGATCCGCACATGGGAGGCGTTGCTGCGCATTCCCGCAGCAACCGTAACTTCCTATCAGGACCTTGCCCGCCGCAGCGGCGACGAGCGCGCGGTTCGTGCCACCGCCTCGGCAGTTGCCCGCAATCCCATCGCTTTTCTCATTCCGTGCCATCGTGTCATTCGCAAGACCGGGCCGTTCCACAACTACGCCTGGGGGCCGGTGCGCAAGCAGGCCATCCTGGGTTGGGAACAGGCGCGTTTCGGTGAGGGGCGCGACGAGGTACGGTCCGCCGCCTGACATCCCAGGCCAGAACCTCCAGGAGCCCCATCGTGCGTTACCCCCTCTACCAGGTCGATGCCTTCACCGGTCACCTCTTCGGCGGCAATCCCGCTGCCGTCATGCCGCTCGAAGAGTGGTTGCGCGAAGAGCAGATGCAGGCCATCGCGGCCGAGAACAATCTGGCGGAGACCGCCTTTTTCCGGCCGGGTATCGATGAGGCTTTTGAACTGCGCTGGTTCACCCCCACGGTGGAGGTCGATCTCTGTGGTCACGCGACCCTTGCGACCGCCTTTATCCTGATGACCGAGATCGATCAGGAGATGGATGAGGTCGCGTTCGACACCCGCAGCGGGCGTCTTTATGTCCGCCGCAAGCGGGGGCTCTACGCCCTCGACTTTCCTGCCGAGAGCCTCCACGGCATCGATATCCCCGGCGACCTTGCGGATGCAGTTGGCGCGGCGCCCTCTGAAGTGCTGGAGGGCAGTAACTACCTCTTCGTTTATGAGCACGAATCCGATGTCGCGGAACTGGCTCCGGATCTGTCGCGCCTGGGCGGCCTTCTGCGTGACTCGGGCAAAGGCATCATCTGCACCGCGCCCCGCGAGTCCGGACAAGGTGATGCTGCCTCGCGCTACTTCGCCCCGGCCCATGGTATACCCGAAGACCCCGTCACTGGTTCGGCCCATTGCATGATCGTGCCCTACTGGGCACAGCGTCTGGGCCAGAACCGCATCCACGCCTTTCAGATTTCACAGCGCGGCGGCGAGCTGTTCTGCGAGCTCCAGGGCGAGCGTGTCGAAATCGCCGGCCGCGCCGTCAAATACCTCGAAGGAATCGCCCACATTCCGGGCTGACGGCGCCACGCTCTGTTCCGGCCCGGCTTGACCGGGCCATCCATCCCGCATCCTGTCGTAACGCGGGATCGGATTGATTGATGTCGGAAGGTCGTCGATGCCCCCGTCGGGTAACGCAATGACAATCGCGCTCCTGTTTGAGTCTGATCAAAACAGTTTCCGACGGCCAGGTGTTACATGACGTATGACGATGACAGCGGTTCGTGCTCGACCTGACGTGTGTCCGTGTTAGAACTCTCCTCCCCCGCCGCCGCGGGAAAGCAGCCATGACTACCATCGATAGACCGACGCTCCGTCCTGCACGTCCTTTTTTCTCGTCCGGCCCGTGTGCCAAGCGGCCCGGCTGGTCTCTGGACAAGCTCTCGCAGGCCTGGCTGGGCCGTTCGCATCGTGCAGTACCCGGCAAGGCTAAACTGGCTCAGGTGATCGATCTGACCCGCGAGGTGCTGGGCATCCCTGAGACCCATCGTATCGGCATCGTGCCGGGTTCGGACACCGGCGCGGTGGAGCTGACGTTGTGGTCCCTGTTGGGATCGCGCGGGGTCGACATGCTGGCCTGGGAGAGCTTCGGGAGCGAATGGGTCGGCGATGTCACCCAGGAACTGGCGCTCGACGACCTGCGCATTCTGGAGGCCAGCTACGGCGAACTGCCCGATCTGTCGGCGGTCGACTGGACCCGTGATGTCGTGTTCACGTGGAACGGGACCACATCGGGCGTGCGTGTCCCCGATGGTGCATGGATCGCACCGGACCGGGAAGGCCTCAGTATCTGTGATGCCACCAGCGCCGCCTTCGCCATGGACTTGCCGTGGGACAGGCTCGATGTGACGACCTGGTCCTGGCAGAAGGTGCTGGGCGGGGAGGGCGCCCATGGCATGTTGGTGCTGTCGCCCCGTGCCGTCGAGCGCCTTGAATCCGTGCCACCCATGCGGCCGTTGCCCAAGCTCTTCCGCCTCACGAAAGACGGCAAACTCATCGAAGGCATCTTTCGGGGTGAGACCATCAACACGCCTTCGATGCTCTGCGTCGAAGATGCGATCGACGGGCTCAGCTGGGCACGGGATCTCGGTGGTCTTCCAGCCCTGATGGCTCGCTCCGATGCAAGCGCCTCGGTCCTCTATGGCTGGGTTGCCCGAACCCCGTGGATTGCGGGCCTGAGCGCTGATCCGGCCCATGCCTCCACAACGTCGGTCTGCCTCAGGCTGGTCGACACACCGGCTGACCCCAAGCGGATTGCGGCTTTGCTGAGCGAGGAGAACGTCGCCTATGACATCGGCGCCTACCGCAAGGCACCGCCGGGCCTGCGCATCTGGTGCGGCGCCACGGTTGAGACAACCGATATCGAGGCGTTGCTGCCCTGGCTCGACTGGGCCCATGCTATGGCGAAACAGGAGGCGGCATGACCGACCAACCCAAGGTTCTCATTGCCGCCAAGATGAGCCCCGATGCCGAGACGATCCTCAGGGATCGCGGCGTGGCGGTCGATGTCATCACAGGCCTCGATCCCGCTGACATGTTTGAAACCCTTGGTGCTTATGACGGACTGCTGATCCGCTCGTCGACCATGGTGGATGCAGCAGCATTGGATGCTGCGAACGGTCTCCAGTTGATCGGTCGGGCAGGGATCGGCGTTGACAATGTCGACGTCGGCGTGGCTACCGCCCGTGGTGTCGTGGTCATGAACACGTCATTCGGCAACGTTGTCACCGCCGCGGAGCACGCCATTGCCATGATGATGGCGCTGGCTCGTCAGATTCCCTCAGCCGACCGGTCGATGCGCGACGGCAAGTGGGAGAAGTCCCGTTTTGTCGGCATGGAACTGGCAGGCAAGACACTGGGTCTCGTCGGCTGCGGGAACATTGGTTCTATCGTGGCGACCTGAGCGCAGGGCCTGCGCATAAAAGTGATCGTCGCCGATCCCTTCCTGTCTGACGAACGCGCATTGGAACTCGGTGTAGAGAAGCTAGACTTGCCGGACCTCATGCGCCGTGCCGATGTGATCTCGGTGCATGACCCATTGAACGATGCCACGCGCGGCTTTGTCGGTGCCGAGGAGCTCGCTCTAGCCCGTCCGGGCCTCAGGGTCGTAAACTGCGCCCGCGGCGGGATCGTCGAGGAATCGGCGCTTCATGACGCGCTGGTGTACGGCCATGTCGCCGGCGTGGCGCTGGATGTCTTCAGTGTCGAGCCGCCCCATGACAAACCGCTGCTTGAGCTCGGAAATGTTGTCATGACATCTCATCTCGGGGCCTCCACAGCCGAAGCCCAGGAAAAGGTGGCCCAGCAGGTTGCCGACCAGGTGGCGACGCCATCGCTTTGATCCGCATCGACCAGGCGCTCCCCGCCGATGTTCTCGCGACCATCCGTGCCCACGAGGGAATCAGTCAGACAGAAAGCCTGAGGTTCAACGGCGAAACCTGAGGTCAGACCCCGATTTCTGCCGGGGTACGCTTTCGGGCATCCGCTTAGGTGATTTTCTGGGGACGATTGCCTGACTCAGGCACCTTCGCGATGGCTCGTTGGCCTGTCTGTCCTCTATATTTCGCTGTAACCAATTTTTTGGGGTTTCTCTGTCATGGCGAATGTTGCGGTCGTCGGCTCCCAGTGGGGAGACGAAGGCAAGGGAAAGATTGTCGACTGGCTTTCGGAGCGCGCCGATGTCGTTGTGCGCTTCCAGGGCGGCCACAACGCCGGCCACACGCTGCAAATCGACAACCAGACGTTCAAACTCTCGCTCCTGCCGTCGGGCGTTGTCCGTCCCGGAAAACTCTCGATTCTGGGCAACGGGCTTGTCATCGACCCGTGGGCGCTGTTTGCCGAGATTGACCGCATCAAGGATCAGGGCGTGGAGGTCACACCCGACACGCTTCTGATCGCCGAGAACGCCTCGCTGATCCTGCCGCTTCATGGTGAGTTGGATCGCGCCCGTGAAGAGGCTCGCGGCAAGCACGCCATTGGCACCACGGGCCGCGGCATCGGCCCGGCCTACGAGGACAAGGCCGCCCGGCGCACTGTGCGTATCTGTGATCTCGATGATCCTGACACGCTGGCGCACAAGGTCGATATGCTGCTCGACCATCACAACGCCCTGCGGCGCGGCCTGGAGATGCCTGCTGTCGACCGCGACGAATTGATCGCCGGGATCAACGAGATGGCACCGCGCCTCCTTGGCTTCGCCCAGCCAGTCTGGCGCCGTCTGGAGGATTTGCGTCGCCGGGGGCGCCGGATTCTGTTCGAAGGTGCGCAGGCGCATTTCCTCGATATCGACCACGGCACCTATCCCTTCGTGACGTCGTCCAACACGGTGGCCGCCGCCGCAGCCGTCGGGGCCGGAATCGGACCGGGTGCACTGAACTATGTCCTGGGCATCACCAAAGCCTACACGACCAGGGTCGGGGCGGGGCCGTTCCCGACGGAACAGGACAACGAGGTCGGCAAGCTTCTGGGGGAGCGCGGCCACGAGTTCGGTACAGTGACAGGCCGTGCACGGCGTTGCGGCTGGTTCGATGCCGTGATGACACGCCAGGCCATCAAGGTCGGCGGCATCGACGGCATCGCGCTCACCAAGCTCGATGTCCTCGACGGTATGGAGGCGCTGAAGGTCTGTGTCGGCTACCGTTATCAGGGTGTGACGCTCGACCACCTGCCGGCCGGGCCGCACATCCAGGCGGGTGTGGAACCGATCTATGAAACGTTGGATGGCTGGCAGGACAGCACCCAGGGTGCCCGTTCATGGGCTCAGCTCCCGGCGACATGTATCAAGTACGTCCGTCGTATCGAGGAGTTGATCGAAGCGCCTGTGGCGCTGCTCTCCACAAGCCCGCAACGTGAGGATACAATCATGGTCACCGATCCGTTCGCCGACTGATCGACCGAGCGGCAACCGCAGCAGGGATACGACCATGAAAGCAGCGGCGATGATTCTGGCTCTTGCCATAGCTCTGGTGGCTCCTGCAGCGGCGCAGTTTGCCGACGAAACGCAATCGTTGTTTCCGGAGGCGCCGGAGATCGATCAGTACGAACCGCAGGACGACGAGCTGGTGATCTGGAAGTTCGAAAACGAACCCGAAGAAGTGGCCGGCGATCCTTCCGCACAGTCGGTCGAAGAGATTTGCTGCAGTCCCGATGAGGCAGAACGCGCCGGCCAGCCGATCTGCGTCGACGTTGATTTTACCTGCCTTTAGGAACGTGAAGACATGACAGACCTGAGTGCACCCGGTCACGGATTTCCGGAATCCGAGTTCGAAACCCGCATCGCTCGGGCCCAGCGGATCATGCGGGAGCATGAGTTCGATGCCCTGCTGCTCACCACGCCCCACGACATCCGCTATGTCACGGGCTTCGAAACCCAGTTCTGGGAGAGCCCCACACGGCCCTGGTTCCTGGTCGTGCCGGCGGACGGCAAGCCGATCGCCGTCGTGCCTGACATCGGTGCGCCTCAGATGGGAAGGACCTGGATCGACGATGTGCGCTCCTGGCAGTCGCCGCGGCCCGAAGACGACGGCACCAGCCTGCTGGCCTCGACCCTGGCACAGCTTCCACGGCGGTTCGGCCGCATGGGCGCCGAGCTGGGCCGTGAGATGTCGCTGCGTATGCCTGTCATTCAGTTTCTCGACCTGCGAGATGCCTTGCCGGGCCTCGAGATCACCGACGGCTCCCCGTGCATCTGGGAGGCCCGCCGGGTGAAGACGCCTGCCGAGATCGCGCGAATCCACTACATCTGCCAGATCGCCAGTGAGGCCTACGAAGGGCTCGTGTCGCTGATCTCCGAAGGCGAACACCTGCGGGAGGTCTGCCGCAAGCTCTCGATGGATATTCTCCGTCGTGGGGCCGATGCGGTGCCCTTTCTACCGGCCATTGCCGGGCCAGACGGCGTGCCCCAGATCGTTTGTGGTCCGCTGGACAAGACACTCGAGGCCGGTGACATCATGTTCATCGACACCGGTTCGACCTACGATGGCTACTTCTGTGATTTCGACCGCCATTGGGCCGTCGGTGACATCAGCGACGAAGCCAAGCGCGCCAATGCCGCTGTCTGGGACGCCACGGAAGCTGGTATCGCTGCTGCTCGACCCGGCGCTACAGTTGAAGACGTCTTCGACGCGCAATCAAAGGTCATCGAAGCTGCAGGCTCACTGGGCAACAACGTCGGCCGGATGGGCCACGGCCTCGGCATGCAGCTCACCGAGCCGCCGTCCAACATGCCCGGCGACACGACGCTTCTGGAGCCGGGTGTTGTGCTCACCATCGAGCCCGGCATGGAATTCGCTCCGGGCCGCATGATCGTTCACGAAGAAAACGTCTTGATCACCGAAGACGGCTGCGAACTGCTGACCAAACGCGCGCCGCGCGAGATGTGGCGGATTGACTAACCCGAACGACGATGAGCACGGCTCAGCGTCGTTGGCAGGGGCACGACCGCGTCCCCGGGCCGGTCAGGCCCGTGAGACAATGGATGCGGAGCTTCCCGTCTGGCGACTGAGGACCACGATGACGGCCCCGCAGGGGGGCAGCATCGTGATGAAGGTCAGCTTGCGGCACTGCGCCTTTCTGCGGCGGCGTTGCGGACGGCCTTCTGAAGTTTCTCGAAGGCTCGAACCTCGATCTGACGTACTCGCTCGCGGCTGATGTCGTACTCCTGCGAGAGGTCTTCGAGGGTCTTGGGATTGTCCGACAGGCGACGTTCCACAAGGATGTGACGCTCACGGTCATTGAGCGCTTCCATGGCTTCGGAGAGCAGGGCGCGGCGGGATTCCAGCTCCTGCTTGTCACCCAGGATCTCCTCCTGGTTGTCGCTCTCGTCGACCAGCCAGTCCTGCCACTCGCCGTCGCCATCGGCCTGCAGCGGGGCATTGAGCGAGTGATCCGGGCTCGACAGGCGCCGGTTCATGGAGATGACGTCCTGTTCGGGGACATCCAGCCGGGTGGCGATCTCGGTCACCGTATCCGGGTGCATATCGCCATCTTCTATCGCTTGAAGTTGTCCTTTTAACTTTCTAAGATTAAAGAATAATTTCTTCTGGGAGGCAGTCGTTCCCATCTTCACGAGAGACCAAGAGTGCAGGATGTATTCCTGAATCGCGGCGCGGATCCACCACATGGCATAGGTCGCCAGGCGGAAGCCCTTGTCGGGGTCAAAGCGCTTGACGGCCTGCATCAGGCCTACATTGCCTTCCGAGATCAGTTCGGCGATCGGCAGGCCATAACCGCGGTAACCCATGGCGATTTTGGCGACCAAACGCAGATGGCTGGTGACGAGTTCATGCGCGGCGTCGACGTCACCGTCTTCGCGCCAGCTTTTGGCAAGCTGGAACTCCTGCTCGGGCTCGAGCATGGGGAATTTCCTGATCTCGCGCAGATAGCCCGAAAGGCTGCTTTCTGGGGTCAGGGCGGGAAGGGCTTGGGCCATGTCAGTCCGTTCTCTGTGGTCGGAAGGCGCGCAGACCGCCCGCCGATTATACGCGTGCCGCCGGTACAGCCAAAACCAAAGGGTGGGGATCGTTACCCTTTCAGATAGGCATCATCGAGGGCCCGGACAAGGTCTGCCATGTCCTCAGGCAGGGCACTTTCAAACTCTAGCAGGTCATTTGTGGCAGGATGATGAAAGCCAAGATGGGCTGCGTGAAGCGCCTGACGGTGGAATCCGGCGAGTGCACTCTGTGCCGGTTCGGGAAGCCGCTCGCGCCGTGCGCCGCTTCTGGCGCCGTAGACCTGATCGCCGAGCACGGAATGCCCAATGTGGGACATATGGACGCGAATCTGATGGGTGCGGCCGGTTGCCAGCCGGCAGATGGCCTCGGAAACCGCCACGCCCCAGCATCGTTCGACGGCATAGCGTGTCAGAGCGGACTTCCCGCCGTGGATTACGACGGCCATCTTCTTGCGGTTCGAGGCGCTTCGCCCGATCGCGCCTTCGATTTCACCTTTCGTCGGATACGGCACGCCCCAGACAAGCGCGCGGTAGCCCCTGCTGACCTGGCGTGTCGCAATCGCATTGGAAAGCCGGATATGGGCGTCGTCGGTCTTGGCAACGACCATCAGGCCACTAGTGTCCTTGTCGAGCCGGTGCACGATGCCCGGACGTTTCTCGCCGCCGATGCCCGAGAGGCTGTCGCCGCAATGGGCGATGAGTGCGTTGACCAGTGTGCCGTCCGGATTCCCGGCCGCCGGATGCACGACCATACCGACTGGTTTGTCGACCACCAGCAGGTGTTTGTCCTCGAACACGATGTCGAGATCGATCGCCTGACCGACCGGCACGGCCGGGCGGGCAGGGGGGACGTTCAGGGTCAGGCGCTCGGCCGGTTTGACCCTGTATTTGGCCTCCGTTATCGTCCGGCCGCCGGCAATCAGGCGGCCTTCGGAAATCAGGGTCTGGATTCGTGCACGTGAGAGATCCGCGTGTGCTGCAGCCAGCACCCGGTCCAGCCGTTCGTCGATTTCGTCATCGCTGACGATATGTTCCAGAACCTGTCGTTCGCTCACGTTTCCAACTCTCTCGCGTCTCCGCGACACCAGCCATCAGGACAGCACCATGGACCGGCCACCCACCATGATCAAAGCCATCGTTATCGGCCTGGGGTTCGTCATTGTCGGGCTCACCATGCTGCTGGTCTACGGCATCATGGACAAGGCCGGTAGTGCGGGCTCGCCAACTTCTACGGCCGGGTCGTCCGAGGACTTTGCCGACGTCGCCGTGGCACTCCCCGCCGGTGCGCGTGTCGTGTCGCTGACGGTCGAGGACAATGCTCTCTCTCTACTGGTCGAACAGACCGATGGCACACAGGCCATCATGACCGTTGATCGCGCCACGGGGGAAGTTCTCGGCACGCTCGAACTCCTACCCCGCGCCGAATAGGACAAACCTCATGGCCAAGACTCATTTCGGCAGCGACAACGTCTCCGGCATCGCGCCGGAGATTCTGGATGCCATCGCACGCGCCAACCACGGCGGAGTCGATTCCTACGGTGGTGACGATGTCACGGCATCGCTGGAGAAAAGCTTCGGCGACATCTTCGAGACCGAGGTGTCCGTCTTGCCAGTGGGAACAGGCACGATCGCCAACTGCCTCGCCGTTTCCTTCGTGGCGCCGCCCTGGGGAGCGGTCTACTGCCATCGCGACTCCCACATTATGGTCGACGAGGCCAACGGCCCGGAATTCTTCAGTGGCGGAGCCAAGCTCGCCGATCTGCCGGGCGATCATGGCAGGCTCGACCCCGTGACGGTCCGCGCGGCCGCGACGGCCTTTGATGCCGATGATGTGCACCATCCGATGCGCGCCGCACTTTCGATCACCCAGGCGACCGAATGGGGCACGCTCTACAGCCTCGATCAGGTTCGGGAACTGGGTACGGTGGCCGGCAAACTGGGTATGGATTTCCACATGGACGGTGCGCGTTTTGCCAATGCCATCGCTGCCATGGGCTGTACGCCGGCCGAACTGACCTGGAAGGCCGGTGTCGATGTCCTGTCGTTCGGTGCGACCAAGAACGGCTGCCTTGCGGTCGAGGCGCTGGTGGTGTTCGGCGCGAAGCGGAAACAGTTCGGAACGCTGCGTCGCCTGCACAAACGTGCGGGCCAACTCTACAGCAAGATGAGGTTCTTCTCGACCCAGCTCGACGCCTACCTCGCCGATAACAACTGGCTCTCATGGGCGGGGCATGCCAACGCGCAGGCGAAGCGGCTGTCGGAGGGCCTTTGTGAGGCTGACGGCGTTGACCTGCTTCATCCGGTCGAGGCCAACGAGATTTTCCTGTCGCTTCCCGAGTCCGTCTTCATCGCGATGCAGGCGACGGGCTTCGGCTTCTATCCCATCGCTTCGGCCGGCGATGGCACAGGTACGATCCGCCTTGTGACCGCCTTCGACACAGACCCGGCTGATGTCGAAACCCTGATCGCCGCTGCGAAGGGCTAGCTGCGCAGCTCCGCCAAGATCTCCCGAACATACGGCTCGGCGTCATCCCAGGTCATGCCCGGTTTGAGACGCTCGTCGTAAAGGATACGAAGGATCATCTCGTCATGATCCGACAGCAGAAGGTTGCCCCTGCGGTCGTTGAATATGGACTGTTTGATTTCGTCTGGGTCGTTCACCGGCCCCATGATCTGCGTGAACTCCTCCACAATGCAGGAGCGGACCATAAAGCGGTCGATCTGCGTCGGGATCAGAACCATTGCGCCGCTGAGTACACGGGTGACCGGATCGGTCTCGATGATAGCGTAACACAGGGCCAACTCGTGCATCACCACGGTTTCCTCCACCATCGCCTCGTCGCTGTCGAAGAACCGCCTGTAGTGTTCGGCATGGATGTCGACAGCCCGCTCGAAAGCGTCCGATGTGACAATCGCAATGAGCTTAGCGTTTTCCGGATCCACCTCGACAAAGCCGATGCCGGTCAAGCGCGTGAGATCGGCGAGGTGGTCGGAGATCTCGCGATCCTGCCGGTCTGTCGTGTCACCCAGAACAGCGCAGGTCACCACAGTGTTCCAGCGGGTGAGGGGGAGCTCACGCCCCGGGGGCGAACTTCCTGTAGAAAACGATGGTCCTGAAGTTCTGGACAATCGCCTCGTCGCTGAGTTCGGTCACGGAACGGGGCGTCTTGCAGCCTGTCAGGATCAGAACCAGACAGGCCGTTGCCACGACGCAACGGGAAAACCGCATCACTGTTAGTGGTTTGCTCCCAGTCGTGGCAGGGAGAGCGGTGCGATGGTCGCGGCATCACGGCCGGCAAAGTCACGGTTGGGGCTGTCGGCCAGCATACGTGTTTGGGCCTCTTGCAGCCGGCCGTGCGCCTCGACCGGATCAAGCGTGAGGACCTTGCCGTCGGCCACAACCTGGTAGCCGTCGACAAAGACATCCTTCACCGCGCGGTCGGCGGCAGAGAACACGAGGCTGCGCAGCGGATCGCGCACCGGTCGCATATGCGGATGGGAAAGATCGACCAGAACGATATCGGCCTTGGTGCCCGGTGCCAGCCGTCCGAGGTCGTCCCTGTTGAGCGCCTTCGCGCCCGAGACCGTGGCGCCGTTCAGAATGTCGGCCAGGCCCAGCGTGTTGATGTCACCGGCGGCAATCCGGGCCAGCACAGCCGTCTTGCGCATCTCTTCGATGAAGTTGTGGGGCAGCGTGTCGGTGCCAATCCCCATGGTCACACCGGCCCTGACATAGCGGCCGAAATCCTCAAGAACCTGACCGTAGCGGCTGAACGGCGTGGGACAATGGGCGACCGTGACCTCGGTGTCGGCCAGGATCGAAAGATCCCGGCAGGTTCGCCAGTGCAACCAGGAATGGTCATCGATGAAGATGGCGTGAGCCAGAAGGGCATCGGGCGTCAGAAAGCCGATTTCGTGGGCCCATTGCACCGGCGTTTTGCCGTGACGTTCGACCATCAGGTTGAACTCCACAACCGATTGCGCGATGTGCGTTGTGTAGGCCCGGCCGCTGGCCTGTGCCGCACTGACGGTGTCGCGCAGCAGTGCCTCGGTGCAGGTGTCGATGGTGCCGGGGGAGTACATGCCTGTCAGACGGCCTGAGGGATGGGCTTCGGCCTCGTCCATCAGGGCCTCGGCGGCCACGAGCCCCTGTTTTCCCGCTGCTTCGTCCCACGCGAACCCCAGTGTGTGGCCGTTCTCCATGCGCCAGGAGGCGGAGCTGTACCATGGTGCAATCCAGGCCCGGAGGCCGCTGCGGCCCATCAGGTCGACCCAGCCGGGGTAGGCGCCCGAGACATCGACGAGACTGGTCACGCCGGAGCAAAGCAGTTCGGAGAATGCGACTTCAGCGGCCGCCAGGGCGCCGTCGTCATCAGTCCGCATCGAGCAACTGCGTTCGTAGAGCCCGGTCATATACATCTCGGGAACGCCATGCTCCTCGCGCACGCCCTTGTAGGCCGGCTCAAGCGAGGGATGTGAATGGAGGTCGATCAGGCCGGGCATGACCATCATACCGCGCCCGTTGATCTCCGTGTCGGCATCGCCATCGTAGCCGGGACCGGCATGCACAATTCTGTTGTCTGTGAAGACAAGATCGGCGTCGCACTGATAGGCGTGACGGCCCGCAGCCGCATCCCAGGCAATCAGCCAGTCCGCCTTTCTGATCACCGTGGTGGTCACGACATGATCAGAGTGTGCGACTCAGGAAGTCCGACATCAGGGTCCAGGAATCACGCGCGCTCGCCACGTCATAGGCATCGCTCACCTCATTGAAGAAGGCATGCTGGGCATCGTAACGATGAAGCTCGTAGTCGACTCCACCCGCTGTCAGATCAGCTTCCAGGGCGTTCACGGCGTCAGGCGTGCACCAGTCGTCGATGTTGGCGAAGTGGCCCTGGAACGGCACCTTGATCGTCGAGGCGTCGGCGAATTCCTTGGGCGGGATGCCGTAGTAGCAGACCGCCGTGGTCACCTCCGGCACATGAACGGCCGCGGCAATGGTGAGGGCTCCGCCCATGCAGAATCCCATCGAGGCGACCTTGCCGTTACCGCAGCCTCCCAGATGCTGAGCTGCGCCGCGCAGGTCCTCATGGGTCGCGCCGGGGAAGTCGAGCCCGGTCATCATGTGGCTGGCTTCGTCCGCCTCCTGCGCGACACGGCCTGCGTAGAGATCCGGTGCCAGAGCGTTGTAGCCGGCACGCGCGAAGCGGTCGGCCACGCCACAGATCTGGTCGTTGAGTCCCCACCATTCCTGGATGACGATCACGCCGGGACGGTCGCTGCCGGCCTCGGCAAGGTAGCCCCGTGTGCTGCCGCCGTCGGGCCGCTTGAACTCCATCATCTGACCCATGGTTCTCTCCCCAGTGTCACGGTTGTCTGTTGCGCCGACTCTCACATAGCAGCGGCCACAGCGGCAAGGGGCGGGTGGAGGTCGGAGCCGGGCGATCATGGCGATGTCGGCTGCTTTTGCGGCCTCTTTCCTGTGCCGTGAGTTGCGCGATTCGAACGACAGGAGCGGAAGAGAGCTCTCAGGGTTCTGTTCGGAGATTTGTTGTCCGGGACTGAAACCAGCGTTTCATTGCACTAGCCCTTGGATTGGGCTCGTCGTCAAGTTTTTCGGAAGGGATTGGTTTTTGTTATGTCATCAAGTTATTGCTCAGAAACTGATACCGAAACAGCATTGCGGATAGACATGGCTGCCGGATTTCGATGGCTCGGCAAACTCGGCATGTCCGACCTTGTTGCGGGATCAGTGGTCGCCCGGTTTCCAGCGAACACGGACTGGATGTCCACGCATGTCCACGACCTTAATTTCGGTGAGATCCGTGCATCGGACATGGTCAAGGTCGACCTTAAGGCCAATTTCATGGGCGGATCCAACCGGCGTGTGAATTTCATGGCCGTCAACCCTGCGGCATTTGTGTTTCGGGCACGTTCAGACGCCAACGTGATCATCCATGCGCATGCACCGGCGATCATGGCTGTCCCGGGGCTGACGTGCGGTCTGCTGCCGGCGTCGGAGCCGGCATTCATGTTCTACAACGGCATCGCATATCTGGATGCCGATTTTCACTTTGATGATGCGTATTGTGAGGCCGTGTGCAGTGCCCTGGGCGACAAGAAGGCGATCATCTACAGGAATCACTCGTTTGCAGTGGTCGGCAAAGACGTCCCGGAAGCGGTTCTGCGTGAGTACATGTTAAACCAGGCTTGCGAGATTCAGCTTAGCATGCAGTCCACGAGCCAGGAGATATCCATTCCCAGCAAGGCCGAGCAGATCGGTCATCACAAAGCGTTCTTCGGCAATCCGAAATACATCTACGACGGCTCTCTCGAGTGGCCGGGGATTCTGCGTCAGCTCGACAGGGACGATCGATCGTATCGGGACTGATGCAGGACAGTCCCGGGGGCGTCAGGGGTGATATTTCACAGGGCGTAGGAACAGACCGGAATGCCGGCAACAAGGGTAGAGCGTGCTGCGATGGAGTGTTGACCGCCGCCCGGCGATCCCCTATGTCACCGGTCCGGCGCAGCACGCGCCCGCCACTGGGTCCCCATCGTCTAGTGGCCTAGGACATCGGCCTCTCACGCCGAAAACGGGGGTTCGAGTCCCCCTGGGGACGCCATCGTTATCACCCGACCTGTTGGATTTTTCTGGTTCGTCCCGAGCGCGAACAACGCGCCAGGTGGGGTCAGGCCGCTTCCTGTATTCGCCCGCCGATGTAGGCGATGCCGTCGACGTCGGTCACGGTGACCTTGCGCAGGCCCAGTTTGACCAGGCCATGGCCTTCCCAGCCACTCAGGGTGCGACTGACGGTGTGCAGTGTGGTGCCGGTCATGTCGGCGATATCCTGCCGGGAAATGGGAAAGTCGATCCGGGTGCCGTCGTCGGCGCGCTCGCCGGCCTGCACAACAAGCCGCAACATGGTTCGCGCAATGCGGCGTTCGACCCGGTCGTTGGCCAGTTCACCCAGACGTTCCTGGAGCTCGCGCATGCGCATGGCGACGGTGGTCAATGTGTTGGTCGCGAGCTCGGGGTGACATTCAACGAGATCACCCATTGGCTTCCGTGAACAACGGATCAGTGTGCATGGCCCGACGGCGTTGCCCGTCGCAGGGTAGACGGTCATGCCGCTCAACACGATACAGCCGACCATGTCGCCATCACCGAGATAACGGACGACAATCTGGTCATCGGCAGGGGTGAGCTGACTGATCTTGATGCCGCCTTCCTTCAGGATATAGAACGTCTGCGTAGGATCATTCTGAACAAAGATCGTCGCGCCGGCGAAGGTCAGGACGTTGAGCACAGAGAGCCGTGCCCCGCGTGCCATCCTGTCCAGACCAGAATGAACAGCAGGAAACCGGTTCGCACGATGCGGAACAGTCGTATGTGCCGGACAAGGCTGTCGTGCAGAACCAGAACCAGAGTGAGACTGATCAGAGCGACGGTGAGGACACCGATCTCAACCCTGCGCTCAGGCCAGCGGCGTTGCCACAGCGGCAGGTCTTCGACGGCAACAGCGGTGACAGCATCCGATCCGATGACAAATCGTTCAGGAAGCTCGTAGTGCAATGCATAGGCAACATAGACTCGGTCGCCGCTGTCGGGCCGTGTGCCTTCGACAATGAAGTCTCGACGTGGCTCGTGGTCTGTCGATGAACTAATCTCGGACCGGCAGGACCGTGAGGCCCTGCATTCAGGCCTGCGTTCGGAGGAGCCGGTTCAGATCATGCGAGACGCGCGATACGACATTCTTTTCGAGCCCCTGGCCATCGGACCGGTCACGGCACCCAACCGCTTCTATCAGGTGCCGCATTGCAACGGCATGGGTCGCAAGTTCCCCAATGCGATGATCGGGATGCGCGAGACTAAGGCCGAAGGCGGTTGGGGGATTGTGGCGACCGAACAGTGCGATTTTCACATCACCAGCGATATCGAGCCCTACACCGAAACCAACATGTGGGACTCCGGTGATGAACTCTATCTCGGCCGCATGGTCGAGGTCGTTCACCGGCACGGCAGTCTCGCGAGCATCGAGCTTGCGCACAGCGGCCAGGATGCAGGCAATCTCTACAGCCGCGAGATCCCGATCGGCCCGGCGCACCGTCCTGTCTCCGCCATGCACCATCCCATCCAGGCCCGCGCCATGGACCTTTCGGACATCGCGGACTATCGCCGCTGGCATCGTCGTGCCGCTCTTCGTGCGCGCGACACCGGTTTCGACATGGTTGTCGTCTACGCTGGACACAACAACACCGTGCCGGGGCAGTTCTTCTACAAGCGGCACAACGACCGCAGCGACGCCTACGGTGGCGTCCTGGAGAACCGTCTGCGCCTCCTGCGCGAACTGATCGAAGACACCAAGGAGGCCGTCGGTGACACCATGGCCGTGGTCGTGCGTATGGCGGTCGATGAACTGATGGGCCCGGACGGTCTCGAATGGCAGAACGAGGGTCGCGATGCTATTGCGATACTGGCGGAGCTTCCTGACCTTTGGGACGTCACCATCGGCAACTGGGCCAACGACTCCCAGACTTCTCGGTTCGCGGCGGAAGGCTACCAGGAAGATTACGTCGCCTTCGTCAAACAGGTCACGAGCAAGCCGGTCGCGATCGTCGGTCGTTACACCTCGCCCGACGCCATGGTCTCGGCCATCCGGCGCGGGGTGACCGACTTGATCGGCGCGGCGCGGCCCTCGATTGCCGATCCCTTCCTGCCCCGAAAGGTCGAGGAGGGGCGCATCGACGACATCCGGGAATGCATCGGGTGCAACATCTGTGCTGCCTGGAACAATCTTTCCGCACCGTCCAGATGCACGCAGAATCCGACTTTTGGTGAGGAATGGCGCCGGGGTTGGCATCCGGAAACGATCGCGCGTGCGGCCAAGACGTCCCGCATCCTGATCGTCGGTGCAGGTCCGGCGGGGCTGGAGGCAGCCAGAACTGCTGGCCTGGCCGGTCACCATGTCACTCTGGCGGAAGCCTCCGAAGAACTGGGCGGGCGCGTGAGTCGCGAGGCCCGCTTGCCGGGGCTCGCCGAATGGATGCGGGTCAGGGATTACCGTGTGGGTCAGATCTCCCGGATGGCCAACGTCGAGACTTTCCGGGAAAGCCGGCTGGACGTCGGTCACATTCTGGAATCAGGAGTTGATCACGTGGCGCTGGCCACCGGAGCCAGCTGGCGGGCCGACGGCGTGGGGCTCAGCCTGCGCGAAGCGCCACCGGTTACCGGTGGCACGCCACTCCTGTCGCCCGACGACATCATGGACGGGCGCCGTCCACCCGACGGCCCTGTCATAGTCTTTGATGACGACGGCTACACCATGGCCAGCGTGATCGCCGAGCAGATGGTTACCGAAGGCCGCGAGACCTGTTTCGTGACACCTGCGCCCCTAGTGGCGCCTTGGACCGAACACACGCTGGAGCAGGAGGTCATCGAAGAGCGTCTGGACAGGCTTGGCGTCACCATCCTGGTTCGCCACACGCTTGTGGCGGTGGACGGCGGCGAGGCGGCGTTCCATGACAGCCTGGCCCGCCGCGAGCGCCGCATAACCTGCTCTGGTGTCATCAGCGTGACAGCGCGGCTGCCAAACGACGCTCTGTGGCATGCGCTTAACGGCAACGCGGATCTTGAGAAGGCGGGTATCTGTTCGGTGACGCGGATTGGCGACTGCTACGGACCCGGCCTCATCGCCGCAGCCGTCTATCAGGGGCATCGGTATGTCCGTGACCTGGAAGCGCCGGTCGATCCCGATGGCCTACCGTTCCGGCGCGAGCGTCACGTCATCGAAGCAACCTGATCGGTGATGGCGCGGCTCAGCGTTCGGGCCAGGGAGGCTGCTTCGGGATAAACACGCGGAAGCTGTCGCCCTCGGCCAGCGGACCTTCCTGTTCGACCCAGGCGGTCACGCCGCGGCGGTGCTTGGCGTTCTTGACGAAGGTCAGGCTCTTGGTTCCATGAACCTTGCGGATCTGTTTGGCGGGATATCCGCAGGGCTCGTTCTCCAGGTCGATCACCAGACTCAGGCCCTGAGAGAACAACAGGCGCGATGAAGGCGGGAGCAGGGTGAAATCCGGAATGCCGGAGATCAGCAGATTCGCCCCCAGCCATTCCGGCTCGATCCGGTCGATCCCCATGCCCTCGGCCACTAGGGCCATCTCCTCTTCGGAGATGATCGAGATCTGGCGCGTGTTCCGGATCGGCGCGCCTTCCTCGTAGATATCGGTGAAGCGCACACAGGTCGGTCGTGTCAGACCGGAGTGACGCTCCCCGGGAAACCCTTCGTAGGTCACAGACAACGAACCGGGTCCGGCATTGCTGGCAATGTCGTCCTCATCGGCGCGGGCCTCAGGAACGATCAGAAGTCGTTGAACCCGGCCGGTGTGTGCCACTTCTTCGAAGACTGCCATAATGTTTCCTCGTATCCGGACTGGCCGCGACGTTAGATCGGAATGGCCCATGTTGGAACTGATGCCATGTGTGCACTTCCCGCGCTTCGTAAATCCGCGCTAAGTCATGGATGAACAAATGAGACTGGAAGCATGAACGTGAACCGGCAGGCGCAACCTGCTCGTCAGACACCTGCAGAGCTGAGCCAGCCGTTTCGACCGTTTTCCCCTGGCGGGCGTATGGGCCGCACTCTGGTTGTTGATGTTGGACGGTACGCTGACCATCACGCGTGGCCTCGAAGCGCTCGATTGGCACATCCACGAAATGCTGTTTGGTTACCTCGGCGCCGTTGTGACGGGATTTCTTTTCACGGCGATCCCGAACTGGATGGGGCGTTTGCCGCTGTCCGGCGACCCGCTATCCGCTTTGGTGCTCTTGTGGGCAACGGGACGCGTGGTCTGGTGACTGCCCCTGCCGTTTGATCTGGCCGTCGTCGGTGATGTCGCGTTCATGGTTGTTGTGGCAGGCCTTGCGTGGCGAGAAGTCCTGTCCGGGAGCACCTGGCGCAACACGCCAGTTTGTCTCTTGGTTAGCGTACTCACGATCGCCAACCTGGTCTTTCTGGTTCAGTCAAACCCGGAGCTCGGCCAACGAGTGGGACTTGTGGCCATCGCGCTCCTGATCTCTCTGATCGGGGGACGTGTCGTTCCGAGCTATACGCGAAACTGGCTTGCGAAGCAGAACGTCTCCGATCTGCCCGCGCCCGTTGGAACCTATGACAAGCTTTGTCTGATTGTGTTGCTGGCAGCGCTGGTGACCTGGCTGATCTCGCCCAACAGCATCGCAGCGGGACTGTTGATGTTGGTCGCTGCGCTGAGCCATGCCATTCGCCTCGCGCGGTGGCGATGCGTGGCGACATGACGTTAGCCACTGGTTCTTATCCTGCATGTTCGATGCGGATGGCTTGTCGTGGCCTTGCTCCTCTTTGGTATGGGCATCCTTCTGGTAAGGGGGATTTGATCTCCTGTCGGCCAGTCACGCCCTGACCGCAGGTGCC
>CEUN01007888.1_pt1 | contig 51870 bp, 44 predicted proteins | sample 361501 | NCBI WGS metagenome assembly CEUN01 (sample SAMEA2622801, study PRJEB7988) | marine metagenome | biome: marine biome (ENVO:00000447); feature: marine epipelagic mixed layer (ENVO:xxxxxxxxx); material: "saline water (ENVO:00002010), including plankton (ENVO:xxxxxxxx)" | depth 120 m | reverse complement strand
CCCGCCGATCCCGAGCATGAGGCAGAAAAGCGCCAGGAGTGAGATGCGAAGCGTCTTCAGACTTTGTGACGTGAGTTTGCGGAGCGTGTCGATGCGCATGGCACGGTATTGTGGCGCCATCGTGTCGGCCGCTGCAATGGTGAGCGCCTGCGAAAGGTACGACACCACATGGTTCGACGACGGTCCGACCCAGGGTGCCCCGATCCTTGAAGGTTTCTTCGGCGGTGTGGCAGGCGACGACCCACGCTCCGTGCTGGCAGCGCGGGAGGCGCTTGCCCGCGGTGGCACGGCAGCAGATGCGGCTGTGGCATATTTCTTCATGGCGGCCGTGAGTTATCCCTCGACATCGTCGCTGGCGAGCGGCGGCGTCTGCATGAACTACGATGAAGGCGACAATCAGGCACGGCTGATCGATTTCCGCAATGCGCCGGTAGCGGCAACCAACGCATTCGTGACCAGGCCGACATCCGTCCCCGGATCTGTGCGCGGCATGTTCTTGCTACATGCCGACTCCGGTGCGATCGCCTGGCAAGATCTGATCGTTCCGGCTGAGCGGGCGGCCCGCTTTGGCGTTCCTGTCTCGCGTGCCCTGGCGCGTGACCTGCAGCTTGTTGGCGAGGCCCTTCTGGCGGATGAAGCGGCACGCAAGGTCTTCGGTGCTCCGGACGGAGGTCTGCTCGGTGAGGGCGACCAGATGGTGCAGCTTGATCTCAGCGGGATGTTATCATTCATCCGCACCCGCGGTGCCGGCGACTTTTATGTCGGCTATGCCGCGCGCCAGTTTTCCGAAGCGGCCCAGACTATCGGCATTCCCCTGACCTTCGACGAAATGCGCGCCTATGCCCCGGTCTGGGCCGAGGAGACCTACCAGGCGCGCGTGCCCCAGGTGATTTATGGTGCAGAGGCAACCGTGCATGCACCAGGCCCGGGATTTGACTCCGGCGCGTCTGCGCTCAACGCCTTTGACATGCTGCGGGATGACAACGCGCTGGTGACTGCTCTCAGCGACGGCAGTGCCGATCACCTGATCGCAGAGGTGGCTTTGCGGACATCGGTGGCGCGGACCATGCGGCCCGGTGAGGCACCCGATGGAGAGCTCGACGACCTTCTAATGGTGAGCTATTCGCCGCAGCACGCGACACCGCTCTTCGAACTCCCCGCCCCGCCGTCGGTTCTGATGGAGAGCCCGGCCACATCCAGCGTCACCGCGGTGGATGCCTACGGCAATGCCGTCACCTGCGTCTTGACCATGAACAATCTCTTCGGCAACGGACGGGTGGCGCCGGGGACTGGTATCCTGCTCGCAGCCGCGCCGGGAGACACGCGTGGCGATGGCCTTTCATTGCTGCCGGTGATCGCGGTCAACGAAACGGTGCGCGAGGTCGTATTCGCCGGCTCGGTTTCCGGCGGTGTGGTTTCCGGTCCGGTCATGGCAACCGTCATGGCCCAACTCGCCGAGACCGACGCGACCCTGGCTGAGGCGATCGCCCGGCCGCGTGTATATCACCCCGGCGAGCCCAATTTTGTGGTGGTGGAGCCGACGGTCGGAGACCGCGTGGTTGAAGAACTGGTCGAACTTGGCCATGAGGTGCGGGTGGTGCCCGAACTTGGCCGCGTCAACGGTATCTTCTGTCCCGACGGCCTGCGCAATGGCTCGGAAAGCTGTGCGATGGTGAGCGATCCCCGGGCTTTCGGTCTGGCCGTAGGCGGCTAGCAGCGCCCGATGGCTCTGAAGGTTTCACAGCGCGGGCTTGTTCCGGCGTTCATGGTGATGGAGGTGATGCAGGCTGCGGCTGACCGGACGGCCAGTGGTCGTGATGTTCTGCATCTTGAGGTCGGTCAGCCAGGAACTGCGGCGCCGCAGGGCGTACGTGAAGCTTCCAAACGGGCGATTGACATCGAAAAGCTGGGTTACACCGTGGCGCTGGGCATTGATCCCCTGCGCGAGGCGATCGCGTCGCACTACAGGCAGAGCTACGGGGTCACGGTCCGACCCGAGAATGTGGTTGCGACGACCGGGTCGTCGGGCGGCTTCCTGTTGTCCCTCCTGGCGTGTTTCGACCCTGGAGACAGGGTGGCCCTGGCCGAACCCGGCTATCCCTGTTGCCGCAACATTCTGATGGCTCTGGGCTTGGAGCCTGTCGCCCTACCGGTGGACCACAACAGCCGTTTCCAGCCGACGGTTGCGATGCTGGAGGCACTCGATGAACCCATTGATGGCCTGATCGTTGCGAGTCCTTCCAACCCGACTGGTACCATGGTGTCCCGTGATGATCTCGCTGCGCTCTCTGCCCATTGCAGCGCCAACGGCATCCGGCTGATTTCCGATGAGATTTATCACGGGGTCTCCTACGGCATGGAGGCCACAACCGTAGCGTCAATCAATCCTGACGCCGTGGTGATCAACAGCTTCTCCAAGTACTTCTCGATGACCGGCTGGCGCATCGGCTGGATGGTCGTGCCCGACAATTTGTTGAAGCCGATCGAACGGCTGGCCCAGAACTTCTTCATCTCGCCGCCGACGCTGTCGCAACACGCAGCCGTGGCAGCATTCGATTGCCACGACGAGTTGCAGGCCAACATCGCTGTCTACACGGCCAACCGGGAACTGCTGCTGGACGCTTTGCCGAAAGCGGGCCTGACGAAGCTGAGCCAGGCAGACGGTGCGTTTTACATCTATGCCGACATCTCAGACCTCTCCGATGACAGCCAGGCCTTCTGCAAGGCGATCCTGGATCACACGGGGGTCGCCATCACGCCGGGCTTGGACTTTGATCCTGTACGGGGGCACCGCTCGGTCAGGATCTCGTTCTCCGGTCCGACCGAAGACATGGCAGAGGCTGCGCGTCGTCTGGGTGACTGGATCAAGGTACGGTAGGACACCGCCCGAATCCTGGTTCAGGATTCGGGCGGGTCAGTGTTCAGCGGTCAGTCGGACCCGGAGATTTTCTGCCACCAGCCCCTTTTGGGCGGACCTTTGGGCTTGGCCGTAGTCTGCTCGGGCTCGTCTGCGGTATCGGATGGAGGCGCAATCACCTTGGTTGTGACGCCTTCGGCAACCGGTTCTGGTTCGGGCGTCCGCCTGGTTTCAGGTGCATCGCCTGACGGTTCCGATGCTTCCGCCGGAACGGACTCCGCTGACGACTCATCGGTGCCGGTTTCGGTCTCTTCGCCTGCGTCATCCTCGATCTCGACCTTGGCCTTGGATCGGCTGCGGCGGCGGCGCGGTTTGGGAGTCTCCTCGGCATCGTCGTCGTGAGGGGCCTTGTCGGCCGCGGAGTCGTCACCAGCACTGTCCATCTGAGGGGCGTCGTCGTTCGATTCGGTCTGTTCCTTCTCCGACTCCTCACGACCCCGGCGTCGCCGTCCGCCGCGCTTGCCGCGCCGGCGTCGCTTGCGCTCGCCGTCACCGTCTTCGTCATCGCCCGACGATGCATTGCTGTCGCCATCTCCATCGTCGTCACGCGACTCCGTCGTATCGGTTTCGCTCTCGTCGCTGCGGTTCTTGCGCCGTCGCCGCCGCCGCTTGCGACGGCGGCCTTCGCCTTCTTCCCCATCCGACTGGCGGTTGTCGTCGTCGCGCGCGGTGCCGGGTTCAGCAGGTTTCTCTTCGGTGACCGGCTCATTTCCGGACGGTGTGATGATCTCGATCCGGAACTCCGGCGCGATCAGTTTGTCATCCCGTTCCACGATCACCGAGAGCCCTTGGCGTTCTTCAATATCGAGCAGAGCCTGGCGCTTTTCGTTCAGGACATAGAGCGCCACTTTGGTCGGGACCAGAACACGGATCGCGGCGGCACGGCCCTTCAGGGCCTCATCCTCAATGCCGCGAAGGACATGGAGAACGGTCGATTCCGTCGAGCGCATGTAGCCGGAACCACCGCAATGGACACAGGGCTGGGAAAGGGCTTCCTGCAGGCTGGGGCGCAGCCGCTGGCGCGACAGCTCCATCAGGCCGAAGCCGCTGATGCGTCCGATCTGAATGCGCGCGCGATCAACCTTCACCGCTTCCTTGAACTTGCGTTCCACGGTGCGCTCATTGCGGTGCTCGTCCATGTCGATGAAGTCGATGACAACGAGCCCTGCAAGGTCGCGCAGCCGCAGCTGTCGGGCGATCTCGATCGCGGCCTCGACGTTCGTTTTGACCGCCGTTTCCTCGATGTTGCGTTCCTTGGTCGAACGGCCCGAGTTCACATCGATCGCGACCAGCGCCTCGGTGGCGTTGATCACGATGTAGCCGCCAGACTTGAGCTGCACCACAGGGCTGTGCATCGCGTCGAGCTGGCGTTCGACCTCGTAGCGATGAAACAGCGAGGTGTTCTCTTTGTATGGCTTCACGCGGGCAGCATGGCTCGGCATCAGAAGCTTCATGTAGGACTTGGCCATCTTATAGCCCTCGTCGCCTTCGACCAGAACCTCGTCGATGTCCTTTGCGTAGAGGTCCCGGATCGCCCGCTTGATGATGTTTGCTTCTTCGTAGATCAGCGATGGTGCCGTGGCTTGCAGAGTGTCGGACCGGATCTCCTCCCACTGCTTCAACAGGCTGTTGAAATCGCGCTTGATCTCGACTTTCGTCCGTCCCTGTCCGGCGGTCCGGATGATCAGACCCATCCCCTCCGGAACCTCCAAACTCGAAGCGACCTCTTTCAGGCGTCGGCGCTGCTTGGCGTCGGCGATCTTGCGCGAGATGCCGCCGCCCCGCGGCGTGTTGGGCATCAGCACGCAATAGCGACCGGCGATTGAGAGATAGGTGGTGAGCGCTGCACCCTTGTTGCCGCGTTCTTCCTTGACGACCTGGATCAGCAGAATCTGTCGGCGCTTGATTACTTCCTGGATGCGGTAGCCGCGCTTGAGGATGGCGGCATGCATCGTGGATTCGGCGCGTTCGTCACCTTCCTCGTTCCCGTTGCTGCGACGGCGCGAACGACGGCGACACGAGCGGGACTTGGGCCGCTCGGCGGCTTCGGTGCTGGCGGAAGCCGTGTCGTCTTCGCCGTCATCATTTTGATCGGCGTTGTCGGCGGATTTCTCTTCGCCTGCTTCGTCCTCGGCGGTCGTTTCATCCGAATCGTCAACGGCATCCGGGGTGGCTTCCTCGTCTGCTCCGCTTTCGCCATCGGAGTCTTCGTCATCATCCGCATCATCATTGGCGGCGACGTCATCGTTGTCATCAATCTCGTCATTGCCGTCGTCGTCGAGGTCGTCGCTCTGTGCCTCGTCGTCGTCGTCGTCCTCGCTTTCGCGTTTGGCTTCTTCGACAAGTCGTGCCTGTTCGGCTGCGAGTTCCTCGCGGTCAGAGACCGGAATCTGAAAGTAGTCCGGGTGAATCTCGCTGAAGGCCAGAAAGCCATGGCGATTGCCGCCATATTCAATGAAGGCCGCCTGAAGGGACGGCTCCACACGAGTTACCTTGGCGAGGTAGATGTTTCCTTTGAGCTGCGATTTGACCGCAGACTCGACGTCGAATTCCTGAAGGTCACGTCCGTCCGAAACGGCCACACGGGTCTCTTCCCGGTGGCCCGCGTCGATCAACATACGTTTGGTCATGATGGATCCATTTGTCGCGAACGGCGCGCGTGCCTCCGGTGCCTTGGCACCGTGCCGTCGCCGTCGTGGTTGAGCGTGGTCGTGAACCGCTCCAGCGCTGCGCCGGATGGGCACAACGGGCGACGTCGACCGGACCGCGCCGTAGGGCGGCGCGGGCGTCGAGCGTGTCGCTGAAGAAGGAGGTTCGGAGGGCCACGGTAATCCTTTCCATTGCGGCTTTGAGCCGCGACTTGCCGAACGGCGCCAATCGTGATTCACTCATGACGCACGAAAACCATTACTTTCAAGGGCGTAGCGCCAACTGTGAAGGCAACGACTCAACGGCAGAGCTATCTTAGTACGCGGATCGTCCGCGCGACAACCTTCTGTTGCGCCCGCAGCGTGCGATTTGTCGCGTTGACCCTAGCGCTTGTCATGGCTGCGGTTGCCGTGACGGCGGTCCCTGTCGCGGCCGGAACGCCTGAGGTCGTTGGCGTGCGGGCTGGCGAGAACGGTGAGTCCACACGGTTTGTACTGGATCTGACTGATGCCGTGACCTTCGAGGTATTCACTCTCCACAACCCGGATCGAGTCGTGGTCGACATGAGCCGGGTGCAGTGGAACCTGCCGTCCGACAACCATCGCCTCGAGACCGGAATGATCGAAGGGTTCCGCTACGGCGAGTTTGAGGGTGAGGCGCGCATTGTGCTGGACGTAGGCACGTCGGCACAGGTCCGTGCAGCCTTTCTTCTGGAGCCGTCGGCCGACTTCGGTTACCGCTTCGTGCTCGATCTCGAGCCCGGACGTGTGGCACCCGATGTTGAAGAGGCACTCATCGAGCCCGAAGCGCTGCTGGCGTCACTGGGCTGGGAAAGGCCGCCGCTTCCCGGCGAAAAGCCTGCACCACGCAAGCGCATCGTTGTGATCGATCCGGGGCATGGCGGGGTTGACCCCGGTGCGATCGGTACCAGCGGAACCTTCGAAAAAGATCTGACGCTGACCGCAGCACGCGACCTGAAGCGTCTTCTGGAGGCGACCGGGGATTATCACGTGGTGCTGACCCGCGATTCCGACGAGTTCCTCCGTCTAAGCGATCGGGTTGCCCTGGCGAGGGCTGCTGAAGCCGACCTTTTCATTTCGATCCATGCCGATGCCCTGGATGATTCCAGTGTTCGTGGTGCTGGGGTCTACACGCTTTCGGAAACGGCTTCGGATTCCGAGGCGGCAGCTTTGGCCGACAAGGAAAACAAGGTCGACATAATTGCCGGGGTGGACTTCATCAACGTCGCCTACGCTCCCGTTACCACCAACATTCTGATCGACCTGGCGCAACGCGAAACGACCAATTCCTCATCGCAGTTTGCCACGGTCCTGACCTCGACGCTGAACGAGGCGGTGCGTTTGCGTGGCAACGCTCATCGTTTCGCGGGCTTCCGCGTTCTCAAGGCTCCGGATGTTCCGTCGGTGCTGCTGGAGATGGGGTTCCTCTCCAACGCCGAAGAGGAACGCAACATGCTCGATCCCGCCTTTCGGGAGCGCTTCATGGGTGCCGTTGTCGATGCGGTGGACATCTACTTTTCCGACCGGGCGCCCTGAACACAATCAGGGCTCTCATCGGACGTCACGACTGTGCCATATTGCTCGCCTAACGACATGCTTGAGGCAGCGGTCTGACCGCCCGCGACGTTGAAGGAAACGGCCCTTGGCAAACGCCGAGAAAAACCAGGACGACGTGAAACCGCGTAAGAAAAAGCGACGCTGGGCGCTGCGCATCTTCATGGCGCTGATCGCGCTGGGATTCCTCAGTGTGATTGCCGTCGGCGCGGTGATTGCGTTTGCGTTCTATCACTACGGAAAAGATCTGCCGGATCACCGGATGCTGGTTGATTACGAACCGGCGGTGTCGACACGGGTCTACGCCGGCGACGGTAGCCTGATGGCCGAGTTTGCGATCGAGAACCGCGTCTTTGTTCCTGTCGAAGCGATCCCCGACATCGTCAAGGAAGCCTTCATCGCGGCGGAGGACCAGAACTTTTACGAACACCGCGGGATCGACCCCATCGGCATTCTTCGTGCCGCGATTCTGAATCTCAAGGCTGTGGGTGAAGGCCGCAGGCTCCAGGGCGCCTCGACGATCACACAGCAGGTCGCCAAGAATTTTCTGCTGACCAATGAGGTCTCCTACGAACGCAAGATCAAGGAAGCGATCCTGGCCTTCCGGATCGAGGACGCGCTCAACAAGGACAGAATTCTCGAGCTCTATCTCAACGAGATCTACCTCGGCTTTGGTTCCTATGGCGTGGCGTCTGCGGCGCTGAGCTATTTCAACAAGCCGCTCGATCAGCTCACGCTTGCGGAAGCCGCCTACCTTGCGGCCCTGCCCAAGGCACCGAACAACTACCATCCGGTCCACCGGACCGAAGCGGCCATCGAGCGACGGGACTGGGTCATCGAACGAATGGTGGCCGAAGGTTTTGTCAGCTTTGAAGAGGCCGAGCTGGCGCAGAACGATCCGCTGAGTGTCGATCTCTCGGGCTCTCGCGCGCCGCTTCTTTCGGCCTATGCCACCGAGGAAATTCGTCGCGACCTCGCTGAGCGCTATGGCGACGATGCGCTCTATGAGGGTGGACTCTATGTCCGTTCCACCATTGATCCTGCGCTACAGACCGCAGCACGGAGTGCGTTGCGTGACGGCTTGAGCGCCTATGACCGACGCCGTGGCTGGCGTGGCCCGGTGGGCGCGATCACGCTTGAGGCCGACTGGACCGAAAAGCTGGGCGATGTCGTCATCCCGGGCGATCTGGCGCCGTGGCGCCTGGCAGTGGTGCTGGGCATGAACGACGAAGCTGTCGTCCTGGGGTTCTCCGACGGTGACAACGGATTGCTGATGCTCGAAGACATGACCTGGGCGCGGGTCCAACTGGAAGAGCAAGAGCTTGGCCCCTCAATCCGCCGCCCGTCCGACGTCCTCAATGTGGGCGATGTGATTCTGGTCGAGCCGGTACACCAGATTGAGGATCGCGATGTGCCTGAAGACTCACCCATCTATGCGCTGCGCCAGTTCCCCGAAGTCTCGGGTGGCATTGTTGCGATGGATCCGCATACCGGCCGCGTCCTTGCCCTGGAGGGCGGCTTCAGCTTTGACGAAAGCGAGTTCAACCGGGCGACGCAGGCCTTACGTCAGCCCGGCTCCGCTTTCAAGCCGTTCGTTTATATGGCCGCTCTCGACCACGGCTTGACGCCCGCCACGCTGATTGAGGATGCACCGTTCGTTTACGATCCAGGTGAAGGGCAGGACATCTGGAAGCCTGCGAACTACAGCGAAGAATTTTATGGACCCACGCCGTTGCGCATGGGGATCGAAAAATCACGCAACCTGATGACCGTGCGTCTGGCCATCATCGTCGGCCCCCAGGTCGTGGCCGACTATGCCGCCGACTTCGGAGTGATTGAACCTGACCTGCCGTTCTATCTGCCGATGGCTCTGGGGGCGGCCGAAACCACGCTGATCGATATGACCACGGCCTACGCCATGATCGTGAACGGCGGCAAGTCCGTCGAGCCGGCGTTGATCGAGCGAATCCAGGATCGTGACGGTTACACCATCTGGCAGCGCGATGATCGGCTTTGCGAAGGCTGTGCGGTTGAGGACTGGGACGCAGTACTTGAAGTGCCACAGTTGCCGGATTTGCGGGAACAGATCGTCGATCCAGGCACCGCCTATCAGATGGTGCACATCATGGAAGGCGTGGTGCAGCGTGGCACCGGTGTGCGCCTCCGTGAGCTGGCTCGTCCCCTTGCGGGCAAGACCGGGACGACCAACGAAAACCGTGATGCGTGGTTCGTGGGTTTTTCGCCCGACCTAGCGGTGGGTGTTTATGTCGGGTTCGACCAGCCCGAGACTCTGGGAAAACGCGAAACCGGATCGTCAGTCGCCATTCCCGTATGGAAGGCGTTTATCACCGAAGCACTCGAACACGAGCCTGTAGTGCCGTTCCGCATTCCGCCCGGTGTCCGCCTTGTCAGGATCGATGGCGACCGGGGACTTCTGCCGGGCACGGCCACCGAGCGCATCATCACCGAAGCTTTCATTCCCGGTTCTGAGCCCGAGGAGCGGGCGGACAGTCTTGTGATCACGACCGATGAAGTGATCGACGGTTCCGATGCCTCGATCTCAGGCGTCTACTGACCCGAAATTCTTCCGATCACTTTTCTGGCGGTTGACGTTGGCGCGGTGTAACGCCAGTTTCTGCACCGCGTTCACAGGAGTCTGACATGCGTTCTGAAATTGCTGCCTTCAAGGACACGATCGAATCCGACCTCCTCCTGGTCCGGAGGCATCTTTGACTGGGATAACTCCGTCATAAGGCTCGATGAGGTTGAGCATCTTGCGCAGGACCCTGAACTCTGGAACGATCCGGAGAAAGCCCAGGCACTGATGCGCGAACGTACCCGGCTGATGTCGTCCATCGGCGGTGTCCGTGATCTTGAGACAGAACTTTCCGACAGTATTGAACTGGCCGAACTCGCCGAGCTCGAGGGCGAGGGCGAGGAGGAGTTGGTCGAAGACGTGATCAAGACACTTGAGCGCCTTGCCCAACGCGTCGAGAAATTGCGCGTCGAAAGCCTGCTCTCGGGCGATGCCGACGCGAACGATTGTTATCTCGAAGTCCACGCTGGCGCCGGCGGCACCGAAAGCCAGGATTGGGCCCAGATGCTGCTGCGCATGTACTCGCGCTGGGCCGACAGCCGCGACTTCAAGATCGAAGAGCTTGAGCACAGCCCTGGTGAAGAGGCAGGGATCAAATCGGCAACGATCAAGATCAGCGGACTCAACGCCTATGGCTGGTCCAAGACCGAGAGCGGCGTTCACAGGCTGGTGCGCATTTCGCCCTATGACTCGCAGGCGCGTAGGCACACCAGTTTCGCCAGCGTGGGCGTCTCGCCGGTTGTCGATGACAGCATCGATGTCGAGGTCGAGGACAAGGATGTTCGTGTTGATACCTTCCGGGCCTCGGGTGCCGGTGGCCAGCACGTCAATAAGACCGACAGCGCCATCCGCATGACACACATGCCGACCGGCATTGTCGTGCAGTGTCAGAACAGCCGTTCGCAGCATCGCAACCGGGCAGAAGCGATGACCATGCTTAAGTCGCGTATCTATGAACTCGAACTACGCAAACGCGAGGAGCAGGCCGCGGCCGAGAATGCCGAAAAGAGCGATATCGGCTGGGGCCATCAGATTCGGTCCTACGTGCTGCAGCCCTACCGCATGGTGAAGGACCTGCGGACCGAGGTTGAGACCAGCAACACCGATGCGGTGCTTGATGGTGATCTGGATGACTTTATCAGCGCCGCGCTCGTCCACCGTATCGGCGGCGAAGACGACGCCGGCGAAGAGACTTCGTGATGGCGGCTGGTCAGCGCCGGTCGGCCGTTGTGACTGGAGCAGCCGGTGGCATGGGGGGCGAGATTGCCAGGCGTCTGTGTGAGAGCGGTGCGCGGGTGTTGATGGTCGATGTGCATGAGCCGTCAACGGTTCCCGAAGGGGCCGAGGTTGCTCAGGGTGATGTTGCCGATGCGGTGTTCCTGAATGGTGCTGTTGACGGTTTCGCGTCTGCGAACAACGGGCTGACCGATCTGGTCAACGCTGCTGGCGTTCTGTGGTTTGACCGTGATGACTCACTCATCGATGTCGATATTGATGTCTGGAACCGGGTGCTGGCGATCAACCTCACCGGTTCGGCGCTGGCGGCCCGGTTTGCGGTGCCATGGATGAAGCGGGCCGGCGGCGGGTCGATGGTGCATATCTCGTCGATCCAGGCGCTTCGCGGCGACGCCAAGGCCCAGGACGCCTATGGTGCGAGCAAGGCCGGTCTGCTGTCGCTTTCGAAGTCGCTGGCCATTCAGCTCGCCGGAGACGGGATCCGTTCCAATGCGATCCTGCCGGGCGCCATTCACACACCGATGCAGAAGCGCTGGAGTGATAGTTCCAGCCTTGCTGAGGCGGTCGCAGGAAGCGTGCCGTTGGGGCGACTGGGTTCTGCCGGTGACATTGCCGATGCGGCGATGTTCTTGCTTTCCGATGCCGCTTCGTACATCACCGGCACGGAGTTGATTGTTGACGGGGGCGTCACCGCTCTGCCCTGAGAACAGGGAAGGGCCACACGAGGCAGAGAACGGATGTCGCAGCATCCTCACGTCAGGCGCACGGCCATGGCCGGCAATGTGCTCGAGTGGTACGACTTCGCGGTCTACGGCTATTTCGCCGCCACGATCGGCAAACACTTCTTTCCGGCCGATGATCCCACCGTCTCGGTGGTGTTGTCGTTCGGTGTGTTTGCCATCGGTTTCATGGGTCGTCCCATCGGTGCCCTGATCCTCGGGCACCTGGGTGACATTCTGGGCCGCCGTCGTGTCCTGATGATCTCCATCCTGATGATGGCCGTGCCGATCTTCCTGATCGGTATCATGCCTACCTATGACACCCTTGGTGTTCTGGCACCTGTGATCCTGATCCTACTGCGCCTGTTGCAGGGCGCTTCTGTCGGCGGCGAGTTAACTGGCTCTGTGACCTTCATGCGGGAAGAAGCGCACGACAAGAAGCGCAGTCTGGCACGACGCTTGTGTTTCTCAGGCGCTGTCGTCGGCGTACTTCTGGGGTCCGCCGTGGGGACCCTGATCACCAAGGTTCTGGATGCCGACCAGGTCGCGTCTTGGGGCTGGCGCCTGCCGTTCCTGGCTGGTGTCGTGATTGCCGTCTTAGGGTTCATGATGCGCCGCGGGCTCGAACATGAAGAGCCGCCGTCTCAGGAGGGCCGGAGTACCATTCCGCTGATTGGTGCGCTGCGCGACCACGGCCGCGCCATGATCACCGCGATTGGCATCATCGCGTTCAATGCCACCGGTTTCTATCTGATGTTCGTTTACATCACGACCTATCTATTCTCGGTTGTGGGCGAAACGGAATCGGTCGCCTTTGAGATCAACACGATCAACATGGCGATCCTGGCGTTGCTCATTCCGATCTGGGGTTGGATCGGCGACCGGATCGGCATTCACAAGATCCTACTGATCTCGGCTGGTCTGGGGATCGTCACGTCGATCCCGCTGTTCTGGCTGATTGACCACCATGACCCCATGCTGGAGTTCCTCGGACAGCTGGGCATTGTTCTCATCTTCGCTCCCTATATCGCGAACTTCGGCACACGCATGGCCTTCCTGTTCCCGAAGGCCATACGAATGAGCGCGTTCTCGACCACGTACAACATCGGCCTCGCCGTGTTCGGTGGTACCGCACCTCTGGCGGCGGCTTATCTTATTGAACGGCAGGTGGGTCAACTCTCACCGGCGTACCTTCTGCCAGTGGCTGCCGTGATATCGCTCGTCGCCCTGCTGGCGGCACGCTCGCCGTCGCAAGCGGCTTGATCGCAGCGTCAGTGCGGGCCAGAGTCGCACCATGCCGAGTGAACGTCGTGATTCGCAGGAACAGATTCTGTACCTGCTCAAGACAAAGGGCCCGCTGACCGCGCAGGTCCTGGCCGAGCGTCTCAGTATCACGCCCATGGGCGTTCGCCAGCATCTCAAGCGGCTTGCCGAAGAGGGGCTCGTCGCCCATCACGATGAACGCTCCGGTGTCGGTCGCCCGGCACGTCACTGGTCGCTCACCTCGCACGGCAACGACAGGTTCCCCGACAGCCATGCCGACCTCACGGTCTCGCTGCTTGAGAACGTCCGTCGTGTGTTCGGCGCCAAGGGCCTCGACAAGCTGATCAACGCGCGAACGCGCGACCAGACCAAGCTCTATCGTGAGCACATCGACGGCCGGCTTTCGATCGAACACCGCCTGACGGCCCTTGTCGAACAACGCAGTGCCGAAGGTTACATGGCCGAATGGCATCAGGATGACGACGGCACATTTCTGCTGGTCGAGAATCATTGCCCTATCTGGGCGGCTGCCCGGTTCTGCCAGGGGCTGTGGCGAACCGAGCTCGATGTCTTCCGGGATGTGCTGGGCAAGGACGTCGAGGTTGAGCGGATGGACCATCTGCTTTCCGGTGCGCGGCGTTGTGCCTACCGGATAGTTCCGGTGTCCCACTCGGCATAAAACGACGGCATCAGCCCTGCCTTGCTTCGCGCCTGGTCGTTGAAGGGTGGCTTCAGCTTTCCTTTGAAGCGGTCGCGGACAAGCTGTCGCCAGGTGTCTTCTGGTTCCAGCCCTCTCGTGTGACAGACATGATTGAACCAGCGCGAACCCGATGCGACGTGGTCGACCTCGTCGCGATAGATCACCTCCAAAACCGCAACACTGTCTTCATCACCGACCTGCCGGAGGCGTTCGATCATGGCGGGGGTCACATCGAGGCCCCGGGCCTCCAGAACGAGCGGCACGATGGCCAGGCGTGCTAGCAGATCGTCTGACGTGTCCTGTGCGGCCTGCCACAGCCCGTCGTGGGCGGGCAGGGCGCCATAGTGGGACCCCAGCGCCGTGAGGCGGTCGTGGAGCAACAGAAAATGTCGGGCTTCATCGTCACCGACCGCAATCCAGTCGGTATAGAACGCGTCGGGCTGGCCAGGGAACCGGGCTGTGATGTCCCAGGCGAGATCGATGGCGTTGAACTCGATATGGGCCAATGCGTGCAGCAGCGCGACCCGACCTGCCGGTGTTGTCAAGGCACGCCGCCGCGGCATGGCCTGCGGTGCTTCAAGCTCAGGATGATCCGGGCGTGCAGGGCGGTCTTCGACCGGTCCATGCTCCACGCTCACGATACCGCATCGCCAGACAGCTGCGGCATCCTGTGACGCCCTTGCCTTGGAAATCGGATCGGATTCGTGAAGAACCGAACGCGCAAGGTCATCCAGCGTAACGTCTGTTGTCACGGAAGCGCCGCAGCAGCCTCGTTGACCGCCACGACATGGCCGTTCACGCGGACCTTGCGCCAGACCTCGCTGATCGTGCCCTTGGCATCGATCAGGAAGGTAGAACGTTCGAGGCCCATGTAGGTGCGTCCGTAGTTCTTCTTCTCGACCCAGACGCCATAGGCTTCACAGATTGATCCGTCTTCATCGGCGACAAGGTTGAAGTTGAGGTCGTACTTGGCCTTGAAGTTGTCGTGCTGTTTGACGCTGTCTTTGGACACGCCGACCACGACCGTTCCGGATTTTGCCAGGTCTTCCATCGTGTCGCGGAAGCCGCAGGCTTCCTTGGTGCAGCCCGGCGTGTCGTCCTTCGGATAGAAATAGAGGATCACGTTCTTGCCTTGCAACGAGGAGAGTTTGAGGCTGCCGCCTCCGTCGGTGGGGGCTTCGAAATCCGGCGCCGTGTCGCCGGCCTGGGGTCCGCTCATCAGGTCTCTCCTTCGTAGTCCGTCGTTTGAGTCACGACGATGGTGTCGAACGCAGCCTTCACGACCGCCTGCATGGTATCGAGGCGATGGCGAAGCATATCAAAATTGCCGTCACCCGTGATCCGCACGAGAAGGTCGCGCAGCGCGGGAGGCAGATCGTCTTCCGCGGTCGGTTTCGCCACGGCGAGACGAATTGCCGTCTGGACGTCCTTCATCACACGCCCCGCACCGATCAGAACGCGCGCTTCATCCTGGTCGATCAGATCATCTCCGGCGAGGATCGAGAACGCGTCTTCGGAGCGACGGGCCAGCACGCCGGGATCATCGGGCGCATGAAGCAGTTGAAGGTACTGCGCGACGAAATCAAGGTCGATCAAGCCACCGATCGCATACTTCACGTCAAAGCGGTCAAAGGGCGGGTGCTCGGCGGTGATGCGGCTGCGCATGTCAACCACGGCATCGGCCACGTCGCCTGCGCTCCGCCTACGGGTCAGGATCTGCGCGATGGCATTGTTCAGTTGGGTCCTGAGTGTTTCCGGTCCGAGCACCACCCGGGCGCGTGTCAGCGCGAGATGTTCCCAGAGCCAGCCATCCTCCTCCTGGTAGCGGATGAAACCTGCGACATCACAGGCCAGAGGGCCTGCGTTGCCGGAGGGGCGCAGGCGCATGTCGATCTCGAACAGAAGACCCGCGTTCGTCATCGACGTGAGTGCGGTGATGATACGCTGAGACAGGCGAATGAAATATTGGCTGATCGCCAGCGGCTTCGGCCCATCCGAGGCCTCTGCGTCTTCATCATGATCATAGACGAAGACAAGATCGAGATCGGAGCCGAAGTTGAGCTCTTCGGCGCCATATTTGCCGAAGGCGATGACGGATATGCCGCCGCCGGCGATCCGACCGTGCTGCCGCCCGAAGAGGGTTTCGACCCGGGGAATGAGCTGGCGCAGCACGGCGTCGGTCAGGTGGGTGAGTGCGTAACTCACGCGGTCGGCGCTGATCAGGCCGCGGAGCAACTGAACCCCGAGCTGAAACTCTCTGTCGTGGGCCCAGCGACGGACCTGGTCGAGCAACTCTTCTTCGTGTTCGACGCGATCAAGTGCGGTGCCCAGATCAGCCTCCAGTTCGTCGGTGTCGGGAAGGACATCGAAGAAGTCACGGCTGAGAACGTGATCGAGCAGATTGGGCGACCGTGCCAGATGCTCTGCCAGGCGGGGGGCCGTGCCCATGATCTCCGCGACGAGGTCGAGCAGGCCCTCTTCGCTCTGGAACAGGGAAAAGAGCTGAACGCCTGCGGGTAACCGGTCGAGGAATTCGTGAAACCGCATCAGGGCGGCGTCCGGGTTTGTTGTTCGGGCAAAGGCGCCAAGGAGGCGCGGCATCAACTCGGTGAGAATCTCCCGCGCCCTAGCGCTGCGCATGGCGCGAACGCGGCCGTGATGCCAGCCGCGGATCACCGAAGCGATGGCCGGTGCACCGACAAACCCCATACGGGTCAGCGTCTCCAGCGTATCCGGATCATCCTCGTTGCCGGTGAACACGAGGTTTCCGGCGGCCCCGTCACCGTCGCCCGACAGCGGAGCCGCATCTTCAAAGAGATCGGCGTAGTGACTTTCGACCCGCCGGAAAATCGACGTCATGGCATCGGAAAACACGGCACGGTTTTCGTGGCCGAGGAATGCGGCGATGTGATCCAGCCCATCATCGTCGGCGGGTAGAGAATGAGTCTGGGCATCGTCGACCATCTGGAGGCGGTGCTCGACACGTCGCAGCTCACTGTAGGCATCCTCGAGATCGAATGCCGTGTCGTCGGCGATCCTACCGGCTTGCGCCAGAGCGGCCAGTGACTCACAGGTCGCCCGCGTCCGAAGATCGGGCTCCCGGCCGCCGAAGATCAGCTGTTGCGTCTGTGCAAAGAACTCGATTTCACGAATGCCGCCCCGGCCCAGCTTCACGTTGTGGCCGGGCACCGTGACCTCGGCGCCGCCACGATGTGCATGGATCTGACGTTTGATCGAGTGGATGTCCTGAATGGCGGCGAAATCGAGATGCCGTCGCCAGACAAAGGGCCGCAGGCGGTCGAGGAAATCATTGCCGGCATCAATGTCACCGGCGATGGGCCGGGCCTTGATCAGGGCTGCGCGTTCCCAGTTCTGGCCGAGACTCTCGTAGTAGAGCTCGGCTGCGTTGACCGAGAGTGCGACCGGGGTGGCACCGGGATCGGGGCGCAGGCGAAGGTCCGTGCGGAGGACATGACCGTCGGCCGTGCGCTCTTCGAGTATCTTGACCATCTGGCGGACGATGCGGACACAAACGGCCTGGGCACCGTCCGATTCGGATGCGGGGAACCGTTCGTCGTCCCACAGCACGATGATGTCGATGTCGCTGGAATAGTTGAGTTCACGGCCGCCGAGTTTGCCCAGAGCCAGAACGATGAACCCGCTGCCAAGCTCAGGATCGTTAGGCGAAAGCTCGCCGATCTTCCCGCTGTTGCTGGCCTGGTGAAGGAGATGTGCCAGCGTCGCCCGGGTGGCGGACTCAGCAAAATCCGACAGGGCACTTGTGACCTTGCGCCAGCCCCAGAGCCCGGCAATGTCACTGAGTGCGATGGCGATGGCGGCCTCGGCACGCGCCTTGCGCAACTGGACCATCAGATCCCGCTCCGCCAGAGGCTCCCTGAACCGCTGCGAGGCCGCATGGAGGCAGGCTTCAGGTCCTTCGGATGCCCACCGCGTGATTACAGTGGGATGCCGGGCCAGGCTTTGGGAGAGGAAGGGGCTGTTTCCGAAGACGGCGTCGAGCAGGGCGCTGCCTGTGGCATCAGCGCTCAAGTCATGCAATATCCCATCGTCGGCGGCGTTGAGCCAGCGCTCGCGCCGCACGGTTGCACGCTCCGGGTCATACGGCCGTGGCAGCGATGTAATCGGGGCGAGAGTTGGAAAGGTCATGTCCTGGTGCATTGAGGTTGCTGTCACGGTGGGCAAGCGTGTCACCCGGGTCAAGACGCCAGTCGGCGCTTGCGAGCCCTTGTGACACGTCAGGCTTCAAAACTCGTCATCAATATTCTCGGCACATTCGTTGGTGTCGCGACAGTGCTGCTGGCCGGGTTGGCCTGGCGTCTGGCTCAAGGGCCTATCATCCTGGGTTCTGTCACGCCGTTCATTGAAGCGGCGATTAATGACCAGAATCTTGGGGTCCATGTGGAGGTCAGCGAGGCCGAGTTGACCTGGGGTGATTGGCAGGAGGCGCTGGAAATCCGGGTGCTGGATGTTCAGGTCTTCGATCTATCCGGCAATCAGATTATCGCCGCCCATGAGATTGTCCTCGATGTTTCGCTGCCGCCCCTGGTGCGCGGTGAGCTGAGGCCCAAGAGCGTGACCCTGGTCCGGCCACGGCTCTCGGCAATTCGTGACCATGACGGCTCGATGTCGTTCGCGCTGGTGGAGAGCCTCGGGGAAAACTCGTCAGAAGATCAGGGCGCATCTCACCCCGTGTTTACCGAAGAATCGGTCTTTGGCGCACGGGACATCTTCGAGACCTTCCTTTCCGCCAGTGCCACCCCGCCCTTCGACCGTCTGGTAGAAGTGAGAATTCTGGGTGCCGACCTTTGGGTCGATGACCGCATGTTGGGGCTGACCTGGAATGCACCGGCCGCCACGATCGGGATCGTGCGTCATGACGATGGCGTGGCGTTCGACAGCCAGATGATCCTGCGGTCTGAACAGCACAAGCTGGATACCGATCTCAACGCGTTCTACCGGTTCGAAACCGAGGAGGTTTCGGTTTCGTCTCGCGTGGCGGATTTTGCTCTGGAAAGTCTTTCGGATCTCGTGCCGCAGCTTCCAGGCCTTGATGGTCTCGGTATCTCGGCTGATGGACAGCTCGAACTGCTGTTCGATCGTGATCTTGCGTTGCGTTACGGCTCCTTTCTGGTCGATGCTGAAGCGGGGCGCATCGATCTGCCGGCCTTGTTTGAGGCACCATTCGACATCGGGCCGTCACTGGCCCAGGGCTTCATCCGGCCGGGATTCTCGGGGCTTGAGATATCGGATCTGGAACTTGATCTCGGTCCGGAAGAAGCCCATGCCCGCGTGGTGATTGACGGTTTCGATCTGGAGTCGACCGTTTCCGCCCGGATCGATGTTGCCAGTCTGCCGATCGATGATGTCAGCACCTATTGGCCCGTGGGGCTGGTGAAGCCTGCGCGTGATTGGCTTGTGGGACATATCTATGACGGTACCGTGGACCAGGCCTCAATCGCCTTCGGCGCTACCGTCGAAGAACTTTCACGTAAAACGATCCCGCTGGCCAATCTGGTAATTGATCTCGATGTTTCGGATGTTTCCGTCGAGTATCTCGCCGGTATGCCCGTGGTGCGGGGCGCGGACGGTCATGTCGCCATCGTGAACGACACGCTGCGGATTGATTTGACCGCAGGCCATGTCGGCTCGATCACTTCAAATCGCGCTGTTGTCTCCATGGACAGACTCAACGGCAGTGAAGGCATGCTGGTCGGGATCGAGATGAGCGGACCGGTTACGGAGGTGCTGGCCGTCGCCGACCACGAACCCTTCGCGTTGTCGTCGCGTGCGGGACTTGATCTGTCGCTGGTCTCGGGGTCGTTCAGCGGGCGGCTGGAGCTCGTTGTGCCGAAACTGGCCGGGCTCACGCCGTCGGACATCCGCTATCGGGTTGCCGCAGAAGCCGTCGATGTCGCGCTGACCACCGAACTACGGGGATTCAGTCTGTCTGGCGGCAACGGTTTCATGGTGCTTGATTCACAGACCGCGTTGCTCGAGGGCAACGTGATGCTCAATGGCGTGCCCTTTGAGGCAACCTACCGCCAGAACCTGGATCCGGAGGCTGCCGTGCTGCGTGTGGCGCAGCTGGTCGGTACGGTCGATGATGATCAGCGTGCGGCCTTGGGGCTGGCCGATCCCATCACGATCGATGGTCCAGTCGGCGTTGTTCTCGATATGAGCCAGGCGGCCGATCTGACCATGAACTGGAGTGCCGTCGCGGACCTGACTCCGGCCGCGATCGATTTCCCGATCATTGGCATCGACAAGACCGCAGGTGAGCCCGGACGTGCGGCAATTCAGGTTTACGACGATGGCGGTGCTGTCATCTTTGTCGAGGTTCTGGAACTGGGGGTGGGGGAAACCGTGGTTGAGGGTAGTGGCGTGGTGCGCTCGGGCGATCTCAGCCTGGCGCGTCTGGACCTCTCGCGCTTCGCTTTCGCCCGAAACGATTTTGCTGCGGCGCTCACCGTTCGAGAAGACGGCTTTTTCGATGTCCAGCTTGCCGGCGGTACGGTCGATGTTGAGCCGCTGATGGACGACATCACTGCATCGAGCGGGCCGGAGCTTCCACCCTTTCGCCTGCAGGGACGTGTCGATCAGATCTGGATCACCGACGACGACGCCGTCCGCAATGTTCACATCGACGGCACCTACACCGGCACGATCTGGGAGGATCTCGCGATGACCGGTGTGATCGAGGATGACACGCCGATGTCGGTCAACATTTGGCGCTTTTCAGAGGGAGAGCGCCGCTTCGAGTACAACGCGGGCGATGCTGGTGATGCAATTCGCGCCTTTGGCCTGTTTGACACGGCTGAAGGCGGCGCGATCCAGATTCGTGCACGCATCGACGACAGCCAAGAAGACCGGCCGGCCCGGGGTGCGATCCGTCTGCAGGAGTTCGTTCTGCACGATCCGCCGATCCTCGGCCATATCGTGTCGATCGCCTCGCTCACGGCGATCAGCAATGCATTGACGGGATCGGGCTTGGAGTTCGAGGGCGCACTGCTGCCGTTCGAGAAACATGGCGATATCGTGACGGTCGAAGATGCTCGTGTCTTCGGGCCGGGTCTCGGCATCACGATCGCGGGCGATGTCGATCTTGGCACCAACATGCTCGATCTCAACGGCACGATCGTGCCCGCCTATGTCGTCAACTCGGTCCTGGGCGAGATACCGCTGATCGGCGACATCCTGACGGGGACCGAGGAAGGAGGCGGAATCTTTGCCTTCACCTTTGAGGTCAATGGGCCGCGCGAGGAGCCCGAGATTGAGGTCGATCCACTGTCGGTTCTGGCGCCGGGCATTCTGCGTAACATGTTCACTGCGCCGACGGACGAAGAGTTCGAACAGGTGATCCAGGGGTCGTCAAAGCCGGACGGTGGCCGCTAGAGCAGTTCGCGATCTGCTCTAACCTGCCTTCAGGAGAACATGGCGCTTCTTGCCTGCCGACAGCTTGATCGTACCGTCGTCGCCAGCGTCGGCCTCAGAGACCTTATGCATCTCATCGGAGATCGCTGTGTCGTTGACCCTAGCTCCGCCCCCCTTGATCAGACGACGGGCTTCGCCGTTTGACTGGGCAAGGCCGGCCTCCTTGAGGGCTTCGTAAAGCAGAACGCCGTCCTGAAATTTTGCGCCGTCGATGGTGACGGTGGGCAGGCCTTCGGCCGCCTGGCCCTGTTCAAAGGTCTGGCGGGCCGTCTCGGCGGCTTCAGCGGCCGCAGTACGGCCATGGCAAAGGGCGGTTGCGTCGTTGGCCAAAATCTTCTTGGCCTCATTGATCTCGGCCCCACCGAGGGCTTCGAGTCGGGCGATTTCATCAAGCGGCATGTCAGTGAACAGGCGCAAGAAGCGGCCGACATCGGCGTCTTCTGTGTTGCGCCAGAACTGCCAGTAATCCCAGGGCGAACGCATTTCGGCATTGAGCCAGACCGCACCATCGGCGGTTTTGCCCATCTTCGCACCCGAAGCGGTGGTGATCAGCGGTGTCGTGAGGCCGAAGAGCTGGACATCGGCGACGCGGCGGCCGAGCTCGACACCGTTGACGATGTTGCCCCACTGGTCCGAACCACCCATCTGCAGGCAGCAGCCGTATCGCCGGTTGAGTTCGACGAAGTCGTAACCCTGCAGGATCATGTAGTTGAACTCGAGGAACGAGAGCGGCTGCTCACGGTCGAGGCGGAGTTTGACCGAATCCATTGAGAGCATGCGGTTGACGCTGAAATGGCGGCCCACATCGCGCAAGAACGGAATGTACATCAGCTCGGAAAGCCAGTCGTCGTTGTTGACCATGACGGCATCGGTCTCGCCGTCGCCGAAGGTGACGTAGTTCTCGAAGCTCTTGCGGATCGAGGCCATGTTGGCGCCGATTTTCTCATCGGTCAGGAGCTGGCGCTGCTCATCCTTGCCGGAGGGATCACCAACCTTCGTGGTGCCGCCGCCCATCAGGACGATCGGCTTGTGGCCGGTCTGCTGCATCCGCCGCAGCATCATGATCGAGACCATGTGGCCGACATGCAGGCTGGGACCGGTGCAGTCGTATCCGATGTAGGCCACGATGGTTTCGTTGGCGGCCTTGTCGTCCAGCGCCTCGAGATCGGTGGACTGGTGCATGAATCCGCGGGCAACGATGTCGCGCAGAAAGTCTGATCGTGGCTCGGTCATGGCAATCGGGTTTCACTGGTGTTCTGGAGCGCCTCGTTGGCGCGGGCAGGCTCTAACACACGGGCCACGAGGCCACAACGCGGTTCGCGCTGTGATGGGTCTCGACGGAAGGTGTGGTGATCGGGCACGGTGTATCCATGTCATCACCGAAAGCCAGCCCCGGAAGAACGCCTCTGACCGCCATCGGACTGATGAGCGGCACATCGCTCGACGGGGTCGATGCAGCCCTGGTGATCACCGATGGCATCACCGTTGATCGTACGGGCGGGACGCTGACGCTGCCCTATGACAACGAAACCCGTTCCGTGGTGCGGGCCTGTTTCGAGGGTGGCGGTGACGTTCCCCTGGCGTCGCGGCTGCTTGCGGAGCGCCATGCCAAGGCTGTGAAAACCCTGCTGCGGCAGGAAGGACGGGAGGCCGGTTCGATCGATGTGATCGGATTTCATGGCCAGACGATCGTGCATCGCCCCCAGGAAGGACTGACCTGGCAGATCGGAGACGGTGCTCGGCTGGCGGCCCTGACTGGCATCGATGTCGTGAACGATTTCCGCAGTAGGGATATGGCATCAAGTGGTGAGGGCGCACCGCTCGCGCCGCTCTACCACGCGGCCCTGGCTCACGCGTTGAACGAGGCTCCGGTGGCGGTTCTCAACATTGGCGGAGTCGCGAACGTGACCTGGATCGACGGTGACTGGATCATCGCCTTTGATACGGGCCCCGGCGGCGCATTGCTCGATGACTGGGTGTCGCACCGCACGGGCGACCGGTTTGATGGCGACGGTGCGCTGGCCGCGGCTGGTCGTGTTCACCAGGAGCGAGTCGATGCGGTGCTCGGCGCCGATCCGTTCTTTGCGCGTCCGCCGCCGAAATCACTCGATCGCAACAGCTTTGATGTCGATCTCTCCAATCTCGGCACCGAGGATGGCGCTGCGACGCTGGTGGCCCTGACCACCTCTGCCGTCGAGCGAGCCCTGGACCACATGCCGTCATCCCCGGCCATTTGGATCGTGTGTGGTGGTGGCCGCCTGAATGCAACAATCCTTGCCGCCTTGCGCGAGCGGCTGGGAGATGGCGTGAAGATCGCCGAAGATGTCGGCTGGGATGGTGATGCGCTGGAGGCCGAAGCGTTCGGTTACCTCGCCGTGCGTGCGCTCAAGGGGCTACCGTTGAGCCTGCCGACCACCACCGGATGTTGTGAACCGGTGACCGGTGGTGCGCTGCACCGGGCGTGATCAGTCGGCGATCCGGTCACTGACATAGTCGGCGATGGTCTGCTGCAGCAGTTCGATGTCGTTCTCGAAGAAGTGCCCGGCGCCCTCGATCATCTCAAAGGCCACCGAGCAGCCCTGTTGATTGAGCTGCCCGGCCAGAGCTTCCACGGTGTCGGGAGCGACAATGCCGTCCACTGAACCCTGGATGATCAATCCGTCGCAGGGGCAGGGGTCGAAGAAGGACCAATCGTACTTGATGGCGCCGGGAGCGATCAGCACAAAGCCGGCAATACCGGGTCGTGCCATAAACGTGCGGGCTGTGATCCAGGCCCCGAAGGAAAACCCGGCAAGCCAGACGTCACCGTGGTCGTCATGTTGGCTTTCGAACCAGTTCATGGCGGCGATGGCGTCATCTGTCTCGCCATCGCCCTCGCCATAGCTGCCATCGCTGCGGCCGACACCACGAAAGTTGAAGCGCAGGGCGGAGAACCCCAGTCCTGCAAAGGCTTTGAACACAGTGTAGGTGACCTTGTTGTTCATCGCGCCGCCGTGCAGCGGGTGCGGGTGCAGGACAGTCACGAGCGGCGCGGCAGCGGCCTTGCTGAGCTGAAATCGCGCCTCCAGGTGACCCGCGGGGCCGGGAATCAGGGTTTCGGGCATGAATTCGCCTCATGGTGGATGAGTTTGTTTAGCGTGAATGTGAGGCGGAGAGGACCCAGAATACTTGATTACCGGAGTCGGGTTTTCTATTTCTATAGCTCCCGTTTTCGCGTGCCCGCCGCCCGCGTCTGCGGTTCTGGTCTCACGCAGCAAGGACAACGGCGATGTTCAGGTCTATCGGCAACGAGATTTCTGCCGTGTTCGGGCGCGATCCGGCCGTTCGTTCGAGGCTCGAAGTGGCGCTGTGTTACCCCGGATTCCATGCGATCCTGTTCTACCGGACGAGTAACTGGTTATGGCGCAAGGATCTCAAACTTCTGGGCCGCTTTGTCTCCCATCTGGGACGTTTTTTCAGCGGCATCGAGATTCACCCCGGTGCCACGATCGGCAAGCAGTTCTTCATCGATCACGGCATGGGTGTCGTAATCGGTGAAACGGCCGAGGTCGGCAACCACGTTACGCTTTATCACGGCGTCACGCTGGGCGGCACAACCTGGAACAAGGGCAAACGTCACCCCACACTGGGTGACAACGTGGTAGTCGGCGCCGGCGCCAAGATTTTGGGACCTGTCACGGTTGGCGATGGTGCGGCGGTCGGCTCGAACGCCGTTGTGGTGAAAGACGTGCCGCCGGGAGCCACAGTGGTCGGCATTCCCGCCCGCGTGGTGGACCGCGGCGCGACCAAGCTTACCGACGACGAGCATTTCGCCGCCTATGGCGCAACCACACCGGATATGCCTGATCCCGTGAGCAAGGCGATCAACGGCTTGCTGGAACATATAGCCAAGCTGGATGCCCGTATCGCCGAGCTGGAGACCGATGACGACAAGTCCTCGTCAACAACACAGGTTGCTGAACCCGCCGTCGACCCGGCCGACAAGCGCGCCGACTGTTGACACCGGGGAGGGATGTTTCATGAAGCTTGGATCGAAAGGCCGTTATGCCGTCATGGCAATGGTCGATCTTGGCGTGCATGGCAGAGATCGTACGGTGTCTTTGGCGGAGATCGCCGAACGTCAGGAGATTTCACTCTCCTACCTCGAACAACTCTTTTCGAAACTGCGTCGTGGGGGCCTGGTCAGCAGTGTCCGGGGGCCGGGCGGGGGCTACCGGCTGGCACGGCGTGTTGGAGATATTACAATCCTTGAGGTCGTCGATGCGGTCGATGAATCCCTGCGTGTGACACGCTGCAAAGAAGAGGCGTCACCAACCGAAGGCTGCATGCAGAATCGCAGCCGCTGCCTGACCCATGACTTGTGGGAAGACCTGGGCGATCACATCCGCAGCTTTCTGCATGATGTCTCGTTGGAGGATGTCTGTGAACGACGCCTTTGTCCCGCACGTGCGGACCTGCTGGCGGCCGAGTAGACAGCATGACCGCTTACCTCGATCACAACGCAACGACGCCTGTGCGTCCGGCGGCACGGGCTGCCGCGCTGGAGGTGATAGAGGAAACAGGCAATGCCTCGTCTGTCCATGCAGCAGGTCGGCGCGCCCGGGCCCGGCTTGAGCGGGCGCGGGAACAGGTCGCGGCTGTGATCGGCTGTACGCCGCGCGCTGTTGTCTTCACGTCGGGTGGGACCGAAGCGAACCACATTGTTCTCCATGGCTGCGGTCGGAAGCACCTGCTGGTCTCGGCTGTCGAGCATCCGTCGGTCCTGCAATGTCATGATGAGGTGACCGTTGTTCAGGTCGATGCACAGGGGCGCGTCGATCTCGCGGCTCTCAAGGAACTGCTGGCGCAAAGCAAAGGCGACGCCATGGTTTCCGTGATGGCGGCCAACAACGAAACCGGGGTTGTGCAGCCGCTGGAGGCAGTCATCGATCTGGCACATGCCCATGGTGCGCTGGTTCACAGCGACGCCGTGCAGGCGGCCACTAAATTCGATGGTGCTTGGAAGAGGGCGGATTTCTTGACGATATCGGCGCACAAGTTGGGCGGTTTGCAGGGAGCCGGGGCCGTGGTGACGCAGAACGGTGCCGTGCTCCGGCCCGTTCGACGTGGCGGCGGTCAGGAGCTCGGTCTGCGATCGGGTACGGAAGCCTTACCGGCTCTCTCGGCCTTTGGGGCTGCCGCAGACGAGGCATCGAACGACGACGGAGAATCTCTCCGTGGCCTTCGCGATACCCTTGAGACAGCCATGATGGAGGTTGCTCCCGATGCGGTGGTGCTGGGAGATGATGCAGAGCGCTTGCCGCAGACTCTTGCCATCGCGCACCCTAGCGTGGACGCCGAAACGTTGGTAATGCGGTTTGACCTGGAAGGGGTGGCGATCAGTGCAGGGTCGGCCTGTTCGTCAGGCAAGATGGCGGCGTCGCACGTGGTCGAGGCGATGGGTCGGCCAGACCTGGCGCGTCATGTCATCCGACTGAGTTTGGGCTGGTCGACAACTGCCGACGATTGCGAGCAGGCTGTGGCCGCATGGTCGCGCATCGTCGGCAGCCTCCCGGCCGCCAGCCATGCCGCGTGACGGGAGCACAGGCGAGCGATGACACACGACAACATCAAGATCCCGGTCTATCTTGACTATCACGCAACCACGCCGGTCGATCCCAGGGCGCTGGAGATCATGCTGCCTTGGTTCACCGAGAAGTTCGGTAACCCCCACTCCACCAGCCACAGTTTTGGCCACGAGGCCGCTGAGGCGGTCGAAATGGCGCGGGGCCAGGTGGCACGAATGATCGGCGCCGATCCACGTGAAATCGTCTTCACCTCCGGCGCTACGGAATCCAACAACCTCGCGATCAAGGGTGCTGCGCGTTTCGAGCGCCGCCAGAGGGATCAGCGGAACAGGATTGTTACGCTGGTCAGTGAGCACAAGTGCGTCGTCGAGAGTGTCAAGGACATGGAACAGGAGGGCTTTGAGACGATCTTCCTGCCGGTCCAGCCGAACGGCAAGGTCGATCTGGCTGTGCTCGACAGGGCGATCGACGACAAGACCGTTCTGGTGTCGGTGATGGCCGCGAACAACGAAATCGGTGTGATCCAGCCGCTTGCCGAGATCGGTGCGATGACACGCGATCGTGGTGTGCTTCTGCATACCGATGCGGCGCAGGCTGCCGGGAAGATTCCACTCGATATCAACGACGCCAACATCGATCTCCTGAGCATTTCGGGACACAAACTCTACGGCCCCAACGGTATCGGCGCACTTTATGTTCGGCGTCGGCCCCGTGCACGCCTGGAACCGTTGTTCTCGGGTGGCGGACAGGAACGGACGGTCCGGTCCGGTACGCTTCCGGCGCCGCTGGTGATCGGGTTCGGTGAAGCCTGCGCTCTGGCCACTGCTGAACTCTCCGACGAGGCGGATCGTCTCGTGCGACTGCGCCAGCGTTTTCTCGATCGGCTGGGTACAAGGGTCGAGGATTTCGCCATCAATGGTGACATCGACGACCGCCTGGCCGGTAACATCAATCTCCGGTTCGAAGGCGTGGATGCTCTCAAGCTGATCGATCTGGCGCCTGATCTGGCCTTCTCGACAGGCTCTGCCTGCACCTCGGCGGTGGTCGAGCCCTCCTACGTGTTGCGTGCGATCGGCCTGACGGACGACGAGGCAGGCTCGTCGGTGCGTTTGGGTCTGGGGCGTTTCACAACGGCCGACGAGATCGATTTTGCCGCCGATCATCTGGCTACGGCTATTCGGCAATGCCGGGAACGCGCTTCGGCAGCCTGATCGCATCCTGGACAATTTTCCCATCCCTTGGATGTCCCGAGTGGACGAGTGCGCCTGATTCTGTCAAAAACCGCGCCGTAATCAGGAGCTTTTCATGCCAAAGGTGACCTTTATCGTTCGTGACGGCAGCCGCGTTGATATCAACGCGCCTGAAGGCCTGTCGCTGTTGGAAATCGCGCGTCAGAACGACATCGATATCGAAGGTGCTTGCGAAGGTTCGCTGGCCTGCTCGACCTGTCATGTCATCGTGGACGGTGACGACTTCGAGCGCCTTGAGGAACCCACCGAAGACGAGGAAGACATGCTGGATCTGGCTTTCGGCCTGACCCGCACCTCGCGCCTGGGCTGCCAGATAATCCTGACCGAAGAGCTTGACGGCATGACCGTAACGCTACCGCAGGAAACCCACAACATGCTGCTCGACTGAGCACCGCTGGCGGGTGACCGCCAATCCTGCTGGCTGACCGGGTTTCCCGCCGGTTTCATCCTTCGCCCGTGGTTCGACCGCCTGGCGCTGGCGACGTTGTTGAAGGGCTACTTTCCGCGGTCATGCTTGTGGGCCGCCGCCGAATTGGCCGGTGATGACCCCGACCGGTTCTTTGCTGAAGTGCCGATGGATTTGCTCACGGGTGTGGAACGTGACCGTGTTGCCGAGGTCCTGAAGAATATTTCATCGTTACAGGCAGAGGCCGCCACGGCGGAGAACCGATCATTGCCCATGGCCTGGCCGGCGCGATGGATATGTTCGAACGCCATGTGCCGGAGACCGGAACCCTGATTGGCTTGGCGCGTGAGAGTGCGGTGGGAAAAGTAGTGGTGGGCGGTATCAGCCTGGGTGCTTTGAACCCCCAGATGGCTGTCGCCCATTGCCATGGCTGGCCCGAGGCTTCGGGGCCGCTGCAGCCATGGAGCAGGCCGGATGGGCACGGGAGGCGGCGGAACATTGGCTGCCGTTGATCACCCCCTTGGCGAACCCGGCATTCCGCCCGAACAGGTCGTCATGGTCATGGGAACGGCGGACATAATCACGCCCTACGGGAGCGGGCGGCCGTTTGCGGAGCGATGGGGCATTCCGCCGGACAATCTTTTGGAAACCTGGCAGGGCCACTTCAGCAAGGCGATCGGGCTGACACGTTTTCTCGCGCCGATTGATCGGTTGTGCGCTCTTCTGCGCTCTTGATAACGCGGGGCACGGGCCTATGTTCCGGGCCATGAACTCACTCGGCATCAACAAGGCGGTCAACGCCACCCGGGTTGTCGTGGCTATGTCGGGCGGCGTCGACAGTTCTGTGACCGCAGCGCTCCTGAAGGAGGAGGGCTACGACACTATCGGGATCACGCTGCAGCTCTATGACCATGGCCAGACCGTAGGCCGTCCGGGCACCTGCTGCGCGGGTTCGGACATTCACGATGCCCGGCGGGTCGCCTCGACTCTCGACATGCCGCACTACGTGCTGGACTACGAGAGCCGCTTTCGCAGTTCCGTGATGGATGACTTTGCCGACAGCTATCTGGCCGGTGAGACCCCGATCCCCTGTGTGCGCTGCAATCAGACGGTCAAGTTCACCGACCTCATGCAGACCGCGCGCGATCTCGGCGCCGATGCTCTGGCGACTGGGCATTACGTTCGCCGCATCGATGGTGAAGCGGGGCCTGAGCTTCACCGTGGTCGTGAGTCGGCACGGGACCAGAGTTACTTCCTGTTCGCGACCACAGCCGAACAGATGAACCTCCTTCGCTTCCCGCTGGGTGCCATGACCAAGGTTGAGGTGAGGGACCACGCACGCCGCCTTCATCTTGCGGTGTCAGACAAGCCCGACAGCCAGGACATCTGTTTCGTTCCCAACGGCCGCTACGCCGACGTGGTGGCCAAGCTGCGGCCCGGTGCTATAGAGCCCGGCGAGATTGTCGACATCGATGGCAGCGTGCTGGCGCATCATGATGGGGTCATCAACTTTACCGTAGGTCAGCGCAAGGGCATCGGCCTCGCTGCCGAGGAGCCGCTGTTTGTCGTACGCCTGGAGCCCGAGACCCATCGCGTTGTGGTCGGTCCGCGTGAGGCCCTGATGAAGACGACACTCACCATGCGTGATGTGAACTGGCTGGGCTCGGCGCCCATGCCTGACGATGGTGTTGCCTGTGAGGTCAAGCTGCGCTCAGCCCAGCCCCAGCATGCAGCGCGCGTGATTCCGCTGAAGGACGGCCGGGCACAGGTTGAGCTTACCGCACCGGCCGAAGGCGTCGCACCGGGGCAGGCCTGTGTGATGTACGATGGCGACCGCGTTCTGGGCGGCGGCTGGATCGAACGTTCTGCGGCCTGACGATCGCTGCAATTTGGGCGAAAGTCTCGACCTGCGCTAAACTATGGCGCTTGCAGGACCGAGGCTGCCTTGACCCGGGAAGAACAGAACAAGGCGATCATGGCGTCGATCTATGATGCCTATGACGGTAAAGACGAGAGCATCGAAGGCAACTACGCGGCGACCCCCGACACGTTACTGATGTACGAATACGCCTCCAAGACACTCCCCGTGGGCGGTCTCTGCGAAGGGGGCGATGCAATGCTTCAGCTTGGCGCTGCCGTGACCCAGCACCTGGACTATCAGGAGTTCGTATGTGAAGGCATGGTGGCCCAGGGAGACATGGTGGCGTCCTGGGGGCGCTGCACGACGATCAACAGACAGAACGGCAAGCAGACCAGCTTCACCTTGATGCACCGTGTCGTGATCCGGGACGGGAAGTTGGTTGAAGGCCACGAGTTCTATGATTCTCTCGGTCTGGCCGAAGATCTGGGACTTCTGGAGGAGACGGCGCGGTGAGTTTTGGCCCGTCTATGGGGCGGGTTTCCTTGCGTCTTGACTTGCTCCGGCGTGGCTCCTATATGCGTCCGGCCTTCCTGAGGCGGAGTAGCTCAGTTGGTAGAGCAGGGGAATCATAATCCCTTTGTCGGGGGTTCAAGTCCCTCCTCCGCTACCATTCGAAAGAGGCGCTAAGTCAAATACTTAGCGCCTCTTTTCCGTTGTGCGGTTGACACGAGAGTAGATCAGGCAGGGTGCGGCAAGCGGGATTTGGCAGTCGAAAGCTTTGGTGCGAGTGTTCTTTCAGCCAAGCGAGCATCAAGCTGAGGAGGCCGACGACATGCGCTTAGACCCAGAACGTCCGCTGCTCCCCGCCGATATGCCAGACGGCCGCGATCTCGTTGCAGAGGGACGGCGCCTCGGAAACGAGATCACGATGGGTGTCAGCCTGTTGTGCCGTGAGCACGGCGTTCGCTCTGAACGCGCCTATCGACAGAAGATGCACGCCGAGGGTCGTCTCATGACGAGCATGAACCTGGGCATGCAGACTTGGGCCGATACCGCCGAGGCGCTGCGCTGTATTCACGACGAAACCCAACGACGCGGTTTCCGTATTGATCGCTACAACATGAATGCTGACCGCCGGATGGGCCTGCCGCCGGAGTTCTGGAGCCAGGCGGCGAAGGAAACCGGGCCCATGCTCGAGACGCCGGAGGACTGGCGTGCCACGGCCGAGACCGTGCCCATTCAGCCCGGCCTTGGCGACATGATGATTGGTACACCGATGTCGGTGGTCAACGCATGCCGTGCCATCGAGGCCGGCGTCTGCAACGTCGGCAACATGTCGCAGTTCAACTGGCGTTATCCCGGCTGGCCGGGCGACGATGTCGAACAGATGGCCGAGATGGTCAAGGCGCTCGGCGTGATGGCCACTCATGCCGACAACGACGCCATGGTTTCGTCCTATCTGGACGATGGATTTTGCGCCCAGTTCGACGACTACTGTTCCTACATTGGCTGGGCCCTGTTCGAACGCTCTATTGTTGACGAGCTCGTCGGCGCGCGCCTTTCGATCAGCTATGGCGGACTGACCCGCAGCCCGGTCGTCAAGGCAGCCATGGTGCTGGCGCTTGAAGCCATCAAGCCGGATGGCGCGATGAACTCGGCGTACTACTGTGACACGACTGCCTACACGGCTGACATCGAAGCCAACCATGCGGTCCTGGTCACCGACCTGCTTTACATGATTCTGGCCCAGTTGCGCTGCGGAAGCGGCGTCCCGATCAATCCGACGCCGGTGACCGAGGCGGTCCGCGCGCCGACCTGGCAGGAGATCGTCGACGCTCACGCCGTCACCCGGCGTATCGGCGAACAAGCGGCCGGGCTGATGGACTCGATCGACTGGCCCCATATCGAGGCACTCAGTGCGCGGCTGGTCGCCGGTGGCCGTCGCTTCCATGACAACATCCTGGCAGGCTTGGCCGAGCTAGGTGTCGACATGATCGATCCGCTCCAGATCCTTCTTGCCGTGCGCCGTATGGGGCCGCACGAGATCGAGGCCAGGTACGCCGCCGGTGACGTTCCACGGGCCGAGGCTGACGGCATAGAGCCGCTGATTCCGACCGACACCTATCGTGATCTCGTGGAACGGCGCAGCCGGATCCATGCGACCTTCTCGGCCAGGACTAGGCCGAAGATGCAGCACATCAGGCCGGTCGTCGGCTCGACCGATATTCACGAATACGCCGTCGATCTGGTGGTCGAAGCCCTGCGCGCGCTGGATATCGAACCGATTGTGGCGGGCGTCGACGTCGATCCCGATGTTTTCGCTGAGTTGGCTCACAAGCACGGTGCCACGGCGGTCCTGATCTCCACACATAACGGCATGGCGCTCGACTACGCGGAGCGGCTTCAGCGCGAATTTCAGGCACGCGAGCTTGCAGTTCCGATCGTCATGGGCGGCAAGCTGAACCAGGACCGTCCCGACGCGCCCGTGCCGGTTGATGTCAGCGATGACCTGGCACGCCTGGGCATCCATGTCTGCGACGACATCGATGGTTTGTTGGCGGCGCTCAGGATCGGCAACTAAGCCCCGGAGTGCTGCTTTTCGTCTGTTGAGGATCGCTTCCCGCCGACCTTAACCAGCGCCTCCCGCCGCCTGCTCGATCGCGATGCGTTCGCGGCGGAACGGAACATCGACAGGGTCGACCGTCTTGCCGAGATCGCGGGCGAAGCGATGGCCCTCATAGACCGACGTGGCGATGATCCCAGGTGCCTGGCAGTCGCCGATCCGGCTCAAGGTCTGAACGCTTGTGTCGGACGCGGCCTCGAGGGCCTGCTGGACCTCGTGGTAGAGCCCGTCGTTTGGTGTGCGGGAGGTGACCATCAGGACGGCGTCAGCATCGCGTTCGACCGTGCGCCCGAGGATGTCGTCGAAGAGCCGGGCCTTGCCGGACTCGATGGCCTCCAGCGCGGCATTCGGTAGAAGTGCGACACCGGATTCCAGAAGCCGGTCCTGATTGGCGCCGTGTTCCAGCGTATGGGTCATAAAGGTCGCGATGGTCGGCATCGGTGTCGCGAGACTGACCTCATAACCTTCCGAAGCCAGCAACTCGGCCATGACGCTGGCCATGTAGTAATGATCATCGTCGAAGATCAGCACGTTCTTGCCGGACGGCCGGCTGCCGTTGAGAATATCGTCGGGCGTCAGCACATGACCCGCGTCGCTGCCGGGAACAGGTGAGGTCAGGTTACGGCCATAGCCGTCGCGCCGCCAGGTGGCGCCGGTCGCGATCGCGATGTGGTCTGCGCCGAGTTCCAGAACCTGCTCGGCACTGAGGCGGCTGGCGCGGTAGATCTCGACATTGGTCATCTTCTGGATCTGGCCGACCCGGTAGTCGCGCACGCGAGCCCAGGCCGATAGACCCGGCAGCTTGCTCTCGCGCGTGACCCGTCCGCCGAGCTCGTCTTCGGCCTCGGCCAGTGTGACCTGATAGCCCCGCAGACCTACTGCACGGGCCGCCTCCAGGCCCGACGGTCCGGAGCCGACGATGAGCACATGGCCGTCTGCCTCAGCGGGCGGCAGGCTCTCCGGATGCCAGTCCTTGCGCCATTCTTCACTGAAGGTCGGGTTCTGGGTGCAGCGGGCAGGGGCGGTCATCTGGGTCCAGCCGACACAGACATTGCAGCCGATGCATTCGCGGATGTCTTCCAGCCTGCCTTCCTCGACCTTATTCGGCAGGAAGGGGTCGGCGATGGAGGGCCGGGCCGCGCCGATCAGGTCGACAATGCCGCGCTTGATCGCCGAGATCATGGCATCGGGTGAGGTGTAGCGCCCGACCGTGGAGACGGGTTTGGTCGTTACCTGCTTGACGAAGGCGACGTACTCTTCCTGATAACCTTCGGGCGCGAAGCGGGAGGTTTTGGAGTCATTATCCCAGTCCGCAACGTTGACGTCCCAGAGATCGGGAATCTCGGCCAGCATCTCGACGGCCTCGCGGCCTTCGGCATGCCACTCCAAACCATCGGGTCCCATCATCTCATCGACGGCGAAGCGCACGGTGACGGCAACGTCGTGGCCGACCGCGTCCTTGGCTTCCTCGAGCAATTCGCGGAACAGGCGCAGGCGGTTTTCGAGGCTGCCGCCGTACTCGTCCGTGCGCTGGTTGTGCCGCTTGGCCAGGAAGTGGCTGGGCACCGTGCCGTCATGGCCGGCGTAGACGATCACCAGATCAAAGCCGATGTCCCGTGCGCGGATCGCCGCCTGGCGGTGGGCGCGACGGTAATCGCGGATGTCCTGCTTGTCCATGGCGCGCGCCTGGATTGGGGCCATGCTCCAGTTCATCGGCCGATGCATCGGTCCGATCGGAACCTCACGGCTGTAGAGGTTCGGCGTGTCGTGCCCGTTGTGCACCAACTCGATGCCCGCGAGGCTGCCGTACTTGTGGACCTCCTCGCACATACGCCCCAGATAGACCTCGTCGCCTTTGTCCCACATGTTGGTTTCGGCATAGGGCGAGGCATCGCCGCTGGCATAGAAGTCGCACTGCTCAGTGCAGACAATGCCCCAGCCACCCTGGGCCTTCATGCCACGCATGCCGACCATGGCGTTGGGATAGACCCGGCCCATGCCGTTGCAGTGGGGCACCTGGTAGAACCGATTGGGTGCGGTCTTGGGGCCGATCTTGAGCGGTTCGAACAGGATGTCGTAGCGGGGATCGCGGGTCATGATGTGTGCTTCCAAACTTTTGTTGTGATCAGGCCGGGCGCTGACCGCGCAGATGGTGAGGGCAGTGTTCGCCGGACTCGAGGACCGTCACCATGGCTTCCCAGATTTCGATGTTGTGGTCCACGAAATCGGCGCCGTGCTGGGCCACCAGATCGGTGCGCGCCTCGCCGCTCATCTGGTTCAGCTCCTCGCGGGCGACCCTGGCGTACCAGGGATTGCGATTGACCAGACGAACGTTCTCGAAACCAGCCTGTTTCAGCGCTGACTCGTAGTGCGCAGGCGGGGCCATCGCGAAGTCGAGCCCTTCTGAGGCAATGTAGTGCTTCATGTCGTCACTGGGTTTGCCGTCATGGCTGATGAGCCAGTCGGAAGCAGAGAACCAGCCGCCGGGCTGGAGCACACGAAACACGTCGGCGGCCAGTGCTTCCTTGTCGTGCACGTGAATGATCGAATCCTTCGAGAACACGACATCGAAGCTGTTGTCGGCGAAGTCGAGCGGGCCGGGTTTGACCTGTCTGATCGTGATGCGATCGGAAAGCCCTTGCTCTTCGGCGCGCTGTGTCGCTGTCGCACAGGCCGGACCCTCGATATCGATGCCGGTGACGTGGGCCGCACCGTGTTCCTTGACGAGCGTGACGGCGATGCCGCCGGTCCCGCAACCGATGTCGAGCACGCGGGCGCCCGTGAGATCGAGGCCTTCCAGAATGCGCGCGACCTCTTCGGGGCCGCCGGGAGAGAGATATCCCTCACCCCAGATCGCGGAGAGGAAGTCATTGTAGGCGTCGCTGTAGAGGTCGTCTTCGTCCATCGTGTTCTCCATCTACTCCCGGGAAGGCCAACGGCGCATTTGCCACATGTTGTGATATTGCGTCACCGTCAGCCTGCACCATGGGATTTCGGGTGTTCAACAGTGGGTGGGCCTCCGCGTTCGCTTCGCCACGTTGGCCGAGGCAGGGTGTCGACCCAGGCTTCGCAGTCACCACGGAAGCCACTACACAGATCCTTATCAGCGCCGTGGTGCATGCAGCCGAGAAAAGCACGGATCTGGGGTCCGTAGCGGACGGCGATCTCGGGCGGTGCCTTTGATGTGAGCGGCAATCTCCTCTGCTGCGCGGATACCAGATTTGTAGGCGCCATCGCAGGTTCCTTGGCTGCCGATGCTCGTGGCTTCACCGGCAAAGAACATGCGGTCGTCGAGGGCTTGCCCCAGAGGCTCGCGTTGGTGCGCTTGGCCCGGCAGAGCACAGGCCCAGGAGCCGTAGGTCCAGGGCTCTGAACTCCAGGCTGTCGTAATCGAGCGGACGACGTGTTTGCGGATGTCGTTGCCGAAAATCTCTGCCACACGGTCGACGGCGAAGTCGTGACAGGCCTGCGGTCCCTGCTTTTCGAGCCAGATGCCATGACGGCCGCCAGTGAACACCGACACGGAGTTGAAACCCATGCCGTTGACGTCGACCTTCGCGGAGTCCGCGTTGTCGCTCCAGACGGTGTGGTGGCCGCGTCCTTCCGGTCCGAAGACGTCGGTGTCGAAGGCCAGGCCCATTTTGTTTTCCGTACCCATGGGCAGCCCTTGGATTGCTTCCAGTTTCCAGTCCGGCAGCAGGGGATCAAAGGCGATCTCGCCGGAGGCCATCATGCCAGTTGAGACCGTGACCAGTACCAGATCGGCCTTGACCGTCCCCTTCGGTGTTTCGACGGCGACGCCGGGGCCTGACCAGTCGATCCGCTCCGCTCTCGCGTTCAGGGTGACCTCGACATCGGCACCCCAGGCAGCGACGAGGTTGCCGTAGCCGTGCGGAACGGGATAGCCGAGTTCGCCGGTCGATGTTGTGTTGTCTGCACAGGAGACACCATCAACATCGACGCCCCAGCCGGTCGCGACACTCTCCAGAAACGGCGGCGCATAGGGGCTTTCGAGGTCTATCACATCACTCATCGACGGTTCGGGGTCGGTGCCGGCGGCGACCGCCACGGCCTCGTAGCTTTCGTCGTAGTAGCGGCGGCAGGCGTCGTGCTCTTCACGGCCCAGGCGAACGCCGTTGTGGATAAAGCGATGGTTGTCGGTGTTGTTGTAGGCTTCCCAGGTCGAACGCCCCAGGAGAATACCCAGGCTGTCGGCGATCCTGGCGAACGGGTTGTCGTCCCCGTCGGTCAGCCAGGCGCAACCCAGGTCAAACCAGGTGCCCGGCACCAGTTCTTCGGAATAGGCGCGGCCGCCGATGCGGTGCGAGCCTTCGATCACGGTTGTAGAGATGCCGAGGCGTTGGAGTTCCTTGGCCGCCGACAGGCCGGATGAGCCTGCCCCGATGATGACGACATCACGCTGGTCCGACACGTCTCTCTCCCGAACAATGAGGCCATGCCCCAACGGGGCAGGGCGAGAGCATGCGTGGGATCGGTGTCCGGTTTCAAGGCGGGCCGAGCGATGACGCACCATTGCGGCGTGCCCGGCGGCCGGCTTTCCCTGAGTTTGTCACCTGAAGGAAAAGTTGCGCCGACAGGTCCCGCGGCCCGATGATGTCGGCAGCCTGACGCACACACTTTTCATCTCAGACACAGATTGTTCTCGTGGACCTCGACCGATTCCCCCGTATCGCGCTCGCGCACGCACCGACACCGATTGAACCATTGGACAACGTCACAGCGGTCCTGGTTGGTCCCCGCCTTTGGGTCAAGCGGGATGACTGCATCGACCTTGCCAACGGCGGTAACAAGACCCGCAAGCTCGTGTTCCTGTCGGGTCATGCCTCCGACTACATCACTGGCGCTTCGATAGCGTTCGACGGCGGCTATTCGATCAACGATTAGGAGATCGCCTTGGACATCATTAGTTTTGCGACCGGCAACACAAACCCCGAGACCTTCCCGGTGGATGCCTTTGCCGAGGCGGCCCAGCGTGTCATGCGTACCATGGCGGTCGATCTCAACACCTATCCCGGCAAGCTGGGGCACCCGGGCCTGCGCGAGCTGATGGCGCAACGCGAGCGGGATCGTGAGGGCGTGGAGGTCGATCCCGAACACGTCGTGATCACGCACGGGTCGATGCAGGCGGTGACCATGGGAGTCCAGGCGCAGTGCACCGGGACAGACGATCTGATCGTTCTGGAGGAGTACACCTACGTTGGCAGCATCCGCGCCTTCGAGGACATGGGAATCGAAATGGTCGGTGTTCCCCTCGACGGCGAAGGCATGCGGATCGATGCCCTGGCAGAAACTCTCGAACGGCTGAAGGGTGAAGGCCGCTCTCCGCGTTGCATCTACACGCTGGCGACCTACCAGAACCCGACCGGTGCGGTGATGTCAGAGGCCCGCCGCATGGAGCTGATCGCGCTGGCGCGGCGCCACGACATTCCGGTCGTCGAGGACAACTGTTATGGCGATGTCCACTACGATGGTGACAAACCACGCGCGTTTTACGCTCTCGATGACGACCCTAGGCAGGTCTATCTGGGCTCGCTCTCGAAGATTTTCGCACCAGGGGTGCGTTTGGGTTACATCGTGGCCAAACCTCCCATGCTGGAAAGGATTCTGGCGCGCCGGCACGACGCCGGCCCGAACACGTTGGCCTCCGCGATCACCCACGAGTACCTGAAGGACCGTCTTTGGGACCATATCGAGATGGCCAACGACGGGCTCAAGGTGAAACGTGACGCGATGGTCTCCGGCCTGCGCCGCCACCTTGGCAACGAGTGCCGTATTTCCAATCCGCCGGGCGGCCTTTTCATCTGGGTCAAGCTGCCCGATGACGTCGACCCCGGCCGCCTGATTGAGGTCGGCAACGAACACGGTGTCGACGTCGCGCATGGATCGAGCTTTCACATCCACAACAATGCCGGACCTTATGTCCGGCTGGCGTTCGGCTATCCCACCGTCGCCGAAATCGAGGGAGGCACACAACGGCTCGGTGAGGCGCTCAGGCGCGTCCGAGGCTCGGCAGCGTGACTGGTGATCGGGGCATTGATATCGAGGCCCCGCTACGGGGCGCGGGCACCCGTCACCACGGTGGACGTTCGGCCCGTCATGAAGCGATTGAGACAGCCCCGGTTGTGCATCGGCCCTCGCTGGCCCGCAATATTCCCGTCACTGATCTGCTCGACGCCGACGGTGTCGAGAAGGTTGACGACATGGCCATACGGATCATCGAGGAGGTTGGTGTTGAGTTCCGTCACGAGCCGTCTCTCGAGATTTGGCGGCGGGCCGGGGCTGATGTCGATGGTGAACGTGTCCGTGCACCCCGCGACATGCTGATGGAGCTGGTGGCGAAAGCGCTGCAAATCAACAAAGGTGTCTATGTCACCTGAACGACAGGTGTTCTGTCAGGCGTAGGACTTCATTTCTCCGATGTCACTCTGCATCAGTCGGTCGATGCGGCTCTTCACCGCCGCGCGACGATCGTTGGTGATGTAGACAGCCCGCGCCAGGCGGATGAACTTTTCACCGAAGTCTCTGGCCTTTTCACAGAGACGGATGTCGTCTTCGATCTCCCAGAGCGTCTCATTGATGGTCTTGAGCTCGCTGAACAGGCCCCGGATGCCGTCGTTGTCGGGGATGTCCTGCGCGCGCGAACGCGAGAGGGTTTCAAGTTCGCGGCGAATGTGGGCGAGCTTGTCGCCGTCGGGGATTCTCTCTGTCTTGATTTCAAGAATGGAGATCTTGTCGAGCAGTTCGCCCGGAGAGATTTCGATCGTGATGCGCATGCTACCGTACCTTGGAGAAAGTCCGGCAAACCTAGCACAGTCGACTGCCACGTAACGCTTTCCCGAAGACAAACTCCACACCATGATGGGGCATGGCGAATGAAATCCCGCAATAGGCTGATGTTCTTCAATTCGTTGCCATCAAGGCGCGGGAATCGAGATCGCCATTACCGGTGGGCTGTTGCGTGTCTGCTGGCGGAAGAGCGAGGCACAGGCCTCAAGGCGGGAGGGGTCGGTTTCACTGGTGTAGAGCATGACCCGGGAGAGGTCGCCGGCAGGAAGATTGAGATCGCGCGAGGTGCGCTGCTTGGTTGCGATAATGTGGCGCGATTGGGCTAAGAGATCGCCGCCGTGCAGCACTTCTCCGTGTTCGGCAATAGCTTCCTGACCGCAGGTGGCTGCGAGATCATCGCAGGCAGTAACCATGGAATACGGATGCTTGATCCGCATCTTCCAGTAGCCGTCCTTCAGAACGTGACGATTGGCCAAAATTCTGTCCGTTGAGCTTGGAGCGCCGGCCCCAGTATGCGCTAGATTGCCGCCACGAGGACACGACCCTACACAAGCAAAGGCGATCTCCATGGCGCGGTACGATTATGTCATCATCGGTGCGGGCTCGGCAGGCTGTGTGCTTGCCAACAAGCTGAGTGCCAACGGCCGGAATTCGGTTCTGGTCCTAGAAGCGGGACCGATGGACCGGAACCTGCTGATCCACATTCCCGCCGGCGTCTACAAGGCGCATCGGGATCCCAAGATCAACTGGAACTACAAGACCGAGGACGAGCCGGAACTCCATGGTCGTCAGGTCGTGATGCCGCGCGGGCGTGTGGTCGGGGGGTCATCGTCGATCAACTCCATGGTCTACATGCGCGGCCAGCCACAGGACTACGACCGCTGGGCCGACGAGCTGGGCCTCAAGGAATGGCGTTACGCCAACTGTCTTCCCTACTTCAAGGCCGGCGAAACCAGCGACCGAGGCGCCAGTGACTGGCGTGGTGGAGACGGTCCGCTGGGCGTCACAAAGGGCAGCTACGAAAACCCTCTCTATGATGCCTTCCTGGAAGCCGGTGAGCAGGCCGGGCAGGGGCGGACCGACGATCCCAACGGCTACCAGCCAGAAGGGGTAACGCGTCTTGATGCGACCAAGCGCGATGGCCGACGGTGCAGCGCCGCTGTGGCGCATCTCAAGCCGGCCCTGTCACGCAGCAATCTGACGCTGAAGACCGATGCGGTGGTCCAGAGTGTGATCATCGACGGCAACCGCGCCTCGGGCGTGGTTTTTGACCATCGAGGCGAGCGGCACAGGGTCGAAGCCGAAAAGGAAGTCATCTTGTCAGGCGGGGCGATCAACTCGCCGCAGGCGCTGATGCTGTCGGGCATCGGCCCCGCGGACGGCCTGAGACAGCATGGTATTGACGTACGCCTCGACCTCCCCGGTGTCGGCCAGAACCTCCAGGACCATGCGACGGTCCCCATGACGGTTGCCTGTACTCAGTCCTTTCCCATGCATCGTGTTGACCGTCCGCTTAACAAGCTCATGGCCGGTGCACAATGGATGCTCAGCCGCAGCGGAATCGCGGCGTCGAATGTCTGGGAAGCGGGGGGGCTGGTCCGGGGGAACGACCGCGTCGACTATCCTAATCTGCAGTATCACTTCGGTCCCGTGGGCTATGATTATGATGGCACGCACATCAAGCTGAAGCAGGCCTTCATGCTTCAGGTCGACCAGCTGCGGCCTCGGAGTTCGGGCTACATCGCCCTGAAGTCGGCTGATCCTGGCACAAAACCAGCCCTGTATTTTCGTTATCTCGACGACCCCTTCGATCTCGCTGAACTGGTCGAGGGCATCAAGAAGATGCGCGAACTGATCGCACAGCCGGCCTTCGATCACCTGCGTGGCTTTGAGCTTAGTCCCGGTCCGGACGTGAAGACCGACAAGGAGATTGAAGAGGCCGTGCGGGAGTTGACCTCGACCGATTTCCATCCCTGCGGAACCTGCCGCATGGGCCACGATGCCCAGGCGGTGGTCGATGACCAGTTCCGGGTCCATGGCATGGAGGCGTTGCGAGTTGTCGACGCCTCGACCATGCCCCGCGTGATCAGCGCCAACCTCAACGCCCCGACCCAGATGATGGCCTCACGCGCCGCCGACTACATCCTCGGCAAGCCTCAACTCGAACCCTTTGAAGCGCGGTTCGCATTTCAGGAGTGAACGTCAGCCGTCGATGTTTGCAGCCGTGTAGCTGATGGCATCGACCGTCTGTTCGAGGTCGGCCTCGGTCAGCGCCAGGCAGGGGTAGACCTTGCCGGGGGGCTTCAGAATACCCTTTTCACGCAACCGCGCGTTGAACCGTGCCGTGCGGACCTGATCCGATCCTTTGGCGTCGCGGTAGTTGGCGACCGGGCCATCCGTGAACACAATATCGAACAGACCTTTGCAGCCACGGACACCGGCCGCATCAAGGCTGCCGCCGACGCCATCGTCGAGGCACGGCATTCCTATGTTCTGGGGGTCGGCATCAATCACACGCTCGCCCGGAACTTTGCCTATCTCGCCGATATGGCGCTCGGCAGCGTTCGCGCCATTCCAAGAGATGGCAGTCTCGCAATCGATGATGTCGCCCGGGCCGGTCCGGGCGATGTTCTGCCGGCAATGACCTTCAAGCCCTATCGCAGTGAGATCGTGGATGCGGTAGCGATAGCGCGCCGTCAGGGCGTGACGGTCATCGGTCTGTCCGACAGTCCGGCCTCCCCGGTGGTCGCGGGCAGCGAGCACGGTTTTGTCGTGCAGACCGAGACGGCGCATTTCTTCAACTCCACCGTGGCTGCTGGTGCTCTCCTCGAAACACTGATGGCCTTTGTCATCGCAGACGCAAACGAAGAGGTCGTCGCGAACATAGACCGCTTTCATGCACAGCGGCGTGCGCTGGCCATTTATCGTGACGATTAGATGCCCGAACAGGACCGATAGGTGCTAGGTGTCGATCAGACGGTCTTTCAGGGAGCCCAACATGGATAAGAAACGTTTTGAACTCGGACTGGCGCAGCGCAAGGCAACGCTGGGTACCGAGTATGTCGAAAAGAATCTCGCTGCGGCCGACGAATTCACCCGGCCGTTTCAGGAAGCAATGACCGAGTGGTGCTGGGGTTTCGGCTGGGGCGATGATGCCATCGATCCCAAGACCCGCTCCCTCATGAACCTTTCGATGATCGGCGCCCTAGGCAAGATGCACGAATGGGAGATTCACTGCCGTGGCGCCCTTCGCAACGGCGTCACCAAGGAGCAGATCCGCGCAGCTTGCCACGTCGTGGGCATCTATTGCGGTGTGCCTCAGTCCCTTGAGTGCTTCCGCGTGGCTCGCAAAGTCCTGACCGAAGAGGGGCTGCTGGAAGGCTAACCGCTGGGCGGGGTGTAATTGTCACCCTGCAGCGCTTCCTCCCAGTTCAGACCGTCGAAACGGCGCGTCACGGCCATCGATTCGATCGTGTCGGGATCAAGGCAGTTGGCGTTGACACTCACGCCGTTGGGATAGGCACGCGGGTGGTAGAACGACTTGATGCCGCAGACCGAACAGAACGGGTGGCGGGCAATGCCGGTGCCGAAGGTGTAGTTCGTCAGGACGTCCTCACCCTGTGTCAGTCGGAACCGCTCGGCGGGAACGACATGGTGTACGATGCCCGACATCACGCAGACCGTGCAGTTACATGCGTCGAGTTCCAGCACTACAGGCGCGTCCACCTCGAACCGGACGCGGCCGCAGTGGCAGCCTCCGTTGTGTGTGACGAGCGCTGGTTCGGGTTGGGACATGTTCGTGTCTCCCGTGAGTGTGTCATGCAGTCTGCCTCGGTCTTGCGGCGAGTTGAATGCTGGAAATTGCGCCCCTGATCGGGAAATGTCGGGAGAGGTCAGTGGCCGGGAAGGAGGCAGTCATGGCAAACATCTACGAGCAGGGTCTGGGGCGGAATGACGCCAACTATGTTCCGCTGTCACCGGTGGCGTTTCTGAACCGAACCGCCGCCGTCCACCCCGACCGCATTGCCGTCATTCACGGCGATCTTCGCCGGACCTGGGCCGAAACAGCCGAGCGCTGCCGGCGTCTGGCGTCGGCACTGCGGAAGCGCGGAATCGGTCTGGGCGACACCATAGCGATCATGGCGCCCAACATTCCGGAGTTTCTTGAGGCCAGCCATGGTGTGCCGATGGTCGATGCCGTGCTCAACTCGCTCAATGTCCGTCTCGATGCGGATGCCATCGCGTTCATCCTGAACCACGGCGAAGCAAAGGTTCTGATCACTGATTCCAGCTTTGCCGATGTGATCGAAAAGGCGCTCGAAGAGGCGGAGAGCCGACCGCTGGTGGTCGATATTGACGATCCGCTCTGTGAGGATGGGCGCCTGATCGGTGATCTCAGCTATGAGGACCTTCTTGCTGAGGGCGATCCCGATGCTGTGTTCTCGGGCCCGGCCGATGAATGGCAGCCGATTGCCCTGAACTACACGTCCGGCACCACAGGTGATCCCAAGGGTGTCGTCTACCATCACCGTGGCGCCTACATGAACGGCCTCGGCAACATCATCACCTGGGCGATGCCCCATTTCCCGGTCTACCTCTGGACCCTGCCGATGTTCCACTGCAACGGCTGGTGTTTTCCCTGGACCGTGACCGCGATGGCCGGAACTCATGTTTGTCTGCGCGGGCTTTCCGCCGAAGCGATCCTTGGGGCCATTGCCGAACACGAGGTCACCCATCTCTGTGGTGCGCCGATCGTCATGACGATGATGCTGTCGGGTGATAATGCGCTGTGGGATAGCATCACACATCCGGTGAAAATGATGACGGCTGGTGCTGCGCCTCCAGCCGCCGTCCTGGAGAGGATCGAGGCGAAGGGGTTGGAGATCACACACGTCTACGGCCTCACTGAAGTCTATGGCCCGGCCACAGTCTGCGCCTGGCATCCCGAATGGGACATGCTGTCGGCCCAGGACAAGGCCGACAAGAAGGCGCGTCAGGGCGTCACCTACGTCGTTCAGGAAGCGATGATGGTCGCCGATCCCGAAACCATGGAGCCGGTTCCGGCCGACGGCGAGACCATGGGTGAGATCATGATGCGCGGGAACATCACAATGTCGGGTTACCTGAAGAACCCGGCAACGACAGAAAAATCCTTTGAAGGCGGCTGGTTCCACAGTGGTGACCTCGCCGTCATGCACCCTGACGGCTATGCCCAGATCAAGGACCGCAGCAAGGACATCATCATCTCCGGCGGCGAGAACATCTCGACTATCGAGGTCGAAGGTGTGCTCTATCGTCACCCCGCTGTCGCGGAAGCCGCGGTGGTGGCCAGGCCTGATGAAAAATGGGGTGAAACGCCCTGCGCCTTTGTCACGCTGCGTCCCGGATCGGAAGCGACGGAGGTGGAGATCATCGCCTTCTGCCGCGACAACATGGCGCATTTCAAATGCCCCAAGACCATCGTCTTCACGGAGCTGCCGAAGACCTCTACGGGCAAGATTCAGAAGTTTGTCCTGCGCGAACAGGCTGCCGCTCTCTAGTGGTCATTCTTCCAGCGTCGGCCCCGTACCGCAGACCCGGGTCTGGCGCATTCGTCGGCGGTAGCGGTCGGCGTCGTAGGGGCGGCCGCGATGGAGAAGGCAGCGGTTGTCCCAGATCACGAGATCGCCGGACCGCCAGCGGTGGCTCAGAATGTCCTCAGGACGTGTCGTGCGCTCCAGAAGGTCGTCGAGCAGCGTGCGACTCTCTTCCACACTCCAGCCCACGACCTCCCGGGCATGGGAACCGAGATAGAGGTTCTTGTCACCGGTTGCAGGGTTTGTGCGGACAAGCCGCTGTTCGACCGGCGGTAGGGACGCCGCGTGCGAGGCTGTGACCTCCGCGACCTTGCTGCGCGAGAAGACATAGTCGTGAATGGTCGCCAGCGGATCGAGCTTTGCCTTCTCTGAGGCCGCGAGCCGGCCATAGGCGGCACGACCGCTGACGAACTCTGTCGTCCCGCCCTTGTCGGGGACTTCATAGGCACAAGTGATGGTGACGTAGGTCGGGTTCTCGCGGAACGAGGAATCTGAATGCCACATCTCGTTGCCGCGCACATACTTCGTGACGGCGTGATCGTTGCCCTGCTGGTTGCCGTTCTCGTCGATGTTGCCGATCGTTCCGAAGTAGTCGACCACACCCTGTTGCCCGAACCTCACGTGTTCGACCTCTGGCTCTCCGAGATAGCGCGTGAATGCCAGCTGGCGCGGGTCGTCCATATCCTGATTCGGGAACACCAGAAATGAGAAGCGATCGATGGCCCGCTTCACGGCCGCGACCTGCGCCGATTCGAGTGGCGAGCCAAGATCGATCCCCGTGACAGAGGCGCCGAAGTCGTCGTGCAGGGGATTGCAAACGAGGTCTGACATCGTTGGCTCCATGTGGTCATCGGTCGTGAAGCTTGCACCAGATCGCCGCTGTGCCATACCGCTTCACGTGGTTGGATCATCGGGGGATACGATGCGTTGTGAGGTTGTGGCCATCGGGACAGAGCTCCTGTTGGGGCAGATCGTCGATACCAACTCGTCATGGATCGGTGAGCAGCTTGCTCTGGCTGGAATTGATTCGCTCAATCAGACCAAGGTTGGTGACAACTTTGCGCGTATGGAGGCCACGCTGCGCCAGGCGCTGGAGCGCAGCGATGCGGTGATCTGTTGCGGCGGCCTGGGGCCCACGCAGGACGACATCACGCGAGACGTCATTGCCGCGATCATGGGTGTGCCGCTAGTCCGTGACGAGGCGATTGTGGCGGCGATCAAGGCCATGTTCGACGAACGTGACCGCGAGATGACGGACAACAATCGGCGCCAGGCCGATGTCCCGGAGGGCGCCAGCGTGATCGCGGAAATGCCGGGCACCGCGCCGGGCATGGTCTGCCCGGTGGGTGACAAAGTGATCTATGCGGTGCCTGGTGTGCCCTATGAGATGAGGGAGATGATGGTGGGCACCATTCTGCCCGATCTCCAGCGCCGACGTGGAGCTGCCGCAGTCATTCGCAGCCGCGTTCTCAAGACCTGGGGTCTGAGTGAGTCCGGACTTGCTGAAATGCTTGATGAGCGGATGCAGGAGCTCGACCGGGCGGGCAATCCGACCATCGCGTTTCAGGCCAGTGGCATCGAAGGCATCAAGGTCCGTGTGACTGCCAAGACGGACGATGAAGGCTCCGCCACGGCCTTGCTTGACGAGGAAGAGGCGCTGGTCCGGTTGGTCGTGGGGGATCATCTCTTTGCCGTCGATGACGACACGATGGAAACTGTGGTCCTCGAACTTCTGAGGCAGAGAGGTTGGCGTCTGGCCGTGCATGAAAGCCTGACCGGTGGTGTGATGGCTTCACGGATGACGACTGCCGATCCCACTTTGGAGATCTTCCAGGGCGCCATCGTTGCCGGTGGGGTTAGTGCCCACATGGGTGAAGCACACGCGCTGGAAGCTGCCGCCAAGGCCCGGGGGCGTTTCGGGACCGATCTCGGTATCGCTGCCATCGCCGCCCAGGACGACGAGGATGCACCACGGGGCACGGTCTACCTGGGTCTTGACCATGACGGAGGCCAACATGCTACCACCGTGGCGCTGCCCGGAGACCGCCAGCAGCTGCGCAACTATGCGGTGATCAGCCTGCTCGACTTTTTGCGCAAAACCTTACTTCAAAGCTGATCGGTATGGCCTTGCCCCGCGGTGGACTCGCCGCTGCACTCTTCCTGCTTCTTCCTGCCGTTTCGATTCTTTCGGGGGTCGACGGCATGGCGAAGTATCTTTCGGGGGTCGGCTACTCGGTCCTCCAGATCGTCTGGGCGCGCTATCTGTTCCAGACCCTGCTGACCTTTCCCTTGGCGTGGAAACGCCACGGCACGGCGCTTTTGCGGCCCCCTGATGCTGCCGCACAGGTAGGCCGGAGCATCCTGCATGCGACGTCCACCTTTCTGGTGTTTATGGCCTTTGCCCGCATGCCGCTGGCCGATGCCATCGCGATCTTCTTCGCCTATCCCTTCCTGGTGACAGCCATGGCCCCATGGCTGCTGGGAGAGCAAACGGGCTGGCGCCGCTATGCGGCCTGTGTCGTCGGGTTTGCCGGTACGCTGTTCATCATCAAACCTGATTTCAGCAGCTTTGATGAGGGTGCGCTGTTTTCACTGACGGGCAGTGTTGCCTTCGCCCTCTACATTGTGCTGACACGGCGTGTGGCGCTGAGCGCCGAGCCCATGATGGCGATCTTCATCCAGGGCCTGATTGCCGCCGTCGTGTTGTCCTTTGTGGTCGCCCTGGAGTGGCGCACTCCGGACTTGTCGTCCTGGGCGCTGATGCTGGCAATCGGCGCGGTCTCAGCCGCCGGCCATTACTTGATCCTGCGCGCCTACAGCCACGTTTCGGCCTCATTGCTGGCGCCGTTTGGTTACTTCGAGATCGTCGCGGCCACCATCATCGGGCTCACGGTCTTTGGCGACTTTCCGGATGTCTGGAGTTGGGTCGGCATCACCATCATTGTGGCCAGCGGCATCTACATCTCGCTGCGCGAGCACAAGCGAATCCGAATGTCGGACGAGGCGGCGGCCTGACGCCTGTCGTCAGAGCATCGATTTGACCGGGATCACGCCGGCGCGGGCTTCGTCTTCCTCGTAGACGCTCTTGTCGCCCAGACGCGCATAGGCCTCTTTAGCTTCGGCGAAGCGGTCCGGATCGAGCGAAACGCCCAGTCCCGGGCCATCGGGAACCCGGATTGTGCCGTGGTCGGTCAACGCGATGACACCGTCAGTGATCACCTCTCCGGCGAGCTCGGTGATGTGGGTGTCGAGGGCAAACGGTAGAGCCTGACAGGCCGCGGCCATCTGGAGATAGGCGGCCTGGCCGATGCCCAGCTCGCCTGCTGAATGGAAGTTCAGGCCCAGTTGGAAGGCCTCGCAGACGGCGCCGAGCTTCTTGACGTTGGCGATACCGCCCCATTCGAAGATGTCGCCCAGAATGACGTCCACGCTGCCGAGCTGGTGGCCTTCTGCCAGACTGTCGAGGTCGATGACGCACATGTTGGTCGCCAGCGGCAGTCTCACCTGCTGGCGCAGGCGCGCCATGGCGACATTCCCCCACACGGGATCCTCGTAGTACTCCAGTCTGATCTCCTCGAAGACGTGGCCCATGCGCAGGGCCGTGGCCGGACTGTAGATCGCCTGGGGATCGAACCGGAGCTTTAGATCGGGGAAGGCTTCGCGCAGGGCCCACATGTTGGTGATTTCGTCGCGTTCGCTCTTCACGCCGCCTTTGTACTTGATGGTCGTGAAGCCGTGCCTTTCGACCAGCGCGCGGGCATGGTCGACAACCTGCTCAGTGGTGTCGATCTCACCGGTGCCGTCCCGGTTGGCGTTGCGATGATAGATGTAGGCGGCAAAGGGTATCTCATCGCGCAGACGGCCACCCAGAAGATTGCACAACGGCTGACCGGTGGCCTTGCCCATGATGTCCCAGCAGGCGACCTCGAGTGCGGCGATGGCGCAGAGCCCCGCCTTGCCGTAATAAAGCGGCACGAAGGTGGCTTTGGAGAGCATCTTTTCGACATGGAAAGGATTCTCTCCCAGGAACATCGGTGCAATTTCGCTCTCGATGAGCTGCGCGGTGACGCTGCCGCCCAGCGTCTCGCCCAGACCCACCAGACCGTCATCGGTGTGAACTTCGACGATAATCCGCGTCCAGTCCTCGTTCGCGCCACCGGACCAACGGATCGGAGCGACGAAGCGCACGCTGATCAGGGAGACATCAATGCGCGAGATCTTCATGGCTGTCAGCGTCCGCGTGCGGCTTGGATCAGATGATCGAAACCGGCGACCATGGCACTGAGATCATCGCCCGCTGTCATGAAATCGGCTTTGACCGCGCGCCCGGCCCTGCGGCTCACGGAGTTTTCTGCGCCTGTGGTGGCGAACAGCTTGCCGGCGTCACGGGCAGCGGCTGCGACAGTCTTCAGGTCATCTAGATCGGCCTGGGTCCAGCGGTTGGGGCCACGTCCCCGGGCCATCGACATGTCGGATGGGCCCAGGAACAGCCCATCGACGGTTTTGAGGCGGGCGATCGCTTCGGCTTCAGCCAGACCGCCAAGTGTCTCGATCTGTGCGTAGCACACTGTCGTCTTGTTCCGCTGTCTGGGCCAGGTACGGGGCGTGCCGCCGTAGCCCATGGTCCGGTTCCAACCCAGCCCCCTTGTTCCCAGCGGCGGATACTTAGCGAAGGCGGTGACCTCGGCCGCGTGTTCCGCATTGCGAATCTGTGGCAGGATCACGCCGTCCGCTCCGGAATCGAGCGCGTGCTGGATCGGTGCGCGTTCGGGCTCCGCCACGCGCGAATAGACGGTCATGCCCAGTCCTATGCAGAACGGGATCAGCCGGTCAGCATGGACGAGGTCGAGCATGCCGTGCTCCATGTCCAGGATCACGATGTCAAAGCCCGCCCGGGCGGCGATCTCACAGGCATGAGGATTGTCGGCCTCGAGCCAGAACGCCATCGGCATGGATTGGGCCACGGTCACCTCCCGGCTGCTTTGTGTTGAAATCCGGCCTACGATGCATGTTGGCACGAGAATGCAGTCACGGGGAACTCCACTGTCATGAAGATCACCGGCATTGAAACGATCTGCCTCGCCTGGCGGATGCCCTATCCCATCGCCTTCGCCAAGGGCGAATACCAGGACAGGGACGCCGTTCTGGTGAAGGTCCACACCGACGATCCCGACATCGTGGGCTGGGGCGAATCAGCGCTCTGGGGCGGGCCGCATGGCTCCACGGTGGCCGTGATTGAACAGGAATTGGCGCCGTTGGTCATCGGAGAAGATCCGCGGCGGCCCGAGCACATCTGGGACAAGGTGTTCCACGGCACCTACATGCATGGCCGCAAGGGCATGGTGATCGCCTGTCTCAGTGGTATCGACATCGCCTGCTGGGACATCATGGGCAAGGCGTCGAGCCAGCCCTTGTGGAGACTGCTGGGCGGTTACGGCCGGCCGGTTTCTGCCTACGCGTCGTCTGGATATTACCGCCGTCTCGATTCGCCGGAGGCTCTGGCAGGCCGGATCGCCGACGCACGCGCCGCAGGTTATCGCGGCTACAAGATGAAGATCGGCAACATCCCGCAGGTCAACCACCACGAAAAGCGTCCCTACACGGTGAGTTTCGACGAGGACATTGCGCGCATCCGGGCTGCGCGCGAAGCTATCGGAACCGACAGAAACCTGATGGTGGACGCCAACTGCGCGCTTAATCCCCGGGTCGCCATGCGATATGCCGAAGAGCTGGAACGTCTTGAGGTGCGCTGGTTCGAAGAACCTGTGGCGCCGGAGAACATCTCAGGCTGTGTTGACCTGGCGGGTCGCACTCGGATTCCGATTGCCGGCTTCGAATCGGAAACCACAGCCAACACCTTCGCGCAGCTGATGGATGCCGGTGCCATCCAGATCGCCCAGCCCGATGTGGTGCAGGTCGGCGGGCTGACGGAGTTCCGGAAGATCGCGGCCTATGCCGGGCTTCGCCACCTGCATGTCACCGGCAAGAACTACAGCACTGCTGTGGGCCAGGCCGCGACGCTGGCGATGCTCTATGCCGTGCCGCACGGCGATTACTTTGAAGACGAACACGACCCCTTGCCGTGGCGGCAGGAGATCGTGGAGAAGCCTTATGTCACGCTGGATGACGGGCTGGCAGCGCCCTGTGACGAACCCGGTCTGGGGTTGTCGATCGACGAGGCGGCACTCGCCACTTGGGCCTTGCTAGGCTGATCTTGGGGGACATCGGGCCAGCGCCAGATAGGAACGGCCGGGCGTCCAGGAGACGTTGTCGTTTGCTCCGGTGACGGGCCACTGCTGGGCCGGCAGCGTGCAACGATCCATCGGATCATCGAAGGTGGCGACGGTCGGAACGCCGTCAGGTGTCGGCGCCTGAGCAACTTCAAGCGCGACACCCTGGACGAGGCCCAGGTCATGGCGCAGATGGGCATCCAGGCCGTTCGCCCGGAGAGTCATCACACGGCGGCGCCGGTTGGCCCGTGCCCAGGCCCAAGCCTCAAGAGCTTGCATCGCCGTGGTCCCGAAACTTGCGACGTGGTCCTGGGCCATCGAGAAGGCTTGGGCACTGCGTTCTTTGGCAAAGGTGTTGAAAGCTGCAGACATCGTCCTGATCCCATGCTGATCTGCGACGCGCCGGCGCTGCTCGTGATGGGCGGGATATGACGTGCTGGCGTG
>CEUN01075016.1_pt1 | contig 51910 bp, 55 predicted proteins | sample 361501 | NCBI WGS metagenome assembly CEUN01 (sample SAMEA2622801, study PRJEB7988) | marine metagenome | biome: marine biome (ENVO:00000447); feature: marine epipelagic mixed layer (ENVO:xxxxxxxxx); material: "saline water (ENVO:00002010), including plankton (ENVO:xxxxxxxx)" | depth 120 m | reverse complement strand
GGAGCAGAGGGCCGGGAGTTCAAATCTCTCCACCCCGACCATTCTTTATTATCGTAGGTTTCTAGCGGCTGTTAGTGAGTTGTTCTTGCTTTTAGCTTTTCGCGCAACCTGGTTTCGAGCGCCTTTGCGCGTTTCATTTGTTGCGGTGACATTTGTTGCGCCATGAAGTCGCGTACTAGAAGAACCGGGTCGTTTTGCAGCTTCTTCGGCTTGTTTTTATCCCTTGCAGCTCCAAGGTTTGTCCAAACGTACGCCTGAACGTAATCCTTCTCTACGCCTTTTCCGCCATAATGCAGAAGACCGAGTGCATACTGAGCTGCTGAATGTCCTTTTTCAGCTGCGGCTTTGTACAATCTGGCGGCACTTGCATAGTTCTGCGCGACACCTGTTCCTCTTTCGTACAGGTTTCCAAGGGCATATTGCGCTTTTGTATATTCGTTGTCGGCCGATTGCTGGAACAACCGCGCCGCATAAACAGGGTCACGAACGACACCTTTTCCTTTGAGATAAAGACGCGCAAGGGCGAATTGAGCGGCGGCGTGATCGGATTGCGATGCTTCATGGAACCAACGAGCCGCCTTTTTATAGTCCTGCGGGACACCCAAGGCGATTAAACACATCATACCAAGGGAATATTGTGCAGGGGGATGGCCCTGCGCGGCGGCGAGTTTGTACCATTTGACTGCTTCACTGTAATTGAGTGCAATGCCCAGCCCCCTGCGATATATATCGCCCAGCATATGTTGCGAGGGCCGGTGTCCTAGATCGGCAGCACGACGTAACCATACGAGAGACTTTGAATAACTTTTGGAAACGCCTTTGCCTTTTAGGTATGCCCGCGCAACAACGTTTTGTGATTTGCGATGTCCTAGATCGGCACCTTTTTGAAACCAGACTATTGCTTCTGCATCACTTTTTTTGGTGCCAATCCCTTTTCGATACGCATCACCGACAGCAAAAAATGCTGGTCTGTAACCAAGCGTAGCCGCATCTTTGAACAGTTTAATGGCCTCTTCCGGGGATTTTGCGACCCCCTGTCCCAATTTATAGAGACGGCCCAGAGCAAAAGTACCCTTGCGATGTCCTCTGTTTGCGGCTTCGGTATACCAGTGAGCGGCCCGTTCGAAATCCTGTTTGACGCCATATCCCTTTTCGAACGCCCGCGCCAACGCATATTGGGACTTAGCCAGGCCTTTCGCAGCGGCTAGCCGGTACCAACCTGTGGCAACCATGTCATCTCGCTCGATGCCCAGACCTTTTCGATAAGCATATCCGAGCGCATGAAGCGCCTTTTTGTATCCCTTCTCAGCAGATTTTTTGAACCAAAATGTTGAAAGGGAGTAGTCTCTTTGAACGCCCTGTCCCTTTCGATAGGCGATTCCAAGGCGATATTGTGACTTGGTGTGTCCCTTTTCAGCGGCTTTCCTGTACCACTTAATGGATTCCTGGTGGTTTTGGGCGACACCGCGCCCTTTTTGTAAAGCCCGTGCAACCGCGTATTGTGATTCAAGGTTGCCGCTGTTGGCGGCCGTTAGTTTGGTCTGAAACGAATTGCTGGTAACCGTAATCGCCGGTTGGCCTGACACAGAACTTTGTGCAACCGCGTAGATCGGGCAAACCGAGGTCAAAACAAGCCCAACAACTAATAAACGCAAACGACCGGGCAAATTCCTAGATTTCAATTCGTTCTATAATTGGTGCCGAATAAATTTGCCGGATAATTTATCACATTGAACGTGCGTTTGTCCTCATCGAATCTTTTGAATTTCCTAACCAAATTCGTTAATACTGTTGCAAATTCGCAAATTGATAAAATTCCAAACTGGTCGAAGAAGAGACAATTAAATATGGCGACAGCAAGAATTTATAAACCGGCGAAAACTGCGATGCAGTCAGGAAAAGCCAAGACAAAAAAGTGGATTCTTGAATTTGAACCATCTGCTGCTAAGAGGCCGGATAAACTAATGGGATGGGTTGGCAGCAAAGACATGGCTGGTGATCAAGTTAAGCTCCGATTCGCGGAAAAAGCACAAGCAATAGCTTTCGCAGACCGTTGTGGCATCGAATACCGTGTGCAAGACCCCGCCGAACGGGATATCTCACCTAAGAGTTATGCCGATAATTTTCGTCCTGACAGGGTAACCGGCAATTGGACGCATTAGTCCAAAGCGGAATCTACTTAAACTGAGCGGGCCAAGTCGGAAAATCATTATGACATTTGGTTTGCCCACTTCATTGATCGCTATCCTTTTCAAGCAAGACAAAGATGGAATCAAATCGGCTGCTGTTCTAAATAGGGCGTGCAGCGCGCCCGTAGCTCAGCAGGATAGAGCAACGGACTTCTAATCCGTAGGTCGCAGGTTCGAGTCCTGCCGGGCGCGCCAGCTTATTTTTTGGTTCTTCTCGTTTGTTTTTCTAAAACTCTTAGGGGAGGGTTAGTCGAATGACCACCCGTTCTCTAATTCAAGTCATCTTCCAAGGGCGTTGTTCTTTTAATATAGGGTGGGGGGCGGTTTTCGTTCCATTCCCCAAATTAGTGATGGCAGAAAACACATGGAAATTGCTCTCACACTTAACCGTCATTGTCTGTGTATTTTTTATTGGAGGCCGTAAGTTCTGCAGATTTCTTCACGTAGATAACGAGTGATCCCATTAAGATGATGGCCAAAACACCGACAAAATAAAAACTTAGCTCGAGACCGGCGAATTCTGAAACGGTGCCCATCAGAATAGGGGCACTTATTGAGGCAACCCTGTTCATGGTACTTCGAAGACCGACTGCTTTTCCGCGGTCCTCTTGGTCGACGGCTCTTAAGACTGTCGAAATTATAATTGGTTGCGTTGAGCCATTCGCTGCACCGAGTGTGGCCGCTGCTATTGCGAGCATCCAGAACATACCGAAAGCAGGCGTGAGGGCTATCGCCAGGATGCCGGCAAGTACAATTGCCATTACAAACCAGTAGGGTTTGAAAATTCGTGCCATCCATTTGGTTGATAAAGCGCCAAAGAGCGCGGCGACTGAGACGACCGTGACCAAAATTCCGATTTCTGTGCCACTAAATCCCGTACGTCCAAGGTAAACGACATAAAATCCGCTATGGGTACTGGCGCCAATATGAGAGAGTGCGCTTATCATCACAATTAGTGCGATCGCGGGAACAAAAAGCAGGCGGAAGGCTGCTACATAATCGACCCAGCGAGGTAAAAGGTCTCGAACACGCAACTGCGTATGCATTGGTGTCTTTGAATTTTGATCCATGGAAGGATTCTTTGGTAGGGACACCGCACAAAGGAGCATTCCTAATCCTGCTACGCTGATAACAGCGAATGGCAATATTGGCCCATAGACGTCCCAATGAACCCAGTTGGGTCCATAAGTATCCCAAACCCATCCGATAAAGATTGGAGCAAAAAGTGGACCAAATCGGCAAGTAAAACTCAGCCGAATTGTGAATTTTGTACTACCACGCATATGGTGGCCGATAAGTGTTTGCGCTCCTATCCAACCCATGGCATCTGCCAATCCGAGAAGCATCTGCAAAATCAATGCTGCTCCAATCCATGGCATTGCGGGGAATAAAAGGGGTGTGATTACTGCGATGATTCCAAAGAAAATCATAACGCGGCGCCCGCCAAGCCGATCCATCAGGACACCGCCGTGAATGGAAAGGATTAATGGTAGAAAAAACCTCGAGCTTATAACGACCCCGATCAGAAAATCGGAAGTTTCGATAATAGCCAGCCAAAGGGGAACGACGACAAGCGCAAGGTAGTACATCGTGGTACTAGCCAAGCCAATACCATAGACAGCCAATTGGAGATGCCAGGGTACAGGTGTCGGTCTATCCAAATCGGTTGCCAAGTGGAATGCCTAATTGTTCTCTGTGAAACCGAAGATTATTCAGCACTATATCACTGAATAACTAGGTCCACCCACGGGATAAGTCACTCCAGCGGCTTTAAATCTCCCAACATTGTCGGAATAAGCTCCGATACAGTGGGGTGGATGTGTACCGCGCGTTGAATAACTGAATACGGTGCATCCGCATACATGATGTCGAGGAGGGAGTGTATGACCTCGTCACCACCGATTCCAAGAATAGTTGCGCCAAGAATTCGATCTGTTTCGGCATCAATAAGCACTTTCATAAAACCTTGTGTTTCGCTTCTTTCGCGAGCCCGACCGATACGGGTCATCATCATTTTTCCGATAAGAGCCTTTTTCCCGGACTCCCGGACCTGATTTTCGGTCAGGCCAACGCGACCGAGTGGCGGATCGATAAAGAGCCCGTAATTCGTAATGCGGTCGGAAACCTTTCGTGGCTCGTCATCGAACATGTTGGCCGCTAATATTTCGTAGTCATTATATGAGGTATGGGTGAAGGCACCGCGACCATTCACATCGCCTATAGCCCAAATCCCCGGAATATTTGTCTGCAACTGATCGTTGACTTTTATATAGCCGCGGTCATCCGTTTCTACGCCAGCTTTGTCGAGGCCCAGGTCATCGGCATTTGGTTTGCGTCCAACGGCCAGAAGCAAATGGCTTCCGACGATTTCTTCAGAACTACTTTCACAGTCGGCGTTAAGAACAATTTTCCCATCACGATTCTCGAGACCAAGGCAACTCGCGCCGGTACGAATTTCAACCCCTTCTTTCTCAAGAATTTCCCGGACAGTGTCAGAGACATCTTCGTCCTCTCTTCCGATGAGCTTTGGGCCCAATTCCACGACGGTAACCAGGCTGCCAAATCGCCGGTACATTTGGGCAAATTCCAGCCCGATATAACTCCCGCCAATGATGACAAGATGTTCCGGTAGAAAATCGACCTCCATCATGTCGGTGTTGGTGAAATAATTGACGTCTTCGATGCCCGGAATGTCGGGTACCGTGGCGCGGCCACCCGTATTTATTATGATTTTTTCGGCTTCAAGAATTTCACCATTCACGCTTACCCGGTTTGAACTCTCTAAACGACCGTGACCTTCATAGACCGTCAGCCCTTCCATATTTTTCATCCAGTTTGTAACGCCGTCATTTGACTGTTTTACAATTTCATCTTTACGTTCTTTTACCTTCTTCATATCGACGCTGATATCGCCGTTAATCGATACACCAAATTCGCTTCCGCGTTTGGCCATATAGGCGGCACGTGCGCTCGCAACCAAAGCCTTGGTGGGTATGCAACCGACATTGACACAGGTGCCTCCGAATAGTTTTCGTTCAAGAATGGCGACCTTCATGCCTTCATTAGTCATGCGCTGCGCCATGGATGGGCCCGCCTGTCCAGTTCCAATAATGATGGCGTCGTATTGTTTAGACATCGGCTTTCCTTTTTTTGGTTGGTCTATAGACTTTGAAAATAGATATAGGAACTTGGTGCGGTGATGCCATGAGCATCACGGTTTTAATCAAATGACATAAATAGCGGGGGGCTATCTATGTACGGACATCGCGCGCGAATTGGCTACACCTCGCCGCCCGCTGCAACTGAAGTGTTTCCTTATGAGTTTTATAAAATCGTTCCGGAAGGGGTAACACTTGTTGTGAATACCTTGCCGCTTGTCGATCGTAACAGCGACGAAGTTGACAGGGCATATGAGGTGAGCCTGAATGCTGCTCAGGCGATGGCACGCGCGGGCGTCGATTTATTTTGTTTTGGCGGTGTCCCGATAAATGTCTCTCAGGGTTTTGGAAACGCGGACAATATGGCTGCCGCGACCGAAGCGGAAATAGGCATTCCGGTAATAACCAGTTTTAGCGCGCAACGTGAGGCGCATGAAGCCGTTCAATCAAACAATGTCGGCATTATTTATCCGTATGATGAAAGTCATTACGAACGGCATGCTAATTACATACGCAATATGGGAAAAAATCCTGTTGGGTACGGATGTCTCAATACGACTTTCATCAAGTTGGGGCAGGTTGATGACAGCGACGTCTTTGATGCCGCGAAAAGAATTGTTCAAGAGCATCCAGAGACAGACACGATTCACATCTTTTGTCCGCATTTTGCAACCGCGGAAATGATTGAACCCATCGAGAAAGAATTTGGTGTCACTGTTGTAACCGCCTTGGGAGCAATTGTTTGGAATGCCCTTCGAAAAACCGGTGTTAATGATAGGATACAGGGTTACGGGCGTTTGTTCAGAGAGTTTTGAGATAGATGGACAACTGACGACTTCGCACTTCTGAAAAGGCCGTCGAACGCTAGTCGGAGGTTTTCAATCGAGATTCTCGCCAGGCGATGTAATACGTGCTGCTGAAAATGACGACAGCACCGACCCAGGTCCACAAATCTGTTTTTTCGGTAAAAAAGAACCAACCCCATGCCACTGCCATTGGCAACCGCAAGAAATCGAACGGCATAACAGCGCTGGCATCTGCAGAAGCAAAGGATCTCGCCTGGCAAAAATGAGCAAACGAGCCTGTCAGACCAACTCCTATTAGAACCAATAGATCTGGGAAATTTGGCATTTTACCCAAAATCAAGGTTGGGATCAAAGCAAGTGGCACGATCATCACGTTCATGTAGAGAACAATCAACGACGCGGAATCCGTTCGGGTCAGGATCTTCATGCTGAGCCAAGAGCCCGCATAAAAAACCGCGGACAAGAGCATGGCGAGAACAGGAAGTGAAATTTCCGCATATCCTGGCCGTATTATGATCAGTGTGCCGAGGAAACCGACGATCGTGGCAGTCCAACGCGGTGCATCGACCTTTTCCCGCAGAATGATTGCAGCTCCAACTGTGGCAAAGAGCGGGATTATAAAAGTAAACGCTGTTCCGTCTGACATGGGGACATAAGCAACGCCATAATAGAAAAAGAACATCGCGGCGAGAGCGAAGACTGTTCTCGAAACATGCATTGGGAAATGTTTGGTTCGCAGACCGGAAATCCCTTGCCGCGAAAGAATTGGAATAACGAAAACCAACCCGGCCAAAGCACGAAAAAAGACAACTTCAATTGAGGGGTATCTACCTTCCAGGTAGCGAACGAAGAACAACATCGTCGTGAACGAAAGAGCGGCCACAATCATCCAAAAAGCGCCGCGCTGTATAGCGCGGCGCCGGTCGGACTTTTGTTCCGTATCTGGAGAGTTCGTGTCAGTCAATCGTCGTAAAAATATAAAGTCCGGATTTCGATACTTTGTCTTGGTTTTGCATTGGCGGGAATTTCAGGTGGTTGAAACGAACCATGGCAGGTCCATTTAGCGGTCCCATCTTCGAGGGAGTCAAAGCATTTGAGCAGGACTACTTCGTCACGGGTCATTTTGGGAAAATAATACCAGCGCTGATCAGGGTTGTAGGTGAGATGTAAGACGCCGCCAAGACGATCCTGATATTGTCTTTCCGCGACTAGTAGATCTTCTTCCTTAAGAGTATCCCAACCGCATATTGCGAGAGGTGCAGTTTCGACTGGTCCGACCAGAGGACGCCAAACATTCATTGAACCAAATCTTTTCTTTAGTTTGGCTTCAGCCTCCTCCTCTGGAAGTAAATCGCGCACCCGTTGGGGCGCTGAATTTCGTGTAAAATCGTTGTGCATGTTTTTGACTGGATTGCGGACCTTTCGGGTTTGCGCCATGCCGCTATCATCAATTCGGATCGTATGGTCGAAAACCAGAACTTCGTCACATCCGGTTTCCTGTTTTACGATTTCTTTCATTTCCGGGTAATAGATGGCTGTTATTTGGTCTTCATCAAAAAAATCGTTAACAGCAGTACCGAATTTTCGAAGAATAAAACCCTGTTTGTCGAGGTCTAGCTCTGCGGCTATTGGCCGACCGTCGTAAACAGTAATTTCGTGATCTTCATACTTTCCGGAACGGGTATCCGATCCCTGTCCTGGTTCCTTAACCAGTGAGACGGGTGTTTCTCCATCATCAACGCTGAATTGAACGGTGGCGCGTACGGAATTTATATTTTCTTCGAGGATAGTCGCCATGGCTCATCCCTCCAAAACCTCTGTGTATCAGAACAAGGATAGCGAAATAGGGTGGGGGTCGTCCATGTATATAGATTAGGTGCTTAACGCCATCCAATCAGCGCGAAGAATGGCGTACCAGGCATCATCTACAAATTCCCCTTTATGAAATCGATTTTTTCGCAGAAGACCTTCGCGTTGCATTCCCAATTTCCCAGCAACCTGAATAGATCCTTTATTACGTGCGTCGATGGCTGCAAAAATTCTGTTTAGTTTTTCATCCACACCGAAAACCGTGTTTAGGGCGGAGAGACATGCCTCGGTCATAAGACCCTGTTTCCAGTATGGCGGAGATATACCGTAAGCTATTTCGCCTGCCCCGTTTTTGGTGTGCCAGGCAAAGCCGACATCGCCGATCATTTTGCCTTTGTATTCCAGGCACCAGACCGTTTGGTCTTGCCGGGAAAGGCCAACCCTGTCCGCCAAAAACTCCTGGGCGTTCACTCGGGAGTACGGGTATGGCGCACGGATATACCGAGACCATTCCTTGAGAACCGCATATTCCATCAGGTCGTCGATGTCACTCCAGCGATAGCGTCGAAGTAGAAGGCGTTCCGTTTCAATCGTGTTTGGGAACGCAACTGCCATCGCTAATGTGCGGAAGCCATTACTTCTTCAGCTTTGGCAAAATCAAATGGCTCCGGTTCAATGTCGCCATTGTAAATCGCTTCGATCCGTTCATTGCTGAGCGGCTGGCTGAATTCAGCATTTCTCATACGAATGCGCGCACGAAGTTGTTTTACGACGAGATCAGTCATTAGTTCGTATTCGCTGTCTGACATTGGCTCTTCTTCCAGGCCGACAATGCCACCCAGCATGTGCCCAAATTCATCTTCGTAGATTATCCGACAGGCTTCAGCGATGAGGTCGTCGTTTCCACCACGCCCCTGGAGCCGCATACCTTCCCGAAAAAGCGTGCAATACCCACCCTCAGTAAAATGGCTGGCACGTAAGCCGATTTCGCCGTGGGCGTGGTTTTGTTCAATCCGCATATCGGTGAGGAGTTTATCTTCTTCCCAAATCTCGAGCTTATGAGGGTCGAGGGGAGGCGTGTTTTCATCCCGGATGGCGTCGTAAATGTCTGCGAAGAGACAATAATGTGTAAATTCGTCGTGAATGGTCTCTATCAAATCCGCGACATGGTGCCGGCTAACCTCACGATCAATTTTGGGAAAGGATTCGATTATTTCCGTGAGAGGCCCGAGAAATATACCCAGATCCTTGTGTTCGCCGAGGCCTTTTCCATTGAATTCTTTAAAACACTGACGACGAAGCCAGAGGAGGTCTGTTTCAAGATTGCGAACAGGGGAATCCCAATATGTCCGAACAACCTCCGCTTCGCCTGCCCATAATGGAGCGGATACTTTGATTAGATGTTGAAGATTATTGTTAAGACCCATTACCGACCTCTGTTGGTTATTTATTCTATTGTTACTTTGCCAATTTGGCTTTGTCATCACAGAGATATGGCGGCGATGACGCTTGATGGGTATAGTGAGCTAAAATATAGCCCGATTGGAGAATAATAATGGACAGTGGTGTCGAAACTCCTCGTGAGTTGTCGGTTAAGGAAATAAAGGCAGATACCGATACGCGGGACATTCTTGAGCGTGCGCGCCAGATGGGTGCCGAACGCAATTTTGAAGATATGTTTATCGTCGATATCGACTCACATCATGTTGAAACAGAGAGCTGGGGCGAGATGGCCGAATATATTGAGGACGAAGTCCTCAAATTTCAGGCTATTGACCATATCACCAACAGAACGGGTTCACCGCCATACGGTCTTAATGGCGATTTAGCACTGCGTTATCAGGATGTTGGTGGACGTGTAATCCACCAGGGTAAAAGGGGTGAAGCTGTAGAGGATAAGTCCGTACATCGTGACGTTGTTCTTGCGCAACGCGCATATGAGTCGATGTCGATTGATTATACCGTTGTTTTTCCAACCCAAATGCTGAATCTCGGAACGCATCCGCAATACCATATGGAAGGGGTTTTATCGACGGCCTATAACCGTTGGTTCGCTGAAAAAATCCTGGCGGATGACCCCAAGCTGGGCGCAATGATTTATCTGCCGTTCGGGGATGCGGATTTGTGCCTGAAAACAGTCGAAGAGTTTGCCGACAATGATAGCGTCATCGGTTTTATGATCACTTCGGTACGGCACAAGCCCGTTCACCACAATCGATATATGAAATTGTATGGTCTACTTGAGGAAATTGGTAAGCCCCTCGGGTTTCACGCCGGATACTATTGGTCCGATGAATGGACCAAACAGATCAACCAGTTCGGAGCGATGCATGCGCTTAGTTTCGTCTGGTGCAACGTTGTTCACATGACCAACTGGGTATGGAATGGCATCCCGGAAAAGTTTCCCGAATTGAAAACGGTTTGGATTGAGTCAGGTCTCGCATGGGTGCCATGGCTGATGCAGCGCCTCGACCATACCTATTTGATGCGACAGTCCGAAGCGCCGCTTTTGAAGCGGTTGCCCAGCGAGTATATGCGGGAGATGTTCTATACCAGTCAGCCGTTAGAAACCGACCACCCAAGAGCATTGGCGAATACGTTCGAAATGATCGATGCGCCTAACTCCCTTCTTTTTGCATCGGACTGGCCGCATTGGGACTTTGATACGCCAAGCGTAATTTGGGATATGCCGAATTTAAGCGAAGAAGATAAGCTTAACATTCTCGGTTTGAATGCCGCGCGGTTATTTGATCTCGAAATTCCGGAAGGAATGCGCGGCGCTGCCTGATTAAGCCAGCTATTGCAGCAGATTCTTGTAAGCCATCATTGCGCGATCAACGTAGTGCTCCCAGCTGAAACCGTCCTTTATGCTCGCGACGGCTTTTGCACCCATCGATATTCTCAATTCGGAATCATTGATTGTAGTGCGTAATGCTTCGTTAAGAGCGGCTACAGAATTATCCTCGACCGCAATACCGTTTTCGCCATCCTTAATAATATCGGCCGCTGCAGCTGCTTCAGTTGTGACAACCGGACAGCCACAGGCAAGGGCCTGAAGGCTAACAAGTGGCAAACCTTCTTCGAGAGAAGGCAAACAGAATATATCTGCACTTTGATAAAGTGCTGGCAATTCGTTTTGGGAAATAGCCCCGTTAACAACAACATTCTCTAGAGGTGAGTCTCGAAGAAAATTGTCAAACCCTGGTTCTATTGGTCCAACGAGGTGCAGTTCAGCTTGCGTTGATAATGGTTCAAAGGCTTTAAGGAGATTTGGGATTCCCTTACGGATGCCGACCAATCCAACAAATAGAATTTTTGGGATGTCATTTTTTTTTGTTTGATCGGCTTGGCGAAAACGGGATAGGTCGACGCCATAATTATTGACGATAATTTTATCTGCTTCGAAGCCTCGGTCCAAAAAAGTCTTTGCGGCGAATTGCGATGGTACGGTAATGGCGTCAGCAAACTCATATTCTTTGACTTCACGTTCTATTACTTCCGCAGATGGCAGAGCAGCACGAAGTCCATAGGTCTGGTAGCCTTGTCGCAGCACTTCGGTTTGATGTTCGATATGGCTGGAGCCGCGTTCGATGACAATCTTGAGACCGGCATCACGTGCGACCGGAATGGCTTCGAGGCTGGCATTACTCCAACCGACAAAGATGTTGGCGCCAGTCATTTTCGTGCGGCTCGCAAAGTTTGCAAATTTACGCCCAATGAACGCATCGGGTTTATTGCCTAATTTCAATTTGTCACTGATACGCTTAGTTACTTCTATCCAGGTCGCGCTGTTTGTCGGAATTGTCTCGCCAACCAGTTTACGTATGGCCCAACCAGGGTATGGCGTAATCAGCTGTTGCAGCGCATCGTGTTTAAGAAGGCCACGGGCAAGTTCAAATGCGTGAAATCGTCCATGTGTGGAAACAATAACCTTCATGAGGTCGTGCTGTATTTGGCTACAGTTTCCGATAGTAGCTGGTTAAGTTTTTTGGCCTGGAATTTGGTGGAATACTCTTCGAGTTTGCTGCGATCTAGGTTTGAATCGCTGTTTTTAGAAAACGATTGATTTAAGGTTTCATCAACTTCAACTTCATTTGAACAGGGAAAAAGATCGGCACCTATGTCCTTTGCAATTCGAATTGATTCTGCTGTTTCCCCACCGTATGCAAGGATTGGTCGCCCAACACATATCAATTCGAGCAGTTTATGATGGAACAGATTGGGCGGGTTCCTAACATAAACATTGATATTTGCCCGTCTTTGGCGAGCCCAAAGCTCGGGCGGGGACAGTTTTCCCAATATGGTAATTGGTAGCACTGCCGGACCTGTTTGTTTTGCACGCTGAATTATTTCCGTGTCGCCACCAGCATAAGTTAAATGAACATTTCCTTTTGGCGGTAGCCAATTAACGATCATTCGAAGTAGATCAGAAAGTGCGTCAAAATCATAAAGACTACCCGAAATAAGAATTTCGTTTAATACCTCTGAAGATTGACCTTTTGCCTTGTGGAATTTCATGAGGTCATCTGAAATTCCGTTATAAATTGTTGTGAATTTTGAAGTTCCGTTGTCGGGGTAGGTTTCTCTGTGGGCCTCTGACAGAAGGGTCGTATGGGTCGAATCTGAAATCTGACCGGCCACAATTTTACGCAGTCCCTTTGGCACAAACTCTTGCCAATTGTCTTTGATATCAGCAATCCACGGGCATCCGGTCATTTTTGCAAGTTTTCGTCCCAACACCAAACAGCTGGTATTGCCAAAAATTGCCCAAATGATTTCTGGCACAAAACGATCTGCAATTATTGGCATGAGCGGCGCCATTCCCATCATCCAATCGTTGTAGATGTTTCCATGACGAAGATAATTGTAGGCGATAATTGATTGTCTAATGGGGGTTGGGACTGTGCCGTTTCGAACGGCCGGCAAAATAGAACTGTATGGAATCCCCCCCATTACATGAAGATACGTTGACCAGTCGCTTCGGCCGTCAATTTGGATCTCAAGCTCTTCCGGCGTAACTCCCTTTCCGGTTTCTGTGAGCGGTGGCGTTATAAGCACCACGCGATTGCCCAAATCGGCGAGATGTTCCGCAAATGCGGTGCCCCGGAACGCGCATACATGTTGGCGTTCGGGATGACAGGCATTAACGATTGCAATTTTCATTGGTTAAGCGAAAACCTCGATGCGTGGCAACGATTTGGCACGGTCTACAAATCGTGTTTGCCAGGCTTCAGAAATCACCGGGCGCCACAATGTCCATGCGAGATGAATTTCACCTTTATTGAATCTTTCAAGGCACTTATTCCACCACGGCACGTTCCAATAATTTCGGTTTTGGAACGTTGGATTGGCAATTGTTTCGTTGACGAGCCCCTTTAACTCATCTGAAAACCAATCATCCTGCGGTGGTAAAAAGCCCTGTTTGTTCCACCGAATTCTGATTTCCTCCGGTAGAATTTTTGTCATTGCGCGCCGAAGAAGGCGTTTTGTTTGCGCGTCTCCCATATGGGTCTTGGGAGAAAGATTGAGCGCAAATTCAGCGATACGATGGTCACAGAAAGGTAACCGAACCTCTCTCGAATGCGCCATGGAATTTCGATCGCCATAACGGAGTAGGGTCGGCAGGTGTGCCTTGAAGGTGTCCTCATAGAGTATGCTTGATAGCGCGTTGAACCCTTTCGGTATGGTGAAGTTAGCGGACGACTTGGTGTGAGACAGGTATTCCTTGCTAATGCCAAATAAAGTATCGCTACCACGATTTAAAATTTGAGCGGCATACCACCGTAACAGTACTGGCGCTTTTTCCTTAAGTTGCGCTTTCGTGTCATTAAGTGCCAACGGATATCGTTCCTGAATAGCTTCTTTTTCATTGGCCAGCTTAGCAGGATCACCATTGTCCAACGTTCTAAGATAGTAATTAAAATACTGCTCATATCCGGCCAACAATTCATCCGCACCTTGACCGTCCAATAGCACGGTAATTTCATGCTTTTTGGCCTCTTTAAACACCCGCCATTGGGCATATTGACTGGTACTCCCGACCGGTAATTCATTATCCCACATAAATTGGTCGAGATCGGAAAGAAACATCGCACCAGTTGGTTTCGTAAGATGACTGATAACCCCTGTATGCGAGATGACCTTTTCAGCAAATGGAAGCTCATCCTTGTTGGATTGCGGGAAGTGGCCCGTAAATGTGTGGTAAGCATCGTTTGGTCCGCGCAGTTGATTGGAAACGCATACGATAGAACTGGAGTCCAATCCTCCCGAAAGGCATGAACCCACCGGTACGTCACTTCTAAGCCGAATTTTGATCGAGTCTGTCAGGAGGTCGCGAAAGTGATTTATCGCGTCCGCATCTTTGAAGTTCTGGTAATCAGCATTGGGCAGGATGTCCCAATAACGGGAAATTTCGATTCCTAGAGTGTCGACATCGATCTCAGCCATTTCACCAGGCAAAAGTTGATCGATATCGGTAAAGATCGTTTGGCGACCATCATCGAGTCCTTCGCGGGGAGATAATAGAAAACGCAGATGCAAGGCGTCATTCTGTTCTGCATTGATACCCTTGAGGGGTAACAGGGCCTTATACTCTGACGCGAAAGCAATCATTTCATTTGTCCTGGCAAACAGGAATGGCTTTTCACCAAAACGGTCACGAGCGCAAAAAACTTTGTTTTTGCGTCGGTCGTAAATTGCAAACGCAAACATCCCATTGAAGTGGCGCAAACAATCGTTTCCCCATTTCATATATGAGGCGAGAAGTACTTCTGTATCGGATTTGGTATAAAGGTTTACCCCTTCCGCTGCCAGATTTTGAGCGATTTCAAGATAGTTATAAATTTCACCATTAAACGTGATCACGGCCTGTCCGGTAGGGTCGGGCATTGGCTGAGCACCATTTTGAGTCGGATCTATAATTGCAAGGCGTCGGTGTCCGAGGACGATTGTACCGCTCTCACTACGCCATTCGCCTTCACCATCGGGGCCCCGATGTTCCATCAAGTCGGTCATTGAGGAAATTGCAGCGGGGTGAATCTCACGCTTGGCGATTATACCGGCTATACCGCACATGATCAGGTCGTTTCCAAATTTATGGCTATCTCACAATGCCTTATAGTAATATGCCAAACACATACAGCATGGATATTTATTATATCATTGCTTTCCGTTATTCATCTTAAGCTCTGAGTCGTTGCAACACTTCCGTTTCTGTTAGTTTTCTGTATGGCTGATTTTTCTTCTCTTAGAATGCTCTTTGCGGGCGATCTGAATGATTACTCCAAGGGGTATTCTCGGTTATGTGCCGCAAAGGAACTCGGTGTTGCCGTAGAAGAAATATCAACGATTCCGGTAGCGACGAGCGAAACCGGGTACGCAGAGATTTCCAACTTTTTCAAGCTGGCATGGAAATTAGGTTTTCATCTTGATTTGGAAAAGACCAACAAGAGATTGATCGAGGCGGTACGCAAACAGGTTCCAGATATTATCTGGATCGAAAAAGGTAATATGATTTTGCCGAGGACCCTTAAACACCTTCGACAACTTTGCCCAAATGCACAGCTCGTTTCTTATACCGATGACGACATGTACAACTCTATTAACCGGAGTTGGGCTTATCGTTTCGGTGTAAAACTCTATGACACGATCTTTACAACAAAATCATACAATGCGGACCCAGGTGAGTTACCGTCCTTTGGTGCGCAGAAAGTAATCATGGTTGATAAAGCCTATGATCCAGCCCACCACATGCCGGTAGAGCTCACACCTGAGGAACATAGTTGGTTGGACGACGATGTTGGATTTATAGGGAGTTTTGAAGAACCACGTGCTGAAGACATGCTGTTTCTTGCAAAGAACGGCATCCGAGTCCGCGTATGGGGAAATGGTTGGGATGGCTATGACCCAAAGGAACCCAACCTCGTTATAGAACGGCGAGCCTTAGTGAATACCAATAATAATCCACTATATTCCAAGGGTATTTGTGCAACCAAAATCAATCTTGCTTTTTTACGGAAAGCCAACAGGGATCTCCAGACTGATCGTAGTATTGAAATTCCAGCCTGCGGCGCCTTTATGATGGCCGAATATTCGGACGAACATGCGGCTTTGTTTGAAGAGGACAAAGAATCTGTGTACTTCCGTTCGCGGGAAGAGCTGGTGGAAAAAATCCAATATTATCTGTCCCATGAAGAGGAGAGGGAACAAATAGCGACGGCAGGCCGGTTAAGGTGTCTAAATGACGATTATAGCCAAAAAGGGCGGGTAAAATATATGTTGGAAGCACTTACTGCATCTCAGGGAAAGTAGAAATAAAAGTGATATTTGGCGAAGGATAAATTCATTGAATAAAAATACGGCAGATATTCTCGTTTGTCCGAAGTGTCAAAACGACAAGGCGTTAGAGTTGGCGATTGATGAAGAACGCGGCGAGGATGTCATAGCCGGTACATTGGCCTGTCAGGACTGTGAGAACGAGTATCCTATCACGAATGGCATCGCCCGGTTTGTCGCGGTCAACGATGACTATTGTGAAAATTTTGGTTTTCAATGGCAAAAATGGAAAGATATTCAGATTGACCGACTATCTGGCCATAGCCTTTCTGAAAAAAGGTTTCTAGGTGATAGCGGTTGGTCTCCTGAGTGGATAAAAAACAAACTAATTTTAGATGGAGGATGCGGCGCTGGACGCTTTTCGGATGTCGTGGCAGGGCATGGTGCGCATGTAATTGCTTGTGATCTAAGTAGCGCGATAGATGCTTGCAGAGAAACAACTCTTATCCATGATGGTCGCGTAGACTGTATTCAAGCCTCATTGTTCGAATTGCCGTTTCGGCAGGGAACTTTTGATGGCGTGTTTTGTATGGGGGTTATTCAACATACTCCGGATCCGGCAATGGTCATCCAGAGCCTACCCAGACATCTTAAGACCGGTGGAAAATTGGCTTATAATTTTTATGAAAAGAGTATTTTTTGTTGGGGACAGTTTATTAAATATGGATTGCGTCTGTTTACACGGTATATGTCAGTGGAGTCGACGCTTAGACTAAGTCATTTCTTGGTAAAGTTACTTTTTCCTATTACATATTTTTTGGCACCAATTCCGAAAATTAGAATTCTGAATTTTTTCCTTCCAATATGCGCGAGTCATTCGTCGGAGTTGAATAAGGATCAACAGTTGACCTGGACGTTGCTCGATACATTCGATTGGTATGGTCCACGGTATGAGAAAAGACAGCGTCATTGGAAAGTGGCTCAAATGTTAGAGGCACAGGGTATGATCGAAGTAGAAAGCCGTTCAGGAATTGTTCAAGCGATCCAAAAATGATATCAAATGATAATAAAAATTGACCGTTAAAAATTTTTTTGATATTTTTAGCAGAAGGATTTTTAACATCATTTCGATGAGGAAAAGTTATGCCTAAGTTTGTCATTGCACCGCATATGCGACTTCACGAATGGGTCGCAATCGAAAAAGGTTATTTTCATGACGCCGGTTTAGAGCATGAGCTCGATGACGTTTTGGTTGGGCATGATGGAAGATTGCATGATTTAGGCGATAAGATCGGGGCTTACCAAACATTTGAGGACGGAAGATCCTGCGATGTTAGCTGCGCATGTCATTGGACTGTTAATGTTGCCGCAGCTTCGGGACATGGCAGACTTTATGCAGATGCCTACTCCTTATCTCCGTGTGCCATTTTTGTATCACCGGATTCCGATATAAAATCGCCGCAGGATCTGGCTGATGTTCCGATTTCCGTGGGATATCAATCAGGAAGCCACTACTCAACAATCCAGGCACTCGAGCAATTTCTGCCGGCAGAACAAATCAAACTCTCTTTCGCCGACGGTTTGCTGTTTAACCGGATGGAGCTTCTGATCGACGGTAAGGTACCTGCTGCAAGTTTATTTAGTGGCCCATACTATTTTATGGAGCAGCTAGGATTCAGAAAAGTTGCCGATACAACTTTTATGATGGCTTCAATGGTCGCGGAAGATGCGGATATGGGGGATGTAAAGAAATATTTCGACGCATTAAAGCGCGCCCAGACAGATATTGATCTTCGGCCAGAACTCTACACGCACTATTACAAGGAAGAATTCCCTGAAAGATTCCGGGACCAGATGGACACCAGATTATTTGGTCCAGGTGAACGGATCGTATTCGAGCCATATTCACGCGAGATTTTCGAGAATTCTCAACAATGGATTGCCGAGAAAAAGATTTTTGAAGACGGTAATCTTGGTGATCGAGATTATGCGCAGGCAATTGTTTCCGCGGCAGAGTGATCTCAAATCATTTCTTTAAAAGGCCGGGAAAATCCCGGCCTTTTTTGTAATTGGATAGTAAGATAACCATTGCCGGGTGTAATTCGGGAGAGAAGATATGGGAATGCTCGTAGAAGGCGACTGGATTGATGACGACGCTAAATACAGAAATGCGGAAAGCGGAGCGTTCGTCCGACCTGAATCCAATTTCAGGCGCTTTATAACCGCGGATGGTTCATCTGAATTTCCAGCGGAGGCAAATCGGTATCATTTGTTCCTCGCTCCCAATTGTCCCTGGGCGCACAGAACTCAACTTGTTCGCAGGATAAAGGGATTAGAGGAAATAATTTCTATTTCAATGTCTGATCTTCCAAGAACCAAAAGCTGGGCGTATTCGGAAGGAATTGGAAATGGCCTTGATCCGATAGATGGGGTGTTTGAACTTTATCAGGCTTATCAGGCAGCTGACACGGATTATACAGGCCGCGTAACCGTTCCAACACTTTGGGATAAAAAGGATTGGACGGTTGTTAATAATGAGTCCTCTGAAATTATACGTATGCTCAATACAGAATTTAATGACTGGGGTGATGCCTCAATCGATTTGTATCCGGAAGCTCTGCGCGAAGAAATTGATCAGTACAACGATCGAATCTACGGCACCTTGAATAATGGTGTTTACCGGTGTGGTTTTGCTAAATCACAGGAAGCCTATGACGAAGCCTATCATAACCTTTTTGAGACCCTCGAATGGTTAGAAGATCATTTGGGGACAAATCGATATTTATGCGGCAACGTGATAACGGAAGCAGATTGGCGGCTTTATACGACGCTGGTCCGATTTGACGTCGTTTATTATGGCCATTTCAAATGTAATAAGTTCCGCATTTGTGACCAACCCAATTTGTGGAACTATCTAAAGGATCTTTATCAGCGTCCGGGAATCGCAGCGATCACAGACATGGAGGGAATAAAGCGGGGTTATTGGGGTGATATGCCCAACGTAAATCCGTCTGGCATTGTTCCTCTTGGACCAGAGGATTTTGATTTAACAGAAACTCACAATCGCGACGGTTTGGGCCAGGCGGCATAAATTAAACGACTAACTCGCGCTGACTTTGCAACGGTTTATCAAACGGTTGGCGAGCATGGGAGCGGACTGTTCCCGGTATTTTTGCATGTATTCCGAGTTCATATGGACGTCGAGCGCTGGCTCGTCATCGTACACCTCAAACAAATGAACTCTGTTGCTGGTGTCGTCTGGAATTAAGATATCGAAATGTTGGCACCCTGGCTCATTTTTAAGGACACGGGCTTTGTGTTCGTGGGCGAGAGCAAGATAGTCATCAATTTTTCCCTCGTTCAAATCGAGGGTTACAAAAAGGGCGATACTCATGAAGTGTGATCCTTCGTGTGTTGTTGTCCGAGGCTCTGTCGATCAATAGAGGTGCTTTTAATTAAAGCGTAAATCGATTGTCCTTCGACCAGTTTCATTTGCGCCAATGACCAACGCGTAATCCGGACCCATAGTGAGACGCCTATATCGACACATATATCGATGTCGTGGGGCTCTGAGCCATCGTCATTTAATCGGTGAGCACGTAATTCGCTTATTCTCCCTTCAAGGACATTGAGCTGGCTTACCTGGCTTGGTTTCTCAAGCGACAAAGAAACGTCGCGAGCGCGAATTCGAATGCGTACAGATGTCCCGGGGACATTTTTAACCCTCGGCACCCGAAGTTTTCCGCCCTTAAAAGTGAGCGTCGTGAGGCCGAATTCTTCATCGTGGCTTTCGATCTTTGCGGCGATTACGGAGCCCGCATCATATCGCCCCGTAAGGCGACGTAGATCGAGCCGGCTTGTCAGCTCTTCTAGCGGGCCCACCGCTTTTACTTGTCCGTCATCAACCAATACCAAGGTGTCTGCGAGGCGAATGATCTCGTCCATGGAATGGCTGACATAAATCATTGGAACTTCAAACCGGTCACGTATCATTTCAATGAAGGGCAGTATCTCCGATTTTCGCGCGACATCGAGCGACGCAAGCGGTTCATCCATCAAGAGAATATCGGGATTCGCAAGAAGGGCCCGGCCCAACGCTACCCTTTGCCGTTCTCCTCCTGATAGGGTGTAGGGTTTTTGATCAATGAGATGCTTTATACCAAGGACCTCAATTACATCGTCGAAATCAATTTGCCGGGCGTTATTTGGAGCGCGTCTACGCCCATAGTTCAGATTTTTAAGAACCGACATGTGTGGAAAAAGTCTGCTTTCCTGAAACACATAGCCAATTCGTCGCTCATGAATTTGAAGATTGATGCCGCTTTCAGAATCAAACAGAACGCGTCCGTCAATCTTCACACGGCCGCTATCAGGGTTTAGCAATCCGGCAACCATATTCACGATCGAGGTTTTCCCCGAGCCTGACTGACCGAAAAGCGCTAGGACACCGCGCGTTTGCGTTTCAATCTTCGCGCTGATTTCAAGATTGCCAAGCTGTCTAGTGACGTCGATTTCAATCATGACCGCTTCCAATGCGCTTTCGCATGCGTCTTGCCAAAATTTCCGAGCCGGCCAATGCGAAAAGGGCAATTGCAACTGAAATGACGACAATTCTAAGAGCCGCCGCTTCTCCGCCTGGCACCTGTGAAAATGCATAGAGTGCAATAGGGAGGGTGCGCGTTTCACCCGGTATGTTGGAAACAAATGTAATCGTCGCACCGAATTCGCCGAGACATCGGGCAAATCCGAGAATTGCGCCAACAATGATCCCAGGAATTGTTAGGGGAAGAGTGATTGTCAAAAAGACTACGATAGGATGGGCACCCAAAGTGCGGGCGGCCGCTTCAAGCCTTTGGTCAACGGCTTCCAATGATAGCCTGATGGCTCTGACAATCAGCGGAAAAGCCATGATTCCGGCAGCGACAGCTGCGCCTCTCCATGAAAAAGCGAGCGTGATCCCAAATGTATCGTAGAGAAAAGAGCCGACAACACCCTGTCGCCCCATGGTAATGAGGAGAACGTAGCCAATAACGACAGGCGGCAAAACAAGCGGCAAATGAATAATGCCGTCAAAAAGGAATTTTCCTGGAAATTCGTATCGGGCAAGAATCCACGCCGTGCCCAGCGCTAGCGGCATACTCCAGATCATTGCCCATGCAGAGATCTTTAGGCTGAGCCAAATGGCTTCGATTTCCAATTCAGTGAGAAAATCCATTTACTTGCTCACCTCGAAACCAAATTTATCGAAAATTGTCTCCGCTTTTTTCGAGCGTAAATAGTCGTAAAACATACGAACTGCAGGGGTTTCAAATTTTTTTACGATACTCAACGGGTAGATAATCGGGGGATGACTGCTTTTAGGAAATGTCCCGATTACGTTCACGTCTTTCACTGCAATGACGTCGCTTCGATAAACGATGCCAAAGGGGACTTCAGCCCTCTGGATCAGCGCCAATGCACTTCGAACATCTGAGGTTCGTGCAGTTTTTCGCGCTAGTTCATTCCATACCTGAAGTGTTTGCAAAGCCGCTTTGGCATAAATACCTGCCGGCGCATGGGAGGGGTCCGCAATTGCGAGCCTTCCACCATTCAATTTCTCGGCCAATCGAAACCCTTTTTTGATATCGATCGTTACCCGTCCGGATTTCGGAGCGGCCAGAACCAGTCGGTTACCGAGAAAAGGCTTGTTTCCATCATTCGCCAACAAATTTTTTGATGCCAATCGATTTGTCCACAGAGGACTTGCCGATAAAAATAGTGCGGCAGGCGCTCCATTTTCAATCTGGCGTGCAAGGGCCCCAGTGGACGCGTAAGAAACACGCACTGCCACGGTTTTGACGGGATATGTCTTGATTGCTTCATTCAGGGCGTCGGCAGTACTCGCGGCGGCAAAAAATAATATGTTTTCGGCACGGGTTAACGTTGTCGTCGTCAAAAACGAAAAAACAACCGTCACGGCCGCGAGAGCTCTTAACACGATTTCCTCCGCAGGAATCAGCAGCGCTATATATCGTTGGATATAGCGGTTTCTGTCAACGCATTGATTAGTTTGAAGTTTAGTCGGATCCCTTGGCGGCCTGCTGGAGGGCGTCAAGACTATCCAAAATTACCTTTTGTTCCAGTTCGCGTGTGATGAAAACAATGCGAGTGTCATGATCTTCGCTTGGCCATTCTGGCAGGCGAACCGGGGGATGGAAGACATGCTGAACGCCATGGATGGCGACTGGGTTGTCCTCGCCATCGATATTGACGATGCCTTTGATCCGCAAAAGGTTTTCTCCTCGATGCGTGATGAGTGTCTGAATCCACGCGACGAATGCAGGCCATTCAATCGGGTCTTCATATCTCATACAAAATGATGAGATTCCGTCTCCGTGTCTTTCAGGGTCATGAATATGATCATGGTCGTGTCCATCCTCATGGTTATGATCATGACGACTATGCTCGTGATCTTCGCGAAAAGCCTCATCACGAAGCCAATTCTGAACATCAAAGCTTTTGCTATCGGGATCGTAGAGGCCACATCCGAACAAGTTGTCAGGGGCAATTTCTCCATTTGCGGCCCTAAAAATATGAGCACTTGGATTTAGTTCTTTTAAACGCTGTTCCAATGCATCCTTTGCATCGTCCTCGGCCATATCCACTTTGGTCATGACAATTCGGTCTGCCACAGCGGCTTGTTTCCGAGGTTCTTCGTGCCGATCGAGCTGGCCTTGGCCAAAAACAGCATCAGAGGTCGAAATCACGCCGTCTAAATAGAAACGTGATGCGATAATTGGGTCATTCATAAGCGTGTGGAGAATAGGAGCGGGATCAGCCAGTCCGGTTGTTTCGATCAGGACCCGTCTAAACTGCGTTACTTCGCCTTTGACGCGTTTAAGAAAAAGTTCCCGAAGCGAGCGGCTTAAATCACCTTGAACGGTGCAGCACAAACAGCCGGTTGTCAGCTCCACCATGTTTTCATCGACAGAATCGACTAGTTGGTGATCGATACCAATATCGCCAAATTCATTCACTAGAACGGCGGTTTCCGCCATATCCGGATGTTTAAGCAAGGCATTTAGAAGCGTTGTTTTTCCGCTACCAAGCCAGCCAGTAAGGAGCGAGACCTGAATTGCATCTTCCGCGCCAGTATCAACTCCCATACTCATTTCTTGTATAATTCCTCTGGCTGAATCTCGACTTCTGAAATGACCTCAACGCCTTCATCGGTAACGGCATTGAAGAAACAGTTCCTTCGTCCCGTATGACATGCGACACCGGTTTGCTCGACCTGCAACAAAACCGTATCGCCATCGCAATCAATGCGAAACTCTATAAGTGTCTGGATTTGGCCCGATTCCTCACCCTTGCGCCAAAGTTTGCCCCGGGAGCGGGAAAAATAGCAAACTCTACCGGTTTTCAGGGTTTCAACGACGGCTTCCTCATTCATCCAGGCCATCATCAGGACTTCTCCGGAATTATGCTGTTGTGCGATGGCCGGCACCAACCCGTTCGCATCGAATGCGATCATGTCTAGCGCTTTTTCAATCGAATCTTGATTGGATTGTTTTGGATTATCTGTCATCGAATTAACTAATATAATCAGCGTGTTGTGTTGAGACGCTCAAATCCCTTCTCAAGATCAGCGATAAGGTCATCGGAGTGTTCGAGCCCCGCGTGAATTCGTAACGTAGGTCCGTCGTTTTGCCACTTCTCCTTTGCTACCGTTCGTGTTGCAGCCGGATTGGTTAAAAGGATCAGACTTTCAAAACCGCCCCAGCTTGAACCCATCCCATAAAGCTCGAGACCGTCAATCATTGCAGCAATAGCCCCTTCCGAGACAGGATTGAGAACAACACCAAACAATCCGCAAGCGCCCGAAAAATCGCGCTTCCATATTTCATGGCCGGGGTGGGTGGACAGTCCCGGATGTAATACACGATCCACTTCGGGTCTTTTTTCAAGCCATTTGGCCAGTTTGAGGCCATTTTCATGATGTTGTCGCATGCGCACGCCAATCGTTCGCATTCCACGTAAGGCCAGATATACATCGTCGGGGCCCGAGTTAGCGCCCAGCGCCGAAGCGGATTGCCTGACACGCTGCCAATGTTCATCGGTTGTAGTGATGATGCCCATCATGGCATCGGAATGCCCGACAATGTACTTGGTTGCGGCAATCACTGAAACGTCGACACCAAATTCGAACGGTTGAAAGAACACGCCGCTTGACCAGGTATCGTCAATTATAACCACGCAGTTGCGTTTGTGAGCTTCATCTGCAATCGCGCGAATATCCTGAAGTTCAAAGGTCAGCGAACCGGGTGACTCCGTGTAAACGATCTTCGTATTATCTTGAATAAGTGCCTTGATATCCGCGCCAATCTCTGGGTCATAGAAGGTTGTTGAAACACCAAACCGACCAAGAAAATTATTACAAAAATTCCGCGCAGGGCCATAGACGGTGTCGACCATCAACACATGATCGCCGGCCTCAAGGAAAGCCAGCATCGCTGCATTGATGGCAGCCAGGCCTGAACCCATGCAAACAGCGCGATCGCCACCCAAAAGGGCGGCCGTCGCCACCTCCAAAGATTGATGCGTGGGCGTTCCTTGCCGTCCATAGGTAAATACATCGAGATCCCAGCGTCGGGTCCGCAATTCGCGAAATTCCGCGAGACTCGGCGCTGTAATGGTTGATGCATGATAAACTGGCGGATTTACGATACCGTGGTTGCTTTCGGGATCGCGGCCTGCAGTCGTAATCAATGTGTCCTTTTTCATAACTTTACATTCTAAATTGGGTGGAAAAGCAGGCATACCGCCATATTTCCGTTATCATGGCATTGCCGAGAAAAAGTTTAAAGCCGCCAAAATGGGAAGGATGCCTATTCTGTTTCCAGCGGCAAATCGGGACGCGTTCCCCATTCAGACCAGGAACCGTCATAAACAGCGACATTTGGCTTGTTCAAGACAAGCATACCAAGTGCTAACACACAGGCTGTGACACCTGAACCGCAACTGGTTACAACCGGTTGATCAACATTAATTCCGGCCTCAGAGAAGCGTTTTTCGAGACAATTTTCCGGCAACATTGTTTTGCTTTGGGGGTCAATGAGGTGATCGAAAGGTAGGTTCATCGCCCCCGGAACGTGGCCTGCACGGCACCCCGGACGTGGTTCGGGTTCTGTCCCATGAAAGCGACCCGAGGATCGGGCATCGAGCACTTGTTCCTTTTGATTGTCTATATTCTGCAGCAAATGGTCTGCGGTCCTCATGAAATCGGCGTTCATTTCGGCCGAAAAATCTGTTTGCGGTACGGCATTGATTTCAGCATTCAAGGGTCGGCCTTCTGCCATCCATTTTGGTAATCCACCGTTCAGTACGAAAACGTTTTCATGTCCAAATGCTTTTAGCATCCACCATGGGCGGGCAGCAGAAAACAATCCGAGCCCGTCATAGGTGATAACAGTTGTATCGTTGCCAATTCCAAGTTCCATCATTTGAGTTTGAAATTGCTCTACCGAAGGCATGGTGTGTGGCAAACCGGATTCGGTATCGGCGATTTCGTCTATATCCCAAAATACCGCTCCCGGAATATGTGCGTTGTCATATTCGGTGCGTCCATCGCGGTTCATTGCTGGGAGGTACCAGGAAGCATCTACGATACGGATATCTGGGTCCTGGAGCCTGCTGGCTAGCCACTCAGTGTCTACAAGCGGACGTGCGTAGGGGGCGCTCATTTGCGACCTCCATTGTTTCATGCGGCGGTGTTTATAACGGACTTTTTTACGCAGTAAAGCGCTTTCTTAAACACTCTCTTTCGTTCGCAAGCCAGTTCATTGCAAAAATGATTTTTGCATCAAGGCATTTTTTATCATTGATCTTCTGCTGCATCGCTTCCCAGGGTATTGCAATCGCCTCAATGTCTTCGTCTTCAACCTGTAATCCGTGAATGCCGCCAGCATTCGTCGTGTCGGTGAGGCCGCAATACATCGACACACGTTCACGAAGCATTCCAGGGCTCGAGTAATAGTCGCAAATGTGATGAAGTTCGGTGAGTACGCAGCCGGCCTCTTCAATACTTTCGCGGCAGGCAACATCTTCTGGGGTTTCGTTTTCTTCGACAAGACCTGCAACGGTTTCCACAAGCCACGGATTTTGCTGGGCAGCCCAAACGCCTATACGAAATTGCCGAATTAGGACCACTTCATCTCGAACTGGGTCATAGGGAAGGACACCCACTGCGTGAACGCGTTGAATGACTTCGCGCTTAATCGGGTCAGTCCATCCGCCGTGGAATTTTTTGTGCTGTAGTTGAATTTCATCCAAGGTTAGGTGCCCATGATAAAGTGTTTTTTTCTCAATAATTTTGACGTCGTCATTGTCCATATTGGTACGTTCTCTGTGGGTTTGCAGGGTTAACTAAAATTCATAAAGAATTTCAGCAAAATCTTCATGGAATTTCGCGAAAATTTTATCAATCTAATTGGTAGCAAAAAGGAATGCCATGAAATCAGATTGTATGCGTGTCAGCGTAGTAGAGTAGTAGGAGTAGCAAATGTATCCGATTAGTAATAACACGCCCTATCTTCCAGGAGGTGCGGCGGAAGTTGACCCTTTATCGCCATTTCATGACGAACGAAAGGCACCCCGCCCGGAAGCCGAGCGTGATGGCGGTCGCCCGGTAAGATTACCGGTCGACGAAGTTCGATTGAGTGAAGAAGCGAGGCGGGCTATTGCCCTCAAACCTGTTGTACCAAAACCACACGCAACGCCTTTGGGGGGCGATCCTCTTACGACGGCTGCTCGTGAAGCACTATCATTTCTGAACCAGCATCCAAAAATTGCCGAAATGCCTCTGGGTGAGGCAGTAGGTAAACTGGTTCGCGGTGTGGCTGCGCAGAATAGTGGAACGGAGATTGGCGAAGCGAGTGGGCAATTTTGTTGAAAGTCACCCGCGTCTCGCGGAGTCCGAATTTGGCAACATCGTGAAAAATTTAGTTCAAGAAATTGTTTCTCTGGAGGAGAACGCTATCCCTGATACTGAGAAAGATCCGAATATCGGGGAATATCTAGTTGATCCTGAACCGCAAGCTGATGACGACAGAGAAAATAGGGACCTGGCATTCGCCTAGTCTGGTTTATGGCAATGCGAGAGTAACCGGGTGCGAAAACTGCACCCGGTTTTTTGTGGCTTCGGGTTGCCGGGGTCATGTTCTAAGCGCATGATGTTTGTAAGAAATCCAATAAATCTTCCGGGGAGAAGAGGGCAAACACATGCAACCTGTAAGAATGTTCTGTTGGCATTTTATGGCGTATCCGCATTTACCGGCGGATTTTGACGAGAATAACGAAAGCGGCTGGGTAACGGTTCCTAACAAATTGTGGGATGGCGAAAAATCCCGTGGACTTTATCAGGAATATTTAGGCCAACTTGCCTATGCCGATGAGCTGGGTTTCGACGGCATGGTCTTAAACGAACATCACCAAAATATTTACGGCCTGATGCCGTCGCCCAACATCCTTGCCTCGGCACTTACACAGATAACTAAGAACGGCAAAATAGTTGTCTTAGGAAATCTGCCGCCGCTTTACCTCAATCCACTTCGCGTGGCGGAGGAGTATGCGATGATCGACAATATGTCGAATGGCCGCCTGATCGCCGGCTTCGCTGTGGGCGGCGGACCTGAGGCCTTCAATTACAACGTTCCGTCGCCACAGGGTCGACGGCGGCTTTGGGAAGCGATCGATCTTATTGTAAAAAGCTGGACCGACGATGGGCCCTTTTCACATGAGGGTCCGTGCTATCCGATGCGATACGTCAATATTTGGCCAAAGCCACTGCAACAACCACATCCGGAGGTATGGGTCCCTGGATCGCGTAGTGTCGAATCCATGGGAGAGGTAGCAAAGCGCGGGTACTGCTATTTTCTTTCTTCTCGCTCGCACGGTGGTGGCACCAGAATGGCCGCCAAGGAATTTGCCGGTGTTATGGAAGAGCACGGCAAGACCTACACGCCCTTTAAGATGGGTGTGCTGCTATCTGTCTATGTTTCTGAAACTGACGAACAGGCGCGTGCGGAATCTCAGGAGGGCGTTTTCTACTTTCTGCGGAATTGTTTGAAGGGACATCTGAGGAAGGAAGGTCGCTCCATGACATTCGGTCCAGGCGTACCTTCGCAATCATTGCGTTCCTGGGAAGCGTTTCTGGATTCTTCAAGAGCCGCAGCGGGCGGTGATCTTCTTGGAGATGCCAAAGATTGGGATGATCTTGAAAGCAAGAATTCGATCATGGTTGGCAGCCCTGAGACCGTTCGCAAAAAACTTTGGGAATTTGTTGAAGATGCCAAGGTTGGAAATCTCCTTATTCAATTTCAGTTCGGAAATATGAAAGACGAATTGGCACGAAAGTCTATGAAGCTGTTTGCCGAAGAAGTCATGCCAGCGATGCGTCGGGATTCTGCGGAATTGTTTGCCAAGGATTTCCCAATGCTTGAGGAGATGGAGGCCGCGCAATGAGTCTACGCGATCTCGATGTACAAGGTCGTTCAGTACAGGTTTATGAAGGTGGTTCGGGAGCACCTGTATTGTATCTACATGGTGTCGCGGATATGCACGGTTTGTCAGCGAAAAGCTATGCCTTTCATGATGCCCTAGCGGAAAAATTTCGGGTAATAGCGCCTGCGCATCCCGGTTGTGTCGGTTCTGATGAAGATAACTCTCTCGAGAGCATCGATGATCTCTTATTTCATACGTTAGAGGTTATGGATGCTCTTGAAATCGAAAAGATAGATGTCATTGGCAACTGCGTAGGCGGCTGGCTTGCTGCAGAGCTTGCCGTTCGAAATCCCGAACGGGTTGGCAATCTGGTTTTGATTGGTGCATCGGGTCTGTTTGTATCGGGCGAACCAATCGGCGACCTGTTCATGGCGGTTCAACCGTTAAATGGAAAGATCGATGACGTGCGCGATATGGTGTTTGCAGACGGCAACAGCGATCTGGCGCAGGAATGGATACCGGACCAAGTCGTGGACAAAGAGCAGGGTATGCTGCGATATAAAGTCTTTCGCTGCATCGCGCGATTTGGATTTAAACCACCGTATTTTTATGACCAGAAGCTCGTTGATCGTTTGTATCGGTTCAGAGGCAATGCTCTGATCGTCTGGGGCGGTAACGATAAATTCGTACCTGTTAGTCATGCCTCCGCCTATGAAGATGGGCTCGCCAACGCGTCAGTTGAGATTATTGATGGCTGTGGCCATGCGGTTCAGTTGGAAAACCCATCCGCAGTTGCAGAAAAAATCACTAAATTTCTGGAATAAAACAGGCACAATTTTGTTTGGGAGGGGCTTATGGCCTTGCTTATCGATTCACGTGATCTCGCAGGTTTAATTTCAGTCGAGGATGCGATTGAGGCCGTTCGTAAAGGATTCAATGATCAGGGACTGGCCCCGTCATTTAGTGCGCCGAAAACCCGTATTCAATATGAGGACCGACGAATAACGGTACATCCCGGCGGTTGTCCCAACCTGGAAGTCTCGGGAATGTTTATCCATGCCGAACGCTTCACTTTCAATGACAACGCCCAACAATATAATGGCGCAGGCCGGCGGGTTTATGTCGTTTATAACAGTGAAACCGCAGAACTACGGGCTGTTATCATCGGTTCCTTGCCGCTTTATCCGTTCGATACATTCGAAGAAACTTTTGGCACCGAAACATCACTGACAAGTGCGGTCGGCACCAATTTGATGGCAAGAGAGGATTGTAAAGTCCTCGGTCTTTATGGAACAGGCCTTCAGGCACGACGGCACCTGGTTGCCATGTCGACGATCAGACCGATTGAGGTAGCCCGCATTTATAGCCGATCAGCTGAAAATCGCGATAAATTCGTCTCTGAAATGCAGGAATATTGCGATTTTGAAATACGGGCTGTTCAGGAACCACAGGAAGTAGCGGAGGGTGCAGATCTGATTTGCTGCGCGACGAATACGAACGTGCCAGCACTCTACGGCGCCTGGCTCGAACCGGGACAGCACGTGACGTCGATTGTGAACTCGACCAAAGGTGTTAAAGAACAGGCTGGGTTATCAAAGCCTCGCCGTGAAATTGATGACGATGTCGTCGAACGGTCCGATGTAATTCTTGTGAATATTCGAGAGCAATCGATTGTCGAAGAACATGGTGACCTTTGTGAACCAATCGAAAAAGGAATTACGAGTTGGGAGGCTCTGATCGAAATCGGAGAGATTTTAACCGGAAAAGCAAGCGGGCGCGCCAATAACAACCAAATAACGCTTTTCAAACAGAATTCTGATCAGGGTGTTGGTTTTATGGGTTTGGCCGGTTTGGCTTGTGATATCGCTGAAGCCGAGGGCATCGGGCTTGAGATCTGATTACACAAGAACGTGAATCATCTTAAATCGGAGCTGCATCGTCACTAAATTCCGCCTATGAGAATTTTAAAAAACCTTTGGGTTTGCCTTTTGATCTCGTTGATGCCGTCGGTTTTGCTGGCGGCCGATAAATCTGTTCGATTGGATCAAAATCTAAAACACATTATTGCTGAACTTCCGAATATTACTGGTAAGGCTCTACTCAGGACGGGTCTGAAAAACCAAGTCGTCTTAATCTCGTTTTTTGCCAGTTGGTGTCCTCCTTGCCGTAAGGAGTTCAAACACCTCAACTCCTTCGCGAAAACATATCAAGGCAAGCCGTTGAAAATCCTGGCCATCAATTACTTCGAAGATTTAGGCGGCTTTAAAGATGACGGTGAGCGACTGGAACGGTTCCTATTCCAACACAAGCCGAGATTTCATGTGGTCAAAGGAAATGATGAGATAGGCAAAAAGTTCGAGAACGTTCAGCGTATTCCGACCGTTTTTATTTTCGATAAGTCAGGCAAAAAAGTTTTTCATTTTATACATCGATATAAATCGAAAAAAATGAACCCGACGAAAAGCGAGCTCCAAGAGGTTCTTTCCAAACTGCTTGAAGCGCCTAGCCGATGAAGCCGCCGAGGGCACCAAGCGTTATATTGCCCAATCCAATCCAAAGGTTTGTCGTAACAATAATTCTAATCTGATTAAGATTTTTGCCAGCTTCAGGTACGTCACCGGCCGCTAGCGCCTTTTTAAATCGGGCATAGGGCGCGAACCACAAGTGAAGAAACAGTGCAATCATCACCCAGCCAAGGCCATGCATAATGTGATAGGGAACCGGTAAATCCTTGAAACCTGAATACGCTTCGAAAACCATAAAATAACCGGTTGCTGGAAGCACAACGATTGAGATCCAGACCCAGGGAAAGAATTTTTTAAACGCCCGTCCCCAAAGAGCCACGCGTTCCGGAGGTTCCATAGGGCCCGCAGCAAGCCGCAAGACGTAAACGGCAAAGAACATACCGCCAACCCAGAGCACCGCGAAAAGAAGATGGAATGTTTGTGCTGCGGCCATGACACGTTCTCCGAATGCCTAAAGCTCGATACCCGGCATTATTACCGGGCTTGATCGCGGTAATACGGTACTCTACGGTCCGCGATTGTTCTAATACGAAATACGCTAACCCTGAATCAACGGAATCAAAAGAAGAACCGATGAAGTTTACCGGAACAGATAATTACGTCACGACAGATGACCTCAATATGGCGGTTAATGCCGCAATTACTCTCGAAAGGCCTCTCTTGGTAAAAGGGGAGCCCGGTACCGGTAAGACCCTTCTGGCGATTGAAGTCGCACAATCGCTTGGGATGCCGCTGTTCGAATGGCACATAAAGTCGACGACAAAAGCGCGTCACGGCCTTTATGAATACGATGCAGTGTCGCGTTTGAGGGACTCGCAACTGGGCGAGGAGGGTGTTGGAGAGATCAGGAATTACATCGATAAAGGGCCGCTCTGGCACGCATTTGAATGCGAAGAGCAGGCGGTGGTTTTGATCGATGAGATTGATAAAGCGGACATTGAGTTCCCGAATGATTTGCTGCAGGAACTCGATCGTATGGAATTTTCTGTTTATGAAACGCAGGAAACCATCAAGGCGAAACAGCGTCCCCTGATGATCATCACGTCGAACAATGAAAAAGAATTACCGGACGCTTTCTTGAGACGTTGTTTCTTTCATTACATTCAGTTTCCTGAAAACGATACGATGGAGAAAATCGTAAAAGTCCATTTTCCTGATATCAAAAATAAACTTTTGAAAGAGGCGTTGGACGTTTTTTACTCACTTCGGGACGTAAACGGGATTAAGAAAAAACCATCTACATCGGAGTTGCTCGATTGGATCAAACTTCTTCTGGTGGAAGACATAGATGAGGATGCCATCAAAGCTAATGCGAGCAAGGCGATCCCACAACTCTATGGCGCGTTGTTGAAAAACGAGCAGGACGTACAAATGTTTGAGCGCCTGGCGTTCCTGTCACGGCGCCAAGGCTAGTTCGGAATTATCTCATGTTCGTCGAATTTTTCTACGAGCTGCGAGACATGAAGATACCCGTGACGATTCGGGAATATCTCATGCTGCTCGAAGCCCTGGATAAGAATGTTTGCGACGCAAATGTTGACGACTTTTATTTCCTGTCTCGTGCTGCGTTGGTTAAGGATGAACGTAACTTTGACCGCTTTGATCAAGCATTCGGTACCTTTTTTCGAGGTCTGGAGCGCAGGAGTGCCGAATTCTTTGATGATGCGATCCCGGATTCATGGTTGCGTGCGGTAACCCAACGCATGTTCAGCGAAGAAGAGTTGAAAAAGCTAGAAAAGCTCGGATTTGAGGAATTGATGGAAGAGCTCCAGAAACGTCTAGAGGAGCAGGATAAACCGCATTCTGGCGGCAATAAGTGGATTGGAACGGGCGGAACATCGCCATTTGGTCATTCGGGCCGAAATCCGGCCGGCATCCGCATCGGTGGAGAAGGAGGCGGAGGAAGCGCGACAAAGGTATGGAAGAAACGCGAATTCCGGAATCTTACCGGGGAAGTGGAAATCGGAACCCGGAACATCAAAATTGCTTTAAGACGTTTGCGTAAATTTGCCCGTGAAGGCGCGGCGGATGAGTTCGATCTCGACGAAACAATATCGTCGACGGCACGTAATGCGGGGTTACTTGACGTCAAGATGCGGCCGGAGCGACGGAACCGCGTAAAGGTCCTAATGTTTATAGACGTGGGCGGGACAATGGATCCTCATGTGAAAGTTTGTGAGGAACTGTTTTCGGCGGCGAAAACTGAATTTAAGCATCTTGAGTACTATTACTTTCACAATTTCCTGTATGAACGCGTTTGGCGCGACAATCGACGTGGCAGAAGTGAGTTCGTTCCGACCTGGGATGTGCTGAATACTTATCCTTCGGATTACAAAGTAATCTTTGTCGGTGATGCGACCATGAGTCCTTATGAAGTTACCGAAATAGGCGGGTCGGTTGAGCACTGGAATGATGAATCTGGTGCAGTGTGGTTTCAGAGAATGATCGAACAGTTCCCGGATATGGTTTGGTTGAATCCTGAATCTCAAGAGAGATGGCCGCAAACAATGTCGACACAACTTATATACAAGTTGATCGGTGGCAGAATGTTCCCAACCACCTTGAATGGTCTTGATCAGGCCATGGACACTTTGCGAAAACGTAACGCGACGAATTTGCAATCCATCAGAGTTCATTAGGAGGCAAGGTTTGCCAATTATCCATAATGGCGATGTTGAAGAACGCCATCTGCATGATAACGCAACATATCGCACTATCGTTGGAGATGCTGAAGGTTCAACGCCTGTTCGGTTAGGGCTTCAGACATCACCGCCGGGCTTTAACACGGGCGTTCATTGGCATCCCTACATGGAAATCGTAATTGTACTGGAAGGCGAGGGCGAGGCGTGGATCGAAGGGGAAGGGGAAGTCGGTTCCATTGGCCCTGGGACGACGATGGTGTTCCCCCCTCAGGTCAAACACTGGTTTAGTGTAACTGGATCGCGATCAATGAAAACTTATGGCATTCACGCATCACCGGACCGGATCGTGCAACGCAGTGACTAACGTTACTTACCGTATCAATAAATGTTAGCGATTAACGGTCTTCCACTCTTTGAGGAGTAGGCGGCTTAAAGTGAGTTGGCCTTGTGACATTTTATTCGAGAGAGAACGTACATATCGCTTGCCCGCCGGAAACGTTTCCGCTGATAGCGTGAACCAAAAATGGGCCTTTACCATATTGGGTGGTACGTCTTTGCCCTGGCTATTTATCAGGCCAAGCATGAACTGGGCCTTACTGTTGCCCTGTTCAGCAGCGCCTCTCCAAACTGTGGAAACATCGGACTCTTTGCTTGAAACCGGCGTCAAAAGAGGCAACAAGGAGTGGTTTCCTATCGCCTGAAATTTATCACCATTTTCGGCGAACGCAGGGGCTTTAGCATCGAAGCCCAGGAATATTAGGGCGATGATAGAGCTTACAACAAAGTTTTTTACGATATTCATCGGATTTGGCTTTCGGGGTTTTAGTTGGTTCGCTTGCTTGCTTTCCATTCGGCGATGAGTGCATCGCTAAGAGCTATTTTGGTCTTTGACAGTCTCTTTTCGAGATACCGCATTTGGCGGATGCTTGGTGGATGTCTTTCCGACGAAATTTTGAACCAAACATACGCTTTCATAAGATCCAATGTCGTTCCCAATCCGCGACTATGCATCATGCCCAGCATAAATTGAGCCTTGCTGTCGCCGCGCTCAGCAGCTGTACGCCAGGTTCTGACAGCAGCAGATTCGGTACCCGAGACAGGGGTTAATAAAGAGCTTGCTGATGAACGAGCCTGCACGGGTGCGGAGATTCCGAAACACAAAATCCCGAATGTAAGAACGGCGGCTGTGATAACTGCTTTTGAAATACTCATGAAACTAACTGGCTCAAATTCTGTTGCGATTAAGTTACTTGATGCAAGAACTGTGCCAAAAATAATACACAGTAAAATCAGTATCTTAATGAAATGCATTCGATTGCATGAACCGAATTTGTTACAAAAGTCTCAATCTGTTTCTCGTTTTATGACGATAATATTTCGGTCGAAAGGACACGATTTTCACTAAAGCTACCGCTGTATTTTTCGGTTTATAACGACGATGTCTGAAGCCACGGGGGTCTTCAGAGACAATTTCTCGTTATATGAAAAAAGGAAGCACGGGCCTCCTGAGAATTCAGATCAGGCTGCAGTTAGTTTTTGTGGATGAGGATGCCCACATTTTTTGCAGCTCCCGCCAGCGATAGTCCCATAATATTCCTCAAAAACGGGCGGCAGGTCTTCAACAATGCTGTCGACACGAACCTCACGCCGCCAAACTTTCGTTGCGCAGTTCTCGCAATACCATTCGAAAGCATCCAGAACACCGTGAGGACGTATCCTTTCCACGACCATGCCGATACTTTCAGGGTCTGGTCGTTGCGGGGAATGGGGCATGTGGGGCGGTATCAACATTATACTGCCTTCATTGATTGGCTTGTCGCGCAGTTCACCATCTTCGAAAACCTTAAGGATCATGTCGCCCTTTAGCTGATAAAAAAATTCCTCAAAGGGGTCATCGTGATAATCGGTTCGGATATTGGGACCGCCGACAATCTGAACGATAAAGTCGTCTTCCGCAAAAATTGTCTGGTTTAGGACCGGCGGACGCAGCAAATGCCGGTTTTTATCGACCCATTGCATCAAGTTGAAGGAAGCAACACCGGACATCTGACTCTCCATTTTTCTTTTAAATGTTAAATCGAGTAAAAAAAGTCGTCTGGTAGATGATCGAGTACGCTATCGAGTGTCCGACCCTCCGCTATCATTTCACCGCTGCGTTGGCTGAAAATCGCGTATCTGGCGTCCATATGTCTCTCAACCCGATAGGCGGAATATGGCGTTCGACCTCGGGCGCCGGAGTAAATGAAAAATTGGTCTAAACCAGGTTGTGTCGTTCTTTCATGTCGGAACCATCTGTAAAGCAGGCGCTGTTTTTCGCCGAGCGCCTTTATTTTTTCGACGTCTTCCTTTGAAAACGCCGAAAGATCGAGTTCGATCAAGTTATCCGGGACATTTGGTTCGGGCGTTGTCATGTTGACTACGGCGCCGCTGTTAACCCTGCAGCCTCGATACCGGCGATGACACATGTCTCGTCGTTAGGGCCGGTATCACCACTTGCTCCCACTGCGCCAATGATGTCTCCATCCTGATTTTGTACCAAAACGCCGCCCGGACTGGTGAGCATTTTTCCGCCGCTAAGATCGGAAAGGGCGCTAAAAAATGCGGGTGCCTGAGCCGCTCGTTCTCCAATTGCGCGCGATGAAAAGCCCATGCCCAGTGCACCCCACGCCTTTCCCGAGGCAATATCACCTCTAAGCAGAGATGATTTGTCCTCGCGTTTAAAAGCCACGAGATGTCCACCAGCATCGAGGACAGCAAATGTAAGTGGTTTAAGGTCCATTTCGCGTCCCTTCGCCAGGGCTGCGTCTATAATGGTCGATGCTTGTTCGAGCGTGATATTGGACATTTTCGTTTCCTAAAATTGCCGGTGATTGTGCGTCCTGTGTCTAAGTGGGACAATCTTGCCAGAAATAGAACGGACTCGGAATAGCGGGACTGGAGGGAGTCATATTTCAGATGGCTGAATTTAAGCTTTTGAATTTTGCGGGTGTCGCGGGTGAAGCGCGGCCGGGAATTTTGGTTGGAAATGACCAGGTTATTGATTTGGAGCAGGCAACATCCGGGGCCGACTGGGCGAGAACGACTATAGATATTCTCAATAACTGGGAGGTAGCTCGCGGCGAACTTCATGACCTTGCGGAGAACCCCACGGATACGCGTCCTTTGGCGGATATCAATCTGATGGCTCCGCTTTTATATCCTCCTGCAATTTATTGTGCGGGAGCGAATTACAAAAAACATGCGATGGAAATGTCGCCGGACAAAAAAACCTATCCGGATAAATCTGTCACTGAACCCTATTTTTTTCTCAAGAACGGCCCGCATTGTGTGATCGGGCCGGAAGAGGAAATACGGCTTCCAGCGCTTTCCAATATGGTGGATTGGGAGGCAGAATTCACAGTGGTCATCGGCAAACCGGGCAAACACATTTCTGTTGAAAAAGCCTTTGAACATGTTGCTGGTTATACAATCCTCAACGATTTGTCTGCACGCGATCTCGGTAAACGAGAAGACTGGCCGAGATTTGGCGTTGACTGGTTTGGACACAAGAATTTTGAAACGTCAGCACCAATGGGGCCGTGGATTGTGCCCGCGGATCAGATAGAAGACCCGTACGAATGTCGTATGAAACTCTGGGTCAATGAGGATGAGATGCAAAATGAGGTAATTGCGGACCTCATATTCGATATAGCAGAACAGATCGAATGGGTCAGCCGCCGGTTTACGCTTTTACCCGGGGACGTATTTTCAACTGGTACGCCGTCTGGTGTCGGGCGACCACGCGGCATATTTCTAAAGCCTGGAGATATCGTCCGCATAAATGTTGACGGTATCGGTGAACTTAAAAACCCCGTTGTTCAGGGTGATTGAATATCGTTTATCCTATTTAAAACAGGGTACTAACGGAGTTTTCTGAAGTTAAATTGTCGGGCTTTTCTTCGTGATTTTCTTCAGCTCCACTTTTGCGATGGTTGCTTCAAAACAATACGGGGATGGCGTGTCAGCACTCTCCTTAAGGAACTTTTTAGCCCGTTCTTTTTGACCTTTAAACAACGCGGTCACACCAACAAAATATTTTGCCTGGCACATTCTTCTTTTCTCAATAGCGCTATACCGATGCCGAGCTTCGGTGATGAATTCCGCTTCGGTTAATTCGCCGAGTAAAAATTGGAATATGGGTCTTGGCCAGCCTTTAGTTTTGACTGATGTATTGTAGAACTCACGAAGTTTTTTCTGACCATCAATACCGGTTTTGAATTCGGCCACATATAGCCATAGCGCTGCGTATTGATGCTTTGCCTTTTTTAGCGCTTTTTTCAAATCACCGACGGCATCCGCATAATGTCCCTGCTGCATCAGGGCAATACCACGGTCTTTGAGCGCTGCGACGTCAAACACAGTTTTTGGTAGCTTATTAAACATATGTATCGCTTCAGGATACTGTCTCATCCACATCAACTGAACTCCGGCAGCCCAATTGACGATACAGCCACCGGGATCGATACGTCGTATCTTTTTCTGATCTTCAAGAGCGAGTTCAAATTTTTGATGATAAACGTATTGAAGACTGCGATTTAAATATAAGGTCTCCGGCTTTGTATTTAAATCAATGGCCTTCTGGAAATCCTTTAGGCCGGCATCTAAATCACCTTTTTCAATGAAGGCATATGCTCTTCGTTTGAAAAGCGTACTTCTTTCCGGACTAAGCTCAATCGCTTTTGAATAATCGGCGATGGCCTCATCTAAATTGTCGGCACGATAGTGCGTCTGGGCTCTACTATAATAACCGTTATATGTGTCTGGTTTTAATTCGATTGCTTTATCGGCGAAACGGATCGCCGCATCATATTTTTCTTTTTTTCGATTTATAATGCCCAGATGGAGATAGGCGTTGGCTTTGTTGTTTTCAGTTAGGACGCCCAAATCCAATGCAGTTTGGATGTCAGTCTCGGCAGCATCCCAATCTTTGTTTTTTACCCGAAGAAGAGCGTATCCACGCATCAAATGGGTTCTGGCTCGGACACCTATTGTAAGGTCGGCTTTGTCGAGGCAACGGTCATAATTTTCTCGTGCCTCTTCATATTGGTGTTTGCTATGCATCAGCAGACCAAAGGAGCAACTTCTATCGCCACGAGTCGTCTGACAACCCGCGGTCGTTACGATCAAAATGAGGCAAAGAGAAATTATTCGCATAATCTGCTTAAGTGTCTGTTGGTGGCCAAAAATCCTATACGAATAAGAGAAATTTGATCAAGTCAATGTTGCAATATTTGTGCGGACTACAACTATTTCATTGCTTCATGATAAATCGCTATGCGGCGCTCTAAGAAGACCGATCATTTCACCCGAACGGGAAAAAATCGGTGGTTCAAGTAGATTAAGCAAACGTCCTATAGCCCGATCAGTCAAAACCTCGAGCTTCATGAGCAGTCGCATCATTACTGCTTCGGCGGCACGGCGGGCACCGTCGTCTATTTTTATCGCTATCCCTAGACCTAACTCGGTCAATGTCGCGCAATAGACCCCTTCGGCGCCCGTCTTTACAAGAGCAGCCTGACCAAGCGTATCAATTACTCTGGTACAAAATCTATTTTTTCCGGCAATGAGATAGGGCTCATTTGCCATTGCAGTACGAATTCGGGCGCAGGCGTTCTGTCTATCTTCCGGTTGATCGTGCGGATCTCCCAATCGCGCCATGGCAAGAGCAAGATTTCCCAAAGGGACTGCCAACGTTGGAATGCCACAGCCATCCATTCCTTTTGGGGCGTCAAACAGGTCCATCCCGACCATTTGCTCTACTATACCGATCACGCGCTGCTGAACGGGGTGATCCATGCGGTTATAGCCGAGGGTGGGATGCCCTAAATGTTTGGCGATTGTCAGGAAGCCGGTATGTTTGCCAGAGCAATTATCGTGAAGTGTGCTTGGTTCTTCTCCCGATCGGGACAATTTCACTTTGGCTTCATCGGTCCAGGGTAAGGAAGGCCCGCAAACCAAATCGTCCGCCGTACAACCAATCCGTTGCAACCAGTTCTCGACAATTTCAGTATGTGTTTGTTCACCATTGTGACTGGAGCAGGCGAGAGCTACGTTGGCATGCCCCAGACCAAAGGCTTTTGCCGCTCCAGTTTCGATGAGCGCCAGAGCCTGAATCGGCTTAATCCCGGACCGGGGAAACACGGGTGTTTCGGTATCACCTACAGCCATAACAACACGACCATGGGCGTCGACAACTGCGAATGAGCCACGATGCACGCTTTCAACAGCGTCGCCGCGGACGGCTTCAATTAGTACCGGGTTTGAAGACGACTGTTCATCCAGCGCATGCTGATGATCCGCCATCAGACTGACTAGCGTTTTACGCCAAGCTTTTTATGGACCGTTTTCAAGAAAGCTATAGCCTCGCGATTGAAACGCGCAGAGTGCTCAATATGTGGACAATGGGCGGCTTTGTCATAGACAGAAACCTTTGAGCCCTTAATCCGTTTAGCGAGTTTGCGGGCATAACCTGGTTCGCGGAGTTGATCCTGTTTTCCGGCAATGAGAAGCGTGGGAATAGCAACATTCTCATAAGGCGTGTTGTCAGGGTTCCCGAATTGTCCGCCTGCGCTTTTTATGGTCGGACGTTTAAAACGTACCGCCGCAGCGCATTCCCAAGAACCGGGCATCGTTGCAATTTTTTGACGTTTGCGAATGTAGGCAGCGTTATCGACCCACTTTTTCTTGTTGTAAAATAGACCGTCCAATAGAGAGCGCATTGCCTTCGGAGAACCGTCATAGTCTAGCAACTGTTGCCGGGCATCGGTCGCGGGGGCAAATCCGCCGCCGGATGCAAGAACCATTGAGCGCATGGGAAAGATCATGGGCGGGTTCGAGGCAATCCGGGCGAGATTACTTCCGCCCATTGAATTTCCAACAAAATCCGCTTCTTGAATATCCATGATCTCAAAAAAGCGTATGAGATGTTTGAAGAAACGGTCACGTCCGCCACCGAAATCAAAGACCTTGTCGGTGCGTCCAAAGCCTAATCCGTCTGGCGCTATACACCTGAAATGCTTCGAAAAGGCAGGTAAATTGAATTCCCAGGAAAGCTCGGAACAACCTCCAAACTCGCCTGAATGCATAAATACCACTGTCGGGCCTTCGCCAGCTTCAAGATAGTGAGTCTTTATTCCGTCGACATTGATATAACGGCTTTTGACGCCTTTAATTGCCATAACAGGTTCTCCCTATGGATTTATGCCGCGCGTTTACGTGTTTTCTTGGGGCTTCTTACTTCAACGCCTGTTTTTGCACGCGCCGCCTCTAGTGCATCGGTTCTACCTTTGAATTTAGCAGCTGGAACCGGACGTCCACGATCCTTGAGCATGCCGACCTTGGAGCTAACAGTGCCCATGTCTTTGAGCTGAGGAACGACTTCTTTCGCAAAAAGAGTCATGCTCTTTGCAACATTTTTGTAAGGCATGTCGCCTGAATGTAGCATCGCTATCAGGTTTCCGAACCCACCTATTTGTTTGTACATTTTCTTGAGTTGGGCAACGACTTGATCGGGCGTGCCGTAAACAGCAACGCCGTTTTCACGGAAATAATCCATACCCTTTGTGCGAATGGCGTCAGTCCGTCCGCCACTAAATTTACCCGACAGGAAATTCGCATATAGCTGGGATTCAACATAACCAGGAGGTGCCCGGAACTGCGGTTCGGCTTTGTTATTCGTTACATACCAGAAGACCTGTTTAATGAATTTCAGGGCTTCTTCTTCCGTTTCCCCAACCGCGACCAGTGGCATAAAGGCAAAAAGATCATCTGCCGGTTTGGGGAGACCTTTCTTCTTCAAATTGGCACGCACTGCCGTGAACATCTTTTTCATACTTTCAGTCGGCGTTAGGAACATCGTAAAGGTGAACCCGTTTTCAACTGAACGTGTCGCATGATTTACGTCAGAACCGCCTGTCATCCATATAGGCATATGTGGTTCCTGATACGGGCGTGGCCAGACATTCACCTGGCGTTTATGAACCCACCGTCCCTCATAGTTGAAGGGACCATCATGAGTGGTCCAAGCTTTTTGCATTAACGCAATAGATTCCCATAGGCGGGGGCTGGTTTCAGTTGGATTACAATTCGAACCAAAAAGTTCGTAGGGCACACCACGAACAAACCCGCACTCAAGCCGTCCATGCGAAATATTGTCGATCATCGCCATTTCTTCAGCATTTCGGACGGGGTCACGCAGGTTGGCGGCTGGGTTTCCGAGTATGCATAGGCGGGCCTTCTTGGTTTGTCTCGCGAGAATAGCTACGGAAAGAGGTGCAGCGGAATTCAGGCACGTTGCGGTCTGATGATGCTCGTTGATCATGCAGTTAATGCCGAGTTCATCTGCCAACACGTGCTGGTCTAAACACATATTGTACCAATCAGACCCAATCGTCGGATCATATACGCCACTCGGCAAGCTCACCCGCATTGAGGTGAATTCATCATCCGGTGGCAGATAAGGCCATGCGAATTCCGTAAAGTGATAAAATTCCATTTCGTAAATTCCTTTAGATGCGGGTTAGAACTTTTAGCGAAGAAACGCTTTCACATGCTTCATGAATTCCTGTGGCTGTTCGACATGCGGAAAGTGACCGGCTTTCGAAATCGTTACGAGCTTCGAACCTTTGATTTTTTTCGCAAATCCACGTGCATATGAAGTTTTAACAATTCCATCATTTGCACCCCAGATGAGTAGGGTCTTGATCTTAATCCGATTCAACCGATACCGAAGGCTAGGATTATGGAAATAAGGATCCCAGCAGAGTCTGGCTGTCGCTTCACGAGCGTGCGCTTCATCGAGAGCCTCATCGTCTGACATATCAGTAAGGACCCTTGGATCCTTTTTAACATCATGAAATTTGAACTTCTTCACTTTGGCGAAGGTATTGTAATAGATGTCCTGAATATCGCGATCATACGCACCGCGATTTTTGATCCCAACTGAATCGACCAGGATTAATTTCTTTAGACGTGCGTCGTTTTTCGTTGCGATTTCGCAGGCAAGCCAGCCGCCGACAGAAAACCCTATGACTGTGACATCTTGCAAATTCATCTCGTCTAAGAGATCAAGATAAAGATAGGACATGTCTTCAATTGATCGAATTGAGTCGGGTAATGTTGAACCATCATAGCCCGGCATCATTGGCATAATGACGCGATGTTTTTGGGCCAACTCCTCAACAAAAGCAGCGCTCCGTTCGTATCGGTCTTCACTATGAAGAAGAAGGATAGGTTTTCCACTTCCCTTCGTTTCGACGATTACTTTGGCTTCTTGGAGGTTATAGGTTTTTCTTGTCGTTCGCGCTTTGGGACTACGTCTCACTGCACTTTTTTTGGCTGGCATCTTATGTTCCGAATTTGTACGGCTTTTCATAAGCCGAAAAAGATTTATTTTGCCGGTCTATAATACTTATTGTTGTTCGCTTGGCGAGAGGAAAATTGTCTCATTTTTACGGGGTTTGCCGCGATCAGATTCTGCTGTCAAAGTAGAGCGGGTATGGGGGCAGGAAAATAAATAATATGTATTTTGGGCAGTCATTATTGCGTCGTGAGGACACCCGTTTCCTAAAAGGCAAGGGAAACTTCACAGACGACATGACGCTTCCCCATATGACTTTCGCCGTTTTTGTTCGTAGCACCCACGCGCACGCGACGATTAAAAATATCGATACCTCCATAGCCAAGAATATGAAGGGTGTTGTTGCTGTACTCACTGCTGAAGATTGGTCGGCGGACGAAATGGGTGAACTCGTTTGTGTTCATCCGATGCCTTTCAGCGACGGGCGCCCGATGAACGAGAAACTACGTCCGGTTTTTGCAGATGAAAAAGTTTGTCATGTTGGCGATGTTATTGCCTGCGTTATTGGGGAAACCAAAAACCAGGCGTTGGACGCCGCGGAAGCTGTCGCCGTTACCTACGACCCTCTGCCATCTGTAACAGAAATCGGAAAATGCCTGGATGAAAATGCGCCAGTAATTCATCCGGAAATAGGCAGCAATGTTGTTTTTCAGATAGAGCGTGGCGAACATGAAGCGGCGGAGGACGCATTTGAGACTGCGCACCACGTTACGGAGATGGCTCTGGTTAGTAACCGTGTTGCAGGAGCGCCGATAGAACCCCGGGTATTTCTCGCCGATTATGAAGAAGCCACCGGGCATTATACCGTCTGGTGTACCAGTCAAATTCCTCATTATTTTCGTCGTTGGCTGGCAAAATTCGTTCTATTTGAATCGGAGCATAAAATCCGTGTCATTTCGCCGGATGTCGGCGGAGGATTTGGGTTAAAGATTCACCTTACCGAGGGAGCGGCAATCACCTGGGCATCTAGGAAAATAGGGCGTCCAGTCAAATGGACGTCTACGCGCCAGGAAGCGTTTTTGTCAGACTCACAAGCCAGAGATCATCATACCAAGGCGCGAATGGCATTTGATGAAGATGGTAAAATCATTGGTATGGAGGTTGATACAATTGCCGCACTCGGCGGTTATCTAAGCCAGTTTGCACCGAGCATTCCGGGCAATTCCTATCCACAGACAATAACTGGCTTGTATAGAACGCCGGCGCTGAAAATGCGTGTTCGTGGTGCCTATACCAATACGGTTCCAATTGACGCCTATCGCGGATCAGGGCGACCTGAAGCGACATTCGTGAATGAACGATTGCTTGAAAATGGCGCCCGCGAAATGGGAATGGATGTGGTCGAAATCCGTCATAAGAATCTAATTCCTTTTGAAGGTTTTCCCTATCAAACCCAAGTGGGTCGAATTTATGACAGCGGCGATCCACCGGCGTTGTTCAAGAAGCTTCTCGACCTCGCAGATTACCCGAAATTGCGGGATGAACAAAAACGTTTGCGCGATGAAGGTGTCCTTATGGGCATTGGAATAGCTTGCTTTCTGGATAAGTCAGGCACCGGATCTAGCCGGAATCTTGCGACAAAGGGTGGGCTTCATGGTGGCTATGAAAGCGCCAGCGTCCGAATGCACAGCGATGGTAAGGTTACTGTTTTTTCGGGAAGCCATTCGCATGGGCAGGGACACGATACCGCTTTCTGTCAAATTGCTGCGGATGTCCTGGGCTTGCCGATCGACGATATTGAGTTGGTTCAAGGTGATACCGATAGAGTTCCCTTTGGAAACGGTACCTGGGGATCCAGGTCAGCATCCGTTGGCGGGCCAGCGATCGTTTTTGCTGCCGAAAAAGTCCGGGACAAAGCAAAAAGATTGTCGGCACACGTTCTTGAATGCGCGGAAGAAGATGTCGATTTTTCCGAGGGAGTCTTCAGCGTTCGGGGAACAGATAGAAGTATTACGTTTGCCGAGGTTGCTGATATTTCCTATCACGCCTCAAATTTGCCTCCAGATGGCTCTGTTTCTCCTGGTTTAGAGGAAACAGTTTTCTATGAACCTTCCGATACAAACGACCCTCAGGCAATGCATCTCGTGGTCGTCATAGTCGATGAGGGAACCGGTAAAGTGACAGTGCGGGATTATTTTACGTCGGATGATTGTGGCCGGATTATCAACCCCATGATTGTGGAGGGACAGGTCCACGGTGGTCTCGCGCAGGGAATTGGCCAGGCAATGATGGAACATGTCATTTATGACGATGATGGAGGAGGCCAGTTACTTGCGGGGTCGTTTATGGATTACGCGATGCCGCGCGCGAGTGATATGCCACAAAATCTGTATCTGACTTTTCTTGAAGACATTCCCTGTCCCAGCAATCTTCTGGGCGTTAAAGGGGGAAGTGAAACCGGTACAATTGGACCGCCAGCAGCTATTGGGAATGCTGTCGTTGATGCCTTATGGCATCTTGGCGTTCGTCATGTAGAACTGCCTTTGAACTCGCAAAATGTCTGGCGCGCTATAACGATGGCCAGGAACGAAATATAGGAGGAACCATGTCAAACAACCGGAAAACGGCGCTTAATCCTGATACCGTTGCGGTGCCTCTAAAACCTTACTACTCGAATGCAGTTCGAAGCGAAGCAGGGCCTTTACTTTGGATTTCGGGTCAAGTTGCACTCGACGCGAAGGGTCAACTGATGGGTAAAGACGATTTACGCGCTCAGGCGGTACAGGTTCTGGAGAATATAAAAGCAATTCTTGAAGATAGTAATGCTACGATGGAGGACATCGTCAAAGTAACTGTCTATGTGACCGATATTCGTGCTTTCAACGATATTGCGGATATCCGCGAAAAGTATTTTCCGGTATTCGGACCCGCAAGTGTTATTTGTGAAGTGTCGGCATTGGCGTGGCCAGAATTCTTGATCGAAATTGAAGCTGTCGCTGTTGTCCCTTGACTGAAATAAAGCGCCCGCTTGCCGTAGCGGATTTGATTGGTATCGCGGATGAAGCGATCGCCGCTGAAAATCTCATGTTGGCTGAGGCCTGCGCTCAGGAAATTCTCTCGTTAGAGCCAAATAATTCCTTCGGTGCGGCCGTGATGTCCTATATTGCCCGGCTTATCGGACGTGAAGTTGACGCGATGCGTTGGCAGATAATTGCTGACAATAAGGTTTTGGATGAGCTTGCGAAGCCACGAACGACAAAAATTCTAGAACTTCTAAATGGCATGGCGTCGCCCCGTCATGAAGATAGTTTTTTGCTTCTCCGTGCTTGGGGAATGGGGCTCTGGTCTGACATGTTTCACCTTCTCGGAGGGCTATTGTTGGCCGAAATTACCGGCCGGCATCCCATTGTTGTTTGGGGAGCCAATTCGTTGTTTTGTCCTGGTGGAACAGAAAACGCCTTTCCCTTGTATTTCCGCGGCATTGGCAACGAGCACGTACCATTCCTTCCAACGCTTCCAGATGAAGAGATTTTTCCGGCCAAATGGCGGGGTCAGAACTTACTCGGAAAGGATCTGGAAAGGCGCAAACCGCCACATAAAGGGGGAGAGGGGAAGCTTGGCGCGTTATGGCTGCTCAATAGGCCGGAACGTCTTGTTATTAGTGATTTCTTTTTTGGGGTCTTCGATCTTTTGCCATGGATTCCCGTAGACCATGAGTTTCATGGTGATGATCTCGATGGAATTGTCCGAAAACTAACAGATCGGTATCTGGCACCGAGTTGGCGTATCAGGGATATGATTAACGAACAGCTTGTAAGACTTGAAGGAAATGAAACACTGGCGGTTCATATCCGTGGTTCAGATAAGATCGTTGAAATTAGCCAATTAGCAGAGGTAAATCGGCATTACGATCAGGTAATTACGCAAGCCGTCGACAAAAACTACGCGGTTTGGCTCATGACCGATAGCGAAGAGATTTCTCAAGATTTAAAACAAAGACATGGCCCGGCAGTACATTGCTTGGATGCCATGCGTACGGCATCTCAAGTCGGCGTGCATGTTGGAGCCGATATGGAAGATCGCCAACGTCTGGGTGAAGAAGTCGTCACAGACGTTCTTGTCGGGATAACCTGCGACCGCTTTGTTGGTAATGGCGCGTCAAATCCGTCTTGCTTTGTTGATTTCCTGATGGACGGTGACGAAACTCGGAAACACCTGTTCCTGCCGAACCAGAACCGCAAGCGGTTTTTGAGTTTGTATCGCGACTAAACTAGGCGGCGACCTTGTCTCCGATCTGGATCGCGTGCTTGTAAATATCGTCATACATTAGCTGTTGAATTTCAAGCATTTGACGAACTGTCTTAAGAACAAGCTTTCGATCATCGTCTGTCTTGGCGTATTCATCGAGCAGCTTAACACCAACGTCGGAATGTTCCTCATCGGCACTATCATGAATTACCCAATAGGCAACGGCTTCATCGGAAAGTCCGAATTGTTCCTGAAGTTTTCGAGCGATTTTTATATAGAGGCCGGGAATAGCCGCTTCGCCTGCCAACATATGCGCCGCGACCCCTTCAAGAAACGTCTTGCTGCAGATATGGGTAAAATACGCCTGAAACGCGACGACGCCCGCGCAATAGGGGGGGTCGTACATTTCATCGGGTTCCATTCCCATACCTTTGGCGTAATTTAGGTATAGCCGGTGATGGGACACGCCGTCCGACATAAGCTGGCCGGTCGCTTCCTCGTAGGCGACTTCTGCGATCATTTCCCGCCAGGCAGGATCGGGACAAATTCGATAAAGATTCCCATGATAATTGTGGTTGTGTAGGGGAATACCACCGTGCTGTTTGCAAACATATTGGGATTGTTCGTAATTCCAGGTCCCCTCGACCATGGCGACCCATAACGGATGGCCGTACATGGGGATTTCTTTGTGAATTTCATCAATACCGTCGATGACATCCTCTGTGGTGAGTGCCATTTATATCCTCCCTGATTTAATTTTTAAGGAGTATGAGATACCGAAATCCGCTTGTCTACCGCATAGGTTGACCTCGGCGCCTTTCGGGTCAATTGTTTGATACAATTAAGAAATCAGCGGCCCTTAAAGGGATTATAATGGATAAGTATGCTTCAGGCGGGTGTTTGTGTGGCGACGTCCGGTACATATGTTTTTCGAAACCGATCATGTCGGGTCTTTGTCACTGTCGAGATTGTCAAAAGAACACTGGGTCGGCACACGCTCCAATATTGATTTTTGCCAAAGACAAAGTTGAGGTGTCAGGCGATAGTGCGAAGACGTTTGAGCACGAGGGTGATAGCGGAAAAACCGTAAAGCGAAGTTTTTGTATGAATTGTGGGTCATCGTTTATGGCTGAATACGAGGTCACGCCTAATTTCAGGGTAATCATGGGCGGAACTCTTGATGACCCGTCGCTAATAAAACCCGAGTGGAACATTTACACATCGAGCAAGCAGCCCTGGATCGAATTATCGCCTCATATGAAGAGTTTTGAAGGCGGATTTAAAAAGGAATAGGGGCTGTTCAATGCCATTTAGCGACAATAAAGGCGTAAAAGTATATTACGAAGTTGTAGGCGAAGGGCCACCATTCGTCATGCTTCACGCCAACCCCTGCGACCATCGTATGTGGATGTATCAAATTTCACATTTTTCCCGTTATTTTCGAGTAATTGCGCCCGATATGCGTGGTTATGGACGGACTGACAAGGTGGAAGACCGATATTCCTTTGACGATCTCGTTGCCGACGTGATCAGTGTTTGTGAGCAGGAAGGCGTCAAAAATGGGGTTCTGGCAGGCGCAAGTATGGGCTCCAAAATCGCGTTTAAACTCGGCGTTGATTATCCGGAATTATTTCAGGCTCAAGTGCATGTTGGTGGCAATTCCTTTCGTGGTACCAGTTATGACGGAAGAATAGTTGGTTACGAAAACGAAGAATTGCCACCGTATCGGGCCAATCATCTGAAAGAGTTGTTTGCACCGGGGTTTTCTGAAACCGAGCATGGTCGGTATCTCAGCAGGGTTATTTTAGAGGATTCGAATAATTTATCGGGAAAGGCGATCGGAAGTTTGTTCCACACATTTGACGATATTGACCTGGCGAGCCAGGTTTCGGCGCTTGATCTCCCCGTTTTGATCGTGAACGGGGCACATGATAATTCATTGACTGGAGGAAAAAAGACAGCAGGAATTATACCGGGCGCTCAGCATGAAACGATTCCGAATACCGGTCATCTTTGTATTTTAGAGGACCCGAAAACGTTTGATCAGTTAACCGAACATTTCCTTCGCAAGCACAATTTGTTTCCAGAAATAACGTAGAACTTTCAGTAGCTTGATTCTATTTTTGATTGAATTCGGCGTGAATATCATCCGTCGCAATTTGTTCCGTGATTTCGAAAACACGTTGAAAAACGTCGGGATTTTTTACAAACTGAACAAAATAAGGCCAAAACATTCGCGAAAAATTCTCTAAGGCATTGTTTTTAAACAAGAAGTAAAAATTGGCATAAGAATTGCGTATATATGGGCATGTTTAACCGAAGCAACATTGTTACGAAATCGATCATGGGTCTGGCTACGGCCGCCATCATGGCGTTTATCGGGAATGCTTCGGCGACTTCCATCAGCTGGCAGACGAATACCATGCTGGGCTCGTGCGAAGCGGGTTACACTTGTGACAGTTCATCCCGGACCTTCCTCGGTGATGATGGCACAACGCTCGTTACGGCAACGGCTTGGGCCTACAACACGAGTTCAGGACAGATTGCTTCGGGTGATATTGGATTTTATTCAAATGGCCTCGGAGTTACGAATTCTCCCGGCGACGGAAGTCATACAGTAGACAACCAGGGTTGGGTTGATTTTGTTGCGTTTAAATTCAGCGAAGCCGTTGATATGGAATCAGTAACGCTTAGCACCTACAGCGATACTGATATTACCGTTTGGATCGGCGACACAGTCGGAACACCCGATTTCTCCGGCGATTCATTCGCTGACCTTGATGCAGCATTTGGACCGAGCTTTAACAATTACGGTGGTAACTCTAATCGGACAGCAACGTTTGGTGCGAACGGCGAAGCCGGTAATCTGATGATTGTCGCGGCCATCTCCAACGGTAACGATGGTTACTACGATAACTTCAAAATTAAAGCTCTTGCAGCAGCTGGCATCGATACAGACCCTGATGATGTTCCAGCTCCGGCATCGCTTCTGGTATTTGGACCAGCCGTATTTGGCTTGGGTGTCTATCGCCGCCAGATCCGTAAAGCGGATAAAGCCAAAAAAGATCAGCAGACCGAAGAAATTTCTGACGACGAAGTTAGCGCGTAATTCGCTAACAACTCCTCCTTCATTCCGCTACTAAAGGTACCCATAGGCCTTAGGGCTTGTGTTTCCTGACATATACAATTGTTATCGTTCGTTTAGAAATACCGATTGAAACTCTGTATTTGAAGGGATGGATAATGACTGTACTTGTTACCGGCGCCGGCCTGATCGCGACACACGCAGCTATATCACTGATTGATCGAGGTGAAGACGTCGTCTTATATGACCTTGCGCCGGATCCAAGTTATATCGATCTGGTCCTCGAGGGGCGCAAATACGCCCTCGTTAAAGGTGATATTCTCGATTTAGCCAATCTGATGGCTGTTGCAAAGAAGTACAAGATTACCGGTATCGTACACACCGCAGCATTTCTCCCGAGGCAGGCGGCTGCAAATCCATCATTGGCGACCCAGGTCAATGTTGTTGGAGCGGTAAACCTTTTCGAACTTCATCGACTTCTCAAGCTCAAGCGGACTGTCTTCGTGAGTACAGTGGGTATCTACGATCAGGATATAATAGATGGCCGTCCGTGGACTGAAGACCACCGCTGGGGGCCTCACAGCTATTATGGATGTACTAAGCTGTCAGCGGAGATGATGGGCCTACACTACGCCAAAGATTACGGTGTCGACCTGGTTTCGGTGCGCTTCTCACCTATTTTTGGGATCGGTCAATACTATGGCTCTGGCGGAGCGGTTTTCGTCCGTGATCTTGTTGAGCCGGCGGCTCTCACCGGAAAAGCGGTTGTCCGTGATCCATTTCCAAATACATACCAGTATTTATATGCTCCAGATGCCGGGGAGGCCGTTGCCCTTGCTTACAAACTCAAACGAAATCCCAAGTCACGCGTATTCCACATTAGCGAAGGACGGCTAAGAACGGCGGAAGAAATGCTCAAAATTGCCAAAAGCGCTCTTCCCAATGCCGATATTTCCATTACGGAAAAAGCGTGGAAGGCATCCAAAAACAACAATGTATTTTCCGAGCCCTTCAGCCTCCGGACCGCGAAACGAGTACTCGGATTCAAGCCAGCCTGGACGATGAAAAAAGCTATCCAGCATTATGCAGAGAAGGCGAGGGAAAGGGGGTAGTTCAATAACGAACTTTTCCATAAACCAGATCTGATTTGAACTAGGTTCGGCTAAGTATTGCTAAGTCAATTATACGCGCCAACACCTACCAATAGATTTTTGCCGACGCCAATTATAAAGCTGGATTTTGGTGCATCTTTTTTTGTGACTGGATGCGGCCTCCCTCCGCCGTTTCCTGACGCGGGAGATATTGCCCTGGTATGCGACCCGGCGTAAGGAGCTCGCCAACCGGCCGCTCATCCGCG
>CEUN01181200.1_pt1 | contig 52036 bp, 46 predicted proteins | sample 361501 | NCBI WGS metagenome assembly CEUN01 (sample SAMEA2622801, study PRJEB7988) | marine metagenome | biome: marine biome (ENVO:00000447); feature: marine epipelagic mixed layer (ENVO:xxxxxxxxx); material: "saline water (ENVO:00002010), including plankton (ENVO:xxxxxxxx)" | depth 120 m | reverse complement strand
AAAAAACCTCACTATTTAATTATCGGAATCCTCGGGTAGAAATTTCTCAGAGAATCTCCCCGAGGGTCGACTAAACATGTCCGCAGTCAAAACGAAATTCATCCCGCAAGAGCCTGATCGCTTAGACGAGCTGGTCGATGGCGAAACAGTTGGGGAAAGTGACCCAGGTATCGCCGGTGGACGCTTCGGGGCACGCGCTGTGGCAGTGCAAGCGCTTTACGAGTCCGATTCTTCAGGGCATCCGGCAGTAAGCGCGGTTCGCCGACTGGCGGTAGAGAGAAAGCTGTCGGAATCAGACAGCGATTTCGCCGTAAGGATCGTGCAACTCTGTGAAGAACAGAGAACCGACCTCGACAAACGTATAGCTAAGCTCGCCTCCCAGTTCCCGTCCGATCAAATGCCGCTCGTAGAGCGCAATGTTTTACGGGTCGCAATTGGAGAGATCGATATGGAAGATTCGGCTCCGCGGAACGTTGTTGCGAACGAAGCAATCGAGCTTGCACGCCTATTCGGCTCAGACTCGTCTCCAAAATTTATTAACGGAGTGCTCGGCGCTCTGCTAGCATAGGTGACCGTTCGGCCACACGTTGTGGTCGTCTTTATTTGAAAGTTTATTAACAGTTCGAGCGGGACGGCCGTCCCGCATGACCTCCTGGGGGTTGAAGTAAATGGCCAGTGTGTTAGATCGAGTCCGTGATATTGCGGCCGACAAGCTCAGTGTTGACGCTGGAGAAGTGTCAGCAGAATCATCTTTCACCGAAGATCTGAATGCAGACTCACTCGACGTTGTCGAGTTGATCATGGCAATCGAAGAAGAATTCGGCTCTGACGACCAGCCACTTGAGATTTCTGACGAAGATGCTGAAGGTATTAGGACTGTTCAGGATGCTGTGAGCTACCTATCAGAGCGCGGAATCACCGACTAGTTCGGTTCCGACCACCTGCGAACGATAAATAAAGACCGCATCGTTTCTCAAATCTGCTAGTACCGAGAAAATTGCGGTCTTTTCGCGCCTGCGAAAAATGTGACCTCACAACCGGAGCAAACTCGATAATCGACCGCGCTGGCCTTAACCTCCCGTAACGATGTTTACGATCGAACCACTACACGCATGTGATAACTTGATTCTCAACCAACCTGCGCACCAATCGCATACTCCTACCCGCCTCTCCCTCGATCCGTAAATTTGACCATCCCAACCCAGCAAGGCTGCTGGAATACCCTCGAAGACATCGCCTCTTCAGTGCGCTCGTGCACCAACTGTGCTCTCCATTCCGGAAGGACGAACGCAGTTCCCGGCAGCGGATCCTCAGCAGCGCAAATTCTGATCATTGGTGAAGCTCCCGGATTTTACGAAGACCAACAGGGACTCCCCTTCGTTGGACGATCAGGAAAACTGCTCGATGAGCTCCTCTCGAACGTCCCGTTGTCTCGCGAAGACGTGTTCATCACCAATGTGGTCAAATGCCGCCCGCCCGACAACCGCGATCCTCTGCCCGATGAAGTAGCGGCGTGTCGACCCTATATGGAACGGCAAATAGAGCTGCTAAACCCTCGAGTGGTAGTAACACTGGGTCGCCATTCAATGCTCGGTTTTTACCCAGAAGGCAAAATCTCGCAGGACCACGGCAAAATTCTCAGGTGGGAAGACCGTATCCTGTTTCCGCTGTATCACCCCGCAGCAGGTCTACGAAATCCAGCAATCAAGCGTGATCTGCAAGCAGACGTACTCAAGCTACCCGAGGCTATCCAAGCCTCGATCCGCCTAAGCGTGCAACAACCGCCCGCAGGTGAAAAATCGAAAGTACAAGAAGCACCGAAATCAGACTTGCAAGAAAAAACCAAAGACCCTGTCGCACCGTCCGAAACTCCAACATCAGGAAATGCCGCACAACGATTGGTTGCCAGTGAGTCTCAAATATCTGAACCAATATCGACCAACACAACTGAAAATAAAGAATAAGGAGATCGCCAACTGGGGCTCTTCTAACATCCACGAACATTCATCGCTCGCCTCAACGACTCCTCACCTGAGTCGCCACAACGCGCGTAGTCCATTCGTAATGTCTCAGTCGGCATCATTTTGAACGTATGACATACAAAAACTCTGACGCACCATGGATTCGCGTCCTCCCGCTTGGCGGACTCGGCGAAATCGGCAAAAACATGATGGTTCTCGAGACCGTCGACGATATTGTCGTAATCGATGCAGGAGTGCTGTTCCCTGAATGGAATATGCCCGGTATCGATGTAGTCATCCCCAACATGGACTACCTCGAAGAAAACGCTGATCGCGTTCGAGCCCTCCTCATCACTCATGGCCACGAAGACCACATTGGAGCTGTACCTCACCTCCTCAAACGGGTAAACGTCCCAGTCTACGCACCAGCGATGGCTGAGGCACTTATTCACGAAAAGCTTCGTCAGGCCAAAATGCGCGATGAAGCTGAACTCACCGTCATCCATCCTGGTGAGCAACACGAAATTGGCGATCTTGAAGTTGAGTGGTTCGCCGTGTGTCATTCGGTTCCTGACTCAACAGGAATCGCAATCAACACTCCGGCCGGGGTAGTGATTCACACCGGAGACTTCAAACTCGACAACGCACCAGTGATCGGCCCTCCTACAGACCTTGGCGTTCTCTCCGACATTTGTCAGAACGGGGCCCTGCTCCTGATGGCAGATTCGACCTACGCTGAAGAAGAGGGGTATTCACCTTCTGACCGCGAAGTTGTCGAGAACCTTCCAGGGCTCATTGGTGCGGCTCACGATCGCGTGATCATTTCCAGCTTCGCCTCACAGATCGCTCGAATCCAAATAGTGGCTGATGCCTGCATCAAGTACAACCGCAAGTTATGCGTTCTGGGTAGGAGCATGATCAACAACACGAAAATTGGTCGTGATCTTGGTCACCTGAACATCCCGGGTGATCTCTTGATTTCCGCAACCGAAGCGAACAGTCTTCCCGACGACAAGGTCGTAATCCTCACCACCGGTAGCCAGGGCGAGCCACAATCTGGGCTCGTACGCATGTCGAGAAACGACCATCACGATATCCGAATCCAGGACAACGACACGATCATCATGTCGGCAAGCACCATCCCGGGGAACGAGGTTCCAGTCAACGACTCGATCAACGAGCTTGTTCGCCTTGGTGCGCGAGTTATCACCAATCACGAAACTCGAACTCATGTCCCTGGCCACGCTCGCAAAGAAGAACTCCGAGCACTGCTCAACGCCACTCGTCCGAAATATTTCGTACCGGTTCATGGCGAATATCGCATGCTGAAAGCACACGTTGATCTCGCTGTCACCACAGGCGTGTCGCCAGAAAATACTTTCATTCTCACCGACGGTGATGTGCTTGAACTCGACGCACACTCCGCAGAGGTCGTTGACCGAATTGAAGCGGGGCACATTTTTGTTCACGGACTCGGAATGTGGGATGAGTCAGGCAACGTCGTGATCGAACGACGATCTCTGCAACACAACGGTGTCGTCACGGTCGCATTCTCTCGAGATACGGTCGATGGCTCCCTCGTCGGTACACCAAAAATCGTCTCAGCCGGTTTCGTTCACGTAGAGGACGCTCCGGGACTATTATGCGAGACTGAGGACGCACTGACTCCAGTGCTTGAACAACATTTGAAAAAGCCAATAGAGTGGAGCGAGCTCGAAGATGTTGTGCGCACCACTGTTGGAAGTTTCCTGGGTCGTCGAACGAAACGGCGCCCGCTAATAATCACGACCGCCATTGACGTCTAAATCCTCATCAAAGAAGTCGACACCGGGCAAGTCCGGTGGGAAACCAATCGTCAAGATTGCGACAGGGATCGGCTCCTTTATAAAAGGAATAGGTCGACTTATGGTCGCCGCTCCGCCTCAGGCATGGTTTGTCGTCGCACTGCTGGTGATCGCCGCAATCGCTTATTTCTTCTTCCAGGACGATACGGGCAGGCTGGTCGGATGGTCGTCAATCCCTCTAGGTCTTTGGTTGGTCGCTACTTTATTCCTTGTGTTGTTCAACCGCCCTCTGCTGTTCGCTAGATGGAGATGGGATCTCGCAGCGCTAGCACTCGGTTTGTCAATTTCAGGTGCACTCGGAATCTTCGATGCACCGCTCGATTCATTCAGCGGCGATACGTACGGCGGCGACATCGGAATAGCCATCGCTCGTTATCCGGTCGACTGGGACAGGTTCGATCTCGGTCTCGTTGACTACGCACTCGCCTGGGTTCGCGTGGTGATTCTGCTAATTGTCGCATTCATACTCGGAACTCCTAATTGGGCCAGGCGAACCGGTGGCGGCATTTGGACGGGAATCCTCATCGTTTATGCCGGGGTAGTTAGCGGATCGAAAATCATTTATCAGAAATTCGAAAACTGGCGATATGAACGAGCGCAGCTAAAGCAGCTCAGAAAAGAAGACGAAGAGGCATTCGCGGCCGATCAGGAAGCACAGGCGAAAGAGGATACAGACAAGATCACCGTCGCAGCCACGCCGGAGCAGTCAGCGGGCACTGACGAAACCACAGCCACTACGATCACCAATGGTGCGCCCGAAGATGTCGGTGATTCGACGACCACGGATAAATCTGAGCTAGAAAAGTATGTCGATCGCCTACCCAACGATCCTGCCACCCCAATAACAGTCGCCTATCCAACACCAACTGAGGTTGAAGAGGCCGAAGAACACGGCATTACCGTCCCCGACTATTCGGCTGCGCACAGGTTCCCATGGCGACTGCCAAACCGTGACATGCTCGCCATAGCGCGTCCCGGCGGGATTACTGACGAAGAAATTGCAGACACCAGTCAACGCGTGGAAGAGTCGCTCGAACAATTTGGTATCGATGTAAGTGTTGACCAGGTTCGACAGGGACCGACGGTGACCATGTACGGCCTCAGTCCCGGCTGGAAGGGGCGTTCCGAAGAAAAGTCCGGTCAGCGTGTAAGAGTCGACACGATCCTCAACCGCGAAAAAGACATCGCACTGGCGCTCGCATCACCAAACCTGCGATTTGAAGCACCGGTGCCCGGTGAGTCAGTTGTTGGAATCGAAGTTCCGAATTCTCACCCTACAGAAGTTACCCTTCGTTCCGTGATGGACACACCAGAGTGGACGCAATTTGCAGAAAACGCCGCACTCCCTGTCCCGCTGGGACTCGGAAGTGGCGGTGAAGCAGTCATGGCCGACCTGTCTAAGATGCCCCACACTCTCGTTGCGGGTTCGACTGGATCCGGTAAAAGTGTCTGCATGAACGCCCTAATCACCGGTCTGATCATGACGAAGACACCGCTCGAACTTCGGTTGATCATGATCGATCCGAAGCGCGTTGAATTGACGCCGTACCAGGGTATTCCGCATCTTTACCACCCCGTAATCGTTGAGGCCGATCGCGCGGTATTCGTTCTTCGTTCACTCGTCGACGAAATGATGGGTCGATTCCGCCAACTTGAACAAGCAGGCCTGAAAAACATTGCTTCGTATAACGAGAAGCAAGACCAGAAAATGCCGTACCTGGTGATCTTGGTCGATGAACTTGCCGACCTGATGCTCACTGCAGCTGGTGACGTAGAACGTCTGCTCGTCCGCCTCGCACAACTGGGACGCGCTACCGGAGTACATCTGGTCGTCGCAACTCAGCGCCCTTCTGTCGACGTTGTGACCGGACTCATCAAGGCAAACTTCCCTAGTCGAATTTCGTTCGCAGTGATGTCGCAAATTGACTCACGAACGATCCTCGATTCCGTCGGTGCTGAAAAGCTCCTTGGTCGAGGCGACATGCTTTACATGCCGATCGACAAACCGAAGCCGTCACGTGTTCAGGGAGCGTTCCTCAACGATCAGGAAATCGAGGGCGTGGTTTCTTCTTGGAAGAATATGGGTGGACCTGCACTACCCGAGCTTGTTGTGACCTTCGACGATGCAGGTGCCGATAATGGGGGTACAGCATCGGGCAACACCGGCGGGGATTCTCTATTTGATCAGGCCGCATCCCTTGCTCAATCACAGAAAACCCTCTCTGTATCGCTGCTGCAACGTCGACTCCGTATTGGCTATCCGCGTGCTGCCCGTCTTATGGACGAACTAGAAGACGAAGGCATCGTAGGTGCCGGCGAACCTGGCAAACCTCGTCCGGTTCTTTAGTCATATACCTGTCATCAGGTCAGCCGGCCAAGAGTCCGGTAATGTTCCTGATTTAGAATAGTTAAAGTGAATCGGCATGCATCGCGCCTATCTCACCCTCAGGGAGCTACACATACGCCGTGTCAGATAACGTCACGCCATTATTTCCAGACGAGCAGCCGCAAGACGACGAAGCGATTGCGAAGCTGACAGAGGAAAACGACTCCCTCAATCTCGAAAAACTCCGAAAAGTGTGTCTGTACTGCGGCTCGGATATATCGAACTCGACCAAGTACCTTCGGCTCCGAGTCTGCCCTGCTTGCGGCTGGCATTACACGATCTCAGCGCGCCGACGCATAGCAGCTGTCGCTGACGAAGATAGCTTCAAGGAAACTAGCAAGTGGATCCAATCGCTCGATCCTCTCGAATTCTCACCTCGAATCTCATACCGGGTCCGACTCCTTCAGGATCAAACTCGTACCGGTCTTTCTGAAGCGGCCGTGACGGGAACCTGCTCCATCGGCGGAACCCCAGTCGTCATCATCGTTCTCGACTCCAGCTTCCTTGGCGGCTCAATGGGCGTCGTCGTCGGTGAGAAGGTGACTCTGGCGCTTGAACTCGCTGCCCGGAAGAAGCTGCCTTGCGTGGCAATGGTGACCTCTGGTGGCGCTCGCATCCAAGAGGGCATTCTCTCCCTGATGCAAATGGCAAAGACCACTCTCGCCGTCCGGGCACTGCGTGGAAAGGGACAGGCGTTCATAGTCTGCCTCAGCAATCCATCAACGGGTCAGGTACTCGGCAGTTTCGCGTCAATGGCAGACATTATTTTTGCCGAACCCGGATCGCACATCGGCTTCGCGCCGCTTGGTGATCTACGTGAACTTGAAGGAAAGCGCGCCGACAAAGAGCACACTGCCGAAGCTTACCTAGAACGAGGACACGTCGACACGATCGTCGAGCGAGACCACCTCAAGCACGAACTCGCTTCGATACTAGATCTTATTTCTCCAGAATTCCGTCTGACGTCTTCTCGCCGGGCGCCAACCGAGCGGGTCGCAATTCGACCTAGAGAAGCGTGGGATATGGTCAAGCTGGCTCGTCGCCCTGATCGACCTCGAGCCAGGTTCTACATAGAGAACGTGTTCGCAAATTTCTTTGAACTACATGGCGACCGCGTTTACTCAGACGATCAATCGGTGATCATTGGCCTAGCGCGCCTCGGTGGCCAGAGCGTAATGATCATAGCCCAGCAGAAATCAGTGGCAGATCAGAAGGATGATCCTTCTGGACTTCGCATGGGTGAGATCACCCCAGGCGGCTTCCGTAAAGCACGACGTGGCGTGATTCTTGCAGAGACGTTCAAAATTCCCGTCATTTCGATTGTAGATTCACCGGGACCTCGACTGGGCATCGACATGGAGCAACGCGGTCTTGCCAGTGCCATTGCCAGGATGATTGACCAGATGGGGCGCGCAAAGGCTCCAACCATCTCGATCCTGATCGGCGAAGGTGGTTCGGAAGCAGCTCTGGCGTTTGGACTCACCGACCGAGTGCTAATGCTTGAGAACGCCATTTACACGCCAATAGCGCCGGAACGAGGCGCTCAATCTGAAATGAGCGACCCTGCCAAGGCATCCGACGTCGCACGAGCGCTCAAGCTGACTTCTCTCGACTGCATTGAGATGGACATCGTCGATGACATCGTCCCCGAACCTGAGTCAGGAGCGCACGGTGCGCCCATTGAAGCCGCACGCTTGCTCAAACGATCGCTAATGCGCGAGCTCTCAGAGATCACGAACAAGAACACCAACACTCTCGTTCGTCGTCGTCAGAAAAAGTTCAGGAAAGTCGGCGAGTACGGAAACCGCTTCCGCTCTGCCCTACGTCGAGAAACACGAGCATGGCAGGTCGGACTCGCTGCCGGAGTTCGGGCGTTCAGACAGTCAGGCGAAACCGACAGCGCACCAGAATTCGTCGACGACAGCGACGAAATGCTCGACGACCTAGAATAGTTCTCGCGAGAACTGCGCTAGCTGGTCTGGTTATCAACCCAACACGTACTTTTCAATCGCGAGTGCGGCACCATCGTTAGCGAGATCTGCCGTTACATCCGTCGCTACTTCAATGAGCTCGTGAGTTGATCCTTCCATTGCGACCGAAATCCCGGCGACCTCAAACATGGGTAGATCGTTTGAGCCGTCGCCAATAACGAGTAACTCTTCTGGTGCAGCTCCAACTGCGTTAGCGAAGTCTCGGGCGCCTGCAGCTTTATCGACGCCCGGCGCTGTGCAGTCGAGATACCAATCACCCTGATTATCGTTAGTCGCGCAGGCACTGATTACGTCAGGCGGGTATCGATCTGCCCATTTTCTCGCTTCAGCCTCGTCCGCAAACCTCGCCATGATAATCGAGATTTGCCAGTCTTTAATATCAGCCGGATCACGAACCAATCTTCCCGCATCGCTTACGAGAATTCCAGAGGCAGATTTCGCTATTTCTTCCACAAGAGGCTCGATCGTAGCGCGGTCGATCAAATGGCGACTAATCGCTCGCCCTGTGATCGGATCCATAAGCGTGGCTCCGTTCTCTGCCACCTGGGGAGATGTCAGTCCGAACATGCGGGCGAAGTGCCCGACTTCATCCTGTTCACGACCAGAAGCAATAGCGACCGGAATTCGTTTGGAAGCTTCCGCTACGGCATTCATCACTCTGGGCGAGGGACGATGATCTACCGGCAACACCGTGCCATCCAGGTCCAACAGAATCCCCGATGGGGTAATTTGATCTGCCAATCTGCTAGTCAAGCACCTGAACTGGATTCTCCAGTTCTTCGCCATCCAACGCTCTACGCGTATTTTCGAATGAGAACACCAATGCCCTGTCGACTCGTTCCTGGGACGAACCTGCAAGATGTGGCGTGAGTACCACGTTATCCATATTCATCAATGGACTATCGAGTGGTGTGGGTTCGACCTCGGTCACATCGAGGCCAGCGCCTAAGATCTCACCAGAATCTAGTGCATCGATAAGTTCGGGTTCGTTGTGAACCGGTCCACGGCACGTGTTGATGAATATTGCATTAGACTTCATTTGCGCGAACTCTCTTCGACCAAGCAGACCGGTGGTCGGAGAAGAAAGCGGAACGTGCACAGTCACAATGTCAGAACGCTCAAGAAGTTCATCCATCGATACGCGAGTCACTTTAAGTTCCCGTTCTTTCTCGGTAGGGAACTCTCGCACGTCAGTGTAAAGAGTCGTTGTTCCGAATCCTTGAAGCATCTTGGCAACCCATGTGCCAATGTTTCCTAGCCCAATAATGCCAACGGTTCGACCAGATATTTCGTAAACATTTCCGAACTCGCCCGATTTCGCTGGTTTCTGCCACGTCCCTGCTTTTACACCATCAACTCCCTGCGGCATTCGCTTATAAACCATCATCATCATGCCGATGGTGTGCTCAGCAACCGATCGCGCTATTGCAGGGGAGTTATTGCAAACCTCAATACCCATCTCTCGAATGGCAGGTACGTCGAGACGGTCGAACCCAGCACTCATCACCTGAAGGAGCTTCATTTTCGGCATTTTCGAGAGCATTTCAGTCGTGATAGACAGTCCGTTAGTGATGATCGCGACAGCATCCTTCAAAGCCTCTTCACGTTCACTCTCCGGATCGTCCGGACTCACAACACCCCAATCGAGATCTACGGGACCTAGTTCGAGTGCCCTCGCTGTTCGGGCTCCGTCGTGTTCCCCGTAGTAAATAACGCTGTGTCCCAATTGTCGTATTCCTATTCTTTGGCTCAGTACGGCTAGAAAAATCCCTGCAAAAATATACAGACAACTTCAATCTCTGCCTAATTCAATGGAATGCGGTATGGAATGCGGTTAGGTCGTTTCAAATTGCGAATCTCTTACGCAACTTGCTTAGGTGTTCTGCGTGTATGTTAGGTGTCATGAATCTCAATCGCGTGACCTCGCTGCTACTGATAATCGTAATTATTGGCTGTGGCAATGACTCCAGTGGAGACGGCCAGTTTGCCGTTGCTGATTCTGCTCATAACGAACGAACGATAGTGGTTGATGGTCTGACGTCTCCTCGCGGTCTCGTAATAACGGATGACGGAAGATTGCTGGTAGCGGAGACAGGTGGAGGTCGCCTGATTGAGGTAGCGCAAGATCGCACATCCCGTTCACTTACTGAAAAGCGACTACCCCACTCCCTTAACACCGGACCCGATGCAGCGTACCGAGCGGGACCTTCCGCCATTAGTCTTCTAAACGACGATATATATTTCATCGTAGGCGAATTTCGAGGAAGCCACTCGGCGCGCATGTTCCGACTCGGAGGCGAATCTGAGTTCGAACCAGTCACACCAGCTACCGACCCGCACGCTTCGCTAAGAAATCGATTCTCGAACCCGTACGACATTGTCGATGCGCCAGAAGTAAATGGATGGATCATCTCTGACCCAGGCGGCAATTCGCTAGTGAAGGTGGATATCGATGGGAACATCCATGACTACGTGGTGTTCGAGAACTTCTCAATACCAGATCACGAAGTGCCAATCGAGATGGTTCCTACAGGCATTAGCCGTGGTCCTGACAACGCGGTTTACGTCGGATTCCTTACCGGCTTCCCATACCCAAATGGCGAGGCAGCGGTTTGGCGAGTCGAAGACCTCAACAACGACGGCGACGCTATGGATGAAGGCGAAACTGAGTTGTATGCCACTGGATTTACAACCATCACCGACATCACCTTTGGACCTGACGGAACGATGTATGTCGCCGAATTCTCCACCAACACGAAGGATGTCTTCTCAGGCGGGGATTACAGCGTGAATTCCGTGGCTCATCCCGGTCGAGTATTGAAATGGGAAAACGGCACGACAACTGTAATCGCCAGCAGCGCAGTTTCACCGACCGGAATTCTTGCCACCGAGACAACTCTTTACATAAGCGAAGAGTACGCAGGCATTGTCACCGAACTTCCTCTCGACTGACCCATAAAACCGACGGGAACTAGTTATCTCAAGCGCTGAACGAACCGATATTTCTGCTAACGACGCCGGTGGAGCAACACAGAATCTAGGCGTAACCAGATTGGCTCAAGTAGTGGCGATCGTTGTTGGGAGTGGAGCACTCTTTCTCGGCGCACTCGATTTTTCTATCAACGTCAATCTGCCGCGTTTTCGCGCGGACCTTAACGAAACTCTAGTCAGCGTTCAATTAATCATCATCATGTACCACGGTGCCAGGAGCGGCACTGGATTCGTAGCCGGCGGTATTGCCGATCGGTTCGGTATCAAGTGGCCATTGGCAGCAGGAATCGTTGTCTACACGGCTTCTGTCGGACTGATATCACTGCAGGACTCCCTGACGCCAATCGTGGCTCTCCGCATACCTCAAGGCATCGGGGTCGCCATCTTGTTCACTCTCGCCCCCGCACTGGTTGCCAGAGCGTTCGGCCCCCAACGGAGAGGTGCGGCTCTAGGCGTCACACTTGGAGCGATGGGACTTGGAACGTTCGCTGGCACTCTTGGCGGAGGTTTGCTCGGTCAAGAAATCGGCTGGCCAGCGATCTTCTGGGCAAGGATCCCGATTGGTGCAGCACTGTTGATCGTACTAATCACCTGGCTCAGAGGCCCTCTTGCGTCTTCAGTTACCGGCAGGCTAAGGCACCGATTCGATCTCATAGGTTCGCTGACCCTTTTCTCAATGCTATTTGTATTGGTCACCGGACTGTCGTTCGCACGAGTGCACGGATGGATAGCCCCGTTACCGGTCGTACTTTATGTGACGACGTTCGTTTTGCTTTTGGTATTCAGTCGAGGCAAAAAGACTGGTCGATTTACGATACTACCCAACGGCCTGACGCAGTTTCTTGGCTTCAAAGTCGGTGCCACCTCTAACTTGCTTCTAACAGTCGCCTCATTCGTTATGTGGTTCTTGTTCCCGTTTTACGTTTCTGACGTGATGGGACGCAGTGGATTCACGCTGGGTGCTTTGCTTGCCTTGATGGCAGCAATGAACTTTGCGGGATCGGGGATGGCAGGCTGGCTCGCTGATCGACTAGGCGATCGAAAAGTCACATTCGCCGGAACTGTAATCACAGCTATTGGATTGGCATTGGTCGGATCTGCTGGAGTAACTCCCACCATGTCTTATGTCGTGATCTCTACCGCGGTTCTCGGGCTCGGTTTCGGAATCCACCAAGCGGCTGTGTACACACTTACCCTTCGCGATACGCCGAGTGAGCACGCGGGATCTACATCGGCAGCGCTCACCGTCTCACAAACTGTCGGGACAGTATTGTCTATTGCTGTGATGACATCACTCGTCAACTGGCAACAAACCCGAGCAGAACTATCGTTTGCTGAGGCGTACCAGTTCGTCTATTTCGTCGCTGCTGCAATAGCACTCACGGCAGGACTTGTCGTGGTACGCCTGAATATCAAAAACGAATAAGCCTGATATCTGACAATTATACGACGGCTTAACTTTCGCCTCACATCAGTGCTCTTTTTCTCATCAAATAACAAGAAATTTTGCCCGAAATCCTCGCGCAATATACATGGGAAAACTCCCCAAAGTCAACGTTCGCTTACGAATAACCGAAAGTAAATAAACACGGTTCACGGTAAAGCCATTCGCATTTGCCATTTCTACTATCTACATACGCGTTTGCAGCATCGAAAGTAAACTTTCGATGCTGCAAACGCGTTACGATCCCAATATTTAGCAGCCCGAAATACAGCATTATCAAACTCTCCCGAGAGCGATCTACGCCAGCTTCAAACATGACGACCAACACCAGCTTCAACATCAAGACGATTGAATCCGTACACCTCGCATTCAAGAATACGGCTTCTTACTGGGAGTCGTATCGCGCTAACGAAGGTGACCGGGTAACCGAAAGATTCGAGTTCAAACAAGGGTGGCAAACCGTTTACGCTCGCTACGTGGAAACTCCTCTTGTGAAGGTGACTCTCAGCGATGGAACAGTTGGCTGGGGTGAGGCAAATACCGGAATCGGTCCCGAGGTTGTGACTCTCATCGTGAACGACATTCTCGGGCAAATGATCGAAGGTCAAGATTTCGAAAACCCCGGGGCGCTCTGGGATTTTCTTTACGACATTCAAAGAGGTAGGGGCTACTCGTCCGGGTACTGGCTCGATGCTCTGGCAGCAATAGATATTGCAGTATGGGACGCCATTGGCAAACGAGAGCAAACACCCGTTGCCGCCATGCTCGACCAGAATCCTCGACCAAAGTTCGACGTTTATCTCTCCGGAGTTCGACGTTCGACGTTAGAAGAGAGGGTCGACCACGTTAATAAGTGGATCGATACCGGTCTGCGCGGAGCAAAAATATTTCTCACGGGTGACGTAGACAGTGGTATCGCTGAACTCGACGGGCTCCAGGCAGGTGCACCAGAACTCGAACAGTGGATGGTCGATACCTTGTGGATGTGCTCACACGAATCTGCAGAACGAGGGAAGATTGAATATGGAAAACGTGACGTTCGTTTCTTTGAGTGTCCGCTTCAGCCCGAAGATCTTGTCGGACACCAGGAGTTAGTGAAAAGACCGGGAGCAGATATTGCTCTGGGCGAACACTTCCGATCTCGATACCAGATGGAACAGTGGGTTCAGGAGCCTCGGGCACTCGATGTTTATCAACCCGACATTGGTCGAACCGGGTTTACCGACTACATGGTGCAAATGGGTATCGCTGCCGATGCCGGAATAAAAACCACACCTCATATGGGGAGCGGAGTGTCGGTATTCCAGGCAGCAACTCTCCAGTGCGCGGCGGTAGCGTCACCCGAATACCTGCAGGAATTCCAGGGTGGACTTTCAGATCGACTGGAAGAAGCCTCAGACACTGCGTGGAAGTACGCCGATGGGGGATTTAACCTTCCCGATCGTCCAGGAATCGGTGTTGAAATTAACGAAAGACTGCTCGAACCGTTCATCGTGAATCACTAAGTACTTGATTACACCATCAGACTCTATAAGAATTCGACTCTGGTAAACGATAGAACCATGCAGTCGAGCTCAAAGAGCCCTCAAAATCAAGAACCATCCGCTCCATCGTTGAATAAGAACGGTGTGTTCAGTGTTCTTGGTATTCCAGATTATCGGCTGCTCGTGCTGTCGAACCTTGCGACGTTCGCCGGTTACCAGATCCGCAACATGGCGCAAGCTTGGATAGTTCTGGAACGTACCGACTCAGCGTTACTTATGGGCATCGTAAATGCAATGCCAGGTATCGCGATTATTTCAATCTCATTAATAGGAGGTGCACTCGCAGACCGAACTGAGCGATGGCAATTGCTCTGGCGCACGAAGCTAATCATCACTTCGATGGCGTTCCTTACCGCCGTTCTGCTTACCACAGATGTCTTCGAGTGGTGGAATTTGATCCCGATTTCTCTCGTTACGGGAGCAATGTTTGCTCTTCACAACCCCACCAGTCAGGCATTTGCAGTTGACATCGTCGGTCGGGAACGACTGATCTCAGCATCGAGTTTGAACACCGGAATCTCGATGACGGCAACAATAGCCGGTCCGAGCCTTGGAGGAATACTGCTTCTGATCGGACAAGATATGGCGTTTTACGTACTCGCCGCGCTGTACGGCTTTTCTGCCGTAATGATCATGTTCGTCCGCACTCGTCATGCCTCCGTTCCTAGTGGCCGAAATATGTTCGATGATATTAAGGAAGGTATCGCGTACTCGTATAGAACGCACATAATCCGAGCTTTGTTGATCATCGGTTTTAGCGCGCTGTTCATGGGGACGTATCAACCAGCTATTCCTGTAAAGGTGAAAGACGAACTCGGATTAGGAGAATTTGGCTACGGGGTAATACTCGGACTCAATGGAGTAGGAGCACTTATCGGTTCTTTGGTTCTGTTCCTTGTTAGCAAACGAGTGCGGAAAGGCTATTTGCTGATTTTCGCTATGGCGATGTTCAACGGCTCGGTTCTCCTTTTTGCAGTCGCTCCGAACGTATGGATTACCGGATTGGCAATGGTTTCTATGGGCTTGGCATTCTCGGGATGGATGATTTCGGTTCCAGTGTTGCTTCAAACCACGGCATCGGAAAACATGCGGGGTCGAGTGATGAGCCTCTACTTCATGGTGGTTCTCACCCACCAGTTGGGTTGGATCATCGGTGGAGTCGGAATCGAAACAATCGGAATCCAACCAACGCTTTTCATTGGTATTGCTGGCGGACTGTTGATTTCAGGAACAGCATTGATATCGACCCCCGCCCTGCGACGAGCGCGCTAGAGCGAACCTTTCACCAGAGCGCGCCGACGTGACACAATCGCCTCACAAACGATGGTCGAGTCAACGGCAAAACAGCCCCCCAGCGAATCGAATACCTCAGGACTGAATCCGTTCTGGGTATTACGGTTTGGCAATTATCGATTCGTCTGGTCTTCAGAGGCCCTCAGTCTCTGGGCGATCGAAATGGAGATCATTGTTCTTGCGATGTTCGTGCTGCGCGACACCAACTCTCCTTTGCTGGTCGGTCTAATTGGCGCTCTAAAATTCGCCGGAACGCTTTTGGGACCGCTATACGGTTTGATGGTCGATAGATTCGACCGAAAAAGGCTTCAGGTGTCTGTGCGCATTTTTGGTGTCGTGCTCGCTTCAATTCTGACTACATTGATAATTAACGACACTCTTCAGTTCTGGCACGCTTACTTGATTGTTACCGCCGGGAGCATGGTGCGGATGCTCGACCTGGTACTGGTTCAAGCACTCACCGCCGATGCAGTACCCGCCAACTCTCTTCACGGCGCCATTGGTCTTTCTCGATCCACGCTAGATGGAGCACGGGTTGTCGGCGCGCTAGCGGGCGGAACGATATTCGAACTTCTCGGACTCGACGTCGCCTACATTTCGATCACCGTCCTATACCTGTTCGCGACAGTCGCTGCGCTCAAAGTGGAGACTCGGACAACGGCTTCGAAAGTTAGAAACGCGAGCATCAAGTCCGGTCTTTTAGAAGGTCTCAGCTACGTTCGTAAGAGCAAGTTCCTTCCTGGTCTGATTTTCTTCTCCTTTCTGATCGAGTTCTCAGCATTCCCTGTCGTCAACGGATTAATGACGGTTGTCTGTGATGAGTTATACGAGCTTGGTGGAACGGGTATCGGGCGCCTCGCTGCAGTTGCATCCCTCGGAGCGCTTTCCGGCGCAACATATATCGGCATCAGAAAAAACTTAGCGAATCCAACACGAATAATGATCATTGGATCTACGATCTGGCACTTCATCATGCTGCTACTGGCGCTGACACCACCTCTGTGGTTGTTCGCTTTAATGCTGTTCATCTGGGGATTCAGTGGCGGAACCACGTTCGTCGCCATGGTGGTCGGACTACTCCGAGCCACAACTACCGAGACTCGAGGGCGCGTGATGGGAATCCGATCGCTCGGAATATACGGACTGCCATTGGGACTTCTACTTGGTGGTTGGATTGCTGAAGAATCAGGTTCGGCAGCAATGATTGCCACGCTCGGCGGGTTGGGTTTCATTGCGACGTTAGCCGCTACCTTGAAATGGCCAGCGTTACTCGGTGCACAATTACGTCCAACAGAAACAGAAGAGGTTTAATAGACCTGAAACTGCCCGATTTCACAACTCGATTGCCAAAAGCAGTCGCCATGGATCTCGACGAGACAGCGCTCAACTCGAACTCTCGACTGGACGAACGCACTCGTGCTGCTATTCATGCTGTCCACAATTCCGGTTATCCGATCATCATTGCTACGTCGCGCCCGGAACGAGTACTTCAAACTCTCGTTGGCAACGACATTCTCGAAATCACGTCACTTGTTCAAATGAACGGAACTATTGCCACCGGACGCGCCGAACTCACGGGCAACCTCCGAATCACCATAAATCTCGATGATGCACGCATGTGTTGGTCTCTGGTTTCGGAAATGAATCCCGAACCCAGGATGACGCTTGAAATCGATGGCACCCGCTTTGCTGTAAATCACGACGATGAGATAGATGAACTATGGGCTTTCAACTCCGCCACACCCACAATGATTGTTTCATTTGAAGAAGCAATGACGTTCGAACCGGTAAAAATTTCGGTGAATGGGATGGATTCCAACCTGGAAGAACTGGCGCAAACACTCGAATCTAGGTTATCTAAAAACACCGAAGTGTTCCGAGCCGGTCGGGTTCAATTCCTAAATGTTGTACCTTCTGCAGCGAGCAAATCCGGAGCCGTTGCCCATCTTCTGAGTTCTTCGAACATCCCTTTAAGAGACGTACTTTCGTTCGGAGATGACTACGTCGATATTGAACTGATCCGTGATTGCGGGTGGTCGGTGGCAGTTGCAAACGCAATTCCCGAAATCAAATCGATCGCAACATACGAAACAGAATCCAACGACGATCATGGCGTAGCCATCGTTCTCGAAAATCTAATCGCAGCCACTAAGTAAATGCGTGTTCGACCAAAATTTGCGGAGGTTTTGTCCAATGCCCAGTTCCGCGCCCTGATCGTTAGCCAGGCAATTTTCGATCTTGGCGTGTTCATGCGCGGCACAGCCAATTCGTGGGTGATCTTCGAACTTACACACTCGCAACTGTGGGTCGGCCTGATCGCTGGAGTACGGGCAATTCCGATCCTCGCATTAGCGCTGATCGGCGGAGTAATTTCAGACCGATTCGGTAGGATAAACCTGATGATTGGCGCAGGTGCACTTATTGCAGCCGCGTCCGCAGTCACAGCCATTCTGATTTCTTCCGAACTGCTCGAACCGTGGCACATGATCGCTGTTTCGGTAATTGGCGGAATTGGCGGAGCTCTTTACGGTCCAGCCTTCTTTGCACTAATTGCCGACATCGTTCGATCCGACCGTCTAAGCAACGCGAACGGCATTCTGTCAGTCGCCCAAACCACGGGTGAAATGATCGGTCCGCTGATCGTCGGTTTCGTTATTGCCGCCTCTGGTGCAGACACCGTTTTCTGGCTGGTGGTCGCCGGCAACGTGTTCGGACTCATGCTTCTTTTAAGGGTTAGAGAACCGGAAAGAACTGCTCAGGCAGCCTACGAACCTGCGCAGTCGTTCCTAGACCAAATTAAAACCGGGCTGCGGTACGCACGAAACACTCCTCCGCTTCTATGGCTAACTCTGTTAGTAGTCCTCCAAAACTTGTTCGGCGTGGCGATCTTTGCACTAATGCCCATTTACGCCAACGATGTACTGAAAATCGGTGCTGGAGGATTCGGGATAATGGGTGGAGTCTTCGGCGGAGGCATGCTTATTGGCGCTATCGCTGTTTCTCTGTACGGCATTCATCACCGTCACGCATACATGATGATCTCTATGGGAGCCATTTGGGATTCGGGTCAAATTGCGTTCGGTTTCTCAAGGTCGACACCGCTTACATTGACGATCCTGTTCGTGATGGGTCTGGTAGCAATGCCGTGGGTCACTTCGGTTCTGACGATGTTCCAGAAATCAGCAGCCGATCACATGCGTGCCCGCGTGATGAGCCTATACGTACTCGCAATTAATACCTTCCCACTTGGTTGGCTGTTTGGCGGCGCAGTCGCTGAATGGCTGGGTAACGAAGAAGCCCTAATCATAAGCGCGATGCTGGGCACTCCGGTCGCCTTCATCGCAGTCCTGCTTTCTAAAGAACTTCGACAGGCGTAGCAAAAACGTTTCCATGGGCTTAGTATCGGCGACGGCGTGATTTACAAGTCTCTTAAACACGCTATTGCCAACTCAAGCCGATCTCCAAAAAAGCCGATCTCATGAAAATCACCAACGTCACACCCCTGATGCTCGACCGATATTTGCTTGTTCAAATAGAGACCGACTCCGGGATCATCGGACTGGGTGAATCTGGAGCCTGGGGATTTCTAGAAGCATCGCAGTCGGCTATAGAAAAATTCGGTCGATACTTGATTGGTGAAGATCCGCTTCGGATCGAACACCACTGGCAGTACATGTACCGCTTCTCACACTTCCGAGGCGCAGCGATCATGGGTGCGCTAAGTGCAATAGACATTGCCCTCTGGGACATCATGGGTAAGCATTTTGATGCGCCTGTGCATCAACTGCTCGGAGGTAAGGTGCGCGATAAAGCGAGAGTGTATTACCACGTTTTCGGCGACACGACTAAAGTGCTCACAAAAGGCATTGTCGACGCGAAAAACCAGGGGTTCACTGCGGTTGGTCATCTAACACCGTTCCTTGATGAGGAACGCGATATTCCTTACTTCAAAACCCACGCTGACAAGATTGGTGATGCTATAGAAACCGTACGCGGTTACCGCGACGCGGTGGGTACAGGAGTCGACCTCTGTATCGAAATTCACCGCAGAATGACACCTACCGAAGCAGTACAGCTTGGACTGGGTATCGAGCAGTTCCACCCTTACTTCTTCGAAGACCCCGTCACCCCGGATAACTTCGACGAAATGGCTTACGTTGCCGACAAGATCAATATCCCAATCGCGACGGGAGAACGCTTCTCGTCGATTTGGGAGTTTGAAATGGCTTTGTCACGCAACGCAGTGCAGTACGTCCGACCCGACGTTTGTCTAGTTGGAGGAATTTCTGGAGCCCGCAAAATCGCGGCCCTCGCGGAAGCGCGTCATGTTGGCGTCGTTCCTCACAACCCGCTGTCACCCGTATCGACCGCTGCATGCCTGCAAATTGCTGCAACCGCACCAAACTTTGCTATTCAGGAATACCCGATTGGCGAGGACGTTCCGCCGAAATCCAACATGGTCACCGGAATGGCAGAACACGACGGCAACGGCTACCTGAAAATTTCGGACGCCGTCGGGATCGGCCTAGAGCTAAAACCGGACGCTATCGAAAACTGCCCGGAAAACCCTCGAGAAGTAGTCACCCGGCTCCACGAAGATGGATCGGTGATCGATCAATAGTTTCGGACGATCGAACTAAAAAATGACAAAAACCTCGGCTTTCCGAGGGTTTTTACTTCTATTTCAACTATCAGAATGGAGACAAATCGGTTTATGACCTATGCAAAATCGCACTTGAACGAATTGCTGCACAGTCTCATTTCACGCAGTCCTGACCTATAACTAAAGTCGCTCGAACATCTTCCCGTCCGCCGAAACAAACAGGACTCAACCAAATGCCAATTCCATCATCTAACCCGATCGTCGTCGCTCCTAGTCCGACACCCTTCACCGCTGACGACAAGGTCGATCACGCTGCAATTGAACGTAATGTTCAAAAATGGCTGAAAACTCAGCTTTCTGGTTTCGTCCTCAATTCAGAAAACGGCGAGGAGCAGTTTCTTTCCGAAACTGAACGGCTAGAAATTGTTCGGACTGTGAACGCGACGCGGAGCGGCGAAAAATTCATCGTTGGCGGAGTCGACACTTCATCGGTAACAGAATCGATTCGGATGGCGGAAGATTTAGTCGAGACAGGTGCGGAAATGATCCGCATTCGGATTCCACGACTGGCGAAAGATGTAACGGGCTACTTCGAACAAGTAGTACCTCGGGTCCCAGCACCCGTTGTGATAATCCACCAGATGGCACCGGGGCAGTTCGCAGGAGGTGACGCACCCGTTGGTGCACCTGCCGAAGTAATAGGCGAATTGATCGATATTGACAACGTTTTCGGTTACATCGCTTCAGGAAACGTTCGGTTCGAAGCCAGGGTTCGAACGTTTGTAACAACTGATAAACCGTTTTGGCTTGGCAACGGGTTGCTATTGCTGGCAATGAGCGCAATTGGAGCGAATGGCGCATGCCTTATGTTTGGTAACGTTGCGCCAACGGAGTGTCACCAGATAATTTCGAACGTAATGAACGGCGATCTAAAGACGGCGCAGGAAATCCAAAATCGCTGCATTGAAGCCGACTACCAGATTCTTGATCGTGGAGCAGCGGGGATCAAAGCGGCTCTTGATCTCATGGGATACGACGGTGGAGCACCTCGAATGCCCAATCAGCCCATATCATCGGAAGAACGAGAGGTCATTCGCAAAGCGATGCAGCAGGCAAAGTTGATCTAACCACTACCAGATCGACCAGCCACCATCGACACGGAATTCTTGACCCGTAATCCACGCTCCGGCGTCGGAAGCCAGTAGAGCAACTGTTCCTTTCAGATCCTGTGACAGACCAGTGCGTTGTAACGGAATCATATTGCGAAATGTTTCTACCTGATCTCGGTTAGTGCCGGTTATCGGGATCTGACCTGGGCTAATGCAGTTGACCGTAATCCCGTATTCACCGAACTCCGCTGCCATCGCTCGGGTCAAGTTAAGTACACCTGCTTTCGCCGCGATATACGGAGGTCCAGAGCGTTGGAACTCCGAGTTGTAAATGCGAGTATCCATAGCCAGAGTTGACGCAATCGATCCAAGCGTCACAATTGATCCTCGATAAGACGGGATCATAGCTCTGCCAGCCGACTGAGAAGTGATATAGGTGCCAGTCAGGTTGACATCAAGGGTCCGACGAAACTCATCGATGTCACCATCGGGTGGATAGCTCGTCGTAAAAGAGCCACCTGCATTGCAAATCGCAATATCAAGTCGACCCTCGTCATTCATCACCCTGTCTACCAACGCATCTACTTGAGATTCATTTGTGACGTCGCAACCCAGACCGATAACATCCATTCCGCGTTCTTGAAGTCTGTCAGCAACCTTTTCGCACAACTCAGCGCGGCGAGAAGCTATGTACACCTTAGCTCCGAGATCGCAGAGAGCCTCGGTAAAAGCAGTGCCCAGATGGGTTCCTCCGCCTGTCACGATGGCGGTGCGCCCCGTTAGATCGAATAGCTCTTGAATGGTCTTAGTCATGCTGTTTTTCCAGTAAGTAATATGATTCGAAGCGAAGAAGAAAATCCCGTCGGCACCGAGCACAATCACACCCGACAGAACGAACTCCCTTGTCTCCGGGGGAGAAGGTCAGGATTAGGCCGACAATTGTCCATTCATTAGACATCCCCGCTCACCCTCACCTCAATGCTCTCCCTCGTTGAGAGCAGGCCGCTCAGTGTGGTGTCGTCAAACCGGCAACTCGAAATTGTGGCGAAGCTTGATGGTGCGCTCCGAAGGCTCATACCAACCCTGATCGGCGTACTGATCCGTGTGCAGGTAGCACTGCACTCGAACCTCTTCCGATCCCTCTGTGAAAGTAAACAAACGGCTCATGGGGATTGAATTCCGCTCACCGTGATAGCGGGTTACCGCCGATACGTTCACGAAATTAGCTCCCCATTTCTGCTCAACGTGTGTTCTGCCTCCGGTCGTGTCATCAGGATGAGTGTGAGTATGCGCTCCCAACCAGAGATCTATTGCGGGCTGATTCTGGTCAAGAAAATTCTCAATGCGACCTGAGTCTTTTTGACCGCCGACCCAGTAAATAAACGAAGATCCTGGAGCACCCCCGTCAGGCATCCGGCCGTGATATCCCTCGTCACAACCCTCGTTCAGCCCGCTTGCTACGGTGGTTTCCTTAATCATGTGGTGATGTGCTGAAATAACAATCTTGTCTTTGTTGTCAGCTACTTTTTGTGTCCACCACTGAAACGTTTCTTCGGAAATCGCGCCAGCAGGATAACCTCCGAACTCCCCTCTTCCGATCGGTGGCCCACCGTCGTTTCGATCAGCCATCATCAAAAAGACAATGTTTCCGACTTCGAAAGAATAGTGTTCCCACGTGCCGGTGGTCGGATACGGTCGTTTCGAATTGTCGATACCCGAAAACTCAGTACTCTCGCCTGTAGGATCAATCCACTTCTTGAACCACCACTGCGTCTTCTCGTCAGCCCCAGACGCGTCGTGGTTACCGATCACGTCATAAAAATGCTCGCGACCATGGTGCTTCGCCGAGGCATATTGCGAAACGACCAGCTCACCTTCCTCGTTATCGGGGGGTAGCTGCGATCCGGAGAAGTCGCCAAGATTGACAGCAATATCGAACCCACCAGATTGCCCGGAACCGTTCGGCCACGTCTCTGCATGCTGGATTACCTCTTCAAGCGATCTTCGCCCAAACTGTATTTCGGTTCCAACATGAGTGTCGGATAGTGCCCAGAGCCGAAATGTGCGTGCCAAGTTTTCTTCCTTTTCCGTGATCTAACACCGGCGAGCGACGTTTCACCAGCATCATAGCCCGACGAATTTTCTTCATGTAGTCCAGTCGCAGTCGATCAACAATCTACTCTCCTGCAATTCGGGCGTATACTCACGCCGCAACCTGAATTCAGGATCAATAAATACCGAAATTACCAAATAGTCTGAGTGCAACGATAATCGATCCAACATGCCAGCAATTACCAACGTCGAATTCCGTAGATTTTCAGCCAATCACCACAACGCGCAGAGGAATTGGCTGTTGGTGAAGCTAAATACTGACGACCCGAACGTCTATGGCCTTGGAGATGCCTCACCGATGGAGAATGACGATCTCGTAATGGCGATGGTCGAAGCAATGGTTGCCAAGCATTTGGTTGGCAAAGACCCGCTCGATTCCGAGGTTCACTGGACAAACCTCTATCAGGATTTCCAGGCAAGGGGTGGCCGTATCGCTTCTACTGCTCTCTCGGGTCTCGACATTGCCATGTGGGATCTAAAAGGAAAGATTCTCGAACAGCCTGTGTGGCGACTTCTTGGGGGTGCGCATCGAAGAAGCATTCGGGTTTACGCCAACGGCTGGTACACAAATCCGGGAACGCCGGGACAAAACGCCGAAGAGGCAAAAGCAGTAGTAGACATGGGCTACACCGCACTCAAGTTCGACCCGTTCGGGCAGCACAACTACTACAAGCTTTCTCTCAAAGAAGCCCAGCTCGCCGAACAAAGAGTCGCTACAGTTCGGGAAGCAGTAGGGCCATACGTCGATATCCTCGTCGAAGCCCACGCCAAGTTCGATGTAATGAACGCGGTTCAAATAGGTAAGCGTCTCGAACAGTACCGTCCACTTTTCTATGAAGAGCCGGTGTCTCAAGAACGAGTTTCGGAACTTCTCGAAGTGCGGAAAAAGGTAAACATTCCGATCGCTACTGGTGAACGACTCTATACAAAATTCCCGTTCGCTGAGATCGTCGATAGACACGCTGTCGACGTACTGCAACCGGATATTGCAAACGCCGGCGGTATTACCGAGCTGAAGAAAATTGCTGTTATTGCCGAAGCAAAACACATCACTATGGCTCCCCACAACGTTTGTTCGCCAGTTGGAGCGATGGCGGAAATGCACCTCGACGCCTCGATCATAAACTTCGAAATCCAGGAGTACCACGCCGAGTTCTACACCGAGCACTACTTCTCGGTTCTGAATGGGTTCACCCGGCAAAAGGACGGACACGTCGAACTTTCCGACGCACCCGGACTGGGATTGGAACTAAACGAGGAAGAAATAGCGGCCCACCCACCACTGGAGAAGGTCACATCAGCGGGAGGAACGGTACGCGGAATCTAATATCGAGCCGACAATCCTCAACGAACTATCGGTCCATCAAAGGCCCAATACGGAAAATCATCAATGATCGAAAACACTATACTTAAAGCGAACCGAGAAGGCAGAAAAGGCGTCGTATTCGCCCTGACATTCCCCTCGCTTCACCTTGTCGAAATGGCAGCTCACGTCGGCTTCGACGCTATTTCACTCGACGGTGAACACGGCTATTTTCCAGAGACTGCAATTGACAACATTTGCCGTGTTGCCAACGGTTATGGAATGTCCGTTATCGCCCGTGTGCCCGACAATGCCGCTTACCAGATCAACCTGTATTTGGATCGCGGAATCCAAGGCGTAACAGGACCGCACATTAACTCAGGAGCCGAAGCTCAAGCCCTCGCCGACGCGTGTCTGTTCCCGCCGGATGGAAAACGATCATGGGGTGGCGGTCGTGGTACCGAGTTCAACGACCAGGAACTTCTCGACGAAAAGTACGGCGGCAAGCTTGGTTTCGCTAAATGGTCGAACGCCAACATGCTAGTAGTTGCACAGATCGAGGATAAAAAAGCGTGGGACAACCTCGATGATATTCTTGCCGTACCGGGACTCACTGGCGTCACCGGGGGGCCACATGACTTTGCGCAGTCACTTGGTCACCCGGGCGAACCTGATCACCCGGATCGCATTGCTGCAACTCTCGATATTGAGAAGCGAGCGCGGGCTGCTGGTAAAACTGCGGGAGGCGATCTCTCAACGGGTACTGGAGCAGCCGAGCTAATGCTTGGTGAGGCTCGGGCTTTCGTCGCCGCACACAGTAGTGACAAAGTGGGCTCGTAGTTCGCGATTAGACTGTCGTAAGCTCGAGTTTTCCTGGAACGATTTTCGTAAAAGCTGAGCTGCCGATTGAACTACAGAGAATGTGTGGTCAACTCCAAACAAAGTTGCTGATTACCAGATACGATTACTCTCATGGCAGTTGAAACAAGCCCGCAGAACGCGCCTCAACCCGACACAGAACCTAGCGCCAGAATTGACGGATCATCGCCCGGCCTGCTTCCGGGCGAACGAGTTGTTGCTGAACTGGAAACCGGTGACAACGGCAAGTTTCGACTTACGCCCGCCCGCATTCTTTTCAGGGGCGGCTCGGGTTCGAACTCTGTTTACTCATCGGCGAACCTGACCGATGTAACGTCGATCCAAATATCTCAGCGTCCGCGAGCTAGGAGAAGCGCTGCCTGGGGAGTTGCCGGTCTCTTCGCAGCTATCGGGGTTTGGCAGCTAACGCCTACCTCCAACGTCGGCATGATCACGGCAATTGCCGTGGCGGCGATGTCGCTCATGCTCATGGCCGACTACTGGATTCGACCCGCTGGAGTTCATTTGGAATTCCACAACAATGTTGGCAGCTTCCTAGGCAGTGAAATTGGCGGAAAATCTGAAAACGCCATTCGATTCGCTCGAACGGTAGAAGACGCTAAACGTCGGTTGGTTCCTTCACGAATCGGCGCTCCATACAGAAATTACCCTTCAAGCTGACCCTGCCGCATTAATTGCCTTAAGCCTGCATAGCTCACAAGGAACCGCCGGCTTTACACCAGCGAGCTAGTTCCGATCCTCAAACTTGGAATCACGTCGAGGTCCCAGTCGTCACGCCGACCGTTACGGTAATTTACAAGCCCACTCATAGCGATCATTGCCCCGTTGTCAGTGCAAAGCTCAAACGGCGGTATGGCGACTGGCAGTGGTGATTTTTCGACAAGATTTTCACGCAAAGGCCGATTCGCCGCCACCCCACCAACGAGAACGATACCGGCGCAACCTTCACGTTGAGCGGCAGCGACTGTTTTGGTCACCAGTACATCGATTACAGAATCCTGAAATGCCTTCGCTAGGCTTGCCACAACCTCAGGATCTGCAGATTCGCCTGACGGGTCCGGTGGGTAAATTCCAAGAGATCGAGCCCGATTCAAAACTGCAGTCTTTAATCCGCTAAAAGAAAAATTGTCTGATCCACGCATCCATGCACGCGGGAGTGGCTCGGTGTACGCCGCTCCTTCTGCAACGCGCTGGATCTCTGGACCTCCTGGGTATCGAAGACCCAAGACTCTGGCAGCCTTATCGAACGCCTCTCCGGCAGCGTCGTCACGGGTTTCACCAATCAACCGAAACTTGCCGTGACCTTCGAGCAGTACAAGTTCAGTATGCCCACCGGAAACGACCAAACACATGATTGCCTTCTCGCCAACCAGTTCTTGGAACTCATGTGTTTCATGATCTACCGTTCGCGCCCAGGCACCGTACACGTGTCCGTCCATATGGTTCACACCAACAAGCGGCACGCCTAACGCTCCCGCCAGCCCTTTAGCGAAGTTCAATCCAACTATTAGTGAACCAGCCAGCCCCGGACCGTGCGTAGCGGATACGACGTCAAGATCGGCCCAATCTATTCCCGCCTCAACAATTGCCTGCTCGCACACAGGTCGAATATCAAGGACGTGCTGACGAGAAGCCACTTCAGGGACGATTCCGCCGTATCGAGCGTGAATGTCTACTTGCGTAGCAACAACATTAGCCAAGACTCGACCATCACCGTCAACCACACCGACCGAAGTCTCGTCACAACTGGTTTCTATTCCTAATACATTCATATTTAGCGGTATTTACTGGTCCTTGTCAGTCAAACTGCCTACAACGAGGCAATACTATTCGTCATAATCCGGATTAGTATGTGGGCTATTCAACAATTCTAGTTCTAAAACAAATTTCTGCGAACCCAAAATCAGGGGGGATGGAATTGCATATTTGTCTTCCGTTGGAGGGTCAAAATATTGGTTTCGAATAACTTACCGTCTTGTATGGAATGCACGCGCGGCACACTGGTACCACTATCGGATTTCGGGGCTCAAGGCGCGGCTGTGCACTACAAAGCCTGGGTATGCACCAACCCCGAGTGCGAATTCAATCTCAAGATTCGAAACGGTGAAATCCACCTTAACGAACCAATTATTCGGGGCGCACGCGTTCGATAGAATTTAGCCATTTGATCCGCTAGGGTGAATTAGTCGTATCGGAATATGTATGGCTACACCTCCTCCTGCAAAAGATCAGGAAACTCTGGTCAAAATCGCCATCACATCTTCTTCAAAGTCAAGATTTTCGGTCTTGACTATTCTCGCGTATGGAACAGCGATTCTCGGTATCGCCTTAATTGCAGTCTCGGGGTTTTACCTGTTTTCGAAATCGCGGTCTGGCTCGGACGCAGCAGAGTTTACGTATTCGATTCCAGATGATTCACTAGAGAGTCACCTGGGGGTTGGCGCAGCCGCCACTACTTCGATATCGAGCATCGATGGACGAGACCCAATTCCGTTGGAGGTGGTCGCTCCCGACGTTACCCGGTTCGCAAATCTGTACCCCGGTGATTTGATCAACCCTAAATACTGGTCGGAGCCTGAATGGGCAGGATCTGACCCGTACGGCGGACCGACAATTCCGCCAGAATTTACCCCGGTGAGATCAACCGACATTTTCAGTGATGTGAACCCGACCAAAGCGGCGACACGCATCAGGATTCCTTCAATTTCGGTCGATTCAACTGTTGAAGAGTTGCAAGTCATCGACCTGGGTGAGCAGCGATCGTACGAAACGCCTGACAACACGGTCGGACACATCCCCCAAACTTCGCTTCCTGGCCAGCAAGGGGACGGATGGTTCTTTGCTCATCTCGAAAGTTTTGCGGCTCGAGAAGGAAACATATTCCGCCGTTTGCCAGAGATCACTGAGCTGATAAAGCAAGACCCTGTCGACGTGTTCCTCGAAACTACAGACGCCGAGTACATCTACAGGGTTACTGGAACCAGCCAGGTGCACCAATCGGAACTCAAACTAACCGACTCAGACGATGCGCAAATTACCCTTGTAACTTGCTGGCCCCCGCGAGTTTATGACCAACGAGTTGTTGTAGACGCCACGCTAATTGCGTATCGACCGCTTTGACAAAATTGTCCTCTGTGCCAATTACGACTGATCACCACCGTACGATCGCTCAGAATCCGACACGCAAAACTCATTTCTGTCAGCGTTTGCCGACTCTAAACTGACTGCCAATTCGCCAGATTTTGCGCGATCATTAACCCGTAGTTGCGGGTTGACGGGCGACCAGCCCTTCTCACCGTCTCAACCGTCAGGCATTTCCTAAATCGAAATTGGACCCAAATGGAAATAATTGAAAGCGCCTCCGACTTGAGCACCAAAACCTCTCCAATTTGGAAAGACAAATTGCTCATTACACTCCTCGTCATCGCAATTATCGGAGTGATCCTGCAAATAACTCTTGGTGGAGTCGTCCGCGTCACCGGGTCTGGTGATGGTTGTCCCGACTGGCCAACTTGCTTTGGGCAGATATTCCCCCCACTCGACCAGCCGACGATCGACCGCCTTTACAATGGCCCACGAACCACCACACCACGTCCACACAACGTAATTCTCGAATACGGTCACCGTTCTGTCGGAACACTACTCGGGCTGGCAATCATTGCCGCAGTTGTTCGCGTGTGGGTCAAATATCGATCGAGCCGAGTAGTCGCCTGGCTGGCAACAGCAGAACTGATTCTCATTTTCATAGTCGGCATGCTCGGCGGAGCCGTCGTGCTAAACGATCTCGACCCTGCAATTAGAACACTTCATTTGTTCCTTGCCGAAATTGTTGCCTTGTTAGGAATACTTGTGCTTGTTGCGGCGACTTACGGGCGAGAAAAGACGCTGATGGGAAGCACCCCATGGATATGGGGCAGAGTTAGCTATGAGCATCGAACTGCTCTTCAGATTTCCGCTCTCGCGGCGGTGTTCACGCTTGTTGCACTGCTATCGGGATCATATGCAGTATGGCGTGAAGCAGGTGCAATTTGTGCTTCCTGGCCGCTGTGTGGTGGTGATTTCATACCGCAGTCGACGTTCGCATGGATTCATATGATTCACCGCTTCCTGTCATTTGTATCGATCTTGCTAGTCCTGTACGCCGGTCATAAGGTTTGGCGTTTGCCTAATATTTCCGGTGCACTACGATTTGTAGCAATTGCCTCCGCGATCATAGTCATTGCTCAAATGCTGATGGGTGCGGCAAACCCTTGGACATCGTTCTCCGAATGGGCACGAGCAGGACACCTGAGCCTTGCAACTCTCGTGTGGGTACATATGGTGTTCGTGGTTGCCTTGCTGCTCCGACCGGTCCCCAGACGCGAACTAGCTAAGTCGAACTAATTTCGTGACTCTATGCCTCTAAACATCTAATATCTATATATGACTACACCCGACCAGACAGTTGAGCGTCACTCGGTGATGACCGTGGTGAACGATTACATCGCCCTCACCAAGCCGCGGGTAATGTCACTCCTACTGGTTTCAGCCGTGGCCGGCGCTTTCCTCGGTGCCGCAAGCACACCAACCATGGAAGTACTTCTCGCTGTGCTGATAGGTGGAGCGCTCGCCTCAGGTGGGGCAGCTTCGCTCAACATGGCTTACGAAGGCGAGATCGACCAGAAGATGGGACGGACTAAGAATCGCCCTGTCGCTGAGGGACGAATATCGCCTTTAACAGCTGCCCTCTTCGGTCTTGCCCTAAACGCCGGCTCGTTCGCGATTTTCTCGCTAATGACTAACGTCCTTGCTGGAGTACTGGCTATTACGGGAACAGTGCTGTATTTCGGCCTTTACACGGTGATTCTCAAACGCACCACACCGCAAAACATCGTGTTGGGTGGAGCCGCCGGTGCAGTACCGCCGTTGGTCGGATTCGCCGCTGGGACAAATACGCTCAATCTCTCGGCGTGGTACATGTTTATCATCATTTTCTTCTGGACACCGCCTCATTTCTGGGCGTTGGCGATCATGATCAAAGACGACTACGCAAAGGCAAACATCCCAATGTTGCCAGTCGTTCGTGGAGTTAGGCTCACCACTGTGCAAATAACGCTCTACACGGTCATTCTTGCCCCACTCACGATTCTGTTTGGAGTCGTGACCGAGAGCCTTGGCTGGACGTACATGATTGGTGCAATAGCGCTTAACCTTGCGTTTTTATGGTACGCCTACAAATTGATCCGGATTCCCGACAAGCCAACAGCAACGCGAGTATACAAATATTCCCTGCTATATTTGGCTCTTGTGCTCGTACTCGTGATGGTCGACTCGGTTATCGCCTGATTCATTGAGCGATAACAATCACGCCGTTCCGCACGATGTTCTTAATTGGGCATCGAAAGCCCGCCGCTCAACCCGAGCAACAAAGAGAGCTTCGCTGTAGGATTTCGGCGTGGGATTTCTCAAAAGAACATTCACTCTGCTCGGACTCGCTGGCGGGAGTTACATTGGCGTGTCTTCCGCTATGGCGGCGCGTTTAACTCAAACCACGCGAGTGAGACCCGAAGAAGATCCCACTTCGATAGGTCTCGACTACGAAGACGTTCATTTCAGTAGCCGGGGTGGCGATGCCGAACTTTCCGGCTGGTTCATTCCACCTGAACCGGTTTCCCATACACCTGAGCCTATAGCCAGCGGCAACTCGTGGATCGCCATGGTCAACGGCGACAATACCAGTCGCAGCGATTCGAAAATTGGCACCATGAGAATTGCCCGAGAACTACACCGCCAGGGCTTTGGAGTTTTGATGTTAGATCTTCGAGGCCGAGGCGACTCCCCCACCGAACTTTCCTCTTCCGGCTACTTCGAACGGCTCGATCTACAAGGCGCTTCCGACTTTCTGGTTAGCCGCGGTGCCGACAGTAGCAGAATCGGAGTACTCGGCTTCTCTCTGGGAGGCGTTGTGGCGCTCCTGGCAGGATCGAACCCAAATACTTACGGTGCGGTCGTATCCGACAGCGCTTTTGCTGATCTAGGACTCATGTTCAAACACTCGATGACCCGATTCAAGCGTCCGCTACGGGCCTGGCTGCCCGGTATGGAGTTTATGGCACGCACCTTGTACAGAATCGACGTGCGTGAAATTTCACCAGCAAGAGCGATTGCTCAATCCGACACCCCAGTGTTGATAATCCACGGCGAAGAAGATTCAGAAGTACCTGTTGAACACGCCCGTCTATTGGGCCGGGCGATAGGTGCGAGCTTTGATGAAATCGAGATGGGTCAGGGATCCGTTTGGATGGTCCCGGATGCCGGGCACACCGGGGCATTTCGAACTCAGCCGAAGGCCTACATTGAAAAGATCGTTAAATTCTTCGAGTTGCACCTTGGCGCGCCTCGAAATTCAAACTCTTCAACTGTCGACTCTACCGAATAAAAGAGTTGCTTTACAGTTAGCTTGACGGAAGAGCCGCACGGGCAGTCTCCACTACCTGAGAAAATCCCTCTGGCTCGCGGACGGCGAGTTCAGCGAGTGACTTTCGGTCAATCTCAATACCAGCTAGAGACATACCGTGTATCAAGCTGGCGTAGTTGATACCGAGCGCTCGGGCTGCTGCGTTGATTCGAACAATCTGTAGCGATCGGTTGGTTCGCTTCTTGAGACGTCGGTGAGAAGTTGAATATGCCTGTGCGTGAGTCAGCGACTCTCGGGCAACTTTGTAGCGTCGGCTTCGTGAAGCACGATGTCCTCGCGTCTCCTTCAGTACAGCCTTATGACGTCGTCGTGTAGTTTTACCGGCTTTAACTCTGGCCAATGTAAGTCTCCTTGGCAGTCAATCGCAGAGCATCCGATGTAGCCCCAACGATGAACTCAGATGATGATGTTGTGCAGTGACTTCTAGCGAAGGGCGCTGAGCGACTGCTTTATGGTCTTTGAGAATGTCTTCGAATCGAGCGCTACCTTGCCTCCGAACAACCGCTTTACACGTGCGGCCTTTCGTCGTCGGAAGTGACTCTTCGGACCCTTCGTTCGAAGCACCTTGCCCGTTCCACTAACATGGAAACGTTTCTTGGCGCCCTTGTGGGTCTTCATCTTCGGCATGTCAGATTTATTCCGTTCTCAATCTTCGTGGTCAGGCGTAGAACTACTGAGCCTGAGCTTTGCTATTCGGTTGCAGACTCGCCTTCAGTCGGCGCGCTCGCTGCTGCTACTGGACCTGCTTTTCCCTGTCGGTCTCGCTGTTGCTGTTGAGGCGAAGGTGCCAGCAATATGCTTAGCACGCGACCCTCCATTCCAGGCGGTTTCTCCAGTTTTGCGACACTAGCAACACCTTCGGCAACCTTCCTCAAAACTTTCATTGCCATTTCCGGATGAGCTCGCTGCCGACCTCGGAATCTGACGAAGACCCTGACTTTGGCACCTTCAGCGAGAAGAGTTTTAGTCACCTTGATTTTTGTCTCGATGTCGTTATCTGACATTACCGGACTAAGGCGTACTTCCTTCTGCTTGCTAGTGCTTCGAGAAACCTTGCGAGCTTCTCGTTGCTTTTTGCTCTGTATAAATTTGAATCGACCGTAATCCAACAAGCGACAAACTGGCGGATTTTGGTTAGGGCCGACCTCAACAAGATCGAGGCCTTCTCGTTGAGCAAGATCAATCGCATCACGGATGCCCATCACCATTGACTCAGACGAATATTCACCACGAATTACCCGAACTTGATCAGCCCGAATTCGTCGGTTCACCCTAAATTCTTTTGCTATGTTCGTTCTCCTCTAGATACGTGTTGGATTCATCCGGATCCGTTTGCACCTTCTTACTCACTCAGCGCGCGCTACTCCACAGTATCAAAATAGTCGAACTTCCAATATAGCAACCTGAGCTGAGATACTCAATTGGATAGGAGTACGAATCTCTTCAGGATTTCTTCACGTATAACGAGCACATTCCAATGCGGTTGAGAATCACCGCTATGGTAGGATTACAGCACAGTGGCGGGCTTACGAGTCCGCATGATTTTGGCTAATAAAAATCTATCGAATCTTCACTAAGAAAAATTCATGCAAATAACTGAGATGAATTCGATCGCAACGACTAACTAACAGCGACAGGACGGCCAGGACACATGAGCAACCGCTGGATGCGGAACAGCCTCGTCTACCTCGTGATCATCATCGCAGTGATCACAATCTTCTTCATGTTTGTCGACCAGCCACTGAATGGAGATCAAGAGGTCGGCATAAACGAAGTCGTCGAGTTGGCGAAGAAGAGCAGCGGATCAACAAAACTCGAAATCGAAGTTTCGGGCGATTCCCTGACCATCACCGATGGTGCCAACGTATTTAAATCTAGAAAAGAAGAAGGATCGAGTATTGCCGATTTACTAAGTAGCGCCGGGGTGCCGAACTCCAACTACTCGGTGAATGTCAAAGGATCGACCGGATTCGGAAATCTGTTAGGAATCCTCATCGGCTTCCTACCGCTCATCCTGTTCGGTGGCTTGATCCTGTTCATGATGCGTCAGGCTCAGGGCAATAGTAACCAGCAAATGGGCTTCGGTAAGAGCAAGGCTCGAATGTTCATCGGCACAAAGGCAACGGTTACATTCTTCGATGTCGCCGGTGTGCCTGAAGCCAAAGAAGAGCTCGAAGAAGTTGTTGAGTTTCTCAAGTACCCAGAACGCTTCCAGGCACTCGGAGCCAAAATCCCTGCCGGAGTCCTGTTGGTAGGACCTCCAGGTACTGGTAAAACACTCCTTGCCCGCGCTGTGGCTGGCGAGGCGGGAGTGCCGTTCTTCTCAATCTCGGGTTCCGAGTTCGTTGAAATGTTCGTAGGTGTTGGTGCATCACGTGTCCGAGACCTGTTTGAACAGGCCAGACGACACTCACCTTGCATCATCTTCGTAGATGAAATTGATGCTGTAGGTCGACACCGAGGTGCCGGTCTAGGCGGTGGTCACGACGAGCGTGAGCAGACCCTCAACCAGATGTTGGTCGAAATGGACGGTTTCGATTCGACGACCAATGTAATCGTCATAGCCGCAACTAACCGACCCGACATTCTTGACCCTGCGCTGCTACGCCCCGGTCGTTTTGACCGTCGAGTAATTCTCGACAGTCCGGACATTCGTGGACGCACAGCGATCCTCGACGTGCATGCAAAGGGCAAACCCATCGACAAGAGTGTAGATCTCGCAAACATTGCGAAACAAACACCTGGTTTCTCGGGAGCTGACTTAGCGAATCTGATTAACGAAGCCGCTCTTTTGGCAGCTCGTGCTAACCAAAAATTGATCAGCTACGAAAATTTGACAGAAGCGATAGACCGGGTATCGATGGGTCCCGCACGAAAGAGCAAGGTGATTAGCGAAAAAGATCGACGAATCACTGCCTACCACGAGGCAGGTCATGCCCTTGTTGCACACCTAATGCCTGGCGGATCGCCGATCGGCAAGATCTCGATCATTGCTCGAGGTCAGGCTGGTGGATTCACCCGCTGGCAGCAGGAAGACAAGTCGTATCACTCTCAGGAGCAGCTAGAAGCACAAATTGCGGCCGCAATGGGTGGCCGAGCAGCTGAAGTTCTGAAAGTCGGTGATGTCACTAGCGGTGCATCCAACGACTTCGAACAGGCAACGTCGATTGCTCGCGAAATGGTCATGCGACTTGGTATGAGCGAAAAGCTCTCGAACCGATCGTTCGGCAAACGCCAGGGGGGTGCCGTATTCCTTGGACGCGAAATGTCTGAAGAACGTGACTACTCCCTCAAGACAGAAAGCTTGATTGACGACGAGATCAACCGTCTTCTTAAGGAAGGTGAAGACCGGGCAAACCAGTTGCTCACTGACCACGACAAAGAGTTAGAAGGTATTGCCGAGTTCCTGCTAGAACACGAAACAATCGACTCCGATCAATTTGTCGCAATTATTGAAGGTCGAGACCCGCTCCTCGCCAGCCCAATGGTCGTTGATGACCCAACGCTGCCCGACGAGCCTTCTGCTCCTACGGGTCAGCTTGACGATGAATCCGGTGATGCAGTCGACCCGGAGCCACAGGCAACGTAACTCGACGAGTCTTAGCAAATACAAACGAAGAAGCGGCGCATAAAGCGCCGCTTCTTTTTATCGGTAACATGTCCGCACCAAATGAGCAACGTATTCACCGGAAAATATTGGACGATAGATCGATTCATTTCTGGTTTCGCAAACAACGCGTTTCTAATCACCTGTGCACGAACCGGCAGCTCCGTCATCATCGACACTCCAGCTGATCCACATGAACTGATCAAAGTGGCGAGTCGAACAACTGTCGGAACTATTTTGATTACACACGGACATCGCGATCACGTTGAGGGTTACGAGAATGTGATCGAAAAATTCCCAGTGCCAACCAGGATCGGAGCTCTCGATCGAGAAGCCCTACCTGAGACTGCTCCCTTTTCGGTCAGTATCGAAACGAGGATGCTCGTTCGAGTTGGCGACATTACGTTGAAGTCACTCTTCACGCCGGGGCACACTCCAGGATCGACTTGCTACGTGCTCGAATCCGACGCGTCAAAATCGAAAGGCGAACCTGCACACGTATTTACCGGCGATACTCTCTTCCCGGGTGGTCCTGGAAAGTCATCATCAAACAAAGCGTTACGGAAAATAATCGACTCGCTCGAAACGCACATTTTCAACCTTCCCGAAAATTCCGTTGTGCTTCCAGGCCACGGAGAATTTACGACGATCGGCGAGTCAAAACGAGAATTTAGACAATTCTCTTCTAAGCCACTCGACTCCGATCTTTACGGTGACGTCACCTGGGCTTCGATTTAGCTTCTCGATGGCGCACATTAACGAGTAATCCCCGTGATACCACCGCAACAGCCGCACATGCCAGATGACCGCTGGAAGGAGCTCACGATCCCCAATGTGAAATGGGGACCTATGGATGTGGTGTTGGCGGCAACAGTGACGATGCTGATCGTTATTTCCATCCTTAGCGTTGGCGGTGCATATGGCACTGACGCTGGTTTCAAAACGACCGTCACGTCGCCCGCGGGCTACATGGTTGGGATTCTTTCCACTACCCTGGCGTTCGTGCTTCTGCGATTGTTCAGCTCGCCTCTATGGCCGATAGCTGTTTCACTCGTCTCGGGTATCGGAATCGTCGTTATCAGCTACATATTGGGTTCTGATAAGGGCGATGGATCAGCTCAATTTTTAGGTGTACCTGTTGGAATAATTGCTGCGACAGCAATGTCAGTCACGTTCGCTGCGACCGGACTTGCCTTCTCAGTAGTTCGATTCAGAGCACCTCTCAGTTCCGTCGGATTCGTTAGGACAAAAGGACTCAAGCCCTACTTATTCTCGGTCGGAATCTGGCTTGTTGGACTCAGCGTGCTGATGTTCTGGGTCCAACTACTTTTGTGGTTAGATGTCGACTCGCTGATCCCGCCGGATACTGCCCAGCGAGCACTCGACGAAGCCGGTGGGAGCATCATTGTCACTATAATTCTCGTCGGAATGATTGGACCCGCCGCCGAAGAAATATTCTTTCGTGGCTACGTTTTGCCCGGGCTCATAAAAAGGGTTGGAGTCGGACGTTCTCTACTCCTCTCCTCTTTTGTATTCGGTCTTTTTCACGTTGATCCGGGTGCCATCGTGCCAACATTCGCGTTGGGATTGGCACTCGGCTGGGTGTACCTTAAAACCGGTTCAATTTGGCCTGCTATGTTCGCTCACGGTCTGCACAACACGGTTGCAGTACTTGTAGCTAAGTATATTGATGTTGGTTGACCCGAAATAAACACAACGAAATCTTCTAAGGAAACATCGATCTAAATGACGACCGATAGAATAAGATCAGCATTCGAGGATGCAAAGACTGAAGGTCGAATTGCGATCGTGGCCTATGTAACTGTTGGTTATCCAGAGGTAGGCCAAACAACTGAAATCGTGAAAGCGCTTGTCGACAACGGCGCAGACGTAATTGAACTCGGAGTCCCTTTCTCTGACCCGCTGGGCGATGGTCCAACTATCCAGGCGTCGGGTCATCAGGCGTTGCTCAACGGCATCACACCTGGGCATTGTTTCCAGGCCGTCCGAGAAATCAGAGCTGCAGGGATCGATGTCCCCCTGATTTTCATGGGCTACTACAACACGATTCTCAACATTGGGCTAAAGGAATACTGTGAAACCGGAGTCGAAGTTGGTCTCGATGGCATAATTGCCGCCGATCTTCCAGCCGCCGAAGCAGGTCCCTTACAAGACGCTTGTGACGAAACGGGACTTGCTCTTGTCCCGCTTGTTGCGATTACATCGACCGAACATTCGATTGAACACGCCTGTAAACGGGCCAAAGGATTTATCTACTGCGTCTCGATTCTAGGCGTGACCGGCACGCGAGAAATGGCTTCTGACAGAGTTGAAGATCTCGCCCGGTTGGTTCGACAGTACACCGATCTGCCAGTAGGGATCGGATTCGGAATTTCTAATGTCGGTCACGTCGAAGATGTCGCACGTTTTGCGGATGGCGCAGTAATCGGTACGAAAGTGATCAACACTCTCTCAGAAGGCGATCCTTATGGAGCCGCCGATCGCGTTGGTGCTTATATAAAGTCGCTATTACCCGGCACGACGCGCAAAGTCGTGGCAAACTAGGTCGCCATAAATTCCGACGATTATCGGAAACTGCGAATCACAACTCCAGAACTCCAGGAAGCACAGATTGGCTATGAAGGTTCGAGGCGTAAAGGGCGCTACAACCACCGATGGAACAACCGCCGACGATGTTCTGGCGGCGACTGAACAACTCCTAAAGGCACTTATCGAGGCAAACGGAATCGATCAGGACGATGTTGCGGCTGTTCAGTTCTCAACAAGCCCTGACCTAGTTGCTGAATTTCCAGCGGTCGCCGCACGAGAAAGATTTGACTGGAATGACGTTCCGTTGATGTGCGGACACGAAATGGCTCGACCCGGTGCACTGGAACGATGTATCCGTATACTTATCTTCTGGAACACCGATAAAGCTCAGAACGAAATCACGCACGCATACCTCAATAATGCTGCTAAACTTCGTCCCGATCTTTCTACGGTCAACCCATAAGAGACATGTCCGAGCGCACACTACAGACAATCGAATTCTCATTCCCACAAGGCTTCCGCTCTGCTGGTTTCGTCTATTCGCGCTCCGCTTCGTACAGTTCCGAGTATTTCAGCTATAGCTATACCGGCGGGCTGTTTACGAACGGACGTTCATATCGCAGCTAAGACTGCCTGATCGTCCGCAGCCCAGTTGGATTCACGAAGCGCCCCCACCGACAACTAGCAACTGTGCGGGTCCGACTGACTGAATCACGCTCTTACCAACTTATTTCATTCAACAACTACTTAGAAAACCCAAACCAGTCATGTCTACATCAAACGTTCGAGTCACCAACCTCTCCCCGCTGAGCTCTCCGCGGTCTTACGTAGAGTCGCAGCCGATCACTCCAGAGATCGCCAAGACGGTGATTGATGCACGCGAACAAATCGAAAACATCGAACAGGGCAAGGACGACCGTATGGTCATGCTCGTTGGCCCTTGTTCTATCCACGACGAAAAAGCCGGACTCGAATACGCAAAGCGACTCGCAGTGCTTGCCGAAGAAGTGAAGGACAAGATCCTCGTTGTAATGCGGGTTTACTTTGAAAAGCCTCGAACCACTGTTGGTTGGAAGGGGCTCATCAACGACCCGAATCTCGATGGCACGTTCGATATGCAAACCGGCCTGAGCCGCGCGCGTGGTTTCCTTATCGAAGTGCTAAAACTAGGACTTCCTGCTGGAACGGAATTCCTTGATCCGTTCACCCCGCAGTATCTCGCCGATCTTATTTCGTGGGGTGCAATTGGTGCAAGAACGACAGAAAGCCAGACTCACCGACAAATGGCTAGCGGTCTTTCAATGCCAATTGGTTACAAGAACGGTACCGGTGGCACGCTACAAATTGCTGTTGATGCAATGACTGCCGCTCGATCACCGCATGCATTCCTTGGAATCGATATGGATGGACGAGCGTCTATCGTCAACACGGCGGGAAACAAGGCTCAACATCTGATCCTTCGAGGTGGCGCATCCGGACCTAATTACGACGAAGAATCTGTGACTATGGCTGGCAACCTTTTGGAAGCAGCTGGACTTCGTCCTAACGTCGTTGTCGACTGTTCGCACGCAAACAGCAACAAGGATCACAACCGCCAGCCGATCGTGTTCCGAGAAGCCCTTCGGCAGCGGAACGCGGGCAACAAAGGCCTTATCGGCGTGATGCTCGAAAGCCACATAAACGAAGGCAACCAGTCACTGGGCGATCCGAAGGATCTGAAGTACGGTGTCTCAATTACCGATGCATGCATCAACTGGGAGACCACTGATGAACTTCTGCGCGAAGCACGCGCTGCGCTCTAGTTCATCTAATCAGACGTAACGATTCGCATGCGCGGATCTGAGACCCTTTGCGACCGGCAGTCATGTCGAATTCCGAATTGCTCGAAACCATAGACGCCATTGAAGGACCAACGGTTGCGACAGTTGGCACCTTCGATGGCGTTCATCTTGGACACCAGGCTCTCATTGACCGAGCGCGCACTGAAGCGAAAAAGCGCGGTGCGAAAGCGGTCGCGCTGGTTTTCAGGGAACAACCACGAGCGTTTATAAAACCCTCCAATCAGGTGACCTACCTTAGCGACATCGAATCTCGACGGTCGATCATGGAAGAGAAAGGCATCGAACACGTCGTCGAGCTTGAATTTGGTTCTTCAATCCAAAAGTTATCTTCAGATGAGTTCGTAAGCGCCCTGAAGGAGCGAATCGGACTCGTATCCCTCGTTGTTGGTCCCGGAGCAATGATTGGCGCAGACCGCGCCGGTGTTGAACAACTCTCCTCTGGCAGTGTTCACACCGATATTGATTTTTTGGGTGTTCCCTCAATCGTCGTCGATGGAGAGGCAGTATCTAGCTCCGTTATTCGCATTGCCGTCGTGAGTGGAAACTGCGAACTTGCATCCAAAATGCTGGGACGAAATTACTCCATCAATGGTGTAGTGGCTGACGGCGAAAAACGTGGGAGAGAAATCGGCTTTCCAACAGCAAATATCGAAACACAGTTCCCCTTCACCGTCCCTGAAAATGGCATATACGCGACGCTCGTCGAAGTTGATGGGATGATCCATAAGGCTGCATCCAGCATTGGTGTTCGCCCAACCTTCGAAGAAGACGGCGGTCGCACAATCGAGGCGTTCCTTCTAGACTTCGACGGGGATCTGTATACAAAGCGACTTCGACTAGAGTTCGTAAAACAGCTAAGGGCGGAAGTCGCATTCGAATCCGTTGAACAACTAGTCGAACAAATGACCAAAGACGTCGAACAAACTCGTGAAGTTTTAGCAGACATCTAGTTCACTTCCAGTAACAGAATCGCTTGAGTCGCCACCGATTCGCAACAAAGACAATCCGATGACTACCGACACAGAATTCAACAACGTAACCGAAGACCTCGAATGGCGCGGTGCGCTCTACGACGCCACGCCCGGGTCTGCCCACGCACTCGCCAGCGAAAAAATCACTTGCTACAACGGCTTCGATCCAACGGCGAGCAGTCTGCACATAGGTAACCTCGTCGCCATCATGGGACTGGTTCGACTCCAGCAATACGGTCACACACCCATCGCCCTTGTTGGCGGCGGTACCGGAATGATCGGTGACCCCGCAGGACGCGCCGATGAGCGAACTCTTATGTCGGTTACCGATATCGACCACAACGTCGAGGCGATCAAATCTCAGCTCGAACCGTTCCTTGATTTCAACGCTAAATCCAACCCGGCACAGGTGGTAAACAACGCGGACTGGCTTCGTGCCACTGAGTTGCTCCCGTTTCTCCGCGACGTAGGAAAACATTTCACCGTAAACACGATGATGAGCCGAGACTCGGTTAAAGATCGATTCACTCGCGACAGTGGAATTTCGTTCACGGAGTTCAGCTACCAGCTACTACAGGCATACGACTTCCTGACTCTTTACGAACAGAAGAATGTTGGTTTTCAAGCGGGCGGAAGTGACCAGTGGGGCAACATTCTTGGCGGAGTCGACCTGATTAGGCGTATTCATGGCGCAGGCACCGAGGGTCGACCCCGTGCGCACGGGATTGCATACCCGCTGGTGGTCAATTCGAATGGTGAAAAGTTTGGTAAGTCAATTGGCGGCGCGCCAACGCTCGACCCGAACCAAACCTCGCCGTACAAGCTCTACCAGTTCTTCCTGAACGTTGCTGATGCAGACGCTATTCCCTACGTAAAGTTGTTCACCCTGTTGAACCAGGTGCAAATTGGCGGCCTCGCTGAAGCTGTAAGCGAAGAACCGCACAAGCGCGCGGCGCAAAAGGCTCTCGCAGAAGAAGTAACACGGACGATTCATGGCCAAAGCGGACTTGATCAAGCTTTGAAAGTCACGGATGCCTTCTTCGGTGGTAACATTTCCGATCTCACTGCGGACCAAATGGAAGATGTCCTCGAAGGTTCTTCGGTAACTGAAGTGAATCGCGATCAGCTTTCCGGTGAAGGAATCAGGTTCAGCGAGCTGGCGATTTCTGCCGGAGCCGGTAAATCGGGTGGCGATGTTCGCCGAACTGTCGACCAGGGCGGCATGTACCTCAACGGTGAGCAAATCACCGATGCAGGGCGAACCGTTGGAGTAGACGACCTCTTAGAAGGCCGCCTACTAGTAATCCGTCGCGGTCGCAAAAACTACTCGCTCGTAAAACTGACTGAGTAACGACGGAAGTAACAACTTCTCACTTCGAAAAATCCATCAGGAAAATCTCACTCGTATCCCTCATACCGACCGAAGCGAAAGCGGAGTGGAGGAATCTCAGACATCCACTTCTTCGCGATCCGATTCGCAGTCCGACGGTCACAGCAAGACCGTTTCGACGTGATCACTTCTGGCGGGTAAGCAACCAAGATCTCTCCACTTCGCTTTCGGGCCTGCTCTCTCCTCTGTGCGGATCACTTTTAAGGCATCATCCTCAACAAAATCTCAGCCAGTTCCGTTTACTGAGAGTTAGAATTCTTCTTGGTCTTTCGCAGAAATTGCTGCGAAACCACATCATTGAACGAACCCTCGAACCCATATCCCTTAGAAAACGAGCAATCAGGTGACTAGTCAGAACCAGCCAAATCTTCGAATTCCAGGTCCAGTCCCGCTACCCGACGATGTTCTCGAACTCGCCGGATCGCAAATGATCAACCACCGTGGACCTGAATACGCCGACATGCTCGAACGAATGTCAGCAAACCTGAAGACGGTATTCATGACTAAGAACGACGCATACTTCATTACGTCGTCTGGCACAGGCGCGATGGAAACCGCAATCGTCAACACGATTTCTCCCGGTGACAAAATTTTGTCGATCATCATTGGAGTTTTCGGCGAGAGATTCGCAGAGATCGCCGAGGCATACGGCGGAGACGTCACCACGCTCAACTTCGACCTTGGACAAGCAGCCGACCTCGACAAGGTCCGAGAGACTCTTCGAAACATGAGCGATGTGAAGGCTGTCATCTTCACGCACAACGAAAGCTCCACAGGTGTCTCCAACCCGCTTGAAGAGCTCTGTCAGGTCATTCACGAAGAATCGGATGCACTGATTTTGGTCGACGCCGTTTCGAGTGCCGGCGGAGTACCGATTGCCGTCGACGCATGGGGCATAGACGTCGTTGCGACAGCATCCCAGAAAAGCTGGATTTCACCTCCAGGAATTTCAATGGTCACCTTCTCGAAAATGGCATGGGAAGCTTACGATACGTCGACATCGCCGAAGTACTACCTCGACGTTAAGCAGTACGAAGACTACCTTCATATAGGTCAGCCGCCTTTCACACCGTGCCTGCCGGCAATGTTCACACTTGATGTCGCTTTGCAGTCGATGGTCGATGAGGGAATTGAGAACGTTTTCGCTCGACATCACGAAATTGCACAGCACACACGTGACGGTGCCAGTGCGCTTGGTCTCGAATTACTACCTGACCCAAAATTTGCCTCTAATACAGTTACCGCCATCAAGCTTCCCGAAGATGTTGATGGAAAGGCATTCCTTTCCAACGTGATCAAAAACTACAATGTGGTTCTCGGTGGCGGACAGAAATCTCTCACCGGCAAGATCTTCCGCGTTGGTCACATGGGTTGGGTTGAGAAGGCTCACATTGACGAAGCCTTGAAGGCCGCAGAGGAAACCTTGACGGCAATGAGTTCGTAAACCACTCGTGAGAAGACTCCGACTCGTTATTACTGTTCGTGTCAACATGGTTAGGCGCAGCCGCAATCGACTGCGCCTTTCTAGATAACCCGATTCTCAACTGGCTAAACAACACATACAAGATTCCATGAACATGTCAGCGACCATCAAACGCTCAAGGTGCGTGTTGCCCGTTCTCGCGGGTCTGCTTGTTGTCGCGGGAACCCTGGTCGCCTGTGGTGAGGCGGACATTTCATCAGCACCAACGAGTGAATCTAACGCCGCTGCTCCAGCGCCGACTGAACGACCGCTCGTGAGCACACCAGCCCCTCTCGCAAACCTTGCGCCAGATTTCACCCTGCCATCGGTTCAGGGAGTCAACTACAACCTCTCCAGCTTCCGTGGCGATAAGCCAGTCGCAGTAGTGTTCTACCGCGCATACTTGTGAACGTTCTGTCGCAGGCAACTCGGCGAGTTGCAACGAAACCTTGATTCGCTCAACAATTCAGGCGTCCAGATCCTTGCGATCAGCACGGACAATCTCGATGGTCCGGCAGGGCTTCACGTCTCCCAGGCATACCAGTTCCCGGTTTTGTACACCTCACAGGACACGTCGGTTCCTGAGAACTACGAAGTGTTCAACCTGTTTGGGGACGGACTCGCTTCGGCATCGGTATTCCTCGTCGATACGAATGGCGAAATTGCCTGGAAAGACATCGGGCTGAACTACACTCATCAGGTGGCTGCAGGAGAAATCATCAAACAGGTTGAGATGCTTGGCTCGTCTTAGCTTAGCGGGACTTTGTTGATCGCTTTCACCAATGGACGGACGATGCCAGCGAGGGCGATTGCCGCGTTGCTGTTATTTGTCGCCGTCGCAGGATGCAGTGGATCATCCTAAGTTCAAAAAACGGCACCAGCGGAACCTGAAATCAAGCAGCCAACAGGCGCAATCATCAGCGAAACACCGGCCGCAGTGGAAACGCCTGTAGTTCCAGTCTTCTCCGTTTCGAGTATCGATGGCGAAACGATCAAGCTCGAAAACCTGCTCGGCTCATTCCCTGTTTATCTAGTCTTCATCCCGACAACCACTGACTCTGCAGATCGCGATCAGCTCCAGGAAATCGAAACCAAAATTGAGGTTTTTGAAAAACTTGGAGCTGAATTAGTGGTAGTTATTTCCGACTGGCCATCACCAGTTGCCGACTTGCGAGATGAGTTGGAACTCAGCTACCCGTTGATTGCCGATCCACTCCAGGTGATCGCCACTGAATGGGGCGTGTTCGATGCTACTGGAGAAGATAGAACAAGCCCCGCCAGTTTCGTGTTCGATTCATTTGGTACGCTTATCGCACGGCTAGTTTCAACAGAAACAAAAAACCTACCTTCTATCGAAGAAGTACTGAACGCTATCGAAGAGTCATTGAGTTCGGGTACCGCCTAAAGCGTGGGACCAAACTTCTGAATTACGGCGCCAGCAGGCGGTTTTGGGTAGAAGTTTGTCGCCTTCGGAGGCAGTCGCCAGCCACGAGTCACGATTGAAACGAACTCGTCCAGCGGTACGGGACGCATAATGAACGCCATTCTCGCTTCGCCACCTTCGAACTGACGAGCAATCAAGCCTGCGTCATGGTGAGGACTTACCACGTCTTCTTCCCGCTCTTCGGGTATCGCAGGTCGAATTACGTGACTGTGCAAATATGAATACTCTGAAGCTTCGAGAGCGTTCTCAGCCGTAGGTGGATTTTTCATTCGAGCGACGTGGAACTTGCAAGGCTCTTTACCCAGCAGTCCAAAAACCACTTCGTCACCCGCCCGTTCTCCAAGCGACTGTGAGAACTCCTCAATCTGTTCTCGCAGAGATTTATCTGCACTGTGAACGGGAGCCCACTCTTCTAGATCGCATGTCGAATCGATTGATTTTCGAATTGCCTCGAACTCTTCGTCGGTCACCGATTCAACGAGACGGTGGTACCCACGGGTGATCAATCCCGGTTCGTCAAACGACACCATCAGCATAATCCGGTAGTTGATCGACTCGTCGTGCTCCACTTCACGCTCGGCCCGGACACTTCCTCGATAACGAAGCGCTGCCTCATAGCGATGGTGCCCGTCGGCAATGAATATTTCGGAATACTTCAACACTTCCTGAAGAACGCTAATCGTCCCTGGATCAGAAACGCGCCAGATTCGAAGTTGTGGCATATCAGGCGGAGTGAACACCATCGTAGGTTCACCACCTGCTATGGCTCGCAGTAAGTTGCCCACACTTGAACGTAAATCATCGCGGAAGATCGACAGCAGCGGACTGTAGTTCGACTGTGCCGATCGCATTAGGTTCACGCGGTCGGCAACCCATTCCGTTCGAGTACCTTCGTGAGGCAGAACTACCTTTTGGTAGTAATCTTCTAAACGAACAGCTGCAACGAATCCACGACGAAACAGCGTTTCACCTTGGTACTCAAACTCCTCTTCTGTGACGTAAATCGAAGGAGCTTCTTCGTGTTTTAGAACGCCGGATTCAGTCCAATTCTCTGCGGTTTCGGCAGCTTTCTCATATGGATCTTCGGAAAGACCGCGACGCGCCAGTTCGAGCCGAACAATGTTGAACTTCGAGCGGGCATACAGCTCCTGTTGAAGTTCAGGAGTGATCACGTCGAAGGGCGGGCAAACGTTAAGACTCACGTCGCCTGCGAATTCCGGGTTGTAGCGCACCGCCCTGAAGGGCTGAATTTCTGCCATGAATCTATTCGAGGATTGAACTAAGTCTCGAGATGTATGAAATCAGACGAACGAGTATAGCCCCTGACAAACCAACAATCAGTTTTTACGGTAGTCGTTGCTATACTCATCCAACAGATTTTCGAGATCGCATACTGGCGACTCTCGACCGCTTTTACACTCGTTGTCAGTCCCAGAGTTGATCTAGTGCCAGAAAAAGATTCCAACCTGAAAATGCAGTTCGACGACGAATCGAAAGCAGATACATCGCCCAATACTCGCGCCGAACAACTTAGTGCAGAAATTAATCGCGCAAACAAGCTCTACTACATTGATAACGCCCCTCAACTAGACGATGCGGAGTGGGATGCTCGAATGCAGGAGCTACTGGCACTCGAATCGGAACATCCCGAATCAAGGACGCCCGACTCCCCTACACAAAGAGTGGGAGCACCTCCGGCAGATGGTTTTGAGGAAGTAATTCACCCAGTTCCAATGTTGAGCCTCGGCAACGTGTTTGATGAGGACGGGTTACGAGCCTGGTACAAGCGAGCGCTAGATTTTCTTGAAATCGAAAGTGCTCCTCTAGTTTGTGAGCTCAAAATTGACGGTCTCGCCCTAGCAGTTACCTACCGAGACGGTGTGATGGAGCGCGCCGCTACTCGTGGTGATGGCGAACGTGGCGAAGACGTCACAGCGAATGTCCGCACCATAAGATCTGTCCCGCTCAGGCTCGACGTTTCGGAGCAACCTGCACCACCTGTCGCAGAACTACGCGGAGAAGTGTTTCTTCCAAATTCACGTTTCGCTGAGCTTAACGCTGACCGTGAAGCAGCGGGACTTCCTACATATGTTAACCCTCGCAACTCCGCTTCTGGGTCACTTAGACAGCTCGATTCCGCCGAAACCGCAAAGCGCCCGCTCGATATGTTCTTCTACGCCCTTGGCTACGTCGAAGGAGCAGAGGAACCGTCCAGTCACTGGGATGCACTGCAATCAATGAAAACATGGGGGGGGAAGACCAACACATGGACCAGGCAAGCCAACACAGTTGAAGAAGCGATCGTCGCGATAAAAGAAGCGGGAAAGGTTCGCGAATCACTCGACTACGGGATCGATGGCGTCGTAATAAAGATCGACTCTATCCCACTCCAGCGGCGTCTCGGATTTGTGGGTCGTGATCCCCGCTGGGCTATCGCCTACAAGTTCCCTGCAGAACAGGCGGAAACCACCCTGAAAGCGATTCGAGTCAACGTTGGGAGGACGGGTGCGCTCACGCCATGGGCAGAGCTGGAACCGGTAATGGTCGGTGGTGTAACCGTCGGACGAGCCACACTTCACAACAAGGACGAAATCGCCCGAAAAGACTTTCGTGCTTACGACCGTGTTGTAATACAGCGCGCCGGAGACGTCATCCCGCAAGTAGTAGAAGTTTCAGCGAAAAACAATCGCCCGGCAGATTCGAAGCCGTTCGAGTTTCCTACCGACTGCCCTTCGTGTGGAACGGAAACTGTTCAATCAGAAGACGGAGCGGTCACCCGATGCGTAAACATCTCCTGCCCGGCGCAATTTGAACGACTCCTCGAACACTTCGCATCACGTGGAGCTATGGACATTGAAGGGCTCGGCGAGCGGGTTTCGCAAGACTTACCTCGACTGGGATTTGTTGCAAATATCGCCGACATTTATCGACTCCGCGAACGGCGTGAAGCCCTCCTCGAACTCGACAAAATGGGCGAAACTCGGGTCGACAATCTCCTAAAAGCCATTGAAGTGTCTCGCCTACAGCCATTGTCGCGGCTCTTGTTCGCACTTGGCATTTCGAGCATCGGATCCGAAATCGCAGAGTGGTTGTCTCGCCGGTTCCGTAGTCTTTCAGGTGTACGAGACGCGACGGAAGAAGAACTGCTTGCAATTGACGGTATAGGACCAATCGTCGCTTCAAGTATCGTCGAATACTTCGCCATTGAACAAAATCGCAATCTGGTCGACGAACTCATCGAGCTCGGCATCAATCCAATCGACGACACACCTGAGCCGTCTGCTGATCACCCAGCCAACGGAGTGACATTCGTAGTTACAGGTAAGCTCGACTCTATGTCACGATCTGAAGCACAAAACCGAATCAAATCGTTGGGTGGAAAAGCTACCGGATCGGTTACGGGTAAAACCGACTACCTAGTGGCTGGTGCGGATGCAGGTTCAAAGCTAGAAAAGGCTCAAAGACTCAATGTTCACGTAATCACCGAGTCAGAGTTCATTGCGTTTATGGACGAGGGTGTCGTACCAGCTCGTTCCTATTGATCCAGGCTTCGCAAAGTAAATCAGACTTCCCTGCGTAATTATTGGCTGGGGAAGATCGGCTTGCCACAGTCGTCTCACGCCTTGTATTCGAATCTAGGGTACCCGACCAGATGTTGCGGTTATTCCAGCTCAATTCAGCGGGAGATTTGTCTGGTGTAGCGAACGTTCTTGACGATAAGGTCATATCCTTTCTAAATGATTTGTTTGGAAGACCTGATAGCGGAAGCGTAGACGATTGGATGTCACCTCAATCCTGAACAAGCTGTTCCCTGATGGCAGCGGAAGGGGTTCGGAAGGACCACCCTGGATAGTTCTTGGATTAGGAAATCCGGGAGCGGAGTACAAAAACACCCGTCACAACGTCGGATGGTGGTGTCTGGACGAACTCGTGTCTCGCACCAGCGCTGAACTAAATCGTAAACGAAAAGAAATCAGATACGCCGAGGTTGAAATTGAAGGGACCACTGCAGTTCTTGCTTACCCCCAAACACTCATGAACCGCTCGGGGTTGGTATTGAGCTATCTCACCAATCGATACAAAACCCCAGCAGAAAAAATCCTCGTCGTCACCGATGACATAAACCTCAAACCGGGGGCCGTTCGTATACGAAAAAAGGGCAGTCCCGGCGGTCACAACGGACTCAAATCGATCATTACCGCCCTAAGTACAAACGAATTTCCACGTGTGAGGATTGGTGTTGGGAATCCTGAATCAGGCGCACAACAGGTCGAACATGTCCTAGGCACTTTCGATCCGGAGAGTCGAGAACTCGTTCGCTCGGCGGCAAATCGATCTGCCGACGCAGTGGCAATGATCGTTGCAGGCGACATCGATAACGCAATGAACAGGCACAACACGAACGGCGACGGCAGCTAAACCTTCCGGTAGAAGTAATGCAATTAGCGATGAGCAGTCACTCATCGCACCAAATCAATTGAGCAATTCAAGATTCAATAATTTGGTTCTTTTCGCGTTCGTAGCCTTGGCGTTAGTACTAATCGCTTGTGACAGGGAAAATGGCGACACGCCATCACCAACACCAACGACACCTGTTGTTGAAACAGCAACAACGATACCTCCAACTCCTACGATTGAATCCACATCTAGTCTAGATACAGCGAATATCAACCTGAATCCAACGCCTGCCTCCATGCCTGTTCCTGAACCCACATTGGCGGTTGCACCGAACCCTGCACCTCAAGTCGGCACGCCCACTCCCACCAGCACTCCTATTCCTCCGACAGAAACATCAATCCCGTGGATGACACCAGAACCGACACCGTTCATGGGTGCACCAGCTGAACCGTTCATACCTGACCCGCCTGACCGAGACCTACAGGACCTAGGGCGACGCCTCGTAAAGGGCTATCTCGAGCCTGAATCGCTCGTTACCGCACCGCCGCTAACTGTCGGCGAAAAGGTCGATTTCTGGGTTTCACGCGATAACGGCAGTGTGATCGTAAACGGTGAGGTTTCACACATCTCAGAGAACGCTTATTGGATATTCGAACTCGGATTCCAGCCGGATCCAGACGATATCGCATCTGTTGCTGATCAATTCGAAACAGATATTTGGCCAGTAATTACAGACATATTCGGTCGACCTATCAGCCCGGGCATCGACGGCGATGATCGAATCGTTATTTACACCGCAGTGCTACGAACCGGAGTCGCTGGGTACTTCTCTGCGGCAGACTCGTATTCAAGCGAAATCCGAGTGCACTCCAACCAGCGAGAAGCGCTGTACATGTCCGCAGACCGAATCGATCTGACGAGCAGGGAGTATTTGAGTGTCATTGCACATGAATTGCAGCATGCCACTCACTTTGCTACCGACCCGAGTGAGGACTCCTGGGTCAACGAAGGTTTATCGGAGGTAGCGGCCGAACTCGCCGGATTCGCTCGCTCCGCAACGTCGGCATTCGTCCTTGCCCCGGCAACTTCTCTTACTGCATGGGCTCAGGATATTTCGATCTCGACGGCGAACTATGGAGCGGTGAACTTGTTTTTCGCATTTCTAGCGACGCACTATCGAGGCAACGAAATCCTGACGACGATTGCTCGAGAACAGAAAGATGGCATTGCCTCTGTCGACGCATCTTTAGCAAGCATGGGTTTTGCCGAAACCGCAAACGACGTTTACGCCGATTGGCTGGTGGCAAATTACCTGAGCACCGACGAGGGACCCTATAGATACGATGGTCATGATGTCCCACCCGTAAAGAACCTCTATCGTCGTGCCCCCGACTCCCGAACGAGCAACGTACGATCTTATGGCGCGGAATATCTGGTGACATCTACTGGATCCGGCAGGATGGCAGTCTCGTTCCAGGGAGAGTCTGAGACAGCGCTACTCAATAATCCTCCGCATTCGGGCGATACGTGTTGGTGGGCCAATCAGGGTGATTCAATCGATTCGACCCTCACCCGATCAGTCGACCTTCGTTCTGTCGAGTCTGCAACGTTGAAGTTCTGGGTTGACTACGAAATTGAAGAATCCTGGGACTACGCTTACGTTATGGCGTCTATCAACAACGGCAGCACATGGGACATTCTCGAATCTCGTCGAGGCTTGAACTTCAATCCAAACGGCAACGCCTACGGTCCTGGCCTCACCGGCACAAGTCTCGGCTGGGTTCAGGATTCGGTAGACCTGTCCGCATACGCCGGTAACGAAATTCTGCTTCGATTCGAGTACATCACCGACGACGCAGTATTCTCGAAAGGTCCGTGTTTCGACGATTTCGAAATCGAAGAGATCGGCTGGTCAGATAACACCTCGAATGACGGTGGCTGGGTTGCAGAAGGTTTCGTTCGAGTGCGCGGAACGATACCGACTCAGTATTTGATGCAACTGATCCACGAAAAGGATGTAGGCGAACCAGTCGTTTACCAAATGCCGATCGACATCACAGGAAAAGGCGAATTCACAATCGAGAACGTTGGAGACGACGACCTAGTAGTGGTCGTTATTAGTGCCGTCACACGCGCATCCACTCTTCCCACTGAATACACCGTGACCTTACGCGAATAAGCAGGCATGATTGCGTGCCGCTTATTGAACATTTCTCCGCCCAACAAAAGCGACATTGACACCGCACACCATTTTCCGACCGCAGCGAAGCGGAGAATAGCTCTTAGCTAGCGAATCACCTAAACCGCTTCGATGGTGCTCCATCCGGTGTAGGGAACAATAACTTCGGGAATCACCACAGAGCCGTCTTCCTGAAGGCCGTTCTCGATTACGGCAATCCAGATTCTGGGAAGTGCAAGCCCCGATCCGTTCAACGTGTGAGGCAGCTTGGTTGAAG
>CEUN01175479.1_pt1 | contig 52040 bp, 56 predicted proteins | sample 361501 | NCBI WGS metagenome assembly CEUN01 (sample SAMEA2622801, study PRJEB7988) | marine metagenome | biome: marine biome (ENVO:00000447); feature: marine epipelagic mixed layer (ENVO:xxxxxxxxx); material: "saline water (ENVO:00002010), including plankton (ENVO:xxxxxxxx)" | depth 120 m | reverse complement strand
GGCGCTCGCGGGCCGCCATCGCGATCTCGATTTCCGAACCCGAGGCGATAACGGTGGCCTGATGGTCGCCGTCAGCTTCGGCCAAAACATAGGCGCCGCGCTCGCAGAGATTGCCGCCGGCCGCTGCGGTGCGAACCTGCGGCACGTTCTGGCGGGTCAGGGCAATCACGGATGGTGTTGATTGCGCGGCCAACGCCAGCTCCCAGCACTCGGCCGTCTCCACCACGTCAGCCGGGCGGAAGACATTGAGGTTCGGGATGGCACGGAGCGCGGCCAGGTGCTCGACCGGCTGATGGGTCGGGCCGTCCTCACCCAGGCCGATGGAGTCATGCGTCATGACATAGATGACGCGCAGGCCCATCAGGGCGGCAAGGCGAATCGACGGGCGGCAGTAGTCCGTGAACACCAGGAAGGTGCCACCGAAGGGAATGATACCGCCGTGCAGCGCCATGCCGGACATCGCTGCGGCCATGCCGTGTTCACGCACACCGTAGCGGACGTATGTGCCGTTATAGCTGCCCGGCACGATGTCGGCCATCGGTTTGGTGCGGGTGTTGTTCGAGCCCGTGAGGTCGGCGGAACCGCCGACCATTTCGGGCAACGCTGCGGTCAAGGCGTCGAGCGCCAGCTCGCTGGCCTTGCGGGTCGCCACGGTTTTGGGCTCGGCGATCAGCGCGTTGATATGGGCCGCTGTGGCTTCCCGCGCCACGGCTGAGACGTCACCGGCCATGCGGCGTTCGAACTCGTTGCGGTCGGCGTCGCTGAGCGCGGCGAGCGAGGTCTTCCAGGCTCCACGGATACTGCCGCCCCGAGCGCCTGCTGTGCGCCAGGCCGAGAGAACATCGTTGGGCAGGACGAAGGGTTCATGCGGCCAGTTGAGTTCGGCGCGAGCCGCGGCGATCTCATCGGCTCCAAGCGGGGCACCGTGGGTGGCTGCGGTGCCCTGCTTGTTGGGCGAGCCGAAACCGATGATCGTGCGGCAGGCGATCAGGCTGGGCTGGTTGCTGGCCTGGGCCCGTTCGATGGCGGCAGCGACAGCTTCGTGATCGTGGCCGTCGACACGTTCGGTCGACCAGCCATAAGAATCGAATCGCTTCAGCGTGTCGTCGGACTCGGTCAGCGAGGTCGGACCGTCGATCGAAATCTGGTTATCGTCGAACAGGACGATCAGGCGATTTAGCTTGAGGTGACCGGCCATCGAGGCGGCTTCATGGCTGATACCTTCCATCAGGCAACCGTCACCGGCGATGACATAGGTGTGGTGATCGACCACGTCGCCGAACCGGGCGTTGAGAATGCGTTCGGCTAGCGCCATGCCGACGGCTGTCGCGATCCCCTGGCCCAAGGGGCCGGTGGTGGTCTCGATTCCGGCGGCGTGGCCGTACTCGGGATGGCCTGCGGTCTTGCTGCCGAGCTGACGGAAGTTGCGGATCTCATCCATCGTCATGTCGGCATAGCCGGTGAGATGGAGAAGGGAATAGATCAGCATGGAGCCGTGACCGGCCGACAGCACGAAGCGGTCGCGGTCGGGCCATGTCGGATCCGCAGGATCGAACTTCAGATAGCGCGTAAACAGCACCGTCGCGACATCTGCCATGCCCATGGGCATGCCGGGATGTCCGCTGTTGGCCGCCTGAACGGCATCCATCGACAAGGCACGAATGGCATTGGCCATCGCACGTTCCGAAACCTGGCCCGCAACGCTGTCGTTCACGTGTGAAATCTCCAATTCAGGAGCCGATTCCGGCTCGATCCGACCCGGGCGCACCTTGGCTTTGCGGCCTTGGAGCGTCAACCGCGATATGATCCCCAGGCGAACATGATTGACGAGTTGTCCAGAGTCGCTTTATCCCCGGCCCATAAGCCGTTATCTTTGCAACCGGCGGCAAGGTATTGATCCAAGGGACACAATGACAACCGAGGACGCGGCCATCGCGAAGCTCGACCAGGCAATCGCTCGTCTGGAGTCGGCCCTGACCCGTTTGTCCAACCGGACGGACGGCGAGGCCCTGCATGAACTAGAGGGTGAAAATCGTCGTTTGAGCGACGCTCTCGATAGTGCCAGGAAAGAACACAAGGACCTTGAAGGCCGTGTGGTCGACGTCTCCGGCAGGCTCGACGGCGTGATCGGCGAGCTCAAGTCGGTGCTGGGGAGTTAGGCGATGGCGCAGGTGACCGTGCAGATCAACGGCCGTGGCTATCAGGTGGCCTGCGGCGTGGGCGAAGAAGAGCGCATTGCCGGTCTCGCGGCGTTTGTGGACACCAAGGTTCAGGAACTTGTCGGTGCCCTGGGCAATGTCGGCGACCAGCGCTTACTGGTGATGGCGAGCCTACTGCTGGCCGACGAGTTGTGGGAACTGCGGGAAGGCGCCAAGTCTTCGACCGGGCCGGCTCCTGCTGCCAACGACGGCGCCACGGCCGCCTCGATCGAGGCTCTGGCCGACAGGCTGGATCAGCTGGCGGAACGGTTGGAAGCATCCTGATAGTCCGGAGCGGTGCTCTGACATGATTTTCCCTGATCGTTGTTGTATGGAGTCGCGTGGGGCGGATGTCTGCCCGGTGCGTGAACCTCATTATTCCCTGGGGCCAATGCACATTACTAGGGAGCTGTCCCTGGCGGGGGTGTGCCCTCGTCATCACGGCGCCCACCTGCGAAAGCAGGCCACGGTGGAATGTGTAACGGTTGACGGCCACGGTGGTGCCGCCCCACAACTCCTCTCATGAGTCTCGACGATGACAAGGCCGCGCTGCGCGCCACTTGCCTGGACCGGCGCAAGGTGCTTCATGCGGCCTTGCCCCAGGCGGGTGAGATGGCCTGTGACCACTTTCTGAACGGCATCGGCTTCCCTGATGAAAGTGCGGTCTCGGCCTACCTCCCGGTCAGGGACGAGTTTGACGTCCTGCCGTTTGTCGAGGTCGCGGATCTGTTCGGCCACGATATCGGGATGCCGGTGGTCGATGCCAAGGCGAAGCCTCTGAAGTTTCTGCAATGGTCGCCTGACGCCGAGCTGGTGACCGGCGCGATGGGGATTCCGACTCCGGCGCTCGATTCGCCCCTGGTGATACCGGACCTTCTGTTTGTTCCTCTGATGGCATTCGACGACGACGGCTATCGCCTGGGGTACGGCGGGGGTTTCTACGACCGGACGCTGGCGGACTTGCGGCGGCGTAATCCCGGCACAATGGCGGTCGGGGTCTGTTTTTCCGGCCTCAAGGTCGATCACGTGCCCCATGATGACTACGATGAACGCCTGGACTGGATCGTGACCGAGGCCGGCACCTGGAAGGTGTAGGTTTCCGGGCCACGCGACGAACTTGCCGGAGAGATGTGGGCATGAGTGCAGAGAACGACAGCCCGGAGATCGTGACCGCGTTCCCCTGTGCTGTCCGGCATATCGAACACCTCTGGGTTCCCATGCCCGATGGCACGCGATTGTCCGCTCGGGTCTGGTTGCCGGAAGATGCCGAAGACAATCCGGTCCCTGCCATCCTGGAATACATTCCCTACCGCAAGCGGGACGGCACCCGTGGCCGCGATGATTCCATGCACGGCTGGTGGGCCGGACACGGTTATGCCTGCATCCGGCTCGACATTCGCGGGACCGGAGAATCGGAAGGTCTCATCACCGACGAATACAGCCGGCAGGAACTGCAGGACGGATTTGACGCCATTGCCTGGTTCGCCGAGCAGCCGTGGTGCTCCGGTGCTGTGGGCATGACAGGCATCTCCTGGGGTGGTTTCAACGGACTGCAAGTCGCGGCCATGCGGCCGGCCGCTTTGAAGGCCATCATCACGCACTGTTCCACCGACGACCGCTATGCCGATGACGTGCATTTTATGGGTGGCGCCCTTGCCCTGGACAACTGGTTCTGGGGCGGCGCCTTCTTCCAGTTCATGGCGCGGCCCGGTGACCCGGAGATTCAGGGGGAGCGATGGCGCGAACAGTGGATGAAGCGGTTGGAAGCCTGGGAGCCGGTCTCGTCCACCATCTGGCTGCAGCATCAACGCCGCGATGCATACTGGAAGCACGGCTCGGTGTGCGAAGATTACGACGACATCGAATGCGCCGTCTTTGCCGTGGGAGGTTGGGAGGACGGCTACTCCAACGCCATCCCACGCATGCTCGGCAACCTGAAGGGGCCGCGAAAGGGTCTGGTCGGCCCATGGGGCCATAAGTTCCCGCATCTCGGGATTCCAGGCCCGGCGATCGGCTGGCTGCAGGAAGGGTTGCGCTGGTGGGACCACTGGCTGAAGGGTGTCGACAACGGGCTCATGGATGAGCCGATGTATCGGGTCTGGATGCGGGAGCCATCGGTTCCGGACTCGAGGCTGGCGACGGTCCAAGGTAAGTGGATCGATGAACCGGTCTGGCCTCAACCGGACCCCGGCGAACGACACTGGGTCTTGTGGCGTAGCGCGAATGGCGCGCGCACCGTCAAGCCGAGGCAGACGGTCGGTGTGACCGCCGGAAACTGGTGTCCCTACCAGCTCGGGGGTGCGAGCCCCGATCTCGCGATCGACCAGAGTGAGGATGACGGACGCTCCCTGGTGTTCGAGACCGAACCGCTGCAAGAGCGGATCGAGTTTCTGGGTCAGCCCGTTGTCAGGCTGAACCTGTCCGTTGATCAGCCACAGGGGTTTGTCGCTGTGCGGCTCGTCGACGTGGCGCCCGACGACACGGCAGCGCGCGTGACCTACCAGGTTCTCAATCTCACCCACCGTGACGATCACGAGGCGATCGCCGACATGCCGGTCAACGAGCCTGTCGACCTGGCGATACGGCTGAACGACATGGCTTGGTCGTTCCCCGCGGGTCATCGCATTCGCGTGTCGCTCTCAACGGCATACTGGCCGGTTATCTGGCCGTCGCGGGCGCCTGTGATCTTGACGGTGCACGACTGCGATCTGACGTTGCCTGAACGGACACCGCGCGACAGCGACGGCGGTGAGCCCTTTGATCGGATCGCAATAGCGACACCGACCCCGCATACTGAACTGACGCCGCCCAACTCGGAGCGCACGGTCACACGTGATCTCGCGACGGGTGAATGGAAGACGATCCAGATCGAGGACAACGGCGTCTGGCGGTTCGATGCGATCGATCTGGAATGTGCCGAGAGCATTCATGTCGAGTACCGTATCCGCGACGACGATCCGCTTTCGGCTTCAGCGTGTTGGACCTATCGCTCGGCCCGACGTCGTGATGGGTGGGACATCGCCATCGAAAGCTCACATGCCGTGCGAGCGAGCCGTGACGCGTTTGTCGTCGATGTTGAAATCTGCGCCAAGGATGAAGGCCGGGAGGTCTATCATCGTTCCTGGTCACATGAGGTGCCACGCGACGGTGTCTAGAAGCAGGTGAACGGCTAGGGGGAGACAAAGCATGATGATCGACCACAACAATGAGACCCGTGTGGTCACCGAGTTTCCGCACAAGGTGCGCGAGATCGAGCATGTCTGGGTTCCGATGTCGGACGGCACGCGGCTTTCGGCGCGGATCTGGATGCCTGAGGATGCGGAGGACCGGCCAGTGCCCGCCATCCTTGAATACATCCCCTACCGCAAGCGCGACGGGACACGGGCTTGGGATGATCCGCGCCATCGCTACTGGGCCGGTCACGGCTATGCCTGCATCCGACTCGACATCCGGGGTACCGGAGAATCGGAAGGGCTGATCACAGGCGAGTACGTGCTGCAGGAGCAGGACGACGCCGTTGATGCCATCGCCTGGTTCGCTGAACAGCCCTGGTGCGACGGCAATGTGGGCATGACCGGGATTTCCTGGGGTGGGTTCAACAGCCTGCAGGTGGCGGCGCGCCGCCCCCCGGCGCTGAAGGCGATCATCACCCATTGTTCGACCGACGACCGCTATACCGACGACATCCACATCATGGGTGCCGTGCCGCTGGTGGAGAACTTCTTCTGGGGTTCGGCCTTCTTCCACATCATGGCACGGCCCGGCGATCCGGAGATCCAGGGTGAGGGCTGGCGCAAACAGTGGATGGAGCGGCTGGAGAACCAGGAGCCGGTGGTGGCGACCGAATGGCTGCAGCACACCCGGCGTGACGATTACTGGAAGCTCGGTTCGGTCAATGAGAACTACGACGACATCACCTGTGCGGTTTACGCGGTGGGTGGTTGGAACGACGGTTACTCCAACGCCGTGCCGCGCATGCTGGCGAACCTCAACTGCCCCAAGAAGGGATTGGTCGGTCCGTGGGGTCACAAGTATCCGCAGGACGCGATACCCGGTCCGTCGATCGGCTTTCTGCAACATGCCCTGCGCTGGTGGGATCATTGGCTGAAGAGGGCCGAGACCGGGATCATGGACGAGCCGCAGTACCGGGTCTGGGTCGACGAGCCGCAGACGCCGTCGTCGGTGCTGCCGATGTCAAAGGGGCGCTGGATCGCCGAACCGTCCTGGCCTTCGCCGAACATCGAAACGAGACAGATGTTTCTGAACAGCGATGGCTTGGCGGACAAACGTCGTCATTCAACGAAGATCGAACACTGCAGCCCGCTGACGGTTGGTTCAGGTGCCGGGGTGTGGTGCCCCTACGGGCTGGGCGGGACCAGCCCGGACCTGCCCATTGATCAGCGTGAGGATGACGGCAAGTCCCTGAGCTTCGACAGCGCACCGCTCGATGAGCGCCTGGAGATTCTCGGTGCGCCGGTGGTGACGCTGAGGATCGCGGTCGACCAGCCCCAGGGTATGGTTGCCGTACGTCTTTGCGACGTTGCGCCCGATGGCGAGTCGAACCGAGTGACCTATGGTCTGCTCAACCTCTCGTTCCGAAACAGTCTGGATAAGCCGCGGTCGATGAAGTCCGGGGCTGAGGTGGAGATTCGTGTGCAGCTCAACGACTGTGCCCATGCTTTCCCCGCCGGTCACCGCATCCGTGTGGCGGTCTCGACGAGTTACTTTCCCGTAGCGTGGACACCGCCGGAGCCAGTTACGATGACTCTTGTGACCGGGCGCAGCAGTCTGGACCTTCCGGTGCGTGTGCCACGTGACGAGGACGCCCGGCTCGCCGACTTCGGCCCGCCCGAAATGGCGGCGATGCCGGAGATGGACGAGATCATGCCGGGTGAAGGATCCCGCCACGTGGAGCGAGATCTGGCAAGCGGCGAGCAGATTGTGCGGATTGTCGAAGACGGCGGTGCCTTCCACATCAAGGATCTCAACCTCGATTGTGCAGATGGCGTGACGGCAGAGTTCCGTATCATGGAAGGCGATCCGACATCGGCCTGCGGTGTGTGGCGCTGGTCGAGCCGGCGGACGCGCGGGGACTGGGACGTCGCGGTCACCTCACAGATGGCCGTGACTCTGTCGCAGGATGGTTTTCACATCGCAACGGATCTCGAGGCGTTCGAAGGAGAGCAGCGTGTGTTTTCTCGCCGCTGGAACCATGATGTTCCGCGCGATCATATCTAGGAGGACAACAGGATGGCAGACGAACGGGCGTTGATTGTGGGTGTGGGCGACGGGCTGAGCGCCTCTCTGGCACGCCTACTGCATCGCGAGGGCATGTCGGTCGCGCTGGCCGCACGCAACACCGACAAGCTGGCTGCGCTTGCCGAGGAGACCGAAGCGACGGTCCACGCCTGCGATGCCGCAGATCGGGAGAGTGTCACGGCCCTGTTTGCCGGCCTCGACAGCGCCGGGGCAGCACCGAACCTGGTTGTCTACAACCCGAGCTTCCGGGTCCGAGGGCCGATCGTGGAACTGGATCAGGAGGCGGTCGAAAAGACTCTGATGATCTCAGCCTATGGCGCGTTTCTCGTTGCCCAGCACGCCGCCCGCCGGATGCTGGACGGGGATGGCGGCACAATCCTCTTCACCGGCGCTTCGGCGGGCGTGAAGGGCTATGCGCAGTCGGCACCCTTTGCCATGGGCAAATTTGCGCTGCGCGGCCTGGCTCAGAGTATGGCGCGTGAGCTCCATCCCAAGGGAGTTCACATCGGGCACTTCGTGATCGACGGCGGGATCGGTGACAGTGATGAGGGCCAGCGGCTCCATCCCGATGCAATCGCCGAGAGCTATCTTCACTTCCATCGCCAGGACCGCAGTTCCTGGGCCTGGGAGATCGAGCTGCGTCCCTGGGTGGAGACCTTCTGAGATGGGAACTCTGCCGGGAGATGCCTGGGCGGGAACCAGTGCCGATGATACTGGCTTCGATACCGGGCGGCTTGACGAGGCTGTACAGTATGCCGCTGCTCACGACAGCGGGATCCCGCTCAGCCTGGCCGATCACCTTGCCACACGCGCCTTTGATGACGGCGCATGGGGCGAGACGCTGGGCCCGACCAAGGACCGATCCACGACCTATGGCGTTGTGGTGCGTCGCGGCGGGATCGCGGCGCAGTGGGGTGATCCGGCGCGTGTCGACATGACCTTCAGCGTGACCAAGAGCCTGTTGTCGGCCGTTGCCGGGGTGGCCTTCGATCAGGGCCTTATCACCGACCTTGATGAGCGTGTTGCCGCAAAGGTCGAGGATCCCTGCTTCCAGGGTGATCACAACGGCCAGATCACCTGGCGTCACCTGCTGCATCAGACGAGCGAGTGGGAAGGCACCCTGTGGGACAAGCCTGATCTGGTGGACCGCAACCGCGATGTCGTCGCCGGCGACAACTCGCGCAAGGCAACCCATCGCGACATGCAGACGCCGGGAACCCACTACGAATACAACGATGTGCGCGTGAACCTGCTGAGTTATGCGCTTCTGCTGTTGTTCCGCCGCTCGCTGCCCGATGTGGCACGCGAGTTTGTGCTGGGTCCGATCGGTGCGTCCGACGGCTGGAGCTGGAACGGCTATCGCAACTCCCACGTCATGATCGACGGCACAGAGATGTGGTCGGTTTCTGGCGGTGGACATTGGGGTGGCGGCCTGTTTGTCGATGCCCTCGATCTTGCCCGATTTGGGCTACTCTACCTCAACAAGGGCCGATGGAACGAACAGCAAGTTCTTTCAGAGGACTGGGTTGTGATGACGGCCAGAGCGTGTCCGATCGAGCCCCGCTACGGTTTCATGTGGTGGCTCAACACCGACGGGCTGATGTTCCCGTCAGCGCCCCATGACGCTGTTTTTGCGTTGGGTGCCGGCGGTCATATGGTCTGGGTCGACTGGCAGCATGACATCGTGGCGGTCGCACGCTGGCTCGATGACGATCACCACGACGGTTTTATCGCGCGGGTGTTGGCGGCACTCGATTAGTCGAGGGTGGCGAGGCCAGCGATCATCTTGCGTTCAGTGTCGCTGGTGCGTTCGAAGACCATGGCCTTCCAGTCATCGGCGTCAGGATAGAAACAGCGACGGATTTCGGCCTTGATCGCGCGGCCCTGGTAGCTGTCGAGATCGCCGTGGTTGTGAAGCCAGCAGTCAGCCCGCAGGGAATCGAGAACCTCGTCGACCGGGGACGTGCCGAATTCGGGTGTGACCATGGTGACTGTGGCGTGAGGCGCTGCGCCTGCCACACACAGGCTGTTGACGCCTGTCAGTGGTGCTGATGTCGAGCTGCCGTCGTCGGTGTTGGTGACGTCGCTTTCGCCCAGCCAGTCGACAAGCCGCGCATGACCGGGGTCGCCCAGAAGATGATCGGAGATCAGCTCTCCGTAACCGTAGGGACCGAGGCCGGTGTGATAGTCGATCCATCCCACATGGCGGGCTGATGCCGCGTGTTTGCCGGCCACGGCGGCCATCGTCTTGGCTGACCATGTGGTCTGATGGCCGCCGAAGAAGAGCCCTTCGGGATGGCTGTACTGGCCGCCCGAGAGCGCGCCCTGCAGGGCCATCGGACCGTAGGCCTCGGCGTAGGCCTCCAGCGTCGCGCGTGCTGACGCCCGGGCTTCCGGAGTCCAGGAGACGGGACAGATCGCGTCTTTGAGCTGTTCGTAGCCTTCGTTCACCGGGTAGGGCTGTCCGTGTTCGAGATGGTTGCGGTTGAGATCGACGTTCTCATGCGTGACCCGACGCAACCAGGAGAAGCCATAGGGATTGATGGCGTGGACCAGCACCACGGCCATGGAATCAGGTAGGTCGTCGTAGAGACCGGACTGCAGAGCGCCGACCTGCGCGCCAGAACCGCAGAACCCCTCGACGCCGTGGGTCGCTGACTGGGTGAACAGGACATGGCTGGCGTTTTCGGGACCAAAGCGGGCGACATCGGTGGCAAGCTCCTCGCCCTCACGGCCGCGTTTGGGATGGATGTGATGCTCGACCCGCAGGCCCTGTGCTGCGCAAGTCTCAAGAAACTTCGCACGCGCTTCGGCATAGGTGCCGGAATAGAAGCTCGATGGGTTCATGTCAGACCTGTCAATCTCCGTTTGGCGGAGACTGGCATGGCGCTGTGAACGTGTCGATCAGGCCGCGGAAGCGGCCGTTCGCTGACCTAGATCGTCTGGTGACGGGCGCGGCAGTCGCGATGTCGCAGGCTGTTTCGCGCAGCTTTGGCGGCAGGTTCTCGGAGATGAGCGTGATCACGGTTTCGAAACCGTCGCCATCGTTGAGCAATTCGACATAGGTCTGGCCGATGGCCGGCAGTTCTTCTTCATTGAAATAAGCGAAGGCCGGCAGATGACGGACGATGTCGCCAATGGCGCGCAGCTCTCCGTCGTCCATGCTGCCGTCGGCAGCGGAGACAACAACCATGGTCTAGATCAGCGCCGCATTGGGGGTCGAGCTGGGACGTCGTTCTCTGAACCTTATGGTGTTCCGGGCTGCTGTGTTCCCCGGGACGTGGCGAAGAGACAAGCTCTGGCGAGCGCAGGTGTTCGCCGGAAATGTAGGAACGCCACCGGGCTTTATCGAGGTAATGTGGCGAATCAGCTGCCGAGATGGCTGCGTATCTCGTGGACGGCATCGCTCAGGCCCATGCGTCGGGCCTCGAGACCTTCGGGGAAGGCCGAGAGCAGGCGTGACGGCATGGCGCGGTCGAGCATGACAAAAACGCCGTGGTCATCGGCCCGGCGGACAAGGCGGCCAAAGGCCTGGCGCAGGCGCAGGCGGGTAATGAGATCGTCCCAGGCGTTGCCGCCGAAGGCTTCGCGTCGGGCCTTGTGGAGAATGTCGGGCCGGGGCCATGGGACGCGGTCGAACACGATCAGGCGAAGCGAGCGGCCGGGAACGTCGACTCCGTCACGGACAGCATCGGTGCCCAGCAGGCAGGCATTTTCTTCGGCGCGGAAGATGTCTACCAGGGTGGCGGTGTCCATGGCGTCGACATGCTGGGCGTAGAGCGGCAGACCGGCGTGCTCTAGCGCCTCGGCAACCCGGCCTTGAACGTCCCGCAGCCGAGCGATCGCGGTGAAAAGTCCCAGAGCACCCCCGCCCGAGGCCAGAAAGAGTTCCCGGAAGGCCGCGGACACCTGGGCGGGATCGTTGCGTGAGACGTCGGTGACGATCAGAAGCCTCGTGAGTTCGGGATAGTTGAAGGGTGAGGCGACGGCCGCTTCGGCGGGCGGCTTGGGCAGATGGCGCAGACCGGTTCGCAGGTTGGCCGCCTGCCAGCCGTCTCGCGTGTCCGCATCGGGGTCGTGTGGTGGGAGGGGCATTGCATCACGCAGAGTGGCCGAAGTGATCACCAGGCCATGAGAGCGCGAGGCGACGGTTTCGGCAAAGGGCAGGCCGGGATCGGTCCAGTGGCGATGCATGCCGACGTCGCTCTCGCGACCGGCGACTCGATCAAGCGAAAACCAGTCGACAAACTCATCAGGTGTGTCGAACTGCATCTCGGTGAGCATGCGCCGCCAGGCTCTAGCGACCTGGATGCCCCGACGGTCGATCCCCCGGATCACGGCATCGATGCGCAGGCGGGTGGCGGTGTCGAGGTCGTCGGCACGGTCGTCGAGTTCCTGCGCTAGATGCCTGGCCAGCGCAACGAGCGGCCGTTCGAGATCACCCAGGGCATCCTGGAGCAGACTGGCGGCCTGGGCGAGACCGTCGATGAGCGGGTCGACGGGGCACTCCACACCGTAGTTGCTGCCGGACTCGTTGGTTCGTGCGAGGACCTGCTGGCGGACCAGCGAGAGAAACCGTTCGGTCGGGCCACGGGGCTGATCGTCGGCCAGCCGCTGGCGCCAGCCTTCCGATGGTAGGATGCGCGCGGCCTTCTGAATCTCTTCCAGCGGTTCCTCGCCGCCATCGCCGATCAGATCGCCGGCCCGCCGTGCAAGGCCGCGGGCGCGGCTGCGGCGACCTTCGGCGCCAAGAAGCCAGCGGCGTAGGTCTTCGCCTTCGCGGCCGGTGATGTGAGATGAGAAGACGCTGTCGGCGGCATCAAACAGATGATGACCCTCGTCGAAGACATAACGTGTGGGAAGGTTGGGGTCTTCATCACCGGCCAGAGCGGCCTGGATCAGGACCAAAGCATGGTTGGCGACGACAAGGTCGGCCTGACGGGCGCGGCGGATCGACCGTTCGATGAAGCAGCGCTGGTAGTGGGGACAGGCGGAATAGACACATTCCCCACGCTGGTCTGCCAGTCCGAGCGTGCGAGCCGTACCCAACAGTTCCACGAGCCAGCCTGGGAAGTCGCCGCCCGTCATGTCGCCATCCCGCGTTGCCAGGGCCCAGCGCGCAACGAGGCCGAGCGGGATGGCTTCGTTGGGCCTTGCGGTGATGGTGCCAGCGGCGTCGGCGAGGTTCAGGAGGCAGAGGTAGTTCTCACGACCCTTGCGCACGACCACACGCCGTCGCTTGGCTTCCGCATCCGGCACCAGGCGGTCGAGCTCCTGGTCGACCTGTCGCTGGAGGTTCCGGGTGTAGGTGCTGATCCAGACCGCACCCTTGTTCTTTTCGGCCCAGAGGCTGGCGGGTGCGATGTAGCCCAGGGTCTTGCCGACGCCGGTGCCGGCTTCGGCGATGACGGTCTCGGGTTCGCCGACACGCTGACGCGGCGCGAAGCCGAAGGTCAGGGCGTCAGCATAGTCGGCCTGCTGCGGACGCTGTTCAGCGTCGGGGCCAAGTAACTCTTCCAGGCGCGCGCGCACCTCATCGGTGCAAACGGGATGATGATCAGCTGGGGGCCGTGGTGCAGTTTCGGACCACTCCGGAAGTTTGGACCAGACGTCGAGGGAAGGCCGGGCGTTGGCATCCAGCGCCAGGGCATCGGCCACGTCGCCGCCCCAGAGCCAGCCGCCGTTGATCATGGCGACGGCAATCCGGCCGGCACGCGTCCGGTCACGGGGTTCGAGATGGGCCAGGTCTTCGAGCAGAAGACGCGCGCAATCCCGCAAGGCCATGGCCTGATCGGCGAGATTCTGGGGATCGCCGAGTTGTAGTGTCTCGGCGAGGCCGCGAGGCGTGGGCACAACAAACCGGGCCGGCAGGGCAAAGGCCACCAGTTCGAGGATATCGAGTGCCGGAGCGCCGCGGGTGCCCGTACGCCGACGCATGGCGCCGGCATGGCAGATCAACGGTGCGGGTCCGGCTTCCCACCGCCGGCGGGCCTCTTTGCGGTCGATTTCCTCGATCTCGCCGTCGGGGTGCAGCCACACCGCACCGGCCGCACCGGCAACAAGTGTAGGCGCGGCAAACCAGCCGCCGGTGGCATCGAAAGGCATCGTCATGGGATGGACGTAGCCTGTCACGGGTGAGAACGAAAGCCTAACATGGCGCAGGCTGTGGAGTTGCGCGGGCTGCAAGAGGTCAGTAGGTTCCGCGCGCGCACGATGGCGCCTGACCCCAGGACATGGAGACCGGACAGCGATGTCGCTCAGAGATCACGCTCAGACCAGTAAGGCATGGCCTTTTGAAGAGGCGCGCAAGCTGGTCAAACGGCTGGGCGGTCGCGATCCGGAGAAGGGGTATGTGCTCTTCGAGACCGGATACGGGCCGTCGGGTCTTCCGCATATCGGAACCTTCGGCGAGGTGGCGCGCACGAGCATGGTGCGCCACGCCTTTTCGCTGCTGTGCGACGTGCCGACGCGCCTGTTTGCGTTTTCCGATGACATGGATGGCCTGCGCAAGGTGCCCGACAACGTGCCCGGCAAGGAGCGTATGGGCGAGAATCTGGGCCTGCCGCTGACCAAGGTGAGCAACCCGTTCGACACGGAGTTCGCCAGCTTCGGTGAACACAACAACGCGATACTGCGCAAGTTTCTCGATCGATTTGGATTCGAGTACGAGTTCGTGAGTTCGACGGACATGTACACCAGTGGGCAGTTCGACGATGCGCTGATGCGCGTGCTCGAACGGTTCGATGCCGTGATGGACATCATGTTACCGAGCCTGCGCGAAGAACGGCGCAAGACATACTCGCCCTTCCTGCCGATGTCGCCGACGACGGGACGTGTGCTTCTGGTGCCGACGCTGGAGCGCAATGTGGAAGCGGGCACGATCGTGTTCGAGGATGAGGACGGTTCGAAGGCCGAGGTGCCGGTGACCGGCGGCCACTGCAAACTCAACTGGAAGCCCGACTGGGGCATGCGCTGGTTTGCCCTGGGCGTCGACTATGAGATGGCCGGCAAGGATCTGATTGATTCGATCCGTCTGTCCGGACAGATCTGTCGTGCGTTGGGTGGCCGCGCACCGGAAGGGTTCAATTACGAGCTCTTCCTGGACGAGAACGGCGAGAAGATCTCGAAGTCCCGTGGCAATGGTCTGACGATCGACGAGTGGTTGCGCTACGGTACCGAAGAGAGCCTGACGCTCTACATGTACCAGAAGCCCAGGACGGCCAAGCGGCTCTATTTCGATGTGATCCCGCGCCATGTCGACGACTATGCCCAGCACTTGGCGACGTACAGTGGTCAGGACGACAAGGCGGTCGACAACCCGGTGTGGCATCTGCATGGCGGCAAACCGCCGGTGGAGGACCAGCCGCTGAGTTACGCCATGCTCCTGAACCTGGCGAGCGTGTGCAACGCCGAAGACAAGACGGTTCTGTGGGGTTTCATCAGCCGCTATGTGCCGGGAGCGACGCCGGAGACCAAGCCGTTGCTGGACCGGCTCTCGGAACTGGCCGTGAACTACTACCAGGACTTCGTGAAACCGGCAAAGCAGTACCGCGCGCCCGATGTCAAGGAGCGGGCCGCGATGGAGGACCTGATCGTACGGTTTGAGACGCTGCCCGCTGACTCGGATGGTGAAGTGTTCCAGAACGAGGTCTATGCGGTGGGCAAGGAACATACGTTCGATCCGCTGCGAGGCTGGTTCCAGGCGCTCTATGAGGTGTTGCTGGGCCAGAGCGCGGGGCCGCGTTTCGGCAGTTTCGTCGCACTCTACGGGCGAGACGAGACGCTTGCGCTGATGCGCGAGACGCTTGGGAAAAGCGAAGGAAGCGCGGCCTGACCATGGCCGCGGAGCTCGAAGGACGGGTCGCTCTCGTCACCGGTGCGGTCGGCGGCATCAGTCGTGCCACGGCGATCATGTTGTCGCAGATGGGCGCTGATCTGCTCCTGCTTGATCTGAAGGAAGACGGTCTAAACGCCACTGCCGACGCAATCCGGAAAGCCGGGCGCCGATGACGGAGTTCCACGGTATGGATGCGATCGTCGAGGAAGCCGGTTGGAACCTGATGAACCGCTGGGCCGAACCCCAGGAAATCGCCGCCTCGGTGGCATTTCTGGTGAGCGGAGCAAGGTCCTACTACACAGGCCAGGTGCTGTGCCCGAACGGCGGAGATCCGATCGTCGGGATCTGATGCTGCGTATCAGTACGAGCTGGTGATGCCGCCGTCGATCACCAGCGTGTGGCCGGTGATGAAGCTCGCTGCCGGTGTGCAGAGGAAGGCCGCCGGCCAGCCGATTTCATCGGGCCGACCCCAGCGGCCGGCGGGAACCCTCGTGGTGATCCAGTCGTCCTGCCCCGGCTCCTGGCGAAAGATGGCGGTCGTGTCTGTCTGCATAAAGCCCGGTGCGATGGCGTTGGCGGTGACACCATGAGGTGCCAGAGATGTCGAAAGCGCTTTGGCGAAGCTCGACAAGGCGGCTGACGCGGCAGCGTCGACGGGTGCCAGGCCTCCGCTGGCCATGATTCCGATGCTCGACATCAGAACAATGCGGCCCCAACCACGTTCGCGCATGGAAGGTGTGAGTCTGCGGGCTGCGGCCATGGCCGAGAAAAGTTTGCCATCGAAGAGGGTGTTGATTTCCTGATCGGTGGTGTCTTCGATGGGGCGGACGAGAAACTGGGCTGCGCTGGATACAAAGATGTCGACGGCTCCGACCTGCCCGATGACGTCGTCGATCATCGTATCGAGTGCTGCGCCGTCGGTCACATCACAGCTGGCCGAAATGGCCTGACCGCCTACTGCTCGGATCGCCTCGCAGCGGTCTCTGACAAGCTCCTCGTTGCGGCCGTTGATCGCGACCGTGGCACCAAGATCGGCCAGACACCGTGCCGTCGACCAGCCCAGGCCGCGACTGCTGCCGGTGATAAGCGCCGTGCGGCCGGAGAGATCGAACGGGGTGGGGTGGTTCTCCATCAGACTTCGGGGAGCCCGCGCCAGTCCTCGAATGAGATCTCACGGCCGGGGTAGGTGGGGCTGGTGAAGGGCCAGGCATCGTCGATCCAGCCTCGGACCGTTTCGTAGAGTACGGCATCGAGATCGCCATCGAGCTCATCGGCACGGACCCACATGGTGACTTTGGCGTCATGGCCGCTCTTCAGGGTGGGATCAATGTACATGCAGCCGAGACAACGGCTCTCGTCGGGCGCCATCATTGTGTAGGCGAATGACGAGCGGATCGTGAATTCGCGCTGGTGCCAACCGAGATCGATCAGGTCGTCCTCGAAGGTCAGCCCTTCGGGCCAGACGCCATCGCCTCCGACACTGAACGTCTTCTGGAGATGCTCTACGCTGGTCATTACGGCGTCGTAGTCCTTTACGACATCGTTGACCTCGAGCATGCGCAGGCGGAAGCGCGGGTGCTCAAGTGTCTCGGGCACCACGAAGTCGTCAGGTACAAGGCGTTTTCGGTCATGCATGGTGCTTTCTCCGTTTCAGTGCGGCGCTTCGACGCCCTTGGTGATGGATACGGTTTCGGCTCCGAGGAACCGGCGCAATCGTTCCAATTCGGACATCAGAGCGTCGACCCGACCCTTGCCGGCTTTCACTTTGGGTTCCCACCAGAGGTTGTTGACGATGAGTTCACCACGGTTCCGGTGGAACTTCATGCAGGCCCGCCCGGCGATCCGATCGCCCTCAAGGAGAGGCAGGACGTAATAGCCGTATCGGCGTTTCGGCGCGGGAACGAAGGCTTCAAAGCGATAGTCGAAGTTGAACAGACGTTGCGCCCGATTGCGGTCACGAACGATGGGGTCGAATGGGCTGAGGAAGCGAAGGCGTGTCGGCGGATCGGCAAGTCGCTCAAACTGATCTTCCAGATGATTCCACGCGAACGACGCCCGTGGCTTACCGCCGTCTGCCGGCTTGACGATGACAGGCTGAAGGCGATGGTCGTTCGTTTCGACCCAGGTCTTGGCGTCGGCTGGTGAGATGGCGGCCCAGAAGGCCGCGAGTTCTCCTGATGTTGCGATGCCGAGTCGATCCATGGCCGCCGAACAGGCCCAGTCGACGTGGTCGTCGTGGCTGGGTGTTTCGTAGCGGTGAGATTCGGGGATCACACGTTCGGTGAGGTCATAGATCTTTTGGAAATTCTCGCGACGTACCACCGAAATCTGCCCTGACCACCACAGGTACTCGAGCGCTGCCTTCGTGGGCCCCCAGCCCCACCAGGGACCGGCCTTCTTGCCGTCACCATCATCCAGATCACGGGACATCGTCGGGCCGTTGTGACGAATGTGGTCCAGCACGCCGGCGATAACGGCGTCGGCGTCGGCTCCGATTCGTTCGGAGAACCAGGAGTCGCGCTGAAGCCTCTGACCCATGCGCTCGAACCTGTGCGTCCAATGGCCAAACCAGCGCACCGGAATGGCACTGGAGTCGTGAGTCCAGTGTTCGAAGAGGCGGCGGTCCTTTGCGAGCAGATCGTCGAGATCACTGCGGCGATAGGTCTGATTGCGTGAAAACAAGGTGAGGTGGTGCGCACGCTCGACCGTGATGATGCTGTCGAGCTGCACGAAGCCCATGCGCTCGATGAGATCATACAGATCGTCGCGTCGCATGCGGCACCCTGGATTGTCGCAGAGCCCCTGGAGTTGCAGCAGCAGCCTCCGGGCGGTCCGAGCATCAACGGTGAGATCTGTCATGGTCGATGCAGCTTAGTCATGTTACGTCGGACCGGTAGGGGCCGTGTAACCCATCCATGTGGATGCTTGGATGGTGACCTCATGAACAACTGTCCTGTCGTCGGGATAACTGTGATGACCATCATAGCCTCCTAATCGCGGAACAGCGTCGCCGGGCTGTCGCCCCTATGTCTTGTGTTGTCCTTTGCCGACCAGACCAATCTGACTTTGGGCGCCAACGCTGCGCTCGAGATCGACTCCTGTGTCTTTGACGGCTCAGGCGGGGAAGCCAGTTGGGATTTTCTGGCCGGTTCCTTTGCCATCACGACCGGGCTCATTGGCAAAGACGATCCCGCCAGTGTTGTGGTCACGACCCCTGTCTCAACGATCGGCATTCGAGGGACCACTTTCTGGGGCGGGTTGATCAGCGACGATCTCTATGGAGTCCTGATTCTTGACGGCGCCGTCGAGGTTCGGACCGCGGACGGCACCGTCGTGCTTGATGACGTCGGCGAGGGAACCAAGATCAGTCTGGACGGCGGCGAGCCGACGGCTGCGGCTATCTGGGGTGACGAGCGAGTCGCGCAGGCGCTTGCCTCCATCACGTTCGAAGAAACGCCCTGAGGCTTCTTGCCGCCTTGTTGTCGTGTGCGCCCATGCGAGCATGTGAGCCGCCGAGGCGATTTGACGGCGTTCGACCGGTTTGAGTGGGGGGCCGATTGCTGAAAGCCGATCGATCCGCGCCGCGGCGTGGTGAGCGAATGAGACTTGGAGTTTCTCCGCAGCCGACGCTATAGACACGTTGGTGCGGAATGTCATGTCCGCACCTTGATGACGGCGACGACAAGGTGAATGTTGGCAACCTCCTGGGCATCGAAGGTGAGTTCGCAGGCGAGATTGAACTGCTGCACCGTGAGGTCCTCTGCCGTGAGTCGAATGAGCCGCTTGATGTAGGCCTCGCCGTTGCTGCACTCGATGACAACATCGTCGCCAGCACGCGGCGGGACCGAGGGGTTGACGTAGAGCAGGCCTCTATGCCGAAACACGGGCTCTTGACTGTCCGAGCTCATGTAGACCGCGAAGGCACTGCCCACGTTCGACAGCACATGAGGCCGGGGCACGTAGGAATCGACCAGGCCATTGCCAAAGAAAACGCCGTCCATTCCGCCACGCGCATGCCCCAGGACCGGTACATCCGACGCGCCTGCCGGCGGCGGATTGGCAACGATCGCAGCCACTTCGCCAGGCCGATGCGAGATTTCCGGACTCAAGTTCCGGCCGGTCACGCGGGCGAGGCGTGAAAGGGTGCGTGTGCTCAGCATATGGCGCGCGGCCAGAGTCTGGCAAACAACTACCTCATTGCTCCCTGTGCCCAGGTGTTCTTCGGCGTCGGGATTACCCTTGAGCTTCCCGAGCGACTTTGGAACCTCATGACTGTCGGTGTCGGCGGTTATGTTGTCGGACGCTCGGTCGAGCGCGGGATTGACCTCTGGCAGCGGGATGGCGGCTAGTCGTCGTCGACGGTTACGGGCGTTGGCGGTTTTGATCCTGCCTCGGCAAGGGCCATGTCACCGGTGATCTGTCCGCCCTTGTCGACCTTGAGCTCCCGGTAACGAATGGATCCGGTCACGACGCCATCGCTGCAGACCGTCAGGCATTCGCGGACATGCAGAGATCCTTCGAAGCAGCCCTTGATCTCGGCATTGGCAACATTGGCTTCGCCCTTCACGGAACCACCAGATTCCAGACGCATGGTGGCGGCATGGATCGAAGCCTCTACCGTGCCTTCGACGATGACATCACCCTGGGCATCGATCTCGCCCTTGAGATTGGTGCCGCGACCGATAACGAAGTCGGTCGGCCCTTCTTCAGGCATGGACCCGCGCGGTTCCGGCGACGGCGTGTAACGGCCGGTGTCCGGTGTGGGATAGCGATCGAGGATGGATCGTGTGGCTGCCGGTGTCGGCGTTGCGGCCTGGCTTTCCGGTTTGCGCAAGTTCAGCATGATGGTTCTCCCTGGTTGGTTCCCGCTCGATGACATATCGGCAGGGCCCACCAGGACATCGGGGAGCCAGGACCAGAAGGGTGATGGCGCCGGTCTGTGTCATCACTTGGCCGCGTCCCAGAACTGTCTCTTCCCAAGCCAACGCGGAACCTGATCCCTGCATGTCTCTCTCCCTTTGCGACCGATTCGCTGATGGGCGATCCGGTTGATCCTGCGGTCGGTGCCGCCAAGGAAACTAGAGACGTGAAAGTGGGCCTGATCGGGGAGCAAGTGTGGTGATTCTGTGACGATCAGGTCGGCGCGGGTTCCGGTGATTTGTCTTGTCTCAGGTGAATGAACGCGACCGAGGCCATGACGATTGCCCCGCCAGCCATCACCCATCCTGTCAATTCCTCGCCCAGAAAGATGACGCTGCCGATGATGCTGGTCACCGGAACCAAAAGGATAAAGGGAATGATCTGGTTCATCCGATAGATGCCGATGAGCCGGAACCAGAGCGCATAGCCGGTGGCCGTCATGACGAGTGCCAGGTAAACAACGGCGGCCCAGCCCCTCCAGGTGGCGGTTTGAACCGCCTGCCACTGACCGTCCTCGACAAGAAAGGATGCGATCAACATCTGCGGCCCGGCGAAAGCGGCGAACCACGCCACCATGCGCAAGCCGCCGACCTGGCCCAGCGATTTGATCAGGGTCTGGCCACCGGCCCAGATGATGCCGCCGACAATCACGAGGGCGAAGGGAACAGGGTTGTCGTGGACGCTGGGTTCGCCGGCGATCAGGGCGACACCGCAGAAGGCAAACGCCATCGCTGTCCACTGCTGCCAGCTGAGGCGGTCCTTGAAGAAGATGCCGGCAAAGACGGAAACAAAGACAACCTCAAGCTGGACGATCAACACCGCCGTCGAGGCGTTCATACCATTGAGGCCGGTGAATTGAAGGCCATAGGCCAGGGTGCCGCCGACGAAGGCCACCAGTGCCATCCGACCGGCACGATCCCACATCGGCTTCACAAACCAGATCAGGACCAGAGCTGCGATCGTGAACCGCATACCCATGAGAAAGATCGGCGGAAACTCGTCGAACGTGCCCTTGGCCACGGTGAAACCAGCGCCCCACAACATGGGGACGGTGATAGCCACGAGAAGATCGAGAGGTTTCATGAAGATGCCGGGTGAGGTAGCGGACATTGGTGGCTGGTTTCCCGATGCGATGCAAGTTGATCACGACACTTGCCAACAGAGCCGCAACGCCTGCATCGTTCCGCCATGTTGAAGTTGACGGATATCCTGGGCCTCAGCACCGACAATGACATCGGTGAGGCGCTGCATGACCTGAGCCACCGGGATGCGGTTGAGCTGTTGCACCTTGATCGCTATGACATGCAGCGTCATCGCCTGCGTGCGGAAACGGATAAGGGCACGGTCTGCGCGCTTGCATTGCGGCGATGCGAGCACCTTCAGGACGGCTCGGTGCTCTTTCTTGATCAGGAAAGGGCCATTGTCGTTCGTGCCCTCGAAGAACGCTGGCTGCTCCTCGAACCCCGTGACGCCGCCGCGGCCATAGAGCTTGGCTACCACGCGGGGAACCTGCACTGGCGGGTGAAGTTTGATGGTGAACGGCTGGCCGTTGCGCTCGAAGGGCCGGAACAGGCTTATCTCGATCGTCTGAAGGACTTCTTTGGAGATGGACGGGCGCGGCGTGCTGATGACTGACACAAGCCGTCTTCTGCGTGCGCTGCAGATGGGGGATAGTGCCTTCCCGTCGGGTGGTTTCGCATTTTCCTGGGGCCTCGAAACACTGAAGGCGGAGGGCTTGGTGAGCGATGGTCCCGGTGTGGCTGCATTTGCGGAGAGCCAGCTTCGACATCGTTGGGCTACCTGCGACAGGGTGTTTCTCCGATTTGCGACGGAGGCCATTGATCTGGGCGCCGTGTGTCAACTCGATCACGAACTCGATGTCATGACACTGCCCAAGGAGCAGCGTGACGGGTCAAAGCGCGCGGGCCGATCCCTGTTGCGCGCTCATGAGGAGATTGGCGGCGAGAGTGTTGGCACCTTCCGGGCAGCCGTTGCAGCTGGTGACGCCTACGGCCATCTTCCCATCGCACAAGCTGTTGCCTGGAAGGCTCATGGCATGTCGATCGTCGAGGTCGAGGCTGTTTCTGCATTCTCGTTGGTATCGAGCGTGGGCCAGGCAGCGGTTCGACTGGCCTTGATGGGGCCTCTTGAAGCCCAGGTTATAATCTGTGATCTGCGCGCGGTCATCGACTCGATTCTGCAAACCAGTTCACCTCGTGAGCCCCACAGCTTTGCGCCACTGCATGACATCGCCATGATGCGCCATGAATTCGGCGAAGCTCGTCTGTTCGCCAACTAGAGTGAGTCGGGATGCCTGATGTGAACCCATCATCGCATGCGGGCGCAGCCCGGGTCGGTATCGGCGGCCCGGTCGGTTCGGGAAAGACGGCCCTGGTCGAGCAACTCATTCCCCGGTTTGCCGGGCGTGGGACAAGGCTTGCCGTGATCACCAACGATCTGGTGACAAAAGAGGACGCTGAGCGTCTTCAGAACAGTGGCCTGATCGAGCCCGAACGGGTTGTGGCGGTGGAGGCTGGGGCCTGCCCTCACACGGTCATTCGTGAAGATCCAACCCTGAACCTGGATGCGGCGGACATGCTCGAAGCACGTTTCTCGCCGCTGGATCTGGTTCTCCTGGAATCTGGCGGCGACAATCTTGCGTCAACGTTTTCGCTCGAGCTTGTCGACTACTGGCTGTTTGTGATCGACGTCGCTGGCGGCGGGGACATTCCGCGCAAGCGCGGACCTGGTGTTCTGCAGTCCGATCTCCTGATCATCAACAAGGCAGACCTCGCGCCTCATGTGGGCGTGGACCTTGATCATATGATTGCGGAAGCACGCGAAGTCCGCGGCGGCAAGCCAGTCATCGTGACGAACTGTCGGACGGGAGAGCATGTCGACGACATTGTGGGGCATATCGCGACCGACGTGTTGTTTGACGACTGATGGTTCTGGCACACGTCCATGGTGAGGATGCTCCTCAACTCGATCTGATATTTGCACAGGCGCCGTCCGGTGAGACCTATCTGAAGCGCCAGTACGCTGCCTTTCCCTTTCATGTCACCCAGCCGTTTCATAAGAATGGTGTGGCTGAGGTCATTCTCCAGTCCCTCGGTGCGGGTCTGGTGGCCGGAGACCATTTTGCCTCATCCTTCAAAAGCGAGAGTGGATCGGCTCGTGTCGTGACGCAGGGTTCAACGGTGGCCCACGGCATGAACGGCGGGATGGCGTCGCAGCTGGTCCGGCTGGAAGTACTGCCGGGCGCCAGTTTATTCTATGCACCGCGGCCTTTGATACTGTTCGCCGGTGCTTCCGTCATATCGAAGCTTGAAATCATTCTTCATGACGGAGGGTCTGTGGTCTGGGTTGACGCCTTTCTTGCTCATAACGCATCGGCATCAGGACAAACGTTCGCTTTACTCCAGTCTGAAACAACGGTTGTTTCGACAAGCGGCAAGATCCTGGCACTGGACCGGTTTTCCATCACCGGTGATGCGATCGCTGACAGCGCGGTCATGGCCGGACATGCGGTGCATGCCGGTATCGGCTGGGCAGGGTGTCACCAGGGCCCTGATGCGAGCCAGCTGCCGACCTGTGCGGACGTTGTTGCCGGTGTTTCGGATCTGCCGGATGACCTGGGCCGGTATGTTCGGCTTCTGTCTCGCGATGGCGTTGCCTACAATCGCGCGGTGACGAGCCTGGGACTCAGCTAACTCAGCTCACGCATGGCGTCGTCGAGACCTTCCAGGGTCAGGGGATACATCCGTCCCTCCATGATCTCGCGAATCATGCCGATGGAACCCGTGTAGCGCCAACGTTCCTCGGGAACCGGGTTCAGCCAGACAGCATTCGGATATACCTGCAGGACCCTGCGCAACCAGACGTCACCCGCTTCCTCGTTGAAGTGTTCGATACTACCGCCCGGCATGGCAATCTCGTAGGGACTCATGGATGCGTCGCCGACCAGCACTAGCTTGTAGTCGCTGGGATAGGTGTGGAGCAGGTCCCAGGTCGGTGTCTTCTCGCGATGTTGACGGACATTCTCGCGCCACACGCTCTCATAGAGACAGTTGTGGAAGTACCATGCTTCAAGGTGCTTGAACTCGCTGCGTGCGGCCGAGAACAACTCTTCACAGGCCCGAATGTGCCAATCCATCGAACCGCCGATGTCGAGCAGCAGCAGTAGCTTCACCGCATTATGGCGTTCGGGAACCATCTTGAGATCAAGCCACCCGGCGTTGCGTGCGGTGGACCGGATCGTATCGTCAAGATCCAGCTCGTCCGCGGCCCCTTCACGCGCGAATCGACGGAGGCGCCTCAGCGCAACCTTGATGTTGCGTGTACCGATCTCCTTCTCGCCGTCCAGATCCTTGAACTCACGCTTGTCCCAGACCTTGACCGCAGAGAAGTTCCGGTTCCCGTCCTGGCCGATCCGCACGCCTTCGGGATTGTAGCCATAGGCTCCGTATGGTGAGGTTCCGGCAGTACCGATCCACTTCGATCCGCCCTGATGTCGTTTCTTCTGTTCTTCGAGACGCTCTTTGAGTGTCTCCATGAGCTTTTCCCAGCCCCCCATTGATTCGATGGCTTCCTTCTCTTCCTCTGTGAGGTTGAGCTCTGCCATACGCCGAAGCCACTCTTCCGGAATCTCGGCGGTTGCTTCGTCGCCTTCGGGTCGTTCCAGGTCGCGAAAAACGTGACCGAACACACGATCGAACTTGTCGAAGTGACGCTCGTCTTTCACCAGTGCCGTGCGTGCCAGAAAATAGAAGTCGTCGACTGAGTACCCGGCCACACCGGCATCCGTGGCATGCAGCAGATCGAGATACTCGCTCAGGCTGGCAGGGACGCCGGCGTCCTTGAGTTCAAGGAACAGATTGGCGAACACGGCTGGCCTTAACCGCGCTCGCGGCGATGCAGAAAGGCGAGGCGTTCAAGCAGGTGGACGTCCTGCTCGGATTTGAGAAGTGCGCCATAGAGAGGCGGAATCACGGTGCCGGTATCCTGACTGCGCAGCACATCGGGGGACACGTCGTCGGCCATCAGGAGCTTGAGCCAGTCGAGCAGTTCCGATGTCGAGGGCTTCTTCTTCAGGCCGGGAACGTCACGGAGTTCGAAGAAGACGTTCATGGCCTCGCTGACAAGGCGCGGCTTGATCGAAGGATGATGAACTTCGACAATCCGAGCCATGGTCTCGGCATCCGGGAACTTGATGTAGTGGAAAAAACAACGGCGAAGGAAGGCGTCCGGCAGCTCCTTTTCGTTGTTCGACGTGATGATGACGATCGGACGTTGCCTGGCTCTGATCGTTTCCTGCGTCTCGTGGACGTAGAACTCCATCCGGTCGAGCTCCTGCAACAGATCGTTTGGAAACTCGATGTCGGCCTTGTCGATTTCATCGATCAGGAGAACCGGGGCGTCGTCAGCGACAAATGCCTCCCAGAGTTTGCCGGGCTTGATGTAGTTGGCGATGTCGTGAACGCGCTCGTCGCCCAGTTGCCCATCCCTCAGACGCGCAACCGCGTCGTACTCATAGAGACCGTGCTGTGCCTTGGTCGTGGACTTGATGGTCCAGTCGATCAGGGACTTGTCGAGCGTCTTGGCGATCTCGGCGGCCAGCACTGTCTTTCCCGTGCCGGGTTCGCCCTTGATCAGCAGGGGCCTCTGTAACGTGATCGCTGCGTTGACGGAGACCGCAAGGTCTTCGGTTGCGACGTAACTGTCCGTTCCTTTAAACCGCACGGTTCAAACTCCCCCCAGACTCACCATGTTGCCTTGAAGCCCAGCAGCAAGGGCAGGGCCTTTTCGTTTGTGTCGCGATACCAGTAGCCGTCGTCGGCTTTGGTCATATCGGGAAAATGACGCCAGGCCCCAAAGGGGTACTCGCGCACCTCACAGATTGTAAGGCCTTTAGATTCCAGAGCAGCGAAGATGTCGGCGAGGCCCCAATTGAAAGAGCGTGCCTCCGACTGAATGCGGTACTCCCAGTCTGCATAGTCGGCAGACCCGGCCTCTTCAAAGTTCGGATCGTCACTGTGGAAGTAGTCGTAAATGATCTTAGGTTCGGCGCTCTCTTCGTCGAACAGCATTGCTGTCGGATGCGAATCGAGGAAATAGAAGAAGCCGTCGCCTGCCAGGTTCGACGCAATGGTCTCGGCCCAGCCCTCAAGGCTCTTTAGCCAGACAATCGTGCCGAAAGATGTGAAGATGACATCGTAGGGCGCGTCATCGAGCTTGCCGACGGCGGTGATGTCGCTTTCGACAAAACGCGCCCTGTCGTCCAGGCCGGTGGCCTCCGCAAGTTCCCGGGCCTTGGCAACGGCCTCGCTGGAGAAGTCGACGCCCGTCACAGTGGCGCCCAGCCGAGCCCAGCTCAGGGTGTCCATGCCGAAATGACACTGCATATGCAGGAACTTCTTGTCGTCGACAGGACCAACGGCGTCCCGTTCGACGCTTCCCAGGGTGTTGCGGCCCTTGATAAAGCCGTCGACATCATAGAACTCGCTTGTGGTGTGGACGGGCGTGACCTCGTTCCACCAGCGCTTGTTGATGTCGTGGTGTTCGTTCATCTGAAGCCTCAGAGTCTGAAACCCGCGTCGCGAGCGTGGTCAAAGTAAAGATCCCGCGCCTTCCGGTAGAGCGGGCCTGGCTGCAGGCCGCGATCATCGACCTTCGTGCAGGGAATGACCTTGCTGTAGTTGCCGGTCGAGAAGACCTCATCAGCCGATGTGACATCATCATAGGTCAGAGATCGTTCGACGACGTCTTGACCGGTATCGCGCATCAGGCCGATGACACGCTTGCGGGTAATGCCGGCAAGAAACGTGTTGTTGGCGATCGGCGTGTGTACCTGGCCGTCCTTGGCAATGAATATGTTTGCAGTTGCGAACTCGGCGACGTTGCCTTCAAAGTCGAGCATCACGGCATTGTCGTAGCCACGCTCTCGGGCACGGCGAACTGCGTCCCCAGACGTGGGGTAGAGACATGAGGCCTTGGCCAGTGTGGGTGCCATGTCGGGCGCGGGCCGGCGCAGCTCCGAAAGCGTTGTCGAGAACCCTGTCGGTTCTTCCATCGGTGCGACTTCGAGGACCATCAGAAACTTCGTCAGGTCGGCGACGGCCCAGAGCGAGTCGCTCTGGGCACTCCAGTAGGTCGGGCGGATATAGAGCTGCTTGTCCTTGGGAAACTTGCGGGCCATGTCCGCGGCGAGTTCGATCAGGTCCTCGGCCGATTCCTTCGGCTCCATGCCCATCACACGCGCCGAATTGAGGCAACGCTCCATGTGGCGTTCGATATCGGGCATCACACCATCGAAGGCACGGGCGCCGTCAAAGATCATGGTCGCAAACCAGAACGACTGGTCCAGCGGTCCCATGATCATGGGGTTGCCTTCGTGGAAGGTGCCTTCGTGGTAGGTAAGCTGATCCATGACGCTTCCTGAAGGTTGGGCTGAATCAAACAGTTCGCGTGCTTAGCACGGTCGAGCCATGCTGTGCACGGTCTCTACTATGCGGTAGAAAAGTTTCGGCAACCGACACGGTGATGCGTGCCAGATCTCTATTCTATCGTTGGCCCCCTTTTGCGTTGTCTCGACCCGGAGGCAGCCCACAACCTCACACTCCGGGCCTTGGAACTGGGCCTTGCAGGCCGCACTGCACGTATTGATCGCCCACTGTTGAAGACTTCCTGTTTGGGATTGTCGTTTCCGAACCCGATTGGATTAGCCGCCGGGTTCGACAAGGATGCGAGAGTTCCGAATCGGATGCTTGCTCTGGGCTTCGGTTTTGTTGAGATAGGGACTGTTACCCCCAAACCGCAAAGCGGGAACCCAAAGCCCAGAATCTTCCGCCTGATCGAAGACAGGGCCGTTATCAACCGGCTGGGATTCAACAATCAGGGTATGGACGCCAGCGCCCAGCGGCTCAGCAGACGAGATAGGTCTGCAGGCTTGTTGGGCGTGAACATCGGTAAAAACAAGACGTCCGATGACGCCGTTGCTGACTACGTGGCGGCGTTCAACAGACTTGCTCACTATGCCGACTATTTTGTGATCAACGTCTCGTCCCCGAACACTCCGGGATTGAGGGACCTTCAGGCGGTGGAGAGTCTTCGTCCGCTTTTGGACGCCATGGTTCGCTCGCGTGAGAAGTTGGGGAGCGGTTCTTCGAAGACACGACTCCTTCTGAAACTCGCGCCTGATCTTACTGTTGAAGATGTCGTCGCCGCTGCGGAGTTGGCGCATGACAGTGGATTTGATGGTCTTACCATCTCGAACACTACCCTCGGCCGTCCTGACAGCCTCAAGAGTCCGTTTCGAGAGGAGGCCGGAGGATTGTCCGGGCAACCGCTTGAGAAGAAGTCGACCGAACTTGTGCGATCGGTCTACCGAGCCACGAATGGCGCACTTCCGATCGTTGGAGTCGGAGGAGTGTCAAATGCTGACGATGCTTTCAACAAAATCGCTGCGGGAGCATCGCTGGTGCAACTTTATTCGGGTTTGGTTTTCGAGGGACCCGCGCTTGTTTCCGGCATTCTCGACGGACTGGAAGCCACCCTTCAAGCGAAGGGATTCTCGAAGGTGGCGGATGCGGTGGGATCTGAAGCCTGATCAATCTTGCCGGTCGGGGGGTGTTATGTGACGTTTCGGGCGGATCGAAAAGCACGGTAGCTGCAGTGTTGAGGGCGTCGGGCTCAGCCTGCCGTTGACCCGAGCACGGGTCGAACTGCATGGTGGAACGTTTGTGCTCGAAAGTGCGCTGGAACAGGGAACTGTGGCCACGGTTGTTCTGCCACGTTCAGGACCCTGCTGAAAAAGCAGGCGCGAGTGTTCTAGTGAGTGAGCAGAACCGGCACGGGCATCTGTTGCATGACCCTACGTGTGATGCCGCCCAAGACAACTTCGCGTAGGCGTGCGTGGCCATAGGCTCCCATGACTATGAGGTCACTTTCGAGGTCAGCTGATGCAGCAAGAAGCGCGTCAGCAACGCTCAGACCCTCGCAGTCAACTTTGTGGGCTTCAGTCTCAAAACCATGGCGCGAAAGATGTCCTGCCATTTCGGCGCCGGGGTCACGATCGGACGCGTGACTCGGATCAACGCAAACGACGTCGACTTTCGCGCTGTCGCCGATGAGGGAGATGGAATCATGAAATGCCCGACTGGCCTCCCGGCTGTCATTCCAACACATCATCACCTTGCGGAACTCGATGCTGACATCTCCGGCAAAAGGAATGGCAAGAACAGGGCCACCCGCACTCATGGCGACGAAGACGGGAAGATCGGAGGGAAGACCGGCAGCCGCGCCATCCGGCGTGGGCTGTGCCATCACGACAAGATCTACGTAGCTTGCGTGCCTTGCGAGGCATTCCACGGCATCGCCGTCGTCGGAATGCCAATCGTGGATAACACCCTGTTTGAGCGCCGCTGCCTCAAAGGTCTTGCGACATGACTCGCACGCCTTGTCGTGCGTCTCCTGTAGAACTTCGACCAGGGTGCCGCTCCGCCCATCGGATTTATCAGGATGACAACCGGATAGGGCTTTGCGAAGAGACCCACAAGGCGTGCATCGTGATGCTGTGCCAGAGCTATGGCGGCGGACAGTGTTTTTGAGTCCGTGGTTGTGTCGGTCATGTGGACCAGAATTTCGTGGATGGGCATGGGTCGCTACTGATGTGGTCTGGTTCGAGCATGAACGAGACCACGACGTCAGCGCTTTGATCTAGGACAACCGTCCACAGGCAGTTCGTTTGCTTGTGTCGCCGCCAGAAGGTACATCTCGTCAGCCGTTGTTTTGGGTTTGTACGGGGCCGCGAGATGGATTTTGCCCTGCTGATCACAGGTGTGATCGTGGGTTTCTGCGTGGCAGCGCCGGTTGGTCCGGTCGCTGTGTTGTGCGTGCAGCGAACTCTTGTTGATGGCCGCATCGTGGGGCTGGGAACCGGGCTGGGCGCGGCCGTGGGCGACACGGTTTTTGGCGCCCTTGCAATTTTCTCGGTGGCCGCAGTCGAAGTTCTGATCCTGGACCACAGGATTGCCGTCCAGGCCGTCGGCGGTCTGGTGCTTCTCGGTTTGGGTGCGCGCTCAATTCTCAAACGAGACAATCGAAAGGCAGAAGAGAAGTCCGCGAGACAGGCCGTCGATCACGTTACACTTCTGCATTCCTTCGGATCGGCATTTGCCGTGACGATTGTCAATCCAATCACGATCCTTGCTTTCATCTCGATCTTCGCCGCCTTCAGGGTCTCAGAGAACACCGATGGGCTCCTTAACTCGTGGACTGTGATTTTTGGTGTCTTCGTCGGCGCGGCCGGGTGGTGGTTTCTGCTGGTCAGCATCGCGTCAGTCTTCCGGCAAAAGTTCACCAACAAGGGGTTGCGCTGGATGAGTGCGATTTCCGGCGTCGTGATCCTAGGGTTTGGTCTGTATGCGTTGTTGGCGCTCGTTTAGGTCTGACGACCATCCGTCAGAGATGAGCGCGGAGGCGTGCTCGAAGATCCGGCAGGAGATTCGTTTCGAACCATGGATTACGCCCGAGCCACGCCGTGTTTCGCCAGGAGGGATGCGGCAGAGGAATCAATCTATCGGGATAATCCCGCCACGTGGCGACGGTTGCGGTCATTGTTTTTCTGCGCATGCCTTTCAGATAGTGCGCTTGCGCGCAACTTCCGATGATGAGCGCAAGACCGATACGGGGCATGTGGTCGAGCAGGCTCTGATGCCAGAGAGGGGCACATTCCGGATGGGGCGGAAGATCGCCACCACATGGATCGACTCCGGGATAACAGAATCCCATGGGCATGATGGCAATGCGGTTTTCGTCGTAGAAGGTGTCGGCCTCGATTTGCATCCAGTTGCGCAATCTGTCGCCGCTTCGATCGTCCCACGGTTTGCCACTGGCATGGACCTTTGTTCCCGGTGCCTGGCCGATGATCAACACGCGCGCCGTCTTACTGGCGCGCAAGACCGGCCGCGGACCCAGAGGCAGATCAGCGGCACAGACCTGGCAGGCCTGCATATCGCGCAGGAGTGTGGAGAGCATGACGTGATCAGAGTTGATGGATGGCCAGTGTCCGGCCTCGCGGCTTCGGCGGCAAGGCTCGAGCCTCTGTGAACCGACAGCTTCGACAGGTCTTACGGACGCTTGATCTTTCTGACAATGTATCCTGCCAGAAGTTGCATGGAACGGGCAATCAGACATGGCTCGTGGGTATGGGAGCCGGTCAAATTGTTGTGCGGCTTGACGGTTCCGAGACCGTGGGCTTTGTCGATCGGGCAAAGGAGCACAGACATGCAGCCATTGCCTCGAGTGAAGGATTCGGCCCGCAAATTCTGTTGAGTGACCCGCAAGATGGTGTCCTCGTGACACGGTATGTCGAGGGTCGGCGGCTTGATGAAGGGGTGCGTCCGTTGACGGCGGAGCTGATGCGACGCCTGGTCTGCCAGCTGGCTCGCTTGCAGTCGTGCTCGGGGTTTGGTGGCCTGATGGATCCCTGGGCGAAGGTGAAGCTCTACCTCGATGACGCAGGTATCGACGATCCATCAGCCGCGGGGGCGTTTGGTCACCTTTGGTCCCGTGTCCAATCACTGGAGGGTGTTGCTTGCCTCGACAATCGTACTTTGGTTCCTTGTCATGTTGACCTTGTGCCTCAGAACCTCATCGACACCGGAGAATGCGTGTTTCTTGTCGATTGGGAATATGCAGCACTGAGCTCACCATTGTGGGATGCCGCTTACTTCGCAGTTGAAACCGGTTTGGATTCTGAGGAACTGGCCCTTTGGCGACGTCAGGTCACGGATGTCCTGGATGTGGATACAGCAGATTTTCTCAATTGGATGGCTGTCGCCATGTCGGTTTCGCTTGCATGGTGCCTAGCGAGGCAGCGCCGAGACCAGTCGTCGGGCGATGATTGGCGCGTGGAGATAGATCGCCGTCGCTCGGAGCTTGCCGAGTTTCTCGGCGTGTAGAAACAGGCTTGGTGGCCGCGCGGATTGATTGCTGGGAGTTTGGCCTTGGTTGATTGGAATGGAATTCGTGGCCTCCTGTTCGACAAGGACGGCACGCTGATCGATTTTTTTGAAACCTGGATGCCGGCCTATTGCGAGGCGGCAGACAGGATCGCGGCAGATGCTGGCGTTCCCGAGGCCGCTGACAGAATGTTGGAGGCAACGGGTTTTGATCGCCCGCGCGGTGTTCTGGTGGCTGATTCAGCCTTGGCTGGCGGGACCAACCAGGAGATCATTGACGTTTGGTGTGGTGAACTTGGTGAAGCCGCTCCGGCTGATATGGATGAGACATTGCTGAAGATCTTTGCAGGCCATGCGACAGGAGAGGTTGCGCCGACTGTCGACCTCCCGGTGCTGTGCAGTGTTCTGACGCAGCGTGGTTACATGCTGGGCATCGCAACCAACGATGACGCCGAGAGCGCAGCCTGGACGGCCGAGCATCTCGGCATTACCGGGATGATGACCTTTGTGACCGGAGCAGATGCTGGACATGGAGGAAAGCCGGGCCCGGGTATGGGCCTGGCCTTCTGCGAAGCCGCTGGAATTGCCCCTCACCAGGCAGCCATGGTCGGCGATTCCGCTGCGGATGCCCTGATGGCCCAAGCTGCGGGTTTCGGTGCGTCCATCGGCGTCTGCACAGGAGCAGCATCAGCTGCCGAACTTGAGCCTTACTTTGATGTCGTGCTCCCGGACATCGGTGGCCTGCCGAAATTGCTCTGGGGCAAAAACTGATTCACCCCACAGCCCTGTTGCTTACTGACTGAAGGGCGAAAGAGCTTCTTCGGCGTTCTCAAGACAGGCGTCTTCGTAACCGGCAGTTTTGGCATCGTTGGCTTTGTTGCGCAGCGAGATGATCCTGTTGTTGATTTCCGGCTCCAGGGCGTCGCCTTCGGTGGCCATCAGTACGTCTAGCAGAACAAGCTGCTCGTCGCAGGTTGCTGCCAGGGCAGGAGAGGCCATCGCGACACTAAGGGTGGAGGCAAGGATCAAACGTTTCGAGATGGTTTTCTCCAGAATCGGATCCGAGAATAATCGCTCGTGGGGAAATCTGGTCCGCGACGGCTCATACTGCAAGCGCAGATTGGGTGTTTCGCGTCACACCCGCTTGAATTCATTTGTGAGCGCCGTCACCATGCCGCGTGATTAACATTTGAGCCGTTAAAGTCGAAGGGGCATGTCATGAAAACGTGCGCAGCCGTTGCACACAAGGCGGGCGAACCGCTGACGATCGAGGAGGTTGATCTTGAGGGACCTCGTGAAGGTGAGGTTCTGGTGGAGGTCAAGGCGACCGGCATCTGCCACACCGACGCGTTTACGTTGTCTGGTGATGATCCGGAGGGGATCTTTCCTGCCATCCTGGGACACGAGGGTGCCGGCGTGGTGGTCGATGTTGGCCCCAATGTCACCAGCCTCAAGAAGGGTGACCACGTCATTCCGCTCTACACGCCGGAATGCCGTCAGTGCGAGTACTGTACGTCGGGCAAGACAAACCTTTGCCAGGCGATCCGCGTGACACAGGGCCAGGGGCTGATGCCGGACGGCTCGAGCCGCTTTTCCATCGGTGGCGAAAAGATCTTCCACTACATGGGCACGTCGACCTTTGCGAACCACACCGTGGTTCCGGAAATCGCCCTGGCGAAGGTCCGTGAGGACGCGCCGTTCGACAAGATCTGCTACATCGGTTGCGGCGTGACCACGGGAATCGGTGCGGTGATCAACACCGCCAAGGTGGAGCCCGGCAGCAACTGCGTGGTGTTTGGTCTCGGTGGTATTGGTCTCAATGTTATTCAGGGCCTGCGTCTGGCCGGTGCCGACATGATCGTCGGTGTTGACCTTAACCCAGCCCGTGAAGCCATGGGCAAGAAGTTCGGTATGACTGATTTCGTGAACCCGAAGGACATCGGTGGCGATGTTGTGGGCCATCTGGTCGAGCTGACCAAGGGTGGTGCGGACTACAGCTTCGAATGCATCGGGAACGTCACAACCATGCGTCAGGCGCTTGAGTGTGCTCACAAGGGTTGGGGCGAATCAGTCATCATCGGTGTTGCGCCGGCGGGTGCCGAGATCTCGACCCGGCCGTTCCAGCTTGTGACCGGTCGCGTTTGGCGCGGCACGGCATTCGGTGGCGCCAAAGGCCGGACCGATGTGCCAAAGATTGTCGACTGGTACATGGACGGCAAGATTAACATCGATGACATGATCACCCACACCATGCCCCTGGAGGAAATCAACCACGGTTTCCACCTGATGCATGAAGGTGAATCGATCCGCAGCGTCGTGGTCTTCTGATCGTGGCTGTGTTTGAGGCGGTTTCCGAGAACCGGTGTTTCGGCGGCGTGCAGGGCGTTTATCGTCATGATTCCGCCGAAATCGGTCTGCCCATGCAACTGGCGGTATACCGCCCCGCAGTAGCAGAGTCAGACAGGGTGCCGGTGCTGTTCTATCTTTCCGGCCTGACCTGTACGGAAGAGAATTTTACGATCAAGGCTGGCGCCCAGCGCTACGCGGCCGAGCATGGCATCATGGTCGTGGCACCCGATACCAGTCCGCGAGACACCGGAATCGCAGGTGAGGAAGATGACTGGGCTTTCGGCACCGGCGCCGGCTTCTACCTTGATGCCACGGCCGAGCCGTGGTCCCGGCACTATCGGATGGAGAGCTACATCACGCGGGAATTGCCCAGCCTGATCCTCAACGCCTTTCCTGGCGACGGCGACAGAATGGGTGTGTTGGGTCATTCCATGGGAGGCCACGGGGCGTTGTCCCTCAGCCTGAAGAACCCTGGCATGTTCAAAACGGTGTCGGCGTTTGCTCCGATGAACTCGCTGATGAACTGTGAGCCTGGCGTCAACGCGCTGACTGGCTATCTCGGTGAGGATCGTGAGGCTTGGCGCCGGAACGATGTGGTCGACCTGATCGAGCAGGGGCATCGTTGTCCGCCGATCCTGGTTGATCAGGGCTCTGTTGATGAGTTTCTGCCGAACCTGCTGCCAGAAAAACTCCAGGCAGCGTGCAATGCGGCGGGACAGCCCCTCGAACTCCGCATGCAGGAAGGCTACGACCACAGCTACTGGTTTGTGCAGAGCTTCATGGCTGATCATTTTGCCCATCACGCAGCAACTCTTTGCCGCTGATCCGGTGTCTCATCTCTGGTCTTGTTTTCCTGCTTCTGGCGGCATGTTCGGTTGCGGCGCCCGATAACGAGGCCGTGTAGTTCGACAGCGCCAGTCCGCGCTTTATCGATGGACTATTCTCGGGAGAGCAGTTACCGGACGTGCGGTTGTCGGGTCGTCTGATCGTTCCTGATACTCGGCCTCCTTGGCCGGCCGTTGTGATGCTGCATAGTGCCTCGGGGAGGGGTGCTATCGACTGGGCCTACGCTGAGTTGTTGATGTGGGAGGGCGTTGTCGTGCTTGTGGTCGACAGCTTCTCGCCGCGCGGTGTCTATCGGACCGTTGATGACCAGACCAGAGTCAGTGCTTCGGCTATGATCCTGGATGCCTTTGCGGCGTGTGATGTCCTTGCCTAAGATCCCAGGATTGATCCGAACAAGATCGCTGTCCTCGGCTTTTCCAAGGGTGGGATTGCTGCGGTCTACTTGGCCATTGAGGGTGTGCGTCGTGCTGCGGGTGGCCAGCCTTTTACCGCTCATGTTGCTCACTATACCTGGTGCGGCACGCGTTCGATCATCCTGCGCTTTCGGTGCTGGGCTGGGTGGCGGTCACCGGCATGATTCGCGGCGATTGTCTGATTGAGGAACAGGCCGACGGATCGTTCCTGGAGACGACCAGCAGGTTGGAGGCCACTGGCGAGAATCTCGCTGAGATGCTGGAGACCTGTGGTCGTCGTGGCGCTGATGCCGGCGGCGACAGCGATGCGGCAGCCTTGGCTCGGCAACGCTTGATTATGTTTCTGTCTGACAATTTACGGCTGTAGATCTCATCAAGTACTTGAAATCGTGTAACAATCCCCCCACATCGTGAGTGCTGGCGCCATTGTGGGCCAGTGCGTTTGATCGTCGACTCAATCAGGCCCTTCGGGCTGAGTGAGGGCGAACAGCGCCCAAAAACTGTCTGCTCGCTCGTGTGAGGAGAATGGACATGTCACGTATGACAACGTTCGATAGCCCCATGCTATTGGGGTTCGATCATGTGGAACGCATGCTCGATCGCATCGCGAAAGCATCGAACGACGGCTATCCCCCCTACAACATCGAACAGATCGATAAGTCCGGCCTGCGGATCACGCTTGCGGTTGCCGGCTTCTCGATGGACGACCTCTCTGTGACCCTGGAAGACAACCAGCTCGCTATTCGCGGTAAGCAGGTTGATGACAGTGACAGCAAGACATACTTGCATCGCGGCATTGCCGCGCGGCAGTTCGTCAAGACGTTTCTGTTGGCTGAAGGTATGGAAGTTGTCGATGCGACACTCGAGTGCGGCCTTCTTCATGTCGATCTAGAACGTCCGCTACCTGAGGTCAGGCACAGAACGATCAAGATCAAGTCGCTTGATTACGATGTGTCGGAATCGAGCGGGTAAAGTCGCTGAGAGCAGAGATTACGACACACCTCACGCCACCGACGGGTGAAGGAGATTCGACATGTCGAACAGCAGTTCGGAACAGGCTCGTGAAACCGGCCTTACGGCAGACGCATTCGCTGCCATGGGAACGCCAAATCTTGCCTACATAGCCTTGGTCGTCACCGAAGAAATGCGGGGATACGGCATCCACTCTGCCGAAGGCCAGCTTCTTGCCGTGCTTGGTTCCCGGGACGTTGCCTTCGCGGCCGCGCGCCAGAACAATCTTGATCCGGTCAGCGTTCATTAGTCGAGACATCTTGATTCGGTCAGCGTGCGCTTGCACGCGCTCCGGGAGCATCCGATAGTTCGCGCCTGCAGAAGAGGCGGATCTGAACGTGTTGTTGTGTGATTTGCCGGAAGCTGACCGGTGAAGGATCGTCCGGTCCTCGGTATCGCCTATGCCAACGCCGCGATGCTGGTCTATGCGATCCATGACAGCAGCATCAAGGCGCTTTCGGGCGGCTATCCAGTCTTCCAGTCTCAGTTCTTTCGAGCGGCCATCATTTTCAGCGGAGCCTTATTGCTGCTGGCCCTGACAAAGCGCAGACACCTGATTCGTCCGCGTCGGCCTGATCTCATCGCATTTCGGGGATTTTCCGGGCTTGTTGGCTTCGGCCTCTATTTTCTCGGCCTGGCCCATCTTCCCCTTGTCGATACCTATGCGTTGTTCCTGACCGCCCCACTGATGATCGCGCTTCTGGGAACGGTGATCCTGAAGGAGCGGCTAAGCCCAATCGGCTGGTTCGCCATGGGTCTTGGATTTGTCGGCGTGCTTGTACTTTTGCGTCCGGGGCCAGAAGGATTTTCGGTCTGGGGCCTGGCGATCCTCGGTGCAGCGGCCATCTATGCGTTGTCGATGGTCGCAACACGCGAGATGGCAAAGACAGATGCCAGTCTGACCATTGTGGGATGGGCGGCGCTGTTTAGCATTGTTGTTCTTGCACCGTTTCAGCCTTTCATATGGGTCGCGCCGGATGGCGGCGATCTCATGCTGATGATCGGCCTGGGCGTCACCGCCATGACGGCACAGGCCCTTACGGCACAGGCCTATGCCCATGCGCCGACAGCAATTGTTGCACCCTTCGACTATGTCGCGCTGCTTTACATCGGCCTGATCAGTTGGTTCGTCTTTGATCAGCCGCCCGACTGGTACACTGCTGCGGGTGCGGCTCTCCTGGTGACCAGCGGTCTCATCGTCCTGCACGAGGCGCACAAGGCCTGAGTTGGAATCGCCGCTTCAGGCACGGTTGCGCAGCCGAGGGAACCGTTATAGGGCCAACCATGGCTCCGCCCAACACCCCCTCTTCGTCATCAACAGAGTCGCCCGCGGTCGCGATTTTCCTGATCTCGCTGTCGATTCTGTGCTTTGGCCTTTCGGATGCCTTGGTGAAATGGATCGCTGACGTCTACGACGCCACGCAAATCATCATGATCCGAAGCATTGTAGCGTTGCCGCTTATCGCCATTCTTCTGTCGCGCTCTGTTGCCTGGGGTCGCCTGCGTGAGGTTCAACAGGGCTGGCTGGTGTCGCGGGTTGTGTTCGGCTCGATGTCGTTTGTCACCTTCATCCAGGCGCTCAAGTTCTTGCCTTTGGCCGAAACCATTGCGGTGTCGTTTGCCGGCCCCCTGTTCATCACGGCCTTGAGCGTACCTTTGCTGCGCGAGAAGGTGGGCGCCCGTCGCTGGGCAGCAGTCGTGGCCGGGCTGATTGGCGTTGTGATCATCATGCGACCGGGTGCCGGTGTGTTTCAGCCTGCGGCTCTGTGGGCGCTGGGCTCTGCCGTTCTCTACGCACTCGCAGCCATCTCGACACGAAAACTGGCTATGAAGACTCCGACAGCTGTGATCCTGGCCTGGGTCAACTTCTACGTCCTTCTGATCATGGCGGCCGGTGTTGTTGCGTTCGACACCTGGGTCATCCCCAGCCTTGAGGATCTTGTGTTCCTGATCAGCATTGGGCTTGCGAGCACGGTCGGCCAGTATCTCGGCGTCGAAGCTTATCGCCGTGCTCAGCCCTCGATGCTGGCACCGTTCGACTACACGGCACTGGTTTGGGGCGCTTTGCTGGGCTTGATGATCTGGCATGAGATTCCCAGTTGGAGCCTGGTTGCCGGCTCAGCGGTCCTGGTCGCCAGTGGTCTCTACATTCTGCACCGCGAGACGGTGCGTTCCAGCCGGGCAGTGACCGGCTGGCGCGGCCTGCGTCGCTGGCGCTGACCTTACGCCTTCAGGGGAGCTCGATGGTTGCCGTGATCGTGTCGACCACGATCATCTCGCTCCCCGATGGTCGCAAGAGTTGCGCGACCCGGGAATAGTGACCGGTCGGCCATCCGGGGTCCGACGAGCGGCGGCCGGCAAAGAGAAACTGCGTTGCCCGGTCGCGTTTCAGCGTCACCACGTTGGTCGTTTTGTCGAGGTCTGCAGGGAAACTGAGTTTCAGGTTGATCTCGTCGCCTTCCAGAACGCCGAAGAACTCCACCCAAAACACCAGGGCCGGTGCATTTTCAGTCAGTAGGAATTCCGCGTAGTCTCCGTCTTTGACTTTCCCGCTGCAAATCCCGCCTGAAGGCCGCCGCCGGATAGGTAGGGCAGCCGGTTGAGTGACTGGGTGCTCCAAACTGGCGAGACGCTTTCTCCGCATGCGTAGTCGTCTGTCACACCCACGTAGGGGTCGAGCTTCTGATCTTCGTAGCTGACAGAAAGGTGAAGATGCGGAAAGTCCGCATTTCCGGACATGCCGACAAAGCCGAGAGCCTGCCCTGTCTCGACTCGCTCACCGACGTTAACACGCACGCTCCCCTTCATAATGTGGGCGTACTGTGTCGCCCAGCCGTCACCGTGGTTGATTCGCACGCCATTCCCCGCATCGCGTCCGTCCAGAGAATCCCGCCCGATCGTGCTGACCCTGACATCATCCATCGAGTCGCGAATGCCGACGACTTCGTCTGATGTGGCAGCCAGGACCGGCACACCAGCCTCCATCTGTTCGATCGAGAGCAACCTGATGTCTGTGCCACCGTGGGTGTCATAGACGAGGGGACCGCACATGAAGTCGACCGCCCCGGGCCCCTGGATCGTGGTCGAAGAAGTTCTGGATGAAGAAGTCTTCGCCGACGGTGCAGTCAGCAGGCTTGTCCAGAACGGGCGAGTCGGCATCAGTCGGCAAAGCCTACAACAGCGAGATCAGTGTGGTGAGGGCGGATGCAGTTCGCTGTGCCATTACGCACCGCGCCGGGCGGGCAGGCGGATCCTAAAGCAGGCGCCTTCGGGCGCATCGGGATCGTCGCCGAGGTTTGAGGCCTTCAACGTGCCACCGTGCGCCTCGATGATCTGACGAGAGATACTCAGGCCCAGTCCGGAATGTGTTCCGAACTTCTCGCTGCTCGGACGGTCGCTGTAGAAGCGTTTAAAGATCTCGTCTTCCTTGCCTTTCGTGATACCGGGACCCTGGTCGGAAATCCTGACGTCAATCCAGCGTTCACTGGCGGTGCATGTGATCGTCACAGTGCCGTCTTCCGGACTGAATGACCGGGCGTTCGTCAACAGGTTGCGGATGACCTGTACCAGCCTGTCCTCGACACCCTGTACCATGAAGCGTCCCGCGACCTCCTCGCGATCCAGTTCGGGGCCCAGCTCCAGAAAGGGCCCGTCTTCGCCCCAGGTGGTGCGCAGCACGGTTGCGAGCGCCTCAAGCAATTGACCGAGGTCGACAGGTTCGGTCGTTGCGCGGCTCAATTCGGCATCCAAGCGTGAGGCATCGGAGATATCGGTGATCAGCCGGTCGATACGGCGCAGATCGTCCGTTGCAATGCGCATCAGCGTCTTGCGCCGATCCTCGTCCTCGATCTTCGGAAGCGTCTCAACCGCGCTCTTGAGTGAGGAAAGCGGATTCTTGATTTCGTGAGCTACATCGGCGGCAAACTGCTCGGTCGCGGTCATGCGCTGTTCCAGGGCATGGGTCATGTCGATCAGGGCTCGTGAGAGTTCGCCGATCTCGTCGCCCCGTGCACCGAAGTCGGGAATTGATTCTGCTTCACCATAACCGAATCGCACGTCATCGGCGGCTTCGGCCAGCCGCCGAATGGGTCGCGCGATGGTGCTGGCGAGATAGAGCGACAGCAGAACAGTGGCGACAAAGGCGATCAGGGCAAGAACCAGAATATCGCTGCGGACAGCGCGCAGTTCCGCTTCCACATCGTCGAGATTCGATGACAGGAGTAGGACACCCTGGACCTGGCGGTAGTGGCTGACGGGAACGGCGACCGTGAGCATAAGGCCATCGCGCCCGGCATCCCGCAAGGCATGGTCGATCTCACCGACCAGGGCCTGACTCAGTTCTGAATAGTGATCGGCTTTCTGATCAGCCCGTTCAATGTAGGGTTCATAGGCACTGAAAACGGGTACAATCCCCAGGACCATAAGGTCGACCTTGCGCAACCATCCCTCGACGCCGGCCTCGTCTCCGGGTGGCGGAAGAATCTCGGACTGCACAAGCCCGCCGACGCCGATCAATTCGCGGCTGTCGGCAATCAATTCACCTGTTGCCTGGAACAATCTGGCGCGGGTGCCGCCGGCAACCACAACACGTCGGATGAGTGATCGTGCCTGGGTTCCCATGATGTGGGTGATGGGCGGCTGGGTTGCGTCGTCGAGACCGACGGCAACGACGGTTTCACCGAGCGCGCCCGCAATCACCTGACCGTGAGTCGACAAGGAATCGATCTTTGCTGCGATCAGACCTTCACGATAGTTGTCGAGATAGAGCAGACCGGCCAGGAACAAGGCGAGCGGCACGAGGTTGATGGCAAGAAGCTTGCGCGTGAGAGTCTGCGTCGGACGGCGATCGAGCGCATCAGCCTCGGCATCTTCCGGCCGGCTGTCGCTGTTCGTGCGCCCGTCATCCTTTGCGGCCCCCTGAAAGCCGGTCAGACGAGGCTCACGCCTCCTTATACCGATAGCCGGCGCCATATAGAGTCTCGATCTGGGCAAAGCCGTCGTCGACCGCGCGGAACTTGCGACGAATGCGTTTGATGTGGCTGTCGATCGTGCGGTCATCGACATAGATGTTCTCGTCATAGGCCGCGTCGAGAAGCTGGTCGCGGCTCTTCACATGGCCCGGACGCAGGGCAAGAGACTTGAGGATCAGGAACTCGGTCACGGTCAGTATTACGTTGTCCCCGTGCCAGGTGCAGCGGTGGCGCGCCGGGTCCATGGCGAGACTACCGCGGACCATCGGCGGTTCATCCTCGTCGTCCTCGTCACGCATGCCGGAGGCAAGCTCCATGCGGCGCAAGACAGCCCGAATGCGTTCGGTCAGGAGGCGCAGAGAGAAGGGCTTGGTGATGTAATCATCGGCTCCCATGCGCAGGCCAAGAGCCTCATCGGTCTCATCGGTCAGCGAGGTCAGAAAAATCACCGGTAAATCCTGCTCGCGGCGCAGCCGTGTGAGCAGTTCCATACCGTCCATCTTGGGCATCTTGATATCCAGAACGGCCAGATCGGGGGGGGTCTCGGCAACTTCCCGCAGCGCTTCGACGCTGTCGGAGAAACAACGGACCTTGTAGCCTTCCGCTTCCAGTGCCATGGAGACCGAGGTCAGGATGTTCTGGTCGTCGTCGACAAGTGCAATGGTTTGACTCACGGGAACATAACTCGCGCGCGAAATGGTGGTTTGTGTGGCAAGCATCAGTCTAGCGCTCCTGCTGGCAGAGTTGGAAGTGGCGCAGAACGTGATCATGATCGGCGCCCCAAGCCTATGTTGATCCAGACCAAGGCAAGACTATGACGGAACCGGGACCAATTGCGGGCGCGCGCCGTTTGTTGCGGGAGCAGCGCTTCGGGACACTGGCTACGCTCACGCCGGACGGGGCGCCTTTCGCCAGCCTTGTCGGCTGTGCCACCGACAGCCGGGGCGCACCAATTCTGCTGCTGTCCGACCTTGCGGTTCACACGCGCAATGTGAAGGTGGACGGTCGGGTGTCGCTGTTGCTCGACGGCAGCTGCGATAGTGCATCCCGCCTGATGGGCGAACGGTTAAGCGTTTCCGGACGTCTCGCGCCGTGCTCTGCCGATGAGGTCCGGCACCGGTATCTTGCTCGCCATCCTGATGCGGCAATGCTGCTTGATATGGCTGATTTCCGGTTCTATCGCCTGTCCGTCGAGCATGCGCATCAGGTGGCTGGGTTCGGAAAGATTGATCAGTTTGCCCCTGATGATCTGCTTGTGCCGACAGCGCTCGCTGATGAACTGGATGCTCTGGCGCCCAGCGCGATCGACCACATGCATGCCGATCATGCCGATGCTGTGTGTCTGATGGCAGGCGGGGACTCGGACGCGGTGATCGTTGGGATCGACGCCGACGGCATGAACTTGATCCAAGGACACCACCCTGTTCGCATCATGTTCGCGGCGCGTTTGTCATCGATTGAAGGACTTCGTGAAAGCATCACCGAAGTTGTCAGACAGATTCGCAGAAATTCTGGATGAATCCCGGGTTGAGCCTGATTCCGGCCTTGCCTTGCCGTGATCCATCGGCTTTGAATCGTCCAATTCCGCGGCGGGTCGGAGCAAATCCGCCCGCACAACTAATGCGACCGGGAGGTCGAAGCAGACATGGCAATCCATGGACCAGTTCACAGCACTGTGGGACTGGAAACGCACGGGTTTTCCAATCTGGGTGACGAGCACTGGAATCTCGGCACACCGGCTCTTTACGAACATGCGATCCTGAACGGAGAGGGCGATCTCGCGGCAGACGGCCCGTTGGTGGTGCTCACGGGGCATCACACAGGCCGCTCAGCGAACGACAAGTTCATTGTCCGCGACCGCGTGACCGAAGACACGGTGAACTGGGGCAAGGTCAATGTGACCATGGACCCCGGACATTTTCAGACGCTGAAACGCCGCATGCTGGCCTACTACCAGGGTCGTGATGCTTATGTGCAGGACCTGTATGGTGGCGCCGACCCCGACTTTCGCGTGAAGGTCCGCGTGGTCACCGAGCAGGCATGGCACAATCTCTTCGCCAGCCATCTGCTGATTGTACCGCCGAAGGATGACCGGCATGATTTTGCGCCGGATTTCACCATCATTCAGGCGCCTGGATTCCTCGCTGATCCTGAGATCGATGGCAGCCGTTCGCAGACCGTGATCACCATGGACTTCACCGAACGTGTCGTCCTGATCGCCGGGACGTCCTATGCCGGCGAGATCAAAAAGTCGGTGTTCTCGATCCTAAATTTCCTACTACCGCCGCGTGACGTCCTTCCGATGCATTGTTCGGTGAATGTCGGTGAAGCCGGTGACTCGGCCGTGTTCTTCGGCCTGTCTGGAACCGGCAAGACCACGCTTTCGGCCGACCCCCATCGTATGCTGATTGGTGATGACGAGCATGGCTGGAGCGAAAACGGTCTCTTCAACTTTGAAGGGGGTTGTTACGCTAAGGTCATCCGTCTGTCGGCTGAAGCTGAGCCGGAAATCTATGCCACGACACAACGGTTTGGCACCGTGCTCGAAAATGTCGTGATGGACCCCGATACGGGGCGTCTCAACCTCGACGACAACCGCTACACCGAGAACACACGCGCGGCCTATCCTCTCGACTTCATTCCGAATGCGTCGCCGACAGGACATGCCGGACATCCGGGCAACGTCGTCATGCTGACGGCCGATGCCTTTGGCGTTCTGCCACCAATCTCCAAGCTCAACGCCGAGCAGGCGATGTATCACTTCCTTTCCGGCTATACGGCCAAGGTTGCGGGCACGGAGAAGGGCCTGGGCAACGAGCCACAGGCGACCTTCTCGACCTGTTTCGGCGCGCCGTTCATGCCACGTCATCCTTCGGTCTATGCCCAGATGTTGGCAGACAAGATCAACAAGCACGGCTCTGATTGCTGGCTGGTGAACACCGGCTGGTCGGGCGGCACCTATGGCGTAGGCGAGCGGATGTCGATCCGTCACACTCGTGCGCTGTTGAACGCTGCGCTTGATGGGAGCCTCGCGAAATCGAGCTTCCGGCAGGACGACAACTTCGGTGTCCTGGTTCCGGAATCCTGCCCGGATGTGCCCGACGATGTGCTTAATCCGCGCTCGACCTGGTCGGACAAGGGTGCCTATGACGATCAGGCCCGCGATCTGTGCGGCCGGTTCCACAAGAATTTCGAGATCTTCAATGATTACGTTGAGCAGCCGGTACGCGAAGCGGGGCCCCGTCAGGCGGCCTGACGCTTCGATCCTCAACGAATTGCGATAAGGTCTCCGCTGTTCTTTGAACCCACGGCGGAGACCTTTTCATGTCCAACGATTGCGTGCTTCTCGAACGGCAGGGACCTGTCAGCTATGTCACGCTGAACCGGCCCGACAAGCTCAACGCCATCAACGACGCTCTGCGCGTGGCCTTTGTCGAAACGATGGACAAGGCTGACGCTGACCCTGAAAGCCGTGTCGTGGTGGTGCGCGGTGCGGGCAGGGCATTCTGCCCCGGCTATGACATCAGCGGAGAAGACGGCGGGGACGATAGCTGGAAGAGCGACCCCTATGTCTGGCGCGAGTATCTTCATCGTTGTCTGACCTTCGAGATGAAGCCACTTGAGATTGCCAAGCCGGTGATCGCCTCGGTCAAGGGCTATGCCGTCGGCGGTGGCTGCGAACTTGCGATGTTCTGTGACCTCACGATCTGCGGCGAAAGCGCGAAGTTCGGCGAGCCTGAGATTCGGTTCTCCGATGCCGGTCCAGCCATGATCATGCCCTTCGTGGTTGGTCACAAACGTGCCCGCGAGATGCTCTACTTTGGCGATCTGATCGACGCGCAAACGGCGCTGGAGTGCGGCATGGTGAACCGTGTCGTTCCTGACGACAATCTTGAAGAGGCGACAGCGAAGTATGCCGAGCGTCTGGCCCTGATCGACCCCGAGGCGTTGACGGGAACCAAACTGGCACTACGCCGCGGTCTTGAAGCCGGCGGCTTCGTCACGGCCTTGCGCAATGGTGTGGATGTCCTAGCACCGATGTATGCGGCGACAACCGAAAGCGGTACGGCGTTTGAGGAGATCACAAAAAAGGATGGTCTGGGTGCAGCGCTGAAATGGCGCCACGGTCAATTCAAGGAGTAACACCCATTCAAAGAAAAAGCCGGTCCCCAAAGGAACCGGCTTTTCTCAACACTCCGTCCCCATGCAGGGGGCGAAGCTGGTCTTGGATCAGGCCAGCGAGATGTTGTCGGCGGCACTGCGGCCATCACGGCCCGGGACGACCTCGAAGTTGACCTTCTGGCCTTCCTGCAGAGCGCCGAGCCCTGCGCGCTCAACGGCGCTGATGTGAACGAACACGTCCTTGCCGCCCTGATCCGGGGCGATAAAGCCGTAGCCTTTGGTGGCATTGAACCACTTGATGGTACCCGTCTGCATGGGAACTCGCGTCTCCTTGGTCCATGACGGAAAACCCGTCACGGGTCGTTGCTAGAAATCGGAAGGTTGGGAAAGGGCTGCCAGATTCAAACCGGCCAAGTGCGCATGGTGCTCACAGCTGCGTAAAAGCGACAGACCAAACCGTCCGTCCGACCAGGAGAATGTGGGACGGAAACGTCCATAAATCCAGAGAAATCGGGAGCTGTGTTTGGGCTCCACTAGTGCGCCTCGTTCCAGTTGTGGCCGGCACCGGTCTCCACCGTCAGCGGGACCGAGAGGGTGGCTGCCCCCTCCATAACCTCCTTGACGCAGGCCGCTGTGGCATCGGCCTTGTCTTCGGGGACTTCGAACAGCAGTTCGTCGTGAACCTGCAGCAACATCAGGCTGTCCTCGAGCCCGGCTTCTTTCAAAACGCCGGGAACCCTGATCATCGCACGCTTGATTATGTCGGCGGCTGAGCCTTGGAGCGGGGCGTTGATGGCGGCACGTTCGTAGAATCCGCGCGTCGATGGGTTGCGGTCGTTGATCCCGGTGACATGGCACTTGCGGCCGAAAAGGGTCTCGACGTAGCCGACCTCTTTGGCCGTTTTTTTGGTCCGATCCATGTAGTCGCGGATGCCGGGATAGCGCTCGAAATAGGCTTCGATGTAGTCACGGGCCTCATCGCGCCCGATCGAAAGCTGATTGGCGAGGCCGAAGGCACTGATGCCATAGATGATGCCGAAGTTGATCGCCTTGGCCTTGCGTCTGGTCTCTGCATCCATGTCGTCGAGCGGAACTGAAAACACCTGGCTTGCGGTCATGGCGTGAATGTCGAGACCGTCGTGGAACGCCTGCTTGAGTGTGTCGATACCCGCGACGTGCGCCAGAAGGCGAAGTTCGATCTGGGAGTAGTCGGCAGAGAGCAGAACATTGCCCTTCTCCGCGACGAAGGCGTCACGGATGCGCCGGCCTTCGGCTGTCCTTATCGGGATGTTCTGGAGATTGGGATCTGACGACGCGAGCCGGCCCGTCGATGCCGCCGCCATGGCGAACGAGGTGTGGACGCGTCCGGTTTCCGGATTGATCTGTTCAATCAAAGTGTCGGTGTAGGTGCTCTTGAGCTTGGCGAGCTGACGCCAGTCCAGAACCTTGCGCGGCAGCGCGTGACCCTGGGCCGCCAATCCTTCCAGGACGTCGGCACCCGTCCCATAGGATCCAGACTTGCCCTTCTTGCCGCCTTCGATTCCCATCTCGTCGAACAGCACCTCTCCGAGTTGCTTGGGTGAGCCAATGGTGAAGGGATGCCCGGCGAGGGAGTGAATCTCCTTCTCCAGAGCCTGAATCCGGTGGCCGAACTCACCCGACATACGCTCGAGCTCGATCCGGTCGACCTTGACGCCGTTCTGCTCCATCTCGGCAATCACAGGAATGAGTGGGCGTTCGACCGTCTCGTAGATTGTCGTGACGCGCTCTGGAGACAGGCGGGGCTTCAGCTCGCGCCAAAGACGCAAGGTGATATCGGCATCCTCAGCGGCATAGTCACGGGCCCGGCCGAGCGTCACATAATCAAAGGTCACCAGTGATTTTCCGGAACCTGCGACCTCTTTGTACGGGATGGTGCTGTGCCCCAGGTAAAGCTGCGCCAGCGTGTCCATCTTCTGGTCGTGCTTGCCGCCTTCCAGGCAGTGGGACAACAGCATGGTGTCGTCGACAGGACTCACCGGCACACCCACACGAGACAGGATCACGCTGTCATACTTGATGTTGTGGCCTACTTTCAGCACGGCGGGATCGGCCAGTAGAGGTCGCAGCGCCGCAAGGGCCTGATCCATCGCAATCTGCTTGGGCGTTTCTGAGAAGGCGTCGCTGGCCTTGTGCGCTAGTGGGATGTAGCAGCCGTTGCCTGGGTGGGTCGACAACGAGACACCGACCAGTTCGGCCGTCATCTCGTCGACGCTGGTGGTTTCAGTGTCGACGGCGACCACGCCGACACGGGCTGCATCGGCAATCCACCGCTCGAGATCCGCCAGCTCCTGTACGAGCTCGTAACCGGCTTGTTCGACCTCAGCGGCTGGTGCATCCGCGGGCCCGTCCACCGATCGCTGTCCAAGCCAGGCTTCGGCACGAGCAGTGACGGTGCGGAAATCCTGAGACTGCAGGAAACCCAGCAACGAATCGGCTTCCGGTTCGCGCCGCACCAAGGTTTCGAGTCCCTCTTCCAGCGGAACGTGCTGTTCAAGGGTCACCAGCTTCTTGGAGATGCGGGCGTCTTCGGCATGGTTGATGAGGTTCTCGCGGCGCTTGGGCTGTTTAATCTCCTCGGCGCGTTCCAACAACGTTTCGAGGTCGCCGTACTCGTTGATCAGTTGTGCCGCTGTTTTGACGCCGATTCCGGGTACGCCGGGGACGTTGTCGACGGAATCGCCCGCCAGGGCCTGCACCTCGATCACCTTGTCGGGTGTCACACCGAACTTGTCGAAGACCTCGCCCTCGCGAATCTCCTTGGTTTTCAGGCCGTCCAGCATCATCACCTTTTCACCGATGAGCTGCATCAGGTCCTTGTCGGACGACACGATGGTGACCTCGGCTCCTGCTTCGGTCGCCATGCGTGTGTAGGTCGCGATGATGTCGTCGGCCTCGTAACCTTCCATTTCAATGACGGGCAGGTTGAACGCCAGCGCTGCCTCGCGGATTAGCGGGAACTGCGGCACCAGTTCTTCGGGCGGCGGCGGCCGGTGTGCCTTGTACTGATCAAAAAGATCGTTGCGGAAGGTCTTCGAGCTGTAGTCGAACACGCAGGCGATGTGATCCGCGTCGGTGCCGTCCAGCAGCTTGATGATCATGTTGCAGAAGCCCATCACCGCGTTGACCGGCGTTCCGTCGGCACGCGTCATCGGTGGCAGGGCATGGAAGGCCCGGAAGATGAATCCGGAGCCGTCGATCAGATAGACATGTTTGGGTGCATCGGCCATGGCCGCAGCTTAGAACGATTGCTGCAGGCGCTGCACCGATTCAAAGCCGCGAATTTCAGGCAGCCGACGAGTTTTCCGCAGGTGTGTCTTTGAATCCGGTCCAGACGAAGCGCCGGTCGCAATAGCCGCAGTCGACGGCGCCGTGGGCATGCAGGTCGTAATAGACGCGCGGATGACCCAGTGCACCGCCATCACCGTCGCAATGGACCTTGGGGCTGTCGGTTTCGATGACCTCGGGCGGATCGATGGGCATGGCATGACTCCTGTTAGCGCGATCATACGAATCGGCGCACCGCATGCAATCTTCCCTTGGCTCTCTTTTGCCACTGCCTCGGTCGTGTATAACCGGCCCATGACACCAGACCTCGCCATCGACATCCGCGCTCTCAGAAAAACCTATGGCAAGGGCGCCAGCGCCAAGGAGGCGCTCAAGGGCATCGATCTTGATGTTCGGCGTGGAGCGTTTTTCGGCCTGCTCGGGCCGAATGGCGCGGGAAAGTCGACCCTCATCAACATTCTGGCGGGCCTGGTGATCAAGTCCGGCGGTAGTGCCGCAATCTGGGACTGGGATACCGACAGCCATTCGCGCGAAGCCAAGCGCGCCATTGGTGTGGTGCCCCAGGAACTCAACATCGATCCCTTCTTTTCACCGCGGGAAGCGCTGGAACTCCAGGCCGGGCTCTACGGTGTACGCAAACGCGACCGGCGCACGGACGAAATCCTCGAAGCGGTGGGTCTCACTGACAAGGCGGACGCTTATACGCGCAGTCTCTCGGGAGGTATGCGGCGGCGGCTTCTGGTCGCCAAGGCGATGGTTCACAATCCGCCGGTGATTGTCCTCGACGAACCCACAGCCGGTGTTGATGTTGAGCTGCGTCGTAGTTTCTGGAGTTATATCCGTCGGCTCAACGACGAAGGCGTGACGATCCTGCTGACGACGCATTACCTGGAAGAGGCCGAACGTTTCTGCGACGAGATCGCCATCATCAATCACGGGGAGGTCGTCGCACGTGACACGACCGAAGGGCTCAAGAAACGGCTCGACCACAAGACATTGACGCTGCGTACCGACACACACCTGACCGAAGTCCCCGAGGCTTTGGTCGGACTGGATTGCTGGGTCACGGTCGGCGGGCGTCTTCAAATCCGCTACAGGGCCAGCGAAGCACAGCTTGAAGATGTTCTCGCACGGGTCCGCCTGGCCGGCCTCACAATTGCCGACCTCTCGACGACCGAGGGTGATCTGGAGGACGTTTTTGTTGCCCTGACCAGCGAAAGCGGCAGCGAAGCTATGGCAGCGCAATGACGGTTCGCTTCACAACCAGACTGGATTACCTGATCGGAACCATGGTGATGGTGATTGCCGATGGTGCGCTGGAATTTCTGGAGTTCGAAGACGACCGGCAACGCCATCAATGGTTCACGGCACTACCCCGAAGGCCTGCCGCCAGTGCGAAGGGACGAAACCGGTATCTCGGAAGGGCTCGCGGCCTATTTTCGCGGCGACTTGCGTGCGCTTGACGCGCTGCCGGCCAGGCCGCGCGGGACAGAGTTTCAGCAAACGGTCTGGTCCGAACTGCGCCGGATACCTGCGGAGAGACCACGACCTACCGCGCACTCGCTCAGAGCGTCGGTCGGCCCAAGGCCATACGTGCGGCCGAATCTGCCAACGGTAGCAACCCAGTTTCGGTGGTCATCCCGTGTCATCGGGTCATCGAATCCGGTGGGTCTTTGACCAGTTATGGCGGGCGAATTGAACGAAAACAGTGGTTGTTGAATCACGAAGGCGCCCGTTGATCTGGCAACGGAAATGTCAAATTAGTCACTTCCCTCCATGCCGCGCATTTGGTTTATCTGGGCTCAGTTTAGGGCTGGGGGCCCGATTTACTGGGGGAAAACTAAGGAAAAATAGATCGTTACACATCTGTCGTCTTTGGTGAGCGACAACAAACTTTCGCTGCAGGGCTACCTGCGGCAGTGCGCTTACCTCGGCATCTCTATGTCGCTGGCTCTGGCCGCTGTCGGCATTGAGAGCAAGGCCGACGCTTCGACCGACCTGGGCGTAGCAGTCCCTGCGACCGCCATCTCGACTGAAGCCGCCGCCGAAATCGCCAATTTGATCCGCCCGGCGTCCGTCACGGACACCGAGATTGATATCGCCGGGTGGTACGACTGGGGCGACTGGGGTGATTGGTGGAACTGATCGCCGGGTTCTCGAACCCACAAGTGTGATGACGCTCACGCCCGCCGCGGCTTTACCTGCGGCGGGCGTAAGTTTGTCTGCGACCGGACGTGTGACGGGCATGTACGATTTGCAGAAACATGCGCCTTTGGCCTTTTCATCTCGTCTTGGCGCGCAGTTTGAACCATACTGTGCAACGCAAGTCCGCTTCACGTGCGTTGTCGGGGGCAATCCGAGACGTGAGATAGCGGTGCGGTCTGGTCCCGACTGTCGGAAGACCTTCTGGACCGCTTCTGGGACGAACAACACCGCAGGGGAAACCCGATGATTGAGAAAAGTATCGTTACCAACCTTTCGGGCCTGGTGAAGGAGAAGAAACTCTCCGTGCCAGCCTACCTCAAGCAGTGCGCCTATCTCGGGATCTCGCTGTCGATCGCGACGGCTGCCATTGGCATCAACGTCGAGGCTCAGGCCTCCACGGGCGACGGCAAGATGACCGCCATGACCGCGATCGAGCAGATCGTCACCGCGCACGAAGCCGGCGACATTTCCAGCCTGATCGGCAACCTGGCCCAAGCCGGCAACGAAACTGAAATCGCACAGTGGTATGACTGGGTCGACTGGGGTGATTGGGTTGACTGGGGTGACTGGGTCGACTGGGGTGACTGGGTCGATTGGGCTGACTGGGGTGACTGGGCCGA
>CEUN01003822.1_pt1 | contig 52116 bp, 52 predicted proteins | sample 361501 | NCBI WGS metagenome assembly CEUN01 (sample SAMEA2622801, study PRJEB7988) | marine metagenome | biome: marine biome (ENVO:00000447); feature: marine epipelagic mixed layer (ENVO:xxxxxxxxx); material: "saline water (ENVO:00002010), including plankton (ENVO:xxxxxxxx)" | depth 120 m | reverse complement strand
GCCGGCGGGCCCAGCCGCCACAGACGCGGTCCGACAAGGACCATCACCGTGATTGAGAGCAGCGCGATCGAGTAGGCCAGACTGATTGTGTCGCGCCCGGCTTCGAGGCTCAGCTCGAGTGGGGCAACAAAAACACTGAACGCATGGACCGAGCCCAGCGCCGTCGTCAACAGGATGGCGGCCACAAAGGCCGGAATCGGCCGCATTGCGGGCCCCCGAACGAACAGCCGGCACGATGGCATGGACGATCACGTTTGCGAAAGGGCCCACGACCGATCTTGCGCGCAGGGCCCGGGGGCGCGACAACCGGGCCATGGAACTATACGGATTGCGCAGCATCACCCACGTTTGGGGGCGGCTTCTGCACGTGATGAGCCCCGACGGCACCGCGGCCGTTCTGAACCACATCTAGGCCGTTGAAACCTTCATGGTGGTCACCACAGCAGGCGCGCCGGTGCAGTTTCATCAGGCCAAGAGCGGGTCGGTCGATGAGCTGATCGCGCGATACGGGCTCGTGGAGCTCGATCTTCCGGCGTGGAATGCCAAGAAAGACGAACTTAGCGATGCGGCTGTCTGGAACCGCTGAAACCTGTTGTTTTTGCAAACGACTCGCAACAAGAACCGCTGAAACCCTTTGTTTTTGCAAACGACTCGCAACAAGGCGGGAATCCCTAGACAGACCGAAAAAGCCTGTCTTAGATGCCGTCGATCAGGCGTGGGGCCCGCTGCTTCCGCGCCACTTTTGACGATAGTAAAGCCAACAAAGGGGCACAGGATGCAGAAATCGCTTCTGATCGATCCGGACAAGTGCACGAGCTGTCTTCAGTGTGAGATGGCTTGCTCGTTCGAACACGAAGGCACGTTCAACCCGGCTCGCTCGAGGATCAAGATCTTCGAGTTCGAACACGGCAAACGGTCTGTCCCGTACACCTGCACCCAGTGTGCAGAGGCCTGGTGCCTCCACGCCTGCCCGGTCGAAGCGCTTGTGCGCAACAAGGACACCGGCGCGGTCGAGGTCAAGGACGACATTTGCGTCGGCTGCAAGGTCTGCACCATCGCCTGCCCGTTCGGCACGGTGAACTACAACCCCGATACCGGCAAGGTCATCAAATGCGACCTGTGCGACGGCGACCCGCAGTGCGCCGAAGCCTGCCCGACCGACGCCATTGTTTATGTCGACAGCGCCTGGACGGGCCTGGACCGGATGAAGCAGTGGGCGACGGAGACCGACAACAAGTCGATGGCCAACGCCTGACGCGCGGAAAGGGAGAAAACGACCATGTCTTGGCAAGGACAAATTCTGCGCGTCAACCTGACCAAGGGGACCGCACAGGCCGAACCGCTCAACATGGAGTGGGCCAACGCCTACATCGGTGAGCGTGGTCTCGGCACAAAGTATCTGATGGAGAACATGGATCCCAAGGCTGATGCCATGGGCCCCGACAATGTCCTGATCTTCGCCACCGGGCCGCTCAACGGCACAATGGCTTCGACCAGTGGCCGTTATGCGGTGATCTGTAAGAGTCCGCTGACCGGTGCGATTGGTGACTCCAACTCGGGCGGCAAGTTCGGTGCCTTTCTGAAGTTCGCGGGTTACGACCTGCTGCTGGTCGAGGGCAAAGCCGAGAAGCCTGTCTATCTCCATATCGATGACGACAACGTGGAGATTCTGCCGGCTGACGACATCTGGGGCACGACGGTCTGGAACACCGAAGAGTGGATCAAGTCAAAGCACCAGAACCCGCAGCTCAAGATCGCCTCGATCGGCCAGGCCGGTGAGAACGGCGTGCTGTTCTCGGCGGTGGTGAATGATCTGCATCGTGCCGCCGGCCGTTGTGGTGTCGGCGCTGTCATGGGTTCGAAGAACCTCAAGGCGGTTGCGGCCTATGGAACCAAGGGTGTCACGGTCGACGATCCCAAACGGTTCATGGATGTCGTCAAGAGCACCCACGCGAAGCTCGCCGAATCCGGCGGCCGCGAGGAGCTGACCGAAGGCGGCACCCATCCCATGATTGACATGATGCAGGAGTGGGGCGGACTGCCGACCAGGAACTTCAAGGAAGTTCAGTTTGAGGGCATCGACAAGGTCAATCCGGCCGCGACGACCACGCCCAACGAGAACGGTCACGTCAACCTGATCACGAACAAGGCCTGCTTCGGCTGCACGATCGCCTGCGGGCGCATCGCGCATATCGATGAAGAGCACTTCACGATCAAGAACCGGCCCGAGTATCGCCACGCTTCCGGTGGTCTTGAGTACGAAACCGCCTATGGCTTCGGCCCGGTGGTGGGTGTCGACGACGTCGATGCCATGACCTTCGCCAACTACATGATGAACGAGCACGGCATGGATCCGATCTCGTTCGGTGTGACGCTGGCAGCGGCGATGGAGCTCTTCGAGATGGGCGTCATCACCAAAGAGGACACCGACGGTATCGACTGCAGCTTCGGTAGCGCCGAGGCTCTGGCGGTGTTCGCCGAGAAGACCGGCAAGGGTGAAGGCTTCGGCAAGATCCTGGCACTGGGTTCCAAGCGTCTGTGCGAGAAGTACGGCCACCCCGAGCTCTTCATGGGTGTGAAGGGTATGGAGTTCGCCGGCTACGACAGCCGTGCCCTGCAGGGCATGGGCCTGGGCTACGCCACGTCGAACCGCGGTGCCTGTCATCTTAAGCACGATGTCTTCGGCCCGGACATGGAAGACGTCTCCGGCAACGGCAAGGCTCAGCCGGTGAAGGAAAGCCAGGATGTCGTGTCGATGATCGACTCGACCGGCCTGTGCCTCTTCACCACGTCTGGCTGGGGTCCGGAAGACTTCGTGGAGCAGCTTGATGCGGCTCTGCCGGGTGAATGGACTCTTGAGCGTTGCATCGAATCCGGCGAACGGACCTGGACGCTGGAGCGCGTGTTCAACATGGCCGCAGGTCTGACCGCCGCCGATGACACGCTTCCGCCACGTATGCTGAACGAGCCTGCCCCGTCCGGCAGCGCCGAAGGCAAGGTCAGTGAGCTCGACAAGATGATGCCGGAATACTACTCGCTCCGCGGGTGGACCGAAGACGGCAAGCCGAGCAACGAAACGCTGGCACGACTGGGTATCTGACGAGACCCGGTCGGCCAAAAGACGAGAATGGGAGCCGGCCGCTTCCGGGCAGCCGGAGCGGCCGGACTTCTTGAAGACGTAGGGAGATTGGGACCATGAGTTTTGTCGTCGTAGGCGCCGGCCCGGCCGGTGTGATTGCTGCTGAAACCCTGTCGCGCATGGGGCATGGCGGCAACATCACCCTGATTTCGGGGGAACCCGAAGCGCCCTATTCGCGCATGGCCATCCCTTATCTGCTGGCCGAAGACATCGCCGAGGACGGCACGCACCTGCGCCACACCGACGACCATTTCGAAGCCATGGGCATCGAGGTCAAGCACGAGCGTGTCGCCAGCATCGATGCCTCGGGCAAGACTCTGAGCCTGGAGAGCGGTGGGTCCCAAGCCTATCACAAGCTTCTTCTGGCGACCGGCGCCACGCCGGTCCGTCCGCCGATCGACGGCATGGATCTCGACAAGGTTATGTCTTGCTGGACCCTGGCCGACGCGCGCGGGATCATCGAAAACACCAAGGAAGGCGACAACGTCGTCCTCATGGGTGCCGGTTTCATCGGTTGCATCATTCTTGAAGCCCTGGTCGCCCGGAAGGTGAACCTCACGGTCATTGAGATGGAAGACCGCATGGTTGCCCGCATGATGGACAAGACCGGCGGCGACATGATCGCCGACTGGTGCGAGGCCCAGGGCGTGAAGGTGATGATCTCGACACGCGTCAACGGCGTCTCCGAGAATGGTGACGGCACCCTGTCGCTGGCCCTGGAAGGCAAGGATTCGATTAGCGCCGATCTTGTGGTCTGCGCCACCGGCGTGAAGTCCAATATGGGCTTCCTGGAAGGCAGCGGCATCAACGCCGACATGGGTGTTGTGATCAACGAACACATGGAAACCAGTGTGCCGGACATCTATGCCGCCGGTGACGTGGCGGCCGGGTTCGACTTCATGACCGGCGGTCACGATGTCCACGCGATTCAGCCCACCGCCAGCGAGCACGGCCGCATCGCGGCGATGAACATGGCAGGCAAGCGCACGGCCTACCGTGGCAGCCTGGTGATGAATACGCTCAACACCCTGGGCCTGATCTCGACCTCCTATGGCCTGTGGGACGGCGCCGAAGGCGGTGATGAGTCTGTGTCGGTCGACAAGGACCGCTCGAAGTACATCCGCCTGTCGTTCAAGGACGACAAGCTGGCCGGTGTTCTGGCGCTGGGCGTGACCCAGCATGTTGGTGTGCTGCGCGGCCTGATCCAGTCGCGGACGCCGCTGGGTGCCTGGAAAAAGGTTCTGATGGACGACCCGCACCAGTTCATGTTGGCCTATCTGGCGTGCGCTCAGGATGCGAGCCGCCGGGTCGCATGAAGATTCTGGTCAGGACGGCCGGGCTTCTGGGCAAACATCTCCCCGAGGGTTCGGCGAAGAACCGTGCGGAGATCGAGGTACCGGACGGCTCGACGCCCAAGAGCGTAATGGATCGTCTCGGCTTCCCCGACGGCAGCTATCTCGTCACGCTGAACGGCAAGGCCGTGCCAACGGTCCAGCGCAGCGAGGTCGCGCTGTCGGACGGCGATAACCTCGCCCTGATGCCGCCATTGAAGGGCGGCTGACCGCAGGGCTTCGGCGGCGATCCGCCTTTCCGTAGATGTTCCGAGGACCCCAGTCCGGACTTGGGCCCTGTTGACCGAGCGCAAACACCTCACTGTATGGTGGGGCGCTTACGTGACACTGGATGCGGTGCCGGGCGGTGCCTTCATCGAGCTCTGGCGCGATGGTGACAGGGACGTGCGCACTGCCGGAACCGTGACCCTGTGCGAACCCCCAAGGCTGCTGGGCCTGACCTGGGCGGATGATGACTGTGAACAGACAACCCAGGTCCGCTTCCGGATCGAACCTGCCGGTTCCGGTGCCAGCCTCCACATGAGCCATGACGGCTGGCGGAACTTCGCGCCCGAGCGCGGCAAAACCTTGATGGACGCTCACGAAGCCAGATGGCGCATGCATCTCGCCAGTTTCGCGGACTATGCGGCCGCAGCCGGAGACTGAGGGCTCTCAGTCCTTATTGCGTTCCATCTCGATCGCGCGGGGCGTGTGCTTGCGGGCATCGATGTCGAAACCCTTGCGGATGCCGACGTTGCGCAGGATGACCTCCAGCACATGGGCGTCGTCGAAGTCGTTGTGGCCGGGGTCCTCGTACTTTTCCTTAAGGTGCCGGACCATCTCGAGCTCGTTGGCTGTGAGCTCGGCCTCGACCGCCTCGATATCCTCGAACAGCGAGGTGACATGAACATGACGCGCCAGATCAACCATGGGTCAGATCTCAGCGCCCGATGATCTTGCGGGCGTCGTCGACCACCGCGCCGACACCGGCGATTAGGGCGCTGACGTCGTCGGTGAGCGCGGCGAAGGTCAGGCCGATATCGCGTGAGGCGCGCATGTCGTCGCGCGAGAAGACATTCATGCCAAAATCCTTGCCCGCCGCCATACAGGCGTCGGAGACCCGCTTGCGGTCGGCGCTGTCGGCACGGCCGAAAACACCCTTGCGGCCCCGCGCCATGTTGAGATCGGCCGGGCCCAGGAAGATGCCGTCGACGGTCTTTAGCTTCAGAATCGCTACGACATCGTTCAACGCACCCACGGTTTCGACCATCGGGTAACAGCGCACACGCCGGTTCTGCGCGGCATAGAACTTCGGTCCGCCCAGCCCGCCGTAACCGAAGGTCCGCCCGCCGCCGACGCTGCGATCGCCCAGCGGCGGGTACTTGGCGTAGTCCGCGAGTTCTGCGGCATGCGCGAGGTTCTCAACATGGGGGATGATCACCCCGTCGGCGCCGGAATCGAGGCTCTGCTGGATCGCGATACGGGTCGGTTCGGCGACACGCGAGAAACACTTGAGGCCGGACTCATGGGCCAGAAGATTCAGCCGATCGACATCGGTGCGGTCGAAGGCGCCGTGCTCCAGGTCAAGCGTGATACCGTCGCAGCCCGTGATCTTGGCCGCCTCCACGGCTGCCGTACTCGGGTTCGAAAGCCAGAACGTGAAGGTCACCTTGCGAGATTTCAGCGAGGGTTTGGCCATGGTCGCCTCCGAATTGTTCCTGCCATGCTACGCAAGCTTGTTGCATCCGTCGATGCGGCGCTATCGTCTGGCATCCAAAGAGTTCGAAGACCGCCATGATCCCTGCCATCGCCCTGCCTACCGACCGTCCTCTGCTGACTGACGGCGGGATGGGCGAAGCGATCGCCCTACGTGGTCTGCATCGGAAAGGGTCGTCTTTCTGGTCGGGCAGGGCGTTGATCGAGGCGCCCGAGATGGTCGACGAGCTGCACCGCGCGTTCATCGACGCCGGGGCTGATCTCATCACCACCAACACCTATGGCGTCGTGCGTTCGTTCATGCGCGACCTCGGGATCGAGGACCAGTTCGAGGCGTTGAACCTGAAGGCCGCCGAGATCGCCAATCGTGCGCGGGATGCATCGGCGCGCGATGTCCTGGTCGCGGGCTCTCTGCCGCCACTGAGCGAAAGCTACCTGCCCGACGAAATCGAAGCTGAGGAGAGGTTGTTTGAGCTCTACACGGAACAGGCTGCCCTTCTGGCGCCCCATGTCGACCTTCTGGTTGTTGAGACTCTCACAACCATTGAAGAAACACGTGCTGCGGCCAAGGGCGCTGCGGCCACCGGTAAGCCGTTCTGGATCGGTTGGAGCCTGCACGAGGGCAAGGATGGCCGCCTCAAGGGTGGCGCGGCCGTAACCGAAGCGGCCGCTTCGGTCGACGGCCTGCCTGTCAGTGCATTCCTTGCCAACTGCTGCTCGCCGGAAGCGGTGACTCGATCCCTACCTGTTCTCAAGTCCCTGGGCACGCCGACCGGCGGTTATGCCAACACCTTCCATCCCATCGATCCCAGACAGAAGAACATCAGCCGCCGCCACGATCTCAGTGTCGAGGAGTATGCCGCCAACGTCAGCGACTGGATCGATGCCGGAGCCCAGATCGTTGGCGGCTGCTGCGGCACCCTGCCCGAACACATCGCCCGGGTGCGTGCACTGATTGATGCGCACCACTAACCCGCGAACAGAGGTTTCGGACGTCCCTTGATCCCGGGCTGGCAAGCAAAGAGGCCGCCGGCCAGGGGCTGGCCTTCGGCCATGGGGCTGGTGCCGCCGTTGCCGATAGAGGTGACATAGAGCGTGTCGAGGTCGAGGCCGCCGAAGCAGGGCATGGAAGATTTCTGGACAGGGATCGGGATCGTGCGCTCGATCTGGCCCTTGGGATCGTAGCGCACGACCTGCCATACGTCGACGTTCGCCGACCAGTAGAAGCCGTCCGCATAGACACAAGCACCGTCCGGTCGCCCGGGCAGATCGTGGGTGGTGGCGAAGACCCGGCGGTTCTCGATCGTTCTGCTGGCGGGATCGTGGTTCCAGGCCCAGATCGTCTGGACAGAGGGAGGCTGTCGGCGTGATAGAGCGTCCGCCCGTCAGGATCGAAGCGCCAGAAGGTGTTGTCGGTCTTGTCGAGACGAATGGGAAAGCCCATGGAGCCCGTGAAAAACTGCCCGCCGGGGCCGGCCCGGCCGTCGTTCATCACAGTATCGATGCGGTTGGCTTCGGGATCGGCGATGGTCGTGAAGGCGCCGGTTTACGGATCGAGAAAGCCGAAGCCCCTTGGGTTGCCGCCACCAATCCTCCGCCTTGTCGGAAGGCAAAGGAGCTGATGTGAAAGCCCACCTCGGTGACTCGGTTCTTGCCGCTTGCAGGATCAAAGCGGTTGAGATGTCCCGCCGGAGAATTGATCCAATAGAGCAACGCTTCGTCGCGATGCCAGGTGGGACACTCGCCGACAGCCGCCTTCGCGTCCAACACACATTCAAAAGAGCTCGTTTCCATGCTTAACCTTGAGCGTGACCTGCTTTCCTGAGAGTGTCCGGACTTGCCGAGTGGAGAACAAGGGCGATGAGCCAGCATCAGGGCACCCATCATTATGTCGACGACCCGCGCAATGAGGACATACTGATCTCGGTGAACGGCGAACTGCTGCCCCGCGACAAGGCCGTCGTGAGCGTGTTCGACTCCGGCTTCATCCTGGGTGACGGCGTGTGGGAAGGCCTGCGGCTCCACAACGGCCGTTTTGCTTTTCTCGATCAGCACCTCAAGCGGCTCTGGCAGGGTGCCAAGGCGATCGATCTCGACATCGGCCTGACCCGAGACGAACTTGCCGCCGAGCTGCAGCGAACGGTTGAGGCCAACGGTATGGGGTCCGGCGTCCATGTCCGGCTGATGGTCACACGTGGTATGAAGACAACGCCCTATCAGGATCCGCGCGTGAACATCGGCGGAGCGACCGTCGTGATCATCCCAGAGCACAAGACACCGTCGGAACGGGAAGGGGGCGTGCGCCTCCACACGGTTCATGTCCGGCGCGTTGCGCCCGATGTGCAGGATCCGATGATCAACAGCCACAGCAAGCTCAACTGCATCACGGCCTGCATTCAGGCGACCAAGGCCGGGGCCGACGAGGCCCTGATGCTTGACCCCCACGGCTTTGTCGCTACTTGCAATTCGACCCATTTCTTCATCGTGCGCGATGGCGAGCTCTGGACTTCCACAGGGCGGTATTGCCTGCACGGCATCACCCGCGGCAACATTCTGAAGGTTGCCCGCGACGACGGAATCCCGGCGCTGGAGAAGGACTTCAGCCTCACCGAGGTCTATGACACCGACGAGGCCTTCATCACCGGTACCTTTGCGGGCGTCACGCCGGTGGCCGAGATCGATGGCCGTGCGATCGGAGCGGGTACGCCGCCGGGGCCCGTCGTTCGCAAGCTGCAGACACTCTACAAGGCGCTGGTCGAAAAGGAGTGTCCGGCGTCGTGACGATCCGGATTGCCATGTGGTCGGGGCCGCGCAACATCTCTACGGCCATGATGCGGGCCTGGGAGAACCGGGCCGACTCCGCGGTGAGCGATGAGCCGTTTTACGCCGCCTATCTCGCTATCACCGGCATCCAGCACCCCATGAACGAGGCTGTTCTGGCGTCGCAGCCACAGGACTGGGCGCAGGTGGCCGAAGAGATCAGCGGGCCAGCGCCCGACGGCGCCGAACTCTGGTTCCAGAAGCACATGACCCACCACATGGTGCCTGCGATCGGACGGGACTGGTTCCCGGCCCATCGTCACGCCTTCCTGATCCGCGACCCTGCCGAGGTGGTGGCGTCCTATGCCGTCAAACGCGAGACGATGACGCCGCTTGATCTCGGATACGACCTGCAGGCCGATCTTTTTGACGAGGTCATCCGGCGCACGGACGTGACACCGCCGGTGATTGAATCCTCTGATGTGCTAAAGAATCCGCTTGCAGCCCTCTCGGCGTTGTGTGCGGCTCTGGCTGTACCGTTTGATGATGCCATGCTCGCCTGGCCCGTCGGGCGGCGTTTGAGCGACGGTGTCTGGGCCCCGCACTGGTACGCCAGTGTCGAGGCATCAACCGGGTTCCGGCCCTGGGCGCCGTCTGACACGGTGCTGGATGACGCGCAGCAGGCAGTCGTCGAGGCCTGCCGGCCCGCCTACGAGCGGCTTTCGCGCTTTCGCCTTGAAGTTCCTACCCACGAGTAGGGATGATGCCGCCGGAGTGGCCAGGGATTTCGTCATGGACCATATGAGACATCTGCGTGAGCACGGTTATGCGGTGGTACGGGGCTTCCTGCCTGACGAGGATGTCGCCGCGCTCGTCGCCGCGCTGGACCGCATGAAGGTCGAGGCGCTGAAGCACCACACGACTTATCGGGATCACAACCTGCTGTTCGAGGTCCACACCGATCCGCTGCTGGGCGAACGGGTCTGCCTTCAGGCCCACTGGACCTGCTGGATCGACGAGACGATGGAGCGCATGCGCCGTCACCCGAACTATCTCAAGGTGCTGGAGCCCCTGTTGGGCCGCGATATCAAGCACTATGCCAGCCAGATTCACTGGAAGCCGCCCGGCGCCAAGTACACCTATTACCGTTATCATCAGGACATCAAGTTCCGTGAGAACCCGGAGATATTCGGTGATCTCATGGACGGCTGGCTCACCACAGGCCTGGCGCTCAACCGACAGGGTGGCGACAATGGCGCGCTCTGTGTCTATCCCGGGAGCCACCGCATGGGTTACCTGGGCCTGGGTGAGGGTGCGACGGTGATGACGGGCGGCAGCAACGAAGAGGAACTGGAGGCCGCCGGCCTTGATCGCGACGGCATGGTCCAGCTTGAGCTGGAACCCGGCGACTTGGTGCTCTGGACCCTCTACACCCTGCATGGCTCACCGGCCAACGGGTCGGACCGTGACCGCCTGTTCCTGCTCAACAGCTACGGCCGCGCGGCAGACTCGCCTGATCGCGGTGAATGGGCCTTCCGCGATGGCGTGTCCACGCCTCTGGGTGCCACACCGGAGATCTGCAAGTATGAGCAGCTTCGCGAGAAGCCCGGCCCGTTCTACATCGATGACACCTGGTCGGAAGAAGCGGTGGCGGCCTCCTCCTGAGCCGGTCGTTTCAGACCCTGACGGTCATTTCCAGGCCGCCGTCGAACGGCAGAGTCAGGGTCCGGAAGCGGTTCGCCGGATCCTCGACGAATGCGAAATAGTCGTCGTACTCGATGCGGTCGATCTTGGTGTTGTCGCAGATCACAACCGCGCCCTGACGCAGATGCGGTGACACCAGGCGCAAGGCCGGTTCCGCGACGCCCCAGATGTCGACCAGCATGAAGTCGACCGGACCGTCGATCGTCCTCAGGGTCTCGCGCAGATCCCCCTCGCGCAGGTCGATCAGGTCCGAGAGTCCCGCCTGCCTGAAGGTCTCGCGGGCTACGGCGGCCTTGGCAGCTTCGTGTTCGGTGGCAATCACCACACCGTCCTCAGCGCCGTTGTCACGGATTGCCGCGGCGAGATAGAGCGTCGACACACCGAAGGAGGTTCCGGCCTCGACAATTCGCCTGGCGCCCAGCGAGCGGCAGAGCTGGTAGCAGAAGAGCGCCTTGTCGTGGGCCAGGGCGACCATCTTGTCGGCATAGAACCGATGGGTCTCATCGTCACAATAGTCGGCCATGCTGAACGACGGGTCCTGCAGGCGACGGGCAAAGTAGGCTTCGACGTCGGGATCTTCTCTGCTGCTACGAGCGTGGAGGTCATCCAGTAGAGCTTCGAGCGCAGGGTCGATGAGCGGTGATGTCATAGGTATGGCTAGTGATCTGCGGGACAGCCGGGCTTGCGTTGGCCGGCGATGTACTCGTCCGCCAGCTCGATCATGCGATCGCGCCCGAAACTGGCGAAATGGCCGCCATGGCACGTGCTGACCGGCAGTTCCTTTAGCTTTTCCATGCTCTCGATGTACTCGTCGCCGGCACCCTCATAGGTGTCGGAGAACAGGTGTCCGTCGTAGATCTGATCGCCCGAGAAGAAGAGGCCGGTCGCATCCTCGAACAGCCCCACGCCGCCCGGCGAGTGACCGGGGAAGTGCAGGACGCGAAAGACGCGGTCTCCGAGGTCGATCACGTCGCCTTCGTCGATCAATCGGGTCGGCGGCGCGGCACGCACATTGTAGCGGGCGGGGTCGAAACCCTCATAGGGACTGGCCGTGAAGATCGGCCAATCGACATAGTTGTCGGCCAGGGTGTTTTCGCGGGTCGGGCGTTCCATGATGTGGGCCTCAGCCTTATGCATCAGCCGGTGCTCGAACTCGTCATGCGCACCGATATGGTCGAAATGGCTGTGGCTGCCGACACATAGGATCTCCTTACCGGCCAGCAGTGCGACGTTGTTGCGCAACGGCACGACACCGAAGCCGCTGTCGACTAGCAGGTCGCGGTCGCGCCCGCAAACATGCCACATGTTGCAGCGTACACCGCGATCAATGTGAGTTTCCCAGATCAGGGTCACATCGTCACCGAAGGCTTTGGTGTCGTACCAGGTGTTAGCGACCTCTAGGGTCATGGCTGTTTCCTTTGGCGGCCGGACAACCGGAAAGGCGGCGTCCGGCGATATAGTCATCGGCGATCTCGACCATGCGGTCACGGCCGAAACTCTCGTGATGGCCGGCATGAACGGTCGTCACGGGCAACTCCTTGAGCCGTTCCATCGACCCGATGAAGTCGTCCGGCGACGAATGGTAGAGATCATCGAGTAGATTGCCATCAAGGATGATATCGCCTGAGAATAACAGACCCGTCGCGTCCTCGTACACGGCGCAGCTTCCCGGTGAATGGCCCGGCAGGTGCAGGACATGGAACGCACGGTCGCCCAGATCGATGATGTCGCCGTTTTCAACAGGGTCGGTGATCGGCGCTGCGGTCACCGTGTAACACTCGGGCTCGAAACCTTCATAGGGGAAGGCCTCAAAGGTGTCGGTGTGGACCCAGCCCTCGATGATCATGTTGTCCCGGTCCGGAGCGGCCATGATGGCGGCCTCGGCTGGATGCATCAGGCGACGGTCGAACTCGTGATGGCCGCCGACATGGTCGAAGTGACTGTGGGTGCCGAAACACAGGATGTCTCGGTCACTGAGTTTCGCGATCTCTGGTGCCAGCGGCAGAACGCCCATGCCGGTATCTATCAGCAGATCACGGTCGCGGCCAGCAACGTGCCAGATGTTGCAGCGGGTGCTGGACGCGGCATCGGGCTCCCACAGCATGGTCACGCCATCGCTGCAGGAGCGCGTGTGAAACCACTGTGTGGCGATCTCCATCAGTGCTGTTGTGTCAGGCCCAGCTTCTGACGAGTCTCGGCCGGGCTCAGGACCTTGCTGCCCAGGCGTTCGATCACGCCGACGGCGCGGTCGACAAGCTGTTCATTGGTCGCCAGAACACCACGGTCGAGATAGAGATTGTCTTCTAGGCCAACCCGAACATTGCCGCCGCCGATGACCGAGGTGGCCGCTATGGGGATCTGCATGCGGCTGATGCCGAAAGCCGACCAGTTCGCGCCTTCGGGCAGCAGGTTGCGCATGGTAATGAGCGATTCGGGGTCGGCCGGCGCACCCCAAGGCACACCGAGGCAGATCTGGAACAGGGGCGGTTCGTCAATGTGACCTTCCTTGATGAGCTGATTCGCCAGCCGAACGTGCCCGAGGTCGAAACACTCGAGCTCCGGCTTGATGCCTGCAGCCTTGATCTGGTCGGCCATGATGCGCAGGTGTGAGGGGACATTCATGAACGCCCCATCGGGGAAGTTCATGGTTGCGACATCGAGGCTGCAGATTTCGGGCAGTAGTTCCTCGATGTGAAGAACACGGTCCTCGGGGCTCGCCATGTCACTGCCTTCGGCGGCGCGGCTGGGGTCGTCGGGATCGGGTGTGTAGTCGCCGCCCATGCCGGTGGTCAGGTTGATGATGACATCAGTGTCGCTGTCGCGAATGCGCGCCACGACCTCGCGGAAGGCCTCCCGGTCGCGGTTGCCCTGACCGGTCTCGATATCGCGAACATGAATATGGGCGATGGCCGCGCCGGCCTTGGCCGCCTTGATCGCAGAATCGGCGATCTGCTCCGGGGTGACCGGGACATGGGGGCTCTTGCTCGTGGTGTCGCCGGCGCCGGTTAGAGCACAGGTGATGAAGACGTCGTTGTTCATGGTGATGTCCTTTTCGGTACCTGGCCCGATCATCTCTGCGCTGTCATGTGTTGTGCGACCAGCTTCTGGAAGTGGTGCACACCGCCTTCCCAGACGCCGTTAAATCGTGCTCCCGCCATGGCAGGCGACAGATGGCCCTGCTGGACCGCCTCGACGGCGCCGAAATCCTCAACATTGGTCTTGTCGTAGAAATCGATGATGGCATCCCGCGCCGGGCCGTAACGATCGGCCGTGGCGCCATCGCCATGGAAATAGAAGTCCCAGCGCTGGTGCGACAGACCGGCGCCATCGGGAAACTCGACCATTGAACAGCAGTGATCGGGCCCGATCACAAACTTGAAGTTCGGAAAGAGCGCCAGATTCTTGGCCGTGCGGTTGTTGTCGCCGATGCCCGGCCACCGCGGCAGAGCTTGCTCAGGCGCCCAGGAATCCGGCAGGCCGACATGGATGATTGTGCCCAAGCATGCCTTGTCGGCAAGGACTTCATGCTCTTCGAAGGGTGCGACCTCGGCAAGAAGGGTGTGGACGTAGTTGAGGTGCAGGGTCTCGAGGTAGTTCTCGACGACGATCTTCCAGTTGCCCTTAATCTCATAGGGCATGGTGCGGCACCACTTGGCGTGATCGATGTCGTACTCTTCGACATGGGCCAAGAACGGTGCGGCATAGCTCTCGAAGGATTCGGCCTGACCATCCAGGTTCACAAACAGCCATTCATGCCACTGTGCCATGCGGACCTGTTTCAGCCTCAGGCACGATTTGTCGAGGTCGTCGGCGTTGGGTTGGTTGTGGCCGCCCCAGTGCGGCGTCACCCTCAGATTGCCCTCCAGATCGAAGGTCCAGCCGTGATAGCGGCAGCGCAATGCCTGTTGTTGTTTGGCTTCTTCGCTGACCAGCTTTGTGCCGCGATGGGTGCAGATGTTGTGAAAACAACGGATGTCACCGGACTTGGTACGCGTGAACAGCAGGGGCGCTCCTGCCACCGTGCGCGGTATGACATCACCGATATCGGGAATCTCGTGGGCGTAGCCGGCACACATCCAGGTTCGGGCGAAGAGCTCCCTATACTCTTCGTGGGCAAACTCCTCGCAAGTGTAGGCACGGGCAGGGAGCCCCACCGCCTCGGCGGTGGGCCGGAAAAGTGCTTCGACGTCAGCTGATTCCAGCATCGTTGGCGGCTCCCTTCACTGTTTTGGGCAGTTTGGCCTGTGCCGGCAATGCTTTCAATGGGCGTGACCATACGCACAACACTTGGCCTTGGTGCTTCATCGTCCGCCTGACCTGTGAGATAACACGTGAGGGATGACTGGGGCTGCCGCCATGGCCATCCCGAATGTGCGGGAGCAGACATGCTCAAATCGATGTCGATCAGCGCGAAGCTCTACCTCGCGATGCTTATCGCCGTGGCGTTGTCACTGGGCATGGCGGCAACGGCCTATGACCAGCTCACAAAGGTCAGTGTCAGGATGGATTCCCTGACGTCCGATCTCTACGAGGATCTGATCCTGGTGCAGGACCTCCGTGGCGATCTTCTGGAACTGTCACTCCGCAGCCAGCTGCTGGATGTGAACGGTTCAGCGGTCGACAATGAGACACGCGAGCAGATTTTGACGCTCGCCGATCAGATTTCCTTGTCCTTGAGGACTCTGGAGTCGCGTCCTTGGATGCGCGAGGCCGACTGGGGTGTGCGCGCTGCGGTCTCTGCGCTTGGCGACTACCTGCATGATACGACCGAGGCCGAGCTGGGCGAAATCTCGGCCTCCCGCATCGATGATGCGGTCGAGAACATGCGCTCGATGTCGGGTGCCATCGCCACACGGATTCTGAACGAACGGCTGGCCCTGCTAAAACAGCTCGAATACACCCGCAACCTAATCATTATCGGGTCGGTGGCGAGCTTCCTGTTTTTTGCCCTTCTTGCCGCCTATCTCGTACGAAATCATGTTGTCGCGCCGGTCTCCGAGCTCAGCCGTCTGCTTCAGGACGTGGCGAGCAATCTCGATTTCACGCGCCGTCACAACCACGATATGGATGACGAGATCGGCAGTGCTTCGACGGCCTTCAACCGCCTGATGGACGAAACCCGCACAGCCTTGCGTGAGCTCTCGGGAAACACAACCCAGGTCGCCGGCGGTGCATCCCAGGCGAGCAGTGCGATTGGTCAGGTCGCTGAGGGCGCACAGGTACAGATTGACGATCTGAACCAGATCGCCGATGCGATGCAGCAGACCAGCCAGTCGATTACCAAAGCTGCGATGACAACGCGTGAAGCCTCGCAGCAGGCCGCCGCTGCGGCCCGACTGGTTGAGGATGGTCACCAGCGGATGGCGACCATGATGCAGGCGGTGCGTGGCATCAAAGAAGACAGCAAACGCATCAACCGGATTTCGGACGCGATCACACGGATTGCGTCGGAGACGCACATGCTGTCGCTGAATGCGTCGATCGAGGCCGCCCGCGCGGGCGATCACGGCAAGGGGTTTGCAGTTGTCGCCGAGCAGGTCGGGCAGTTGGCAGAGGATGCCGCCCAGTCGGCGCAGGAGATTCAGAGCCTGGTCAAGCAGGTCGAAGCGGATGCGACTCGAAGCCTGAGCACGGCGGAGCGGTTCGAGGAGGCGATGAACGAGATCTCCCACCGTGTATCCGAGTCTGATGCCATGGTCCGTTCGGTGGCTGCCGCCGTCGAACAGCAGAGGGCGTCGGTTGCGCGTATTGAAGTCAACGTGGGCTCGCTGCGCGAGATCGGCCAGGGCAATGCCACAGCGGCCGAGGAGATCACCGCTACCATGATCGAACTCTCGAAGCTGGCGCAGCGTTCCCGCGAACAGGTCGACCGTTTCAAGACGGAATGAGGCAGCGAGCGGATTCACCATGACCTCGACAATCCAGACTTCGGATCGGGCGGATGAACGTCAAAGCGATTCGGTTGATCTGCTTATGACTGAGCTGCGCGACCGATGCGGCTTGAAGCGCGAAGCTGTGTTGGAGCGCAAGGTCGCATCGCTCGTCAGGCAACAGAACGTGAAAGACCTTCGGTGCCGGCTGGATGACCTCCTCGGCAGGCCGACACACGACCCGCGCTGGCTGTCGTTTGTCGATGCGGTGACTGTTCACGAAACATACTTCTTTCGCGACCCCAACCAACTCGACGTGCTGTCCGCCAGTTTGCTGCCGGAGCTCATCGCGAGAAAACGTGAGGAAGGAGACCGCGGGCTGTCAATCTGGTCTGCGGGGTGTTCTTCCGGCGAAGAAGCCTACACGGTCGCGATTCTGGTTCAGGATGCGTTGAACGAGGCGGGCGAAGACTTGGCCGCCTGGAACCTCCGGTTGCTAGGGTCGGACGTCAGCCGTGCGATGGTTTCCATCGCCGAAAAGGCGGTCTATGGCGGGCCTGGACTGGACGCCTTTCGGCAGTTGCCTCCGGGACGCGATGTCTGGTTCGAGCGTTTGCCGGACGATGCTCACAGGCGTCGGGTTCGAGCCGGTTTGCGGGTTGTGGTCCGCTTCGAACAGCACAATCTAATGGATGACCTACCTCCCGTCCGGGATGTGGACCTGGCCTTGTGCCGCAATGTTTTCATCTACCTGGATGCCGACGCCCAAAGGCGGGCGGTTCAGGTGCTGCACAAGGCGTTGAAATCTGAGGGTCTGCTCCTTCTAGGAGTCACGGATCGCCTGGAGGAGGGCAGCGGATTTGCGCGCGCTGCAACCGGAACGGCCGTGGTTTATGTCAAGAATGGTTCGAGCCAATGACCCGCTATCTCCTGACCCGGATCGGCGTTCTCGGCTTCAACGACCGACGTTTCCGAACGGCGTTCGGCAATCAGACCGGCAGCCATGATGCGTGCCAGTCTGCTGTCGTCGACGATCAGAAAGATCTCTGTCATTCTCCCTCCTGCACCACGGAGGTCTACCTCCGCGCCCATGTGCCGGAGCGAGAACCACCTGATCCCAATGAAGACTACATGATTCGCGCTCTGCGAACTATGTAGGCAGGATTGAAAAGACAGGGAACCCGCTCATTGGAGCGTCGTGACCATCATCACCCTTGGACAGTTGCCTTCTGCAGAATCCGTGACTGCGGTCACGCCCGGCTGGAGGTTGGTCGCGCTCAATCGGGTCCCATGACGTGAAATTGTACGAATCTGACAGGCTCTGTGTTGCGTGCGACTTCCGGGACGGTGGACGCTTGGTGTTGAAGCCGTCTAATCTATAGCCAATCTGCGGCGTTAGATCACAACAACAAACTTTTGGAGCAGGACAGGCACGCATTGTGCCGGTTCATGGTGAGGTGAAATGGCGGAAACGTCTGGACAGGAAGTTGCGGCGGCATCGGGCCGGGATGTCAAACTGACGTGCCGTCACGTTTGGAAAGTCTACGGCCCCGACGCTGACACCTTTTTCACGAATGGTAACGGTGATGTTTCCGACCCTGCGTCTCTGGTTGAGAAGGTTCGTGACACCGGTCACATAGGTGCGGCCTGTGATGTCAGCTTCGATGTTCATGTCGGCGAGATCTTCGTCATCATGGGACTGTCCGGCTCCGGCAAGTCCACCATCGTACGTTGCCTGTCGCGCCTCGTTGAGCCGACGGCCGGCGAGGTGATTCTGGATGATGAGGACTTGCTCCAGGTCAGCAAGGAGAAGCTGATCGATATTCGCCGACACAAGATGGGCATGGTGTTCCAGAACTTCGGACTGTTGCCCCACCTGTCGGTTGTCGAGAATGTGGCCTTTCCGCTTCAGGTGCAGGGTATCGACAAGGCCGCGCGTTTGGCGCGGGCGATGGAGATGATCGAGCTCGTCGGCCTGAGCGGGCGTGAGACGAGTTACCCGCGGCATTTGTCCGGCGGCCAGCAGCAGCGCGTCGGTATCGCTAGGAGCCTGGCGGTCGAACCGGAGCTGTGGTTTCTGGACGAACCGTTCTCTGCACTCGATCCGCTGATCCGTCGTCAGATGCAGGATGAGTTCCTGCGCCTGCAGCAGATGCTGCACAAGACGATCGTCTTTATTACCCACGATTTCCTTGAGGCTCTCCGTCTGGCCGATCGCATTGCGATCATGAAAGATGGCCAGATCGTTCAGATCGGGACACCGGCCGAGGTTGTGATGCAGCCGGCCGACGACTACGTCGAGGAATTCACGCAGGACGTGCCGCGCGTGAAGGTCATCACCGTCGGAGACATCGCGCAGCCCGTCGCCGATGATCTTGACCATGCCAATGCGGTTGATGCCGGAATGACGCTGGAACGTCTGATGCCGAAGTTCGGCGACAGTCTGGGTGCCATCGCCGTGAAGAACGACGGCGGCAATGTGATTGGACAGGTCACGCCCCAGGCGGTCTTGTCGGCCCTGGCCAGCGAGCATCCCGAAGGAGGCGGTTCATGACTGTCGCGACACAGGACCAGGCGGAACTTCCTTCCGGCGGCTCGATACTGGGACGGTTCTCGCCCCAGCTCATCTGCTGGATGGTGTTCGGTGCCATCACCGTGCTCTGCCTGGTGCTGCGCGAAGACTACAAGTGGCTGGTCAGCTATCCGAAAGACTGGCTATTTGCGATCAGCTTCGGTGACGAAACACTGACCATCGAAGGCATGCTTGAAGCGGGGATGGATTGGTTCACGCTGAACTTCAAGCCGTTCTTCCGCTTCCTTTCCGGCGTTTTATCCTGGCCCATGGCCGGCGGTATTGTCGAGATCAGCGGTACCAAATACGACATTCCGGGTCTGCAGGACCTACTACAAATCTCTCCCTGGCCTGTGACGATCGCGATTGTTGCGATTATCGCCTATGCGGCCAAGGGCCCGAAGCTGGCCGCCTTCTGTGTTGCGGCCCTGCTCTACATGGTGATCGTGGGGTATTGGGAAGAGAGCATGTCGACTCTGGCACTGGTCGGCATGTCGGTTCCTCTTTCGCTGTTCATTGGCCTCACCCTTGGTCTGGCGGCCTATCAGTTCCGTTGGGCGCGACGGATCATCGAACCGATGCTGGATGTCATGCAGACGGTGCCGACCTTTGCCTATCTCATTCCGATCCTGATTCTTTTCGGCATCGGTCCTGTCGTCGGTATGGTGGCGTCGGCAATCTATGCGAGCCCGCCCATGGTGCGCAACGTGATGCTGGGCCTGCACCGCGTGCCCGACAACATCATCGAAAGCGGCCAGATGTCGGGCTGCAACGGGTTCCAGCTCCTGTTCATGGTGCGCATTCCCGCGGCGATGCACACGATCATGATCGGTGTGAACCAGACCATCATGGCGGCGCTTTCTATGGTTATCATTGCCGCGATCATTGGCGGTTTTGCCGATATCGGCTGGGAAGTGCTCTCGACTATGCGCAAGGCGCAGACGGGCCAGAGTCTCCTGGCGGGTCTTGTGATTGTGCTCCTGGCCATGATCATGGACCGCATCAGCCGTGGCTTCGCCGAGCGGAGCGGTGAGATTCGTGTGGCAAAGACCGGTGCGCTCTGGGAGCGGCACCCCTACCAGTTCCTCATTGTTGCGGCACTGATCGTCGGCGTGGTGATCTATCAGGCCACGCCGCTGTTCTGTAACGCCTCGCCGGACAACTGCTCGGTTCTGAGTGCGCCGCTAGTTTATCCGGAAGCCTGGGTCTTCTATCCAGCCGAGGATCTGAACAATGTGGTGAGCTGGTTTACCGTTGAATTCTTCCACGTCACGGACACGATCAAGACCTGGACGCTCTACTTCTTCATGCTGCCGATGAAGGCCGGCCTTGAACGGATCGCACGGCCCACGTCGTGGGGCTTCGAGATGACAGAAGTTGCCACCACGATCTACTGGGGCCTTTGTATCGCGCTCGCCGCGGTCGCCTATCGTCTGGCGAACTGGCGCGCGACGGTTGTTGTCGGCCTGCTGTCGGTGCTGTTTTTCTATGGCTCGTCAGGAACGCCCTGGCCGATTTTCATGGGTGCGGTCACGCTGATCGCCTATCAGGTCGGCGGCTTGCGGGTCGCGCTGTTCGCCCTTCTGGGTATGACGTTCATGCTGGTGTCGGGTGCCTGGACACGCGCGATGCTGTCGTTCTACCTGACGGCGACAGCTGTGATGATCTGCCTCTTCGTCGGCTGCTCGATTGGCATTCTGGCGGCCCAGAACGATCGCGTGTCTGCCATTGTACGGCCGATCAACGACACGTTGCAGACCATGCCGCTGTTCGTCTTCCTGATCCCGGTCATCATGGTGTTCCTCGTGGGCGATTTTTCAGCGCTCCTGGCCATCATCATGTATTCGATTGTTCCGGCCATTCGCTACACGGAGCACGGCCTACGTCAGGTCGATCCGGTGGCGGTCGAGGCGGCGCGTATGATGGGTTGCACGGAACGACAAGTGCTGTGGCGGGTTAAGCTGCCGCTTGCCATTCCTGAGATCATGCTGGGCCTCAATCAGGTCGTGATGTTCGCTTTGGCGATGCTGGTCATTGCGGCTCTGGTGGGCACCAAGGGGCTGGGTCAGTGGGTTTACGATGCGCTGACCAACGCCCGCTTCGGCCAGGGTGTGATCGCCGGTGGCTCTATGGCCCTGATGGCGATGATTGCTGACCGCATCATCCAGGCCTGGGCGCTGCAGAAGAAACGCGATCTTGGCATCGCCTCCTAGGGAGCCTCATGCCCAAGGTCGGAATGGAGCCGGTTCGCCGTCAACAGTTAATCGATGCGACCATTGCGTCTATCCATCGGGATGGCTTCTAGGACACAACGGTGGCGAGCATCAGCCGCCGTGCGGGCCTGTCGGTCGGGCTGGTGAATCACTATTTCGACGGCAAGGATGATTTCCTGGCCTCGACCATGCAGATGCTGGTCGATCTGACGCTCGCTGATATCGAGGCAGGGATTGATCCCGACGATTCACCCGTTGATCGGCTCATGGGGTTTATGCAGGGCCATTTTGCGCCCGGCCAGCGTTCGCCCGAGGCGATCAGCGCTTGGCTGAGCTTCTACGCCCAGGTGCCCGAGAATCAGGCCTTCGCGACCATCCAGCACAACTACGATGTGGACTTGCTCGTCCTGCTGCGTCCCATTCTTTCGGGCCTGATGTCTGATGATCGCATCGAGACGGTCGCTCAGACTCTGATCGCCCTGATGTACGGCCTGTGGCTGCGCCACGCCCACGATCCAGAGCATGTCACGCTGGACCTGATCCACACGATCGCGCGTGACTATGTTGCGTTGATGGTGTCAGGCCTCGACAGTCCGAACTAGCTGCCCCATTTGTCCATCGCCTTGTAGTAGGCAACGGCCGCGCCCAGGAACCAGGGATCACCCGTGTAGAGCGGACGTGTGGGGAAGCTGACGGTGTCGAAGGCTGTGTCGCCTTTCTTGTCGTTCAGCACCTTGTGGCCGATCTTGTGGCCCAGATAGCTCGCCCAGGCGACGCCGGAACCGCAGTAGCCCATGGAATACCAGACGCCATCACGGCTGCCGATGTGCGGCAGGTGATCAAAGGTGTAGGCCACAAAGCCCATCCAGCTGTGGCTGATCTTGGTTTCGGCGAGCTCGGGGAAGAGACCGGCCATGACCTCGTGAAGACGCGGCCCGCTAATCTTCGGGTCGGTTTCCTTCAGTGCCACGCGGCCCCCGAACACAACACGCCGGTGATCGGGCGACGAGCGGTAGTAGTAGATGACCTTGCGGGTGTCAGACAGCGCCCTTTGTTTCGGCATGATGCGTTTCATCAGGTCGGCATCGATTTCCTCGGTGGCGATCATGTAGCTGCCGATCGGAATCACCCGCCTGCGCAGTCCGGGTGTCAGGCGCTGGGTGTAGCCGTTGGTGGCGATGATCACGTCGCGTGCACGAACCTTGCCGCGTGTTGTGGTCAGCGTGCTTTCGCTTTCTCCCGTCGCGAGGCCCAGAACCGATGTGTGTGTCTCGATGGTGGCACCGGCTTTCAACGCTGTCTGGACCAGACCGTTGGCATACTTGGCGGGATGCAGGCTGGCGTGGTGGGGAAGCACTGCCCCACCGTGATATGCCTCGGTCGCGAGCTCCTGATCCATGTCTTCCTTGGGCACCATGTGCCAGTCGAAGTCGCGGATAGCGTTCAGACTTCGGAAACTCTTAGCCATCGAGTCATAGCGTGACGGCCGATGAGCGCCAATGAAGCGGCCACCCTTGTTCAGATCGCAATCGATCTTCTCGGCCTCGATGAAGTTGATGACATAGTCCAGGCTGTTGAAGCCTTCGTGGATGATGGCGTGACCGCCCTCGCGGCCATAGCGGCTTTCAAGTTCTGCCACGCTCGGCTTCACGCCGGATCCGATCTGGCCACCGTTGCGGGCACTGCAGCCCCAGGCCGCGTCCTCTGCTTCCAGAACAACGACGCTGCGCCCTGCGCGCGCCAGAACGGTGGCGGCTGTCAGCCCCGTGTAGCCGGCCCCGACAATGGCTACATCGACCTTGTCGGGCAGGGGAGCGTTGGCAATCTCAGGGCGTGGCGCATCATCCCACCAGTAGGGCGTGAGCTTCAGGTCGTCGGTGAAGAGAGGATGGTCCACGGAACTGCTCCAAACATCGGATGACGCGACAGACTAGCCGACCTAAGGTTCGATGTGCAGCACCGCAATGGGGGAGATCATGTCGTTGCAACTCACCGAATCCTGGCAAATCAGCAAACCGGCAATCGTGACGGATAAGGGCCTTGTTGCAAGCCACCATCACGAAGCCTCGACCATCGGTGCCGAGGTTCTGGCAGCCGGCGGCAATGCGGTTGATGCTGCCGTGGCCACGGGCCTTGCCATCGGTGTGCTGGAGCCATGGATGAGCGGTGTTGGCGGCTGCGGCTACATGATGGTCTATGAGGTGGAGACCGGGCAGTGCCACGCCGTCGACTTCAGCACCATCGCGCCACAGAGCCTCGATCTCGCCGACTACCCCATCGAACCGTCGACCGAAACGGACGACGATCTCTTCGGCTGGCCCCGCGTGGTGGATGACCGCAACGTCCAGGGCCCGCTTTCGATTGCGGTGCCGACCGTGGTCGCGGGGCTGTCGGCGGCTCTGGAGCGGTTCGGCACCGTACCCTGGGCCGACGCCATCGAACCTGCCGTCGCCATGGCACGCCGGGGCATGAAGGTCGACTGGTACGCCACCCTACGGATCGCGCTGGAGGCGCGCGGGCTGGCGAACTACCCGGCCAGCCGGGAGTTCTTCATGACCGATGGTCTGCCGGCGGTCAGCCTGGACGCGGGCAACCTCAAGACACTGCAGAGCGACCGCCAGGTCGCGACGCTGGAACGGCTGCGCGATGCAGGACCAGAAGACTTCTATCGCGGTGACCTTGCGCAGGCGGTGGCACGCGACATGACGGCAGTCGGGGCCCGTGTGACGGCCGACGACCTCGCAGCCTACGAGGCCCGGATCGTCCCGGCACGCACCGCCGGATACCGTGACGCGACCGTGCACGTGGCCCCTGATCTCAATGCCGGGCCGACGCTGATTGATGCATTGCAGCGTCTCGAGGGGGCATGGGAAGCCTCGGGCGCCACGCCTGACACGAAGGCCTTCCAGGCCTATGGAACAGCGCTTTTTGAGGCCTATGCCCATCGGCTGACCACGATGGGTGAGGGCAACGGTGAGAGCTGCACCACGCATCTCACCGTGGTCGACGCCAAGGGCAATATGGTGGCGTTGACGCAGACCCTGCTGTCGGTGTTCGGCAGCCGTGTGATGCTGCCCGAGGTCGGGTTCCTGATGAACAACGGGATCATGTGGTTTGATCCGCGTCCGGGCGGACCGAACTCCATGAAACCGGGCCGCAGGCCGCTCTCAAACATGTGCCCGGCCGTGGTGACCGGTGCATCGGGTGGTGCTTTTGCCCTAGGGGCGTCCGGCGGACGGCGGATCTTCCCGGCCGTCTTCCAGCTTGTGTCGTTCCTAACCGATCACGGCATGAGCCTGAACGACGCCTTTGCCACGCCGCGTATCGATGTCAGCGGGACCGATCTTGTCACCGTCGACAGCCGGCTCGATCAGGCGACGCGGGATGCGTTGGCATCGACATGGTCCACGGTGGAGCTACCGCCATCGGTGATTTCGTCCTATGCCTGCCCTAATGCGGTGCAGAACACAGGCGCTGAGCGTCATGGCTGTGCCTTTGTCACCTCGCCCTGGGCGGGTGTTTCCACCGGCTAGCTGACAGGCTTCAGGCTATCGATGGTCTCCACCACCTCGGCCATCACAGGCCGCTGCCGTTCGCTGGGCGGCCCCTTGGGCGTGCCGATATGGATGAAGCCGACGAGGTGTTCGCTAGTTGGTATCCCCAACGATGCCTTGATCCGGTCGTTGTAGGACGGCCAGTTGGTCACCCACTGCGCGGCAAAGCCCATGGCGGTGGCGGCATGCAGCAGGTTGAAGCAAACATTGCCGGCCGACAGGAGCTGCTCGACGGGCGGCACGCCATCGCGATCGGGCACCGTCCGGCTGCTCACGACCACAAGAACCGGCGATCGCTGCGGCCGGACCCGCTCAAGATCGACTCGCTCATCCTTAGCATCGGGCTCGATCTTGCGGAACTCCTCAACGAAGAGTTCACCGAGCTCGATCTGGGCCGCTGGGCTCACGATCTGCAGAACCCAGGGTGTCATACGCCCATGGTCCGGCACCCGCACGGCGATCTCGAGCATCTGGTCAAGCTGCTGCTGGCTCGGTCCTGGCTCTTCCATGCGGGAGGCCAGAACGGAGCGGCGGGACGCCAGGAAGTCGAGTGGTGTACCGTCTGTGATGTTAAGCGGTGCTTCGGGGGTGGAAGTATCGGTCATGGGACTCTCAGCAGCTGTTGCAGGCGAGTTTGGGATCGAGAACCAGTTGATCCGTCGGGACGCCGCTGAGCATGCGATAGACCTGCATGCCCTCCAGCACCCGCTGGACGTAGTTCTGGGTCTCGGAGAAGGGAATTTCCTCGATCCAGTCGACGATATCGATGCCGGGCGCATGCGGGTCGCCCATTTCGCCGACCCATTGGCGCACACGGCCGGGCCCGGCATTGTAGGAGGCGATGGCGCAAACGTAGGAGCCGTCCTGGGTCGAGAGCATGTGGTCCAGATAGGCCATGCCCAGCTGAACATTGTGGATCGGATCATTGATCAGCTTCGAGCTCGAGGTCGAAACGCCGATGTGGCTCGCCATGTCCTGGGCTGTGGGCAGCATCAGCTGCATCAGACCACGGGCTCCTGCCGGTGAGATGGCTTCATGGTCAAACGCGCTTTCCTGGCGGATCACGGCGAGCACCAGGGCCGGATCAACATCGCTGCCGGCCGGAAGGTTGAACACCGGGTAGCCGGCCGTCACCAGCACCGTTCCCACCTTCATGGCGCGTTTGGCGACCATGACGGCAAGGTCCGGACGGTTCATGACCAGGGCGAGCTGTCCGATCAGCTTATGGCGCGGGCCGAATGTGGTGGCATCGGTCATACGCAAAAGAAAGGTGCGCACAAGGTTTTCCTCGTCGATTTCGTGGAGCTGGCGCACCACGGCTGTCAGCTCATCTGCCGCGAAGGCGGCGACTTCTGATTCCGGGATGGGTGGAGCGGCCGGAAGCCGTGGCGCGCTGCCAAGCTTTGCGGCGCCCAGCTGGCCATAGAAAGTCTGCCCGTTCTCGGCGGCGAGGTCGTACCAGACCGCGGCGAGTTGCATATCGCCAAGCGCCTCGGCCGCACGGCCGGCCCAGTAGGCACCCCGCGCACGGCTGATGGGGTAGCTGACCCCACCATAGAAGGTCACGAAGTGGTCGAGTGCTACAGACGGCTCGTTGAGCTTGCGCAGGGCGATCCAGCCCGCCAGCCAGTCGACCTCATAGTGCAGAGCATCACTCTGGTCATAGTGTCCGGCTAGAACCTGATAGGCGCCGAGGAACTCTTCACCGTCGACAAAGACATCGGCGATCGCCAGTCGCGTCGTGGCCCACATGTCGGGGTGCAAGAGGCCGCGGGGTGCCTGAAGCAGCAGCTCCAGGGCGCCGGATAGATTGCCGTGGTTCTCACGCCAGCGCATGCGCTCGTAGAGCAGACCTTCATCGCCCTGCAGGTGGTCGGGCACTGCTGCAACGGCTGCATCGACACCGGGCGCGCTGGACCGCAGTGTGATGCGGGCCCGGGCCAGCGCCAGGCGATCACCGGAGATAAAGCGCAGCAGCCGGTTGGCCGCCGTGGTCTTGCCGTCCCAGATCAGCCGATCGATCCGCTCCCAATGCTGGTCCTCGGAAAGCAGCACACCGTAGTCGGCCAGGAAGGCTTCTTCCTTGGCCAGAGTGAAGTCCCAATTGGCCCAGGCATCCGTGATCTGTGCCCGGGCATCGCCGTCGCGGCCCAGTTTGACGAGACCGGCGATGTAACGCAGCAGGCCGTCATCGGTCTTGGGCGGGAAGCTGTCGAAATACGCCACCGTGTCGGCGGCCGACAGTGTGTCGGGCATCGTGTTTTCGGCGCGTTTCTGCAGAGCTGTCTGGGATGGCCACTCGGGGTTCTGCAGCAGGAACTGCGCGATGGCAGTGTAGTCGTTTATCCGGTCGGGATCCTTCAACTCCATCCAGCGCAAAACCTTGGCCAGTGTGGGGTCTTCCGCCTGATCGGCGAAGCTCCTGACATTCGACCATTGATCGGCGTAGGCGGCAGCAAAGGCCTGGCGGTAGAGCGCATTGTCTTCGTCACTCAGCGCCTGCTGGGCGCGCACGGCAAGGGGCGTGGCCAGGACTGCGAGAACGGCCGTGACTGCAGCGAGGCGGAACAGGGTCACGGCAGAACTCTCCGGGAAACGTTCAGACGGTGAAGGATTCGCCGCAGCCGCACATGCCCTTCACATTGGGATTGTTGAAGACGAAGCGGCTTTCGAGCTGGTCTTCGTACCAGTCGAGCTCGGTGCCCAGCAGGAACATGGTTGCGCTTGGCTCGATCAGGAGCTTCACGCCCTTGTCCTCGATTACGTCTTCCCTGCCGGTTTCTTCCTCGGCGTAGTCCATCGTGTAAGAAAAGCCGCTGCAGCCGGCCATCTTCACGCCGACCTTCAGGCCCACGGCTTTGTCATTCATACGCATGAGGGACTTCACACGCTCTGCGGCGCGGTCGGTCAGAGTCAGCAGTTGCTTGTCGGGTGTGCCAAACATGGTCGGTGTCCTGTTCCAGTCACGCCAGAGGTGGCGTTCTCCTACGGTTCAATAAATGCCCAGTTCGATCTTGGCATAATCCGTCATCATCGACGGCTCCCAGGGCGGGTCCCAGACGATCTCCACATCGATATCGGTGGTGCCGTCGACCTTTACAACAGCGTCCCGCACCCAGATCGGAATATCCTCGGCAACCGGGCAGCCCGGCGCGGTCAGCGTCATCTCGATCTTCACACTGCCGTCCTTGCGCGAATCGATGGCGTAGATCAGCCCGAGATCATAGATGTTCACGGGAATCTCGGGGTCGAAGACCGTGCGGATCGCATCGACGATATCGCCGATCAGCGGTTCGCCCTCTTCCTGTTTGATCGTATGGGAGTCGATGTCCTCATCCGGCCGCCAGCTTTCATAGGCCTGGGGTGCAGGCGCCGTTGCGGCCTGTGGCTCTGGCGCTGTGTCGCCGGTTGCGGCGCGATAGGGATCGGTCGTTTCGTCCATAACCTACTCCGTCGTCACCGACTGCTCGCCATCCATGGCGGCTGTCATGGTGTGCCACGCAAGGGTGGCGCATTTCACGCGCATGGGAAACTCTCGCACACCCGACAGCGCGATCAGTTTGTCGAGGTCATCGACATCACCGTCGATGTCGTCCTCGTGGCCGGTGACCAGCTTGTGGAACTTGTCGAACAGGCTGCGAGCGTCAGCCTCGCTGTGGCCCTGCACCATCTCGGTCATCATCGAGGCCGAAGCCATCGAAATCGCACAGCCGCGGCCCTCAAAGGCGACGTCGGCCACGGTGCCGTCGGCATCGAGCTTCAGGTAGACGATGAGCTGGTCGCCACACAACGGGTTGTCGCCCTCGGCCTGCCTGTTGCAGTCATCCGGATGGCGAAAGTTCCTGGGATTCTTGCCGTGATCCAGAATCACTTCCTGATAAAGGTCGCGCAGATCGTCCATCACGCAAACAGCTCCCGAACCTTCTCAAGCGAAGCCACCAGCGCATCGACCTCTTCCAGCGTGTTGTAGAGCGCGAAGGAGGCGCGGACGGTGGCCGCAATGTCGTATCGCTGCATGATCGGCTGGGCACAATGGTGGCCGACACGCACGGCGACACCCTCGCGGTCCACGATGGTGCCGATGTCATGCGGATGCACATCGGCCATGGTGAACGACAGGATGCTCGCCTTGGCGGGGTTCGTACCATAAATCGTGATGCCGGGCAGGGCCGAAAGCCGTTCGGTGGCATAGTTCAGCAGCATCGCCTCGTGTTCGGCGATGCGGTCGAGGCCCAGGTCCGTCACATAGTCCAGAGCCGCCTTGAGCGCGATGGTCTGCGCGATGGCTGGTGTGCCCGCCTCAAAGCGGTGCGGCGGCTTCTTGAAGGTCGAGCCTTCCAGGCTGACCCGAGCAATCATCTCGCCGCCGCCCTGCCAGGGTGGCATATCCGCCAGAAGCTCGCTCTTGCCATAAAGAGCGCCGATGCCCGTGGGGCCGTAAATCTTGTGGCCCGAGAAGACATAGAAGTCGCAGTCGAGCGCTTGCACGTCGACCGCGCTGTGGCTCACCGCCTGGCAGCCATCGAGCATGATCCGTGCGCCGGCACCATGGGCCAGCCGCGTGATCTCCTCGATCGGGGTGATGATGCCCAAAGCGTTGGACATCTGAGTGATCGCGACCAGCTTCGTCCTGTCTGTCAGGAGGTTGCGAAAAGCCTCCATGTCGATCTGGCCGTCGTCATCGATCGGGATCCCCTTGACCACCAGGCCCTTCTCGGCGGCCAGCAGGTGCCAGGGAACGATGTTGGCGTGATGCTCCAGGGTCGAGATCAGGATCTCGTCACCTGCGTTCAGCGCCGCCCGGCCCCAGCTCTGGGCGACCAGGTTGACGCCTTCGGTGCCGCCGCGCACGAAGATGATGTTATCGGCGCTGGGAGCATTCAGAAAACTCTGGATGCGGGTGCGTGTGGCTTCGAATCTGTCGGTCGCCACCTGGGAGAGGTGATGCACGCCACGGTGTACGTTGGCGTACTCCTCCTCATAGACCGCCGATTCCGCATCGATAACCTGGCGCGGCTTCTGCGCGCTGGCGGCGCTGTCGAGATAGACCAGCAGCTTGCCATAGACCTCGCGCTTGAGGATCGGGAAATCCTCACGCACGGCATGGACGTCGAGCGCCACATTGGTCGGAGCGGTCACGGCAGCATTCATGCTGCTTCTCCCTTGCGACAGGCCGATGCGTGCGCGCGGAACACATCACGCACGGCCTCGTCGGTGATCTCGTCGATCGCGCCATCGACAAAGGCATCGATCAGCAGGCCGCGCGCTTCTTCCAGCGGGATGCCGCGAGCGCGCAGATAAAACAGGGCGTTGTCGTCCAGTTCGCCAGCGGTCGCGCCGTGGCCGCACTGGACGTCGTCGGCATAGATTTCCAGCTCCGGCTTGGTGTCGATCTCAGCACGGTCGGACAGCAGCAGGGTTCGGTTGTTCTGATGGCCGTTGGTCCGCTGGGCGTCCTTGCGCACCACGACCCGGCCCTGGAAGACTCCCTTGGAGCGGTCGTCCAGCACGCCCTTGTAGATCTCGGTGCTGGTGCAGTCCGGCGCGGCATGGTCGATCAGCGTGGTGGTGTCGAGCTGTTGGTTGCTGCGCCCCAGATAGGCGCCGTTCAGTTTGCAGGTCGCACCCTCCGCCTGCAGTTCGATCGCGATCTGGTTGCGCGCGGTCGCAGAGCCCGCCATCAGGCAGAAGTTCTCATAGGCCGCATTGGCCGAGGCTCTGATCTCGGTCGTTGCGATATGGAAGGCGTCGGCGGCTTCATCCTGAATCTTGTAGTGGCGCAGGTGTGCGCCGGCAGCCAGGACGATCTCGGAGACCGAGTTGGCGAGGTAGGTGCCGCTGCCGATATGGCGCTCGACCAGGGTCGTGGACGCACCGGGGTTGAGCACGATCAGATTGCGAGGGTGCCACGCAGCACGGCTGTCGCCGGGATTGCCCGCGAACACGATCTCGATCGGTTGTTCGACGGTCACGCCGTCGGCGACGAACAGGACCATGCCATCGGTCAGCCAGGCGGTGTTCAAGGCCACAAAGTGCTTGCGCTGCAGGGACGCCACGCGACCCAGATAGTCCTGCAGCATTTGGGATGACTGCGCCATGGCCTGTGCCAGCGGCACCAGCTGAACACCATCGGGCAGGCCCGAAAGGTCCGAAAGGCCGGCATCGAAAGCCCCGTTCACGAAGACAGCGCGTCGGCCGGCCGTCTCAAGGCCGAGATCGCCAATGGCTGTGTCCCCGGCTGCACCCGGTGTCTGGAAGTCTTCCGCCGCGAGGGTCCGCAGATCGGTGTACTTCCAGTCTTCGATCCGCCGGTTGGGCAAGCCCAGCCCGGCGAAACGCTTGGCGCCGCTATGACGCAGTCCGTCGAGCCAGTCCGCACCGGCGCCCGGCAGGGCGGCAGCAGTCTGCTCGTGGTTCTGAAGGAGTCCAGCGTCGCTCATGGTCGTCCTCAGGCAGCTGCCGACACGATGTCGGCATAGCCCTTTTCCTCGAGTTCCAGAGCCAGCGACTTGTCACCGCTCTTGATGATCCGGCCACCGGCCAGGACATGAACATGATTAGGCACGATGTAGTCGAGCAGACGCTGATAGTGGGTGATGACCAGCATGGAGCGCTCGGGCGAACGCAGAGCGTTCACGCCATCGGCGACCGTCTTCAGCGCATCGATGTCGAGACCGGAGTCGGTTTCGTCAAGCACTGCCAGAGTCGGCTCCAGCAGGGCCATCTGCAGAACCTCCATGCGCTTTTTCTCGCCGCCGGAGAACCCAGCATTGAGCGCACGGCGCACCATGTCGTTGGCGATCGAAAGCTCTTTCAGACGAGCGTCCATCAACTTCTTGAACTCGAAGGCGTCGAGTTCCTTTTCGCCACGGGCCTTGCGCACCGAGTTCATGGCCTGCTTCAGGAAGGTCACGGTCGGCACACCTGGGATTTCCACAGGGTACTGGAAGGCGAGGAAGATACCCGCCTGGGCGCGCTCCTCGGGCTCCAGATCCAGCAGGTTTTGGCCCTTGTAGATGACCTCGCCGCTGGTGACCTCATAGCCGTCACGGCCCGACAGCACATAGCTCAGAGTCGATTTGCCGGAGCCGTTGGGGCCCATGATGGCGTGGATTTCGCCGGCGCCCATCTCAAGGTTCAGGCCCTTGATGATTTCCTTGCCGTCGACTTCTGCGTACAGGTCCTTGATCGAAAGAATGGTCATGATCTGTCTCGTTGTGTTGGGAGCGGTTAACCAACGCTGCCTTCAAGGCTGATACCGACAAGTTTCTGGGCTTCCACGGCGAACTCCATGGGCAGTTCCTGGAGCACCTCGCGGCAGAAGCCGTTCACGATCAGGGTCAGCGCCTCCTCTTCGGGGATACCGCGCTGGCGGCAGTAGAAGAGCTGGTCGTCGGAGACCTTGGAGGTAGTCGCCTCGTGTTCGATGCGGGCGCTGCGGTTCTTGGATTCGATGTAGGGCACGGTGTGGGCACCGCATTCGTCGCCGATCAGCAGGCTGTCGCACTGGGTGTAGTTGCGGGCGCCCTGGGCCATAGTGTTGACACGAACCTGGCCACGATAGGTGCTCTGTGACTTACCGGCCGAAATGCCCTTGGCGATGATCCGGCTGCGGGTGTTCTTGCCGATGTGCAACATCTTGGTGCCGGTGTCGGCCTGCTGCCGGTTATTCGTGATCGCGACGGAGAAGAACTCGCCGACGCTGTCGTCACCCTTCAAGATGCAGCTTGGGTACTTCCAGGTGATCGCCGAGCCGGTCTCGACCTGGGTCCAGGAGATCTTGGCGCGCTTCTCGCAGACACCGCGCTTGGTCACAAAGTTGTAGATGCCGCCCTTGCCCTCGGCATCGCCGGGGTACCAGTTCTGCACGGTCGAATACTTGATTTCGGCATCGTCCAGCGCGACCAGCTCGACCACGGCGGCATGAAGCTGGTTCTCGTCGCGCTGTGGGGCGGTGCAACCTTCGAGGTAGCTGACGTAGCTGCCTTCGTCGGCCACGATCAGGGTGCGCTCGAACTGGCCGGTTTCCGAAGCGTTGATACGGAAGTAGGTGCTCAGTTCCATCGGGCAGCGTACGCCCTTGGGGATGTAGCAAAACGAACCGTCGGTGAAGACCGCCGAGTTCAGCGTGGCGTAAAAGTTGTCGGCCGCCGGGACCACCGAGCCCAGGTACTTGCGCACGAGGTCAGGGTGCTCCTGGATCGCTTCGGAGATCGAACAGAAGATGATGCCGTCCTTCTCCAGCCGGTCCTTGAAGGTGGTGGCAACCGACACACTGTCGAACACCGCATCGATCGCGACATTGCGCACACCGGCCAGAACCTCCTGCTCCTTCAGAGGAATGCCGAGCTTTTCATAGGTCTCGAGCAGGGCCGGATCGACCTCGTCCAGACTCTTGGGCCTGTCGGCATCGGACTTCGGCGCGGCATAGTAATAGCTGTCCTGGTAGTCGATCGGCGGATAGCCGACACGGGCCCAAGTCGGCTCGGTCATGGTCAGCCAGTGGCGATAGGCCTCCAGGCGCCATTCCAGCAGCCATTCAGGCTCGTTCTTCTTGTCTGAGATGAAACGGACAGTGTCTTCGCTGAGCCCTTTGGGCGCGCGATCCATCTCGATCTCGGTGACGAAGCCGTGCTTGTAGCTGTCTGTCGCTTCACCGACGGTATCAATGGTCTCCTGAACAACGGCGGCCATGAATGGTCTCCTAAAGCTCGGCGCGCTGGGCGTCGGCTGTGAGGTTGAAATCGGTGGGTTTAGGCAAGGCCATGGCGGCCAGCGACACGCCTTCAAAGGCGTCACGCAACGCCGTGTTGATCTGGTTCCAGCCGCCGCGCATGGGGCACAGCGATTGGACATCGCAGCTGCCCGGGTGATTGTCGACGCACAGCGTGAGTGCGATGGGGCCTTCGACGGCCTCAACGATCTGGGCAACCGTGATTTCTTCGGGCTTGCGGTTGAGCTGGTAGCCGCCATGGACACCGCGATGGCTCCCCAGGAGATTCTCACGGGCGAACATCTTAAGCAGCTTGGCCACGGTGGCCTCGGAGAGGCCCGTGCCTTCAGCGACCTGATGGGCGCTGTGGTTTTCGTGGTGGCGCCAGGCCATGTAGGTCATGACCACCACGCCATAATCGGCCATACGGCTCAATCGGATCATCGGACGTCCAGTTTGGCGCTAATCAGAACCAATTTGGTTCTAATTGCTTATGTGTGGCTGTTTGCCCCGGGAGTCAAGGCGGAATCAGTCGGTTGCGAGTGCGGGACGCCCTGTTGCCAGAGCGGCAATGCGGCTTTCGATGAAAAGGTTGCTGCCGTCCTTGCCGCGCACGATCTCGTCTTGGCGTTCCAGGGTCACCGCAATATCCTGCGCGCCGATTTGCTCGGCTGCAGCCCGGGCCAGCCGGTCGACATCAGCCTCAGCATGAGCGGCGGCTTCGGCGAGGTCCTCGAAATCGGCGATTCCTTCGGCGAGATGGCACCGGTAGAGACCGTCCGACGGTGAGGTGATCAGGGCATCGGCCCGTTGCGCCACGCCACCGGCCACCGCGCCGACGGCGTTGCATACGCCGGCGTGGGTCGGCACCACGGCCTCGGTGTTCAGACGACGCCCGACCTCGGGATAGTACGTTGCCGCGGGCGCACCCACGGCCACGACGGGCCGATTGAACGTGATGCCGAGGTCGAAGAGGTCGCCCGTCTGCCCGCCCAGCGCCGGCGCGAGCAGGGCGTCGGCCTGCCGGCCCGTGGGCAGGGCCATGCCGAGCTCTTCGGCCGTTGCGGCCTCGAGCAGGGCACGGGTGGTCTTTGTGACGGTTGCATCGACCACCATACGGGCAAAGACATCGGGATCGTCGGCCGCTTCGTGTCCGGTGATTGCCCACCAGCGCACCCAAAGCTGAGCGCCGATGCGTGATGCCTCGGCATCCCACGATCCGTGCAGGCCCAGAACATGAGATGCGTCGCTGGGCGTGAAGCGCGATACTATCACAAGGCCACGATCCAGAAGCCGCTCAAGTGGCAGCTTGGGCGACTGCTCCTGATAGAGCACATCCATCGCCACCGGTCCGTCGGCCAGGGAGTCCCAGAGCTTGCGCTGGGGGCGGGAGAGCTCGGCGAGATCGGTGTCGAGACTGCGCTGGCGCAGTACGAACATGCCGTCCCATTCCGCGGGCCAGCCCCGTTCCATCTGCCGCTTCAGAATCTCCAGCGTCTCAGGGTAGCGCGACGCCAGCAGGGCCAGCGGCACGGCCCGGCGCGGCCCGACCCGGATGCGGCCCCGGTCGTCCAACGCGACCTCGCTGTCGCCGCCAAGGCCCGAGGTGTGAACAGCCACAGCCCGCACCATGGTGCGATAGCCGCCGACCCGGGCACCCTGGGGGTCGAGCAGGGGGCGGCCGGTGCGGACCAGCGCGATGTCCGTGGTGGTGCCACCGATGTCAGAGACAAAGGCATCGTCCCGGTTCGAGAGATGATGGGCACCGACCACACTGGCGGCAGGGCCTGAAAGAATGGTTTCGACAGGTGATTCGAGGGCGGTTCCCGCATCGATCAGGGATCCGTCGCCCTTGACCACCATGATCGGCGCGCTGACACCACGTTCGGCCATCAGGTCACGCACGGCGATGATCAGGCCCTGGATCAGCGGGATCAGGCGGGCATTCAGCAGGGCCGTCAGCGCCCGGCGCGGGGCGTCGAGTTCGGAGCTCAGGCTGTGGGCGCAGGATACCGGCAGGCCCGTCATGGTGCGCAGCATGTCGCGCACGGCGATCTCGTGCTCCGGATTGCGGACAGCAAAGAGCGAGGAAACGGCAAAGGCGGAAACCCGGCCTTCGACCTTTTCGATCTCGCCCTTGAGAGTTTCGAGATTGAGAGGGGCGCGTTCGTCACCCAGGGCGTCATGGCCGCCATGGGCCGTGATCACCGGATCGCCCGCCAGGGCTCGGGTCAGGTCGGGGCGTTGGGCGTCTGCCTCGGCATGGCCGACCAGGATCAGGCAGGCGGGGCTGCCCTGGCCTTCGACAATCGCGTTGGTCGCCAGCGTGGTCGAGATCGACACTAGCGCGATTTCGCCGGCGTGGTCTCCCAGCACGTCATTGACCGCCTCGGCCACGCCGATGGTCAGGTGATGCTTGGTGGTGAGCGCCTTGGTCTCGGCCAAAACACCACGTTCCGTGTCAAACAGGACAGCATCCGTGTAGGTGCCGCCGGTATCGATGCCGAGCGTCAGGGCCATGGGCTGTCTCCGGGAAAGGCCAAGCGAAACGGCGCGAACTATGGAGAAAACCGCAGCCGGAATCGAGCGTTTGTTGAAGCGCGCCTCAGCCGTTACCGTGCCGCCAGACATCAGGGGAGACAGCCATGACTATGACCCACCGCGAGCGGGTTCTGAAGTTCATCCGGCCGGAGATGGAGACCATCTTCTCGCTGGAGGAGTATGCGGAACGCCTTCAGCGCGTGAAGGCGGGTATGGCTGCCGCCGGCATCGATATGCTCTACCTCACCTCGCCCGAAGCGATCTGTTACCTCTCGGGCTTCCGGGCGGAATGGTACCAGGCTCAGGGCCCCATGAGCTGGTTGCCGGTCAGTGGTCTTGCCGTGCATGTCGATGGCGACGACTACATCCACTTCGAGGTTCAGAACGAACAGGTCATTGCCGGGTTCACCTCGGTCTCTCGCGATCTGCGCATATTCGGCGGCGATGCCCAGCCCGGCGACGATGTGCTCGACTTCATCGTCGACGAGCTCGATGGTGAGGGCTGGCTCAAGGGGCGTGTCGGGCTGGAAATGTACAGCTACCGTCCCAACCGGGCGGTCAGTGAAATGCTGCAGGCCGCCATGGAGTCCAAAGGCGCGACCGTTGTCGACGGAACGGCCATCGTTGGTACCGTACGCAAGATCAAATCTCCCCAGGAAATCGCCTACACCCGCACCGCCGCCCGGATCGGCGATATCGGCATGCAGGCCGCCGCCGACACGCTTCAGGCGGGTGTCACCGAGCTCGACGTTTATGGCGAGGTCGTCCGCGCGATGGCGAAGGCCGGCGGCGAAAACCCGTCGATCACCATGCCTGTGTCTTCGGGCGGCAAGAGCGCCTGCATGCATGCTTTGGCTTCACGCAAGAAGATCATGCCCGGAGATGTTGTGAATGTGGATCTGTGCGGTGTCTACAACCGCTACCACACCAACATGGCGCGGACATTCTGCATTGGTGAACCCCACCCGGAGGTCTCACGTTACCTCGATGCGATCACCGGAGTGAAGACGATGCTGACCGATGTCATCCGCCCCAATCTGCCGGTCCTCGAGCTTCTGCAGACGATTGAGGGTTACTACAAGGACACCGGAATCTGGCAGGACCAGTGTTGGGTCGGCGGTTACGATCTCGGGATTTCCTTCCCGCCGGACTGGGTCGGTCCCTGGTTCTACGACGTCCACAACGATCCCGATGACGCTGTCTTTGAACCGGGCATGACGACCAACTATGAGGCCAACTTCTATCTGCCAAACCTGGCCGGCATGTCGATGTTCATCGACATGATGGTCTTCACCGAAGACTCGGCCGAATTCCTGCAGCAGACCCCGGCACGCATGCCCGTCATCGCATGACATGGCGAAGCGGCCGCGCAAGATCACGCTGGAGTATCTCGACAAGGCGGCGCTGTTCTATCTGGAGCGTTACGCAAGCTCGTCGGAGAATCTGAAGACGGTTCTGCGCCGGAAGGTCTGGCGATCGGCGCGGGAGCACGAGGTCGATCAGGAACAGGCCGAGGTCTGGATCGGCGAAACGGTGGCTCGGTTGCAGCAGGGCGGTTGGCTAGACGATCAGGCCTGGGCCGACATGCGGGTCCGTTCGCTGCGCTACAAGGGCGAATCCGCCCGTTCCATCCGCATGAAGCTCGCGGCCAAGGGCATCGACGAGGAGACGGCAACCCGTGCTCTCGCGCAGGATGAACCCGACAACAGCGACATTGCAGCGGCTATTTCCTATGCCCGGCGGAGACGGATGGGACCATACAGAACCGGTGACGATCGTGAAGAACGCCGTGAGAGGGATATGGCCGCGCTGGCCCGCAAGGGCTTTGGCCTGGATCTCACGCGCCGGGTGATCGATGCCGAAGACGAAGAGGCGCTTGAAGAGCTTCTCGCAGAGGTGCGGTAGCGGTGACGGTCAGGACCGCTCGATCTTGCGTTCCTGAACCAGAGCCATACCGGCTATCAGGATCACCAGCGCTCCCCAGACCCATGCCGAATGGGTCTCACCAAACAGCGCCATACCCCAGAGCACGCCGGTGATCGTGGCGAGGTAGGTTGTCTGGGCCGCAAACACCGGTCCCGTGTGCTGGATGATGTAAAGGAACAGCGTGTAGCTGCCGGCATTGATCACCAGCATCAGAACCGAAACCCAGTGGGCTTGGGTCCATGTCACGGTGACATCCATGTAGGTCCCGGTCGCCAAAACGATGGGCAACAGCAGCAGCGCGCCGGTGAGCTGGAAGACGCCGACCAGGGCGATGGGGTCCATGCCCGCCGGGGCCTTCAGAGCCAGGAGCAGGTTCTCTGTCGTGAAGCTGACGGGGATCAACAGGGCGAGCAGCGCCCAGAACAGGGCCACGCCGCCCTCTGCGCCCATCTGGGGCACGAAAATCATCAGGATCGCGACAAAGCCCAGAACAAGCCCCGCCAGACGCAGGGCTGCGGGTCGGTCGATGCCCAGCAGGATCGAAACGCCATAGGTCAGCAGGGGCACAAGTGTCATGGTGATCGCCAGGAACCCGGCACCCATGTTCGGCGCGACATAGAAGATCGTGCTGGTAGGCAGCACGGTCCCGAAGATGCCGCAGATGACATAGAAGCAGATAGCGCGTCCATGAAAGGGAATACGACTGCGGCGCCCAAGGGTGATGGACAGCAGCAGGATGCTGCCACCGATACCCTGCCACATGGTCAGGCCCAACGGATGGTAGCCATCCTCGCGCGCGATGCGGGCGAGCGAAAAGAACAGCCCCCAGGAACCGCCGCTGAGGACAATCAGAAACCAGAACCACAGCCGCCTGCCGCGCGTGGTTTCGGTCATGTTGCTTCGACCGTCCGCTCGACCCGGCGTTCGCGTACCAGTGCCATGCCTGCGAGCGTGGTGGCGAGCGCAGCCCAGAACAGCAGGCCATGGCTTTCGCCCAGCAGCGCCATGCCCCAGAGGATGCCGGTCAGCACCGTGAAGTAACCGGACATCGAGGCGAGCACCGGCCCGGCAGCAAAGATCAGCGTGAGGAACATGCCGTAGCTCAGGATGTTCACAATGAAGATGGCGATGACCGAAAGCTCCGGTTCACTCAGCGGCCAGGTGATCGGATACCAGGTGCCGGTCGCAAGCATCACGGGTGTCATGATCAGCCCGCCCGTCAGCACCATGCCACAGACCAGCACGGTGGTTTCCGTGCCACGTGGGCTGCGGACCGCCAGAAACACGTTCTCCATCGCGTAGCCCAGGGGAACGAGCATGGCGATAATGATCCAGAACGGCCCATCGATTGATGTCTCTGCACCCGGTAGGACCAGCAGGGCAACGCCCGCCAGACCCAGGGCAATGCCGATGGAGCGGCCCAATTCGAGGTGGTCGATGCGGACGGCCAGTGAGATCACATACGCTGCGATGGGGATCATGGCCATGGTCATGGCCATGATCCCGGCTGAGATGTGCTCGGCGGCGTAGAAAAGAGCCAGCGTGGGCATGATCGTGCCGAACAACCCGCAGAAGAGGTAGAGAAGAATGTGATTGCGGTCGAGCGGAAGGCGTTTGCTCCGCAGCGTGAGATAGATCAGCAAGACGCCCCCCGCCCCGATGCCCTGCCACCATGTCAGGCCGAAGGGATGGGCACCGTCCTCGATGGCGGTCTTTGCCAGTGTCGGCACCAGGCCCCAAATGCCACCGCAGAACACCATCATGAACAGGATCGCGAGACGCCGCTGCCAGGCCGGCCTTGATGGGTCGAATACGCTCAGCAAAGGGAACCCGTTGTTGGAGGGGAGAAACCGTGCGGCATCCTGTCATTGCACCTGCTGTGCGGCAAGGTATGCCTCTCTTGCGCCGCATGTGTTAAGTCGCCTCGCCATGCCACCAATCCTGACCCTGCGCGGTCTCGCGCATCACGCTGACCGGCAGCCGCTGTTCCATGACTTGGAACTAGCGCTGGAGCCTGGCGACCGTTTCTGTCTGATTGGACGGAACGGTTGCGGCAAGTCCACGCTGTTGCGGATTCTTGTCGGACTGCTCGAAAGCGACCGGGGCGAGCGGTTCTGCCAGCCCGGCACGAAGGTTGGACTTTTGAGCCAGGAAATTCTCGACGACCCCGGGGGTACGGCGCTGGAGTGGGCGGCAGCAGACTTGGCCGATGACGCCGGCCGCCATCGTGCCGAAGCCTATCTGGATCGCCTCGGTCTGGATGGCGACCGGCCCATGGCCGATCTCTCCGGCGGCGAACAGCGCCGCGCCCACCTGGCCCGTGTCCTGGCGGCCGAGCCCGACGTCCTCCTGCTCGATGAGCCGACCAACCATCTCGACATCAAGGCGATCGAATGGCTGGAAGGTTTTGTTGCAGCCTTCCGCGGCGCGACGGTCATCGTGAGCCACGATCGCGCCTTTCTGCGGCGTGTAACCACAGCCATGCTGTGGCTCGATCGCGGCACCTTGCACCGCCGCGACGCCGGGTTCGAGACGTTTGAGATCTGGGCCGAAGAGATCACCCAGGCGGATCAGCGCAATGCTGAGCGGGTGGCACGCCGTATCTCCGAGGAAGAACGCTACATGGAGCGTGGGGTGACGGCGCGGCGGACACGCAACCAGCGCCGTGTTGCGGAACTGGCCAACCTGCGTGCCGAGAGGGCGGAACTGCGCCGGTCCTGGCAGGGCAGCGCCACGATTGGGCTGGAGGGCGGTGCCAGCCGCAGCAATCTCGTGATCGAGGCGGCCGGCATCACCAAGGCCTTTGACGGCAAGACTATTGTTGCGCCGTTCGATGCGCGGGTCCTACGTCGCGACCGGATCGGGGTTGTCGGCCCCAACGGCGTGGGCAAGACGACGCTAATCCGCATGCTGACGGGGCATCTACAGCCTGATGACGGCAGCGTCCACCATGCGCCGGAACTGAAGACCGCCTATTTCGATCAGCGCCGGGAGGCGCTCGATACCGACAGCACGCCCTGGAAGACCCTGGCGTCTGGCAACAGTGACCGCGTCATGGTCCGTGGCGAATCCCGCCATGTTGTGGCGTATCTTCGCGACTTCCTGTTTGCCGAAAACCAGGCACGCCAGCCGATCCGCACGCTGTCGGGTGGTGAGCGGAACCGTCTGCTTCTGGCACGGCTGTTCACTCAGCCTGCCGATCTCCTCGTGCTCGATGAGCCGACCAACGATCTCGACATGGAGACACTGGATCTGCTGCAGGACGTGTTGGCCGACTTCCCCGGCACGCTGATCGTGGTCAGCCATGACCGTGATTTTCTCGACCGCCTCGTGACCCTGACCTACGGCCTGGAAGGCGACGGAACCATCGTGGAGAGCCCCGGGGGCTACAGCGACTACCATCGCATGAAGACCAGAAGTTCAGCGCCCGCGGAGAGTGCTGAGCCGGTACGCAAGGAGAGCGCCACCGTTCCGAAACCGAAGACCCGCACGAAGCTCAGCTACATGGACCAGCGCGAGCTCGACATGCTGCCCGACAGGATCGCCGAGCTGGAAACCGAGATTGCACGTCTGGAGGACGTTCTGGCAGACGGTGAACTTTTCACGCGTGATCCGAAAGCCTACCAGAAGGCGGCTGACGATCTGCAAGCCGCGCAAGACGAACTCGCTGCAGCCGAAGAGCGGTGGCTGGAACTCGAAGAGCTCAGAGAGACACTCGCGGGATAGCGGGCCGGAAGATCAACGGTTCTTCAGCGGCCACCCAGTTCCGCCAGGCGCTCCATAAGCAGGCGTTCGGTCTGGGTCTGCTCGAGGTCCCGCAGCATGGGGTAGGGCGCATCGTGCTTGTCGAGCCTGATATCGACCAGAAGATGCTCGCCCGAATACATCAGGGCACCTTTCTCGATCTGACCGCGTTCAAGAGCGCGGTCGATAATGCTGAGATCCTGAAACAACTCCAGCGAACGGGCATGGATGCCGATGGCCTTGGACAGGTCCGTTGGACCGCCATTCTTGTCGATCAGCCGGTGTCGATACCGCGTCGCGCCAGATCACAAGCCAGAAAGAGGGCCACCGGCCCTGCGCCGACTATCAGGACATCGCAGTCGTCAGTCGTTCCACACGGCAGCCTCGCCTGAATCATCTGGCGCGGCAAACCGGACGTGGCGATACCTTTTGCTTCGGCAATCGCCTAGAACAGAGATCTCCGTTCCAAAGGCCTGGTTTCTTGGACAACATCCCGCGCGGTATCGCGTTCATCCTGCTGTCGATTTTCTTCTTTGTATCGCTCGACATGACCGCCAAGCTGATGACCGAGCTGCATCCGCCGCTCCAGGTGGCCTGGGGGCGTTACGTCTTTTCAGTGCTGCTGCTGCCGCTTCTCATCCGGCCACGCGATCTCCGCGTTGCATTCCGAACGAAGCGGCCCGGCCTGCAGATTGTGCGCTCGATCCTGCTGGTCTCGATGACCTGTGGTTTCTTCGTCGCGATCAGCTACATCCCGCTGGGCGATGCTGTGGCAATCGGCTTTGCGGCACCGTTCATCACCACTGCACTGGCCATCCCCATGCTGGGGGAGAAGGTGGGCGTGCGGCGCTGGACCGCCATCGCCGTCGGGTTGATCGGTGTGCTGATCGTTCTGCGTCCGGGTTTCGAGGACCGTCACTGGGCCTATTTCCTGCCCGTGAGCGTGGCCTTCTTGGCTGCGCTCTACAATGTTCTGACACGGCTTGTGAATCGCTACGACAGCGCCCAGACCAGCATTGCCTTCAACAACTCCGCTGGTGTTGTCGTCATGACCGCGGTGATCCTGATGGTGCCTGGACAATGGTCACCCCTCGATGCGGGCGACTGGGCGTCACTGGTCCTGCTCGGCGGCTTCGGCATGGCCGGACATTTCTGTCTGGTGCTGGCCTACCGCCACGCGCCCGTCTCGGCACTGGCGCCGTTTACCTTCTCACATATCGTGCTGGCGATCCTGGCCGGCATGATCGTGTTCGGCCATGTCCCAGACGGACCCACCTTCCTTGGCGCGGGCATCATCGTCGCGTCGGGAATCTACGTCTTCCACCGCGAAGCCGTGGTCGCGCGTCGGGCACGGGAAGTGGCATCAACCTGACGTGAGCGCGTCCGTCACGGTGCCATCATGCCGCCGATCATCGCACTCATGTCGTTGCCGTTCAGCAGCGTGCGGCCGTCGGGCGTGAGCTCCAGATCGTAAACATGGCGGACTTCGCCCGCTTGTTCGATCCTTGCGCCCATGGCCTGTATCATCGCTAGGCCCAGGGCGGTGTCCATCGCATCGGGATCGCCCTGCTGGGCCATGGCGTCCATGCGCTTGGCGAGGGCCTCAAGACCGACAACCTCAAGCCGCGCTGTGCCGACCGTCATCAGGGAAGAATCGGCCGAGGCGACCAGGCGACCGGTCATGGTCGCTGACAGAGCCGGGCTCTCGTAGATGAAGGTCTTGATATCGAACGAGCTACCGGTCTGCACCATGCGTTGCTGCAGGCCCAGCGCCATGAAACCCAAGGCCATTTCCGCCTGAGATTCGAACGCTTCGGAATCGGCGATAGCGCCTTCCAGCATTTCCAGGGTCATGGTCGCGGCATCGCTCGCGGGCAGGTTGCCCAGCTCCAGATGGAGCTCGACCGCGTGTGGCACCAGATCGGCATTGGGTCCGGGCACAGGCACGACCATGCCGCTGTGCGCATAGGTGAACAGCATGCCGCCCAGTTCCTTGTCCAGGTCATCGAGGCCGAACGCCATGCTCAGGCTGTCGAACGAGAAGGTCTCGCCGGTGCTGGGAGCGCGCCCGAACAGATCGGTCACCTCGAAGGACATCAGAACGCCTTCCAGCAGGGGCGCGCGTTCCCGAGCCAGTGCAACCAGCGTTGCGCCGACCTCTTGCATCTCAGCCATCAGGGCCTCCGACGGCTCAGGCTCTTCCAGCATTTTGCGCTGAATGTCCTGCATCACGAGGTTCATCTGATTGAAGAATCCGAGGTCGATCGCGCGGCAGTCGAACGCACCGGTGATCGATTCGAATCCTAACACACGCTGGCCGTCGAGAGATGACTCCATACCCGTCATGACAAACGAACCGGGCCCCGACCACTTGTTCTCCTGGGTCTCGTCGAGCTGAATATCAAGCACCACGGAGTCGGTCTCGAGGCGGAAGGAAACTTCTCCGGGGGCTTCGATCCACATGGCGAGGTCGGCATAGATGCCGCTTCCCGTGGTCCAGGTGGTGATCGCCGGCATGAACACACCCGAAAACGACTGGCTTCCGATACTGGTTCCGCCGGTCTCGTTTCCGCTGCTGTCGTAGAATGTTGTGCGTTCCGGCAGTGTCACGACGACGGCATAGCTGTCGTCATCCACAGGGGCGAGCTGCATGACAATGTCGCCCACGTCCCAGCTTCCGTCGGGCCCAAAGGCAGAGACACTGCGCAGGGCTGCTGTGATCTGGCCTTCTGCGTTCTCGCTTACGTCGAGCCCATAGCTCAGCTCGCCGCTGGTTTCCCGCAGCATTCCGTCCAAATCCTGCATGGCTGTGGAAATCTGCTGGCGGAGGTAGGCTGCCGTCTCGGACTCGTCCCCCGTCTCATCGCCGTACTCGACCAGGCTGTCCAGGGCCGCACGGGCGGCCAGCACGGATTCCATGCGTGCAATGATGTCGTCATTGAGCACGCCGGTCGGGACCTCGCCAGTGTCCCAGAGGTCGACAAGGGCTTCGAAGGCGTCTTCATTGCCGGCATCCGCGGCAGCACCCAGAAGCTGGGCAGCGCGGGCGACATCGGGACCGGTTCCCCTTCCTCGCGCGAAGAATTCGGCTTGCTTGAGTTCGGCTTCTGCATGACCAAGGTCGGCCGCTGCGCTGTAAGCGTCGAACGCGGCACCGAAGTCACGCGGCACGCCAATCGAGTTTTCAAACATGCGGCCGATGTCGAAATAGGCCTGGGCGTGGTCCTGCTTGGCCGCACGGCGGTACCAGCGCATCGCGCTGGAGAAGTTCTGTGGTGTGCCCTGACCGCTTTCGTACATCTGCCCGATGACATACATCGCCTCCGGATCGCCCTCGGCCACCAGAGCGCTATAGCTGTTGAACGCCGCGTCGTAGTCACCGGCGTCGTAGAGTGATTGCGCCTCGTCCAGAGATTGAGCCCACGACGGTGCTGCAAAGGCCATTGAAACGGCTGCAGCAATGACGAAACGAGTGAATCGGGCCATGATGGACTCCCAAGTCAGGATCAGTAAGCATTTCGCAGCGCGGTCGAAACGCTGAGCTCAGTGTAACGCACCGGACATGCGGTGTAACACACCACGGACGGACGGACGAACGACCCCGGCTCCAGGCGCAACAGCAACGGCACCATGATGCACGTCTGCGGCGGCAATTGTGTGACGACCGATACCATTTGGACGCTTTGTGTCTTGACCGTGTGCCGGTTCTGAGGAGCCAGTGACTGGCGTCACACGGTTGTAACGGGACGCGGCCTATATTTCAGGTCAGACCTGCAGGAACTGGTCGGCATGTCGGTGACCGGCGTGGCGGGCCTTGTGGGTTGAGGCTTCCGCACGGAAGCAGTCAGTCCCCGTGTCGCTTGGAAGCGGGTGAGGCCCCCCAAAGTGAGAGCTCTTCTCATCAGCGACCGGCGACACGGGGCTGTCGGCCTGCCCTTCGCGCGAGATCCGGGCAGGGTGTTGGTCCGATGCAACGCTCTCAACCTAGACCAGCGACAGATCGTGCGCCGTGAACGGCTTCACAGGATGACGTAGGTTTTTCCCATCGTGCGCCGCACATCGCAGCGGCCCTTCCAGCCTTCCGGAAACCAGGCGGTGTCGCCGCCCCTGATCTCGATGATCTCACCGTCGTCGCTGGTATAGGTGCATTCGCCTTCCAGAAACTGACAGAACTCGGCCCGGGCAATCTCGCAACGCCAGCTTCCCGGCGTGCAGCGCCAATAGCCGGACTCCGGAAACTGGCCTCCGCCGCCGGTCAGAATGCGGCCGGAGGTGTGCGAGATCTCATCGCCCAAGGGTTCGGGTACAGCACCCCAGTCAGCGAGGACGGCATGGGCCAGTTCCGCCGCCTGCTCGAAGAGCGAAACGGTCGGCATGGTCATGATGCCGCGGTCTCACGCAGCAGTTTGTCGAGCGCCTCCGCACCCTTCCGGGTGCCGTTTTCGGCCTGCATATGCTTGCTGAGCGCCGCGATTTTCCCGTGCATGTCGCTGTCGGTCAGCATCCGGTTGACTGCCGCGGCGATATCGGAATCCTCCCAGACATAACGTTCCATCGCGATGCCGTAACCGCGCTCGTCGATATGGGTTGCGTTGTCGTGGCCGTCCCAGCAGTAAGGCATGATCAGCGCGGGTTTCCCGAAATAGAGGCACTCGTTGAAGCTGTTGTTGCCGCCGTGATGAATCACCGCATCAACCTGGGCGATGACCGAAGGCTGCGGATACCAGCTTTCGACATGGCAGTTGTTGGGGATTGCCTCGTAAGCGTCGCCGTAGTCGCCCACGTTGACCAGGACGCGGTAGGGCAAGTTGCCCAATGTGGCCATCAGGCGCTTCATCAGGTCGGTGTCGCCGGAACCTAGGCTGCCGAAGCTGACATAAAGCAGCGGCTTGTCGTTGTGTGCCTTGAACTCGGGGATCTCGTAAGGCGCGTCCTCGCGGATACAGCCTTCGAGGTAGACGAACTTCTCAGGATCCAGCGGATGGCGGCGGTTGAACGCCAGGGGCTTGGGATAGTGCAGCAGGTTGAGATGGGGCGAAGCCTCGAAGAACTGACCCAGGGGATAGGGTTCCTCGCCGCAGTCTTTCAGGAACTCGTTGAATTGCGCGTGGATCGGACCGATCTCCCGGTCGAACTTCTCGCGATAAGCGGCAAAGCAGGCGTGGTCGTCCTCACGGCAGCCGGAAAGGTGCGGCGGAATGTCCGGGTCCTCGATTTCGTTCTCGCTGCACGAGATGATGCGCACCCAGGGCACGCCATAACGTTTGGTCGCCGGGAACAGCACCACATTGTCGACGCAGATCAGGTCGGGTTTGATCTTGTCTAGTGTCGCCGGAAGGTCCTTCTCGGCCCACAGCGCGGTGTCGACGATCGCCTCCCAGCAGGCCTTGATGTAGGTCGAAACCTGATCGATCGGCGGTGTGCGGAAGTTCGGAATTTGGCCGTTGATGAAGTCGACCCAGTAGCGCGCCATCGCTTCGGGTTCCATCGGCTCGGACATCGAGATCAAGTGCTCCTCGAAGCCGTAACCTTCGAACACACCGCCGAAGCCGGCATCGGCCACGAAGACCGGGTTGTGGCCCATTTCCTTGCAGACCTGTGCGATGCCGACTGAGTTCAGCGCCGGTCCGAAGGCGCCCTCGGGAAAGAAGACAATGGTTTTACCGTAACTCATCTCGAAGCCCCTTGATCGTGGCCGGTCCTGTCCGGCTCTGTTGGTCCATTCCATGGCACGACGTTGGCCGCGCTGTCATCCCAGGTACACCACACTCTGCGCCCCGGGGGCAAGTCATCGACATCGAGCCGCTTGTGATCGACCCTTGCGGTCAGCAGCGTCTCAAGGCCGGAAAGCCTGATATGTGCGGTCAGGCCGAAGGCCGAATAGGCCACGCCGTCGATTTTTCCCCGAAGGCTTGGGGTTTGAAGGTTCGCATCTGTCAGGTGGAGCTCGATGGCATCGGGACGCAGGGCGAGAGCCCAACTCGCACGGCCCATTGCGGCCTTCCGTGTGATCGATCCTTCGTCGCTTTCCGGCAGGTCAGCGAGTCTGTCGCCTGGGATCAGGTTGATCGGACCCGTGAGGCTCGCCGTGAGTGCCGATCGGGGTGTGCTGTAGAGCACCTGTGGCCGGTCCAGTTCCAGCAGTTGGCCCTCGGCCAGCACGCCCATGTGATCGGCCAGCGCCATCATGCCGCTGCCTTTACGCCGCACGTCCAGGATGCTGAAGCCCGCCTGGCGCTGCAGATCGCGCAGCCGCGTCATCACTCGGCCCTCGGTCAGCGGGTCGAGTTCATTCAGGGCGTTGTCGAGCAGCAAAACTAGCGGTTCCACAGCGAGCGCCCTTGCCAGCGCCACCTGTTGCCGTTCGGCAGGGCTCAGCGCTTCGGGAAAGGCATCCCTCGCAGCCGTCAGTTCGACCATCTCCAGGGTACGCAGCACGCGCGGGTCGCTGCCACCTTCCTTTTTGGCAATGCGGGGTTTGATCCCGTAGGCAACGTTGTTGGCAATATCGAGGTGCGGAAACAGTGCATCACGCGCCGTCAGCAGTGTGAACGGCCGCTTGTGCGGCGGCATCCGGGTGATGTCGTGGCCGTTGAAGGCGATCGTGCCCGACACCAGATCACCGAACCCTGCGACCAGCCGCACCAGGCTTTCTTTGCCGGAACGCGAATCGCCCAGAAGAACAAGCGTCTGACCCGCACTCAGACGCAGGGAAACACCGTCGACCGGTGCGACGCCGCTGTCGGCACCGGCGACATCGTTTATCTGCAAGGTGTTGATGTCGTTCACGCGCAGGATCGTGCGCATTTCCTGGGCTCTGTGCAAGCAGGCCATGCTTGCTGCGGGCGGGAACATGCGTATGCTCCGCCGCCATCATGAGCCGGACCACAGACAACAGTTTCACAGACTGGGACGCCACGCTTGCCAGCGGCAACCGTGGCGTGCTGGCGCGCGCGATCACTGCGGTTGAGAACGACACCGATGAAGCCGAGGCAATTCTCCGTGCCGCGCGAAGGCTGAGCGGCCGCGCTCTTGTTGTCGGCATGACCGGTGCCCCGGGCGCCGGCAAGTCGACTCTGGTCGGCGCCTATGTTGCGGAACTGCGCCGTAGGGGCCAGACGGTGGGCGTTCTCGCGGTCGATCCGTCGAGCCCGCTGACCGGCGGGGCGCTGTTGGGTGACCGCATCCGCATGCTATCCCATGCCGGTGACCCCGGCGTGTTTGTCCGCAGCCTCGCCTCGCGCGGACATCTCGGGGGGCTGGCGCTTTCGACCGGTTCGGTCGTCGATGTCATGGATGCCTCGGGACGGGATGTCATTGTTGTGGAAACCGTGGGTGTCGGCCAATCGGAGATCGAGATCACCGATCTGGCCGATGTCCGTGTCGTGGTCTGGGCGCCGGGCGCAGGCGATGATGTTCAGGCGGCCAAGGCGGGTATCCTGGAGATCGCCGATGTCCTGGTGGTCAACAAGGCGGACCTTCCCCAGGCTGCTGCAACCGAAGCGGCCCTGCGCAGCGCGGCGTCCTATGGCACTGGAACACCACCCACAGTCATGACAACAACGGCGACCAGCGGCAGTGGTGTCCCCGCGCTTGCTGATGCTGTGGCATCGGTTGCCCGGGAACATGGCGCCAACAAGCGCCGGGGCGCAGACCAGCGTATGGCTCGGCAGGTCGTTGCCCGTGCGCTGCAACTGTTTGAACAGGCGGCGGAGGGAGACACCGTCCTTGACGGGCTCGTCGCCGGGTTGCGCGATGGTGACCTCAGCCTCGACGAGGCGGCGGGGCGTCTGACGGATCACGTCGTGAAGAGTTGAGGCGACACGTCCACACCGCACAAGGACAGCGCTGTTCCATCATGCCGGTATCCGCACTAATATCACCCAGTCTAACGGCAATGACCGCGAGGTCTGCTACCGGACGGTCACTTGGGGTTCGAAAACGCGAACGAACGATGCTGAGCCGGAGCGACATTTTCGCCTGTCTGGTTGCCGCTGCCATGGGACTGGCGGTGGTGATGCCTGTTTCGCAGGCAGATGACGCACCACAGACCTATGGCGAGGCCATGGCGTGGTATGGTGATGAAGCCGCCGCCGGCAATCCTGAAGCACAGTTTCTCCTGGGTTTTGCCCTGGAGACCGGGGCGCAGGCCGAAGCCGACACGGTGGCGGCGCGCGGCTGGTACGAGAAGGCAGCCGAACAGGGCCATGTCCGCGCCCAGGTTCGTCTCGCTCTGCTCATGATGGAAGGTGTCGGCGGTCCCCTCGATCAAGAGGCCGCCCGCGGTTGGCTGGATGCAGCTGCACAACAGGGTGTTGTCGATGCCATGTCGTTGCTGGGTTTTGTTCTGTTGACGTTGGAACCACGCGATCCTGTCACCGCCTATCGGTGGCTCTCGGTGGCCAGTGAGGCGGGCGATCCTGCTGTCGCAGCTAATCTCGATGCACTGCGGGCTACGATGACGCCGGAGGACCTTGAAGCGGCGCAGGCGGCGCTCGACGCGTGGCTTGCCGCTCAGCCCTGACCGCGGGCGCACTCAAATTCGATCAATCATGATCGCTGTCGGGCGAAATTGTCGCTCGGACCCGCTATGCTGGCCGCCATGACCCGCCATCACCCGTGCCTCGCTCTGTTTGTGTCGCTGTATATGACAGCGGCGATCATTGGGCCTGCAAGCGGCCAGGAGGCGCCGGGATCCGTCCTGATCGAGATCGATCAGGAGTTTACTTACCGGGAACCTTCCCGGATCGAGTTCAATGTCATGGAGGGTGTTGAACTTCCGGTCCTCGAATACATCGAGGACATGTTGTTTGCTGCCGAGATCGAGCCGTTCTATCCAGGCGACGAAGGTGCCGAGGCTGTCATCCACGTGACATTGCGTGGACGGGCGTCCGGGGGCACCTATATGGAGCCGACCAAGGCCTATCTCTATACCGGCGCCGATCTTTCCGGCGAAATCATGATCGAAGGACAGCACGGCGAGTTCGCTGCAGGCGACTTCGCGTCCACCATCCAACGTCCGTTCCAGATCACCATCAACCACGGGTTCGACGATCCCAGGAACGCGCCGTTTCTGGTTGCCTTTGAACAGCCCGGCGGCTTCATCGAGGCGCTCTGTTATGCCGTCGCACAGGCCTGGGGCGTTGAGGTTCTGCTCCCGTGGGTCTACGAGCATGAGATACCCCTGCGCTACAGCGTGGTCACCGCTCTGGGGCATATCGGCGATCCCGTTGCGGTGCCCGATTTGATCGAGGCCCTCTACGACAGCCACGAACGTGTTCGGTGGGAAGCGGCTTGGTCACTGGGGCGGATCGCCGACCCTGTCGCCATTCCGGAGCTGATCGAAGCGCTGAACGACGACTCGCAGGATGTTCGTTGGTTTTCGTCCTGGTCCCTGCGCAACATTACCGGTGAGACCATGGGGCCGGACTACGATCTTTGGTCCGAATGGTGGGAGAACCGCGAACCCGAAGCACAGGGTTAGATCGGATCGAGATTTGCGTTATCCGGTACGACGGGTGACGGACCCCTGAGGACCCGCCACCGTCGCTGTGTCAAATGTGACATGGTCATGGTGCCGAAGATGGAGAAACGATGACTCAAAAGGACATTCTCTTGGGTGACGGTGACACCGGCATCGCCGATGTCGTTGCTGTGGCACGTCGGGGTGCGATAGCGGTCTTGTCTACGGACGCGCGCAACACGATGGAGCGCAGTCGTGCCGTGGTTGAGGCCTTCAGCGCCGAAGACAGGCCGGTCTATGGACTCACCCGTGGCCTCGGCAGCCGTGTTGTGCGCGAGGTGACACCGGAGGAGCGCTCCGACTTCAGCCGGGTCGTGGTTCTTGCGCGAGCCTGTGGCGCCGGCGACCCGCTGTCTGAAGGTGCTACACGCGCGGCCATGGTCGCGCGTGCGAGCAGTATGGCGCGCGGTGGCGCGGGGGTTCGGCCTCTGCTGGTCGACACCTTCTGCGCCATGCTGCGCGAAGGTGTCCATCCCTACGTTCCTTCAATTGGTTCTGTGGGTGCCTCGGATCTGGCACTGTGCGCCAACATGGCCTTACCGTTGCTGGGTGAAGGCCGCGCGATGTTTAAAGGCACGTGGCTTGAAGGCAAAGAGGCAATGGAACGTGCCGGGATCGATGTTGTGGCCCCCTTGGAGAAGGAGGGTCTGTCGCTCTGCTCTGCCAACAGCATCTCCGTGGGTCTTGGCTCCCTGGTTCTGCACGATCTCACTGAGTTGCTGGAACTCATGGATGGAATCGCGGTGTTGACATTCGAGGCGTTCCGCGCGAACCCCAGCCCGATCGACCCCCGTGTCGTTATGGCGCGCG